>WFLX010238120.1_pt1 | contig 21197 bp, 17 predicted proteins | sample 4967041 | NCBI WGS metagenome assembly WFLX01 (sample SAMN12857096, study PRJNA449069) | gut metagenome | isolation source: stool from male and female vole | host: Microtus ochrogaster | place: USA:Florida | collected 2017
CTTTCCGATTATCAGGAGCAGTACGGAGATTTGTATAATCTGGAGGCAACGCCGGCGGAGAGTACTACTTACCGCCTTGCTAAGCACGACAAGAAGAAATGGCCGGCGATTAAGACTGCGGGTAAGCTGGGAGATACGCCGTACTATACCAATTCTTCCCATCTTCCGGTTGATTTTTCCGAGGATATTTTTGACGCCTTGGATATTCAGGATGAACTGCAGACCTTATATACATCAGGAACTGTATTCCATGCATTTCTGGGAGAAAAGCTTCCTGACTGGAAGGCAGCAGCAGAGTTAATACGTACCATAGCAGAGAATTATAGGCTTCCTTATTACACCTTGTCACCGACTTATTCCATCTGCAAAGAGCACGGTTATCTGACGGGAGAGCAGGCTGTGTGCCCGCATTGCGGAAAGAAGACAGAAATATACAGCCGCATTACCGGATATTACCGGCCGGTACAGAACTGGAATGACGGAAAGCTTCAAGAGTACGCAAACCGTACTACCTATAATATTCAAAAGTCCGTTTTAAAGAAACCGATTACCAGTGTGGTTACTTTATCTGACTACGAAAACGAGGTGAAGGTATCTGTTAAGGCACCGGAGCAGATCGCTTATCTGTTCACCACAAAGACCTGCCCTAACTGCAAACTTGCAAAGGAATATTTAAAGAATTTCAAATATATTTTGATTGACGCGGAAGAAAATATTGAATTGGCGAATAAATATGGAGTGATGCAGGCTCCTACACTGGTTGTGGCGGATGGAGACGGCGTTCGCAAATATGTGAATGCATCCCGCATTAAGCAATTTGTGGACAGTCAGATGCAGGTACTTGTATAAAACCTGAGAACCTATAAACTCAAAAAGACGTTGTACAAGCAGCGTCTTTTTCCGGTAGAAAAAGGGTACTGCCGGGAGAACTTTAGAAACGGCAGTATGGAAGTGGAGGATTGCAATGATCAACAAACTGGTAGAGAAGATTCAAAAGACGGGAGCACCCATAGTCGTAGGACTGGATCCTATGATGAAGTTTGTGCCGGAGCATATTCAAAAGAAAGCATTTTCGGAATACGGAGAAACTCTGGAAGGCGCCGGTGAGGCGATCTGGCAGTACAATAAGGAACTGGTGGATCATATTTATGACCTGATTCCGGCAGTAAAGCCGCAGATTGCCATGTATGAGCAGTTCGGACTTCCGGGACTTATGGCTTTCAAGAGGACCATTGATTACTGTAAGGAAAAGGATCTTGTGGTGATTGGTGATGTCAAGAGAGGAGACATCGGCTCCACTTCAGAGGCCTATGCGGTAGGACATCTGGGAAAGGTGCAGGTAGGAAACAATTTTTACAAGGGATTTGATGAGGATTTTGCCACGGTAAATCCGTATCTGGGATCTGACGGGGTGAATCCGTTTCTCAAGGTTTGTAAAGAAGAGCATAAAGGAGTATTTATTCTGGTAAAAACCTCGAATCCAAGCAGTGGCGAATTACAGGACCGGGTAATAGCAGATGCAGACAGACCGCTTTATGAAGTGGTGGGAGAGCAGGTTGCTGGCTGGGCACAGGAATTGATGGGAGATGCTTACAGCTATGTGGGAGCGGTAGTGGGAGCTACTTATCCGGAAATGGGAAAAGTACTCCGCAAGGTAATGCCGAAAAGCTATATTCTGGTTCCGGGCTATGGCGCTCAGGGCGGAAAAGGAAAGGATCTGGTTCATTTCTTTAATGAAGATGGTCTCGGGGCAATTGTCAATTCTTCGAGAGGCATTATCGCTGCTTATCAGCAGGAAAAATATGCCGGTTTCGGCAGTGAAGGTTTTGGTGAGGCGGCAAGAGCGGCGGTGAAAGACATGAAGGAAGATATTGCACAGGCCTTAGATGCGCAGTAGAAAGGAGAAACAGACGTATGGAGAGCTACAAGCAGGAATTTATCGAATTTATGGTGGACAGTCAGGTGCTTAAATTTGGAGATTTCACCTTGAAAAGTGGACGAAAATCCCCCTTTTTTATGAACGCGGGCGGGTATGTGACCGGAACCCAGCTGCGGAGACTGGGTGAGTATTATGCGAAGGCCATCAAAGAGAACTACGGGCTTGATTTTGATGTATTATTTGGACCTGCTTATAAGGGAATCCCGCTTTCGGTAGCAACGGCTATGGCTATCAGTGAGCTGTATGGAAAAGAGGTACGTTACTGTTCAAACCGAAAGGAAGTAAAGGACCACGGAGATGTGGGAATTTTATTGGGAAGCAAGCTAAAGGATGGCGACCGTGTGGTTATTATTGAGGATGTGACCACATCCGGCAAGTCCATTGAAGAAACCTTCCCGATCATTAAGGCACAGGCGGATGTGGAGATCAAGGGTCTGATGGTTTCCTTAAACCGCATGGAGAAGGGACAATCCGAAAAGAGCGCGCTTGCGGAGATCCGGGAAAAGTATGGATTCGATGCGAGTGCCATCGTAAATATGCAGGAGGTCGTGGAATATCTCTATAACCGGTCTTATAAGGGACAAATATACATTAATGAAGAACTGAAAGCGTCAATTGACGCATATTATGAACAGTATGGTGCAAAATAACTTCTGATTCAGAAAGGAGCGGACATGGAAGAAAAGATATACAAGACCATGAACGGGGCCGGAGCAATGAGCATTGCGGTCGGCGTGGTAACTTTAGTGACGGGGATTGTCTGTGGAATTTTAATGATTATCGGCGGCGCAAAGCTGCTTGCAGGCAAATCCAAAATTTTGTTTTAAGGATAAGGGGCGTTCCGAGAGCGGGATGCCTCTTTGTGGTGCGGAATATGTTCAGGAATAAAGGTTACATTTTTACCAATCGCAAATATTCTAAAGTGGGAATTATGTCAACCATTTTGGGAATACTGTCCAGTATAACGTTAGGGAGTGCTGTTTATTTATCCTATCAGAATGGAGGAAAGAGTTCTCCAAGGTATGGTACGGCTGCTCTGCTGGCAGAGATTTTTATGTTTGCGGGTTTTATTCTGGGAGTTTACTCTTTAACGGAAAAGGACAAATTTAAACTATTCACGGTGTTTGGCATTCTCGCTAATATTTTGGCGTTTGGAGTGCTGAGCCTGATTTTGTATGCAGGAGCGTATGTAGAAGGATGAGGAAAGAAAGATTTGTATTAGCAAAAGAACGTCTGTCAATGATAAAGGAAGAAAAGATTCTTCAGGGAAAATACGGGGATTACTTTGAAAAAACGGCTGATTTTCTGATTATGGTATGTGGAATCTATGAGGAGATTGCAGGAGGGGAATACCGGAGCAGGACGCTCCCGGAATTAAAAGAAAGCAATTACAAATTGTATGAGGATATTCTGCCGGAGAATTATGAGAATAGTTATGCAAATCCCACGTATGCCGCAGCCTGTTTTGGGGAGGAATACGGAAAGCTGTTGTGTTTTCTGTCAGCGGAGCTTAGAAGTGTTATCGTCCCGGCATTTGAGGAAAGACTGGAAGATCTGGTTATCCGGCTGGAGCTTTTTTTGGAGGTCTATGGTTCTTTCTGCTGTGAAAAAGAGGAGAATGACAGATTACCTGAAGCCCAGAATTTGAGCGAGATCTTGTATTATTATGTTAATGATTACACGCGGGATGCTTTTGAGCGAAAGCTTTATGATATGCTGGAGCCAGCCTCGGATTTTGCCCTTAAGATTATTGAGGGAGACATTTCCGATCCCCGATATCTGTATTTTTTTGGGGAGTATGTGACGGAAAATCAAATTGCAACATGGAAGCATTTGCAGAATCTGAATCCGGATACAATCCAAAAGATGGCAGACACTTATACAGAAGGTTATCGGATCGGCTTTCAGGCAGGAAACAAGGATATTACCAAAAAGAAAACAGTAAATATTCGTTATTGCCTGGGGTTTGAGCCTATGATCCGTCAGGCAGTGGAGAATTTCAGAAGAATAGGACTTGAGCCTACGATCTATCGGGCAGCTTCTAGTATTTTGCAGGGGAAAGGTTTAAACCGGATTGGATACTACGGGGCAATTCCCAATAAGCAGTATGATTTTGATCATAAGGATGATCAGGCGCTTGTGTTGGATAAAAAGCTTATTCAGGTCCGGATGGAAGCATGGAAGGAAGCTTACGAGAAGTATAAGGAACAGGCGGCTTATTTTGGCGGGCCGGCGGTGGTGGAAATTTTTGGAGAAGCTCCGGCACAGCTTAGTGAAAAACCGGAAGCTATCCATTTAACTGAGAACCAGCAAAAGCTGACCGTAGAATACATGGCGGCAGCAGGAGAACTGCAGAACCGGTACATTAAGGGAGAAGAACGCAGCTTTACCATTATTGCATTTCCGGTGCCGGAGATCGGTCCGGATTTCACAGAAATTTTTGATGAAGTTATCAGGATCAATACTCTTGATTATAAGCTTTATCAGAGAATGCAGCAGACTATCATAGATACATTAGATAAGGGGAGCTATGTCCGGATCCGGGGAATGAAAGGAAATCGTACCAATTTGAAGGTCATGCTTCATGAGCTTGCAGATCCGGCGAAGCAGTCTAATTTTGAAAACTGCGTGGCAGATGTAAATATTCCAGTAGGAGAAGTGTTTACCTCGCCTGTGCTTGCCGGAACGGAAGGTATTCTGCATGTAAGCAGAGTCTTTTTAAATGATTTGGAGTACAGGGATATTGAATTGACTCTAAAGGACGGCATGGTGACGGATTATGATTGTGGGAACTTTGACAGCCGGGAAAAGAATCAGAAATATATCAGGGATAATGTGCTTTTCCATCATGAGAGTCTTCCTCTTGGTGAATTTGCCATTGGAACCAACACCACAGCGTTTACGGCAGCCAGAAAATTTGGAATAGAAGATAAGCTTCCCATTCTGATTGCAGAAAAGACGGGACCGCATTTTGCAGTGGGTGATACCTGCTATTCCCATGCGGAGGATGTAGCAATGTACAATCCTGATGGCAAAGAAGTGATTGCAAGAGATAACGAATGTTCCATAAAGAGAAAAGAAGATCCGGCAAAGGCATACTTTAACTGCCATACGGACATTACGATTCCTTATGATGAATTAGGGGAGGTCAGTGTGGTCACACCGGACGATGAAGTGATTCCCATTATCATAGAAGGAAGATTTGTGCTGCCCGGATGTGAAGAACTGAACCTTCCCCTTGATAAGGCAGGAATTTTATAGTATGATGGTATAGAATAGTGGGAAAAATTTACTTTACCCACAAGAATTTGTGGTTTTGCCTTGTTTTGGGCAGAAACAAATGACTGACCAAAGATAAGCGGAGGTAAGAAAATGGCACAGGTTGGAATTGTCATGGGAAGTGACTCGGATATGCCGGTAATGGCAAAGGCGGCAGAAATCCTTGAGGAACTCGGCGTTAGTTTTGAGATGAAGATTATATCCGCCCACAGGGAGCCGGATGTATTTTTTGAGTATGCAAAGACCGCAGAGGAGAAAGGATTTAAGGTTATCATTGCCGGAGCAGGCATGGCGGCTCATCTTCCGGGAATGTGTGCGGCAATTTTTCCTATGCCGGTGATTGGAATTCCCATGCACACCACTTCCCTGGGGGGAAGAGACTCCCTGTATTCCATTGTTCAGATGCCCTCCGGAATCCCGGTAGCAACAGTGGCAATTAACGGAGGAACCAACGCAGGACTGCTTGCAGCTAAGATTCTTGCAACTTCCGATGAGGAACTTTTACAGAAACTGAAAGACTATAGCAGGTCTTTGAAGGAAAGTGTTCAGAAAAAGGACGCTAAGCTGGCTGAGACTGGTTACAAGAATTATCAATAAAGGAGCGTTACAGGAATGGATTATAAAAAAGCTGGAGTAGATATTGAAGCGGGCTATCGCAGCGTGGAGCTGATGAAGAAATATGTGAGCGAAACGGTAAGACCGGAAGTTTTAGGGGGTCTGGGCGGTTTCTCAGGAGCATTTTCCCTCTCAGCCATCAAAAATATGGAGAATCCGGTTCTGGTTTCAGGAACAGACGGAGTAGGAACCAAAATCAAGCTTGCCTTTTTGATGAACAGACATGACACGGTGGGAATTGACTGTGTTGCCATGTGTGTCAACGATATTGTATGTGCCGGCGGGGAACCGCTGTTCTTTTTGGATTACATAGCTTGTGGCAGAAATTATCCCGAAAAGATAGCTTCCATTGTGAAGGGTGTTGCCGAAGGATGTAAGCAGGCGGGAGCTGCACTGATCGGTGGCGAGACGGCAGAGCATCCGGGACTGATGCCGGAGGAAGAATATGATCTGGCCGGTTTTGCGGTTGGTGTAGTGGATGAGAAAGATTTGATTACAGGTGAGAACATAAAGCCCGGTGACGTCTTGGTTGGAATCGCATCTTCCGGTGTTCACAGCAACGGATTTTCCCTGATTCGGAAGATATTTGTCATGACCAATGAAAGCTTGAATACCTATTATGATGAATTAGGCAAGACATTGGGGGAGGCCTTGATTGAGCCTACCAAAATCTATGTAAAGGCNATGAAAAGCATTAAGGAAGCAGGGGTTATTGTGAAAGGCTGCAGCCATATTACCGGCGGCGGATTTTACGAAAATATTCCCAGAATGCTTCCGGATGGAGTTACGGCTGTTATTGAAAAGAACAGTTATCCGATACCGCCCATTTTTGACCTGATGAGGAAGAATGGGGATCTGGAAGAAAAGATGATGTACAATACCTATAATATGGGGCTTGGCATGGTTCTTGCACTTGATCCGGCCGATACCGATAAGGCCATAGAAGCCATTTCGGCAGCGGGTGAGAAGGCATATGTTGTGGGCAGGGTTCAGGCAGGTGAAAAGGGAGTGTCCATATGTTAAATGTTGTAGTATGCGTTTCCGGCGGTGGAACCAACCTTCAGGCACTTATTGACGGAGTAAAAGACGGAACGATCCAAAATACAAAAATAGCAGGCGTAATTAGTAATAACGCATCTGCTTATGCGTTAAAGAGAGCGGAAAACGAGGGTATTCCGGCATTATGTGTTTCGNNNGGGACATTTGCAAGCAGAGACGAATTTAATGATGCTTTTTTGTCGGNGGTAGACAAGTTNAATNNGGACTTGATTGTATTGGCAGGATNCNTGGTGATCATTCCCCGGANGATGATTGAGNAATACCGGGATAGAATTATTAATATTCATCCTTCTCTGATTNCATCCTTTTGCGGGNCTGGTTTTTACGGNCTGANNNTACATGAGGANGCTTTANAGCGCGGTGTGAAAATANCAGGCNCTACGGTACATTNTGTAGATGAGGGAACGGACACAGGCAGAATCATTAAGCAGAAGGCGGTAGAGGTGCAGGAAGGAGATACGCCCAAGACCCTTCAAAAGCGGGTTATGGAGCAGGCTGAATGGATTATTCTTCCGCAGGCGGTCAATGAGATCGCAGCCGGATACCGGAATGAAAATAAATCTTGAACTCTAGAAAGGAATGAAGCAGGTGAAAGTTTTAATCGTAGGAAGCGGCGGCAGGGAACATGCCATAGCAGCCAGTGTGGCAAAAAGTCCGAAAGTGGAAAAGATTTATTGTGCGCCCGGAAATGCGGGAATTGGGCTTATTGCTGAGTGTGTGCCCATCGGGGCAATGGAGTTTGACAAGCTGACTGCTTTTGCCAAAGAAAAACAAGTGGATCTTACCATTGTGGGGATGGATGATCCCCTTGNGGGAGGGCTTGTAGATAAATTACAGGAAGCAGGGATCCGTACGTTCGGCCCGGAAAAGAAGGCGGCGATTCTGGAAGGAAGCAAAGCGTTTTCAAAGGAACTGATGAAAAAGTATGGAATTCCCACAGCCGGCTATGAGACTTTCGATAATGCCCAGAAAGCTTTGAACTATCTTGAGATGGTTGAGTTTCCCATTGTATTAAAGGCAGACGGTCTGGCACTTGGAAAAGGTGTACTAATCTGTAATAATCTGGAAGAGGCAAGACAGGGTGTTCAGACGATTATGCTGGATAAGCAGTTTGGTGATGCCGGGAATCTTCTTGTAATTGAGGAGTTTATGACAGGCAGGGAGGTATCTGTTCTTTCTTTTGTAGATGGAAAAACCATTAAGACCATGACTTCTGCACAGGATCACAAGCGTGCATATGATGGAGACCGCGGGCCGAATACGGGCGGGATGGGAACTTTTTCTCCCAGTCCTTTTTATACCAAAGAGGTCGATGATTTCTGTCAGAAATATATTTATCAGGCAACGGTGAACGCCATGGCCCGTGAAGGGAGAGAATTTAAGGGAATTATTTTCTTTGGGCTGATGCTTACGGAATTTGGACCCCGGATACTGGAATATAATGCAAGATTTGGAGATCCGGAAGCGCAGGTAGTGCTCCCTCGAATGAAAAATGATATTATTGAAGTTATGGAAGCTTGCATAGACGGAAGACTTGATGAAATTGATCTTCAGTTTGAGGACAATGCGGCAGTCTGTGTGGTGCTTGCTTCCGAAGGATATCCGGTGAAGTACGAGAAGGGATTTTTGATTCAGGGACTGGAGCAGTTTGAAGGAAAGGATTCCTGTTTCTGCTTCCATGCAGGAACCAAAATGACCGATCAGGGAATCGTGACAAACGGAGGAAGAGTTCTTGGAATCACGGCAAAAGGCCGGGATTTGAAGGAAGCCAGGGCAAATGCGTATGAGGCGGCGCAGTGGGTGTCCTTTGAAAATAAGTATATGCGTCATGATATTGGAAGGGCAATTGACGAAGCATAAGAAAGCGGGGGATATAAGTTATGGCAGAAGATTTGGAAAAAATATGGATGCCAGGCGGTTATCAGAAGCCGACACTGTGTTCTTTGTGTGGCGGAGTTCTTGTATACAAGGGAATAGGGGAATATCAGTGTGAGGACTGTGAGGCATTTGAATATGATGATTACGGCAAGGTCCGCAATTATCTGGATAAACACAGAGGCGCCAATGTGGCACAGATATCCGATGCTACGGGGGTTACACACAAAATGATACGGGAAATGATCAAGGAGAACCGGTTTGAGGTAATTGATAATCCCGGCGGATACATACGCTGTGAAATGTGCGGCGTGGATATTAAGAGCGGAAGACTTTGCGCAAATTGCGAAGTGATCTATCACCGCAAAATGGAAGACAAGGTTCGAAATGCCAAAAAGAAAAACATTTCAGGATACGGAGATACGCTGCAGGGCGAAGAGGGAAGTATTCGTTTTACAAGATAAAGATAAGGGAGAGAACAAAGTGAAAAAATTTAGAACAGGCAGAGAAAAATTCGGATGGTTAAAGGGATTTGCAACTTGTGCCATTGCGGCAGGAATATTTTGGATGGCGGCATTTACGGCATTGGCGGCGGAAGGAGAAATCACTGCGAATACAGCATATATCCGCGCCCAGGCGAGTGCAGAAAGTGATGTTGTGGGCAGTACGGAAAAAGGCAAAAAGGTGGATCTGGTCGAATCTGTTAAGGACAGCGCGGGGATGACCTGGTATAAGGTTCCTGTTGCAGGCGGCGGATATGGCTACATCAGAGGAGACCTTGTAAAGACCAGTGATACGGTTCCGGCAGCTTCTACATTGTCGCAGTCTGCACAGCAGCCGGCAGATTCATCAAGTCAGCCGGCAGAAACGGTACCTACTGCCATCGGAGAACAGTCGGCAGTGATTCAGTGTGAGACAAATGCGAAGATCCGTTCGGGAGCTTCCACATCACACAGTGTGGTTACATCTCTGCCTAACGGCACATCAATTACCCTGATTGGCGAAGCAAATGATAATGCGGGAAATAAGTGGTATCAGATAACCAGCAATTATAATGGCAGAAACATAGNAGGGTACATCCGATCAGACCTGATTGNAATCGGNGCNCAGGGCGGNGATAANTCTTCGGNAGGAGAAGGCGGTGAAGCATCGTCAGAGGGAGANAATCNCNAGGGCGGNGAAGGTGAAAATCCGGAAGGCGGTGAAGGTGAAGCGCCGGAAGACTATGAACAGGAACCTGCACCGGAGGAATCCCATTCCGATTATGATGTTGTCTGGGAGAACGAAGAGTATTATCTCTATGATTATCCCGCAAAAGGAAAAACCAAGATTTCGGTGATAAAAGATGCCCTTGATGTATATGTGCAGGCGCCTAAGATGGAGCAGACGNCAAAGACAAATAAGATCATTATTTTTGTGCTTGCANGTGTCATTGTANTTTNGTTCATCATTATTACGATATTGATCTTCAAGATTCGAAGTCTATATTATGAGGACTATGATGAGGATGAAGAGGAAGAAGAGGAGGAGCCGGAACCGGTTCCCGTAAAGAAAAAGGTACGCCGGAAAGTGGAAGAGGAAGAGGAGGAACCTGTTCCCGTGAGAAAGAAGAAACCCATTCCAAAAGATGAGACGGCAGGAAGAAACAGTGAACGGCCGGCGCGTCCGAAGAGGGAGGCAGAGCCGGAGATACGTGCGGCAGAAAGAAAAGAAGGAACAAAGAAACCGGCAGCCAGAAAATCACAGAACTTTCTGGTAGATGATGATGAGTTTGAATTTGAGTTTTTAAACATGGATGATAAAGATCTGTAAATAATAGAATTGAAGGTACTATTGTCAGGAACAAAAGAGGGATAGCGTCAGCTATTCCTCTTGCGTCGAATATGAAAGGATGCAAAATGATAGTAGAGATAGATTTTAACAGTGAGGAGGCATTATATCTTCAGCTTAGGAATCAGATCATTTTGGGAATTGCCACAGCGAGATTTCAAGAGGGTGATACACTGCCCTCCGTGCGTCAGCTGGCGGAGGATATTGGTATCAATATGCATACCGTCAACAAGGCATATACCGTGCTGAAGCAGGAGGGATTTCTGAAGGTGGACAGAAGAAAGGGTGCAGTGATTGCACTTGATCTTGATAAACTGCGGACGCTGGAAGAAATGGATGAGGAGTTTCATGTGATACTGGCAAAGGCAATCTGCAAAGGAATTTCCAGAGAAGAAGTGCATCAGATGATAGAAGAAATTTATGAAGAATTTGGAGGAGCCTGAATTGAGCAGTCAGAAATATGGTTTTACGGATAAAGCGAGAACAGCCCTTAAACTGGCAGAAAAAACGGCTGTACGGATGCGTGCAGGATATGTGGGAACAGAGCATATTTTGGTGGGATTGTTAAAAGAAAATACGGGAGTGGCGGCAAAGGTCTTATCCGACAACGGTACGGATGAGGCGAAGATCATAGAGATGATACANGAGCTTNTTGNGCCGGATGGTCTGGTNGCTGTGCTGGATANGGAAAGTTATTCTCCCAGAGCACAGTTTGTTCTGGAGGAGGCACACAGACAGGCGGATCGGTTCGGCGCAGAAAGAACCGGAACCGAGCATATTCTTCTGGCTCTTCTGAAAGAAGGAGAGAATGTTGCGGTAAGATTGTTAAATACCCTTGGAATATCCGTGCAAAAGCTTTATGCCGATACCCTTATTGCAATGGGAGAGGATGGGAATCTCTACAAAGAGGATCTCTCCAAAAAGCCGAACCGGAAAAGTAAACAAACTTCTACATTGGATCAGTACAGTCGTAATCTTACAGCACTCGCAGCAGAGGGAAAGCTGGATCCTGTGATCGGCAGGGAGGATGAGATAAAAAGAGTTATTGAAATATTAAGCCGCAGAACCAAAAACAACCCTTGTCTGATCGGGGAGCCCGGCGTGGGTAAAACAGCAGTTGTGGAAGGTCTGGCTCTGCGCATTGCATCTGGTGAGGTACCGTTTACGGTACAGAATAAGAGGGTACTGACGCTGGANCTGTCCGGAATGGTGGCAGGCTCTAAATATCGCGGAGAGTTTGAAGAGCGGATCAAGAAAGTNATTCGCGANGTGCAGGAGGATGGANATGTTATTTTGNTTTTGGATGAAATGCATACCATCATCGGTGCCGGCGGANCAGAAGGAGCGATTGATGCTTCCAACATCTTAAAGCCTTCTCTTGCCAGANGANAACTGCAGCTGATCGGGGCAACCACGGTAGCGGAATATCATAAATATGTGGAAAAGGATGCGGCGCTGGAGAGGCGTTTTCAGTCTGTGTATGTGGAGGAACCCTCCATAGAACAGGCGGTTGAAATATTAAAGGGGATTGCTCCTAAATATGAGGAACATCATAAGGTGACGATTACCGAAGAAGCGATCCGGGCAGCGGTTACTCTCTCTGAGAGATATATTAATGACCGGAATCTGCCGGATAAGGCAATTGATTTGATCGACGAGGCGGCAGCGGCAGTGCGTCTTGCAAACACGCATGTATCAGATAAGCTGCAGACGGCACAGCAGGCCATAAAAGAGATGGATCTTCAAATTGAAGAGTGTCTTAAGGCTGAAGACTTTGAGACAGCATCAACGCTTCGAGTGCAACAGGATGAAATGATTCGGAAATATGAGCGTGCAAGGGAAAAGAATCAAAGAAGTCAGACGGGAAACAAATTTTCCATCGGTGAAAATGAGATTGCTGAAGTGGTTTCTTCCTGGACAAAGGTTCCGGTAAAGAAACTGACAGAAAAGGAAAGTGAACGGCTGCTAAAGCTGGAGAAGGTGCTTCATAAGCGTGTAATCGGTCAGAATGACGCGGTTACGGCAGTGTCTCAGGCAATCCGCCGGGGAAGAGTCGGGCTGCAGGATCCGGGGAGACCGATTGGCTCATTCTTGTTTTTGGGACCTACCGGTGTAGGAAAAACCGAGCTTTCTAAAGCACTTGCAGAGGCAATGTTTGGATCGGAGAACGCACTGATTCGAGTGGACATGTCAGAGTATATGGAAGGGCACTCCGTGTCCAAAATGATCGGTTCCCCTCCGGGATATGTGGGATTTGAAGAGGGTGGACAGCTCAGTGAGAAGATCCGCAAGAATCCTTATTCCGTGGTTTTGTTTGATGAGATTGAGAAGGCTCATCCGGACGTGTTTAATGTTCTTTTGCAGGTGCTGGATGATGGGCATATTACCGATTCCAAAGGAAGAAAGGTAAGTTTCAAAAATACCATATTGATCATGACCTCCAATGCAGGTGCTCAGAGGATCGTAGAACCGAAGAATTTGGGATTTTCCACCGAGACCAGCAAGGAACAGGACTACGAGAAGATGAAGGCGGGAGTCATGGAGGAAGTCAAAAAGCTTTTCAAACCGGAATTCATTAATCGTATTGATGAAATCATGGTGTTTAAACCGCTTGGAAAGGAAGAGATGCATGATATTGTAAACTTGCTCTGTGATACGCTTGCAAAACGATGCAGGACCCAGATGCAGATAGATATCACCTTCCGGCCGGCTCTTAAGGAGCATCTGGTCACTAAATATTCAGATGCCAAAATGGGAGCACGCCCTTTAAAGAGAGCACTGCAGAATGTGGTGGAGAATCAGCTTGCAGAAGAGATCCTGGCAGGACGTATCAAGTCCGGGGATACGGCGGCAGTGGGATTCCGCAGGGAACAAGTTGTTTTTGATGTAAAAGAAAAGTAGATTTTTGTGAGAAAATATATTATACTAAGGATAATAATAGACCAAAGAAATGTCAGGAGGACTTAAGATATGGCTGTTGTAGAGGAACTGCTTCGCTCGGAAGGAGACGGTACGATCAGCTTCGGCAATCATTTGCTGGAAAACAAAGCGAAAGTAGAGGATTATGAACATTGCGGAGATCTGTATAAGGTTAAGACCTATAAAGCGATGACGAAATTGGAACGGAACGGAATGTTTGCTTATGAATCAGTTCCGGGGACCAGCGTTCTTAACTTTTCAGAGACAGCAGACGGAGTCAGGTTCAAGGCTGAGGGTGTCGAGGATGCCCAGATAATCCTTGGACTTGAGGAAGACACCGAGTACGAGGTGTTTATCAATGATAAGAGTATTGGTAAAATGAAGACAAACCTTGGCGGAAAGATGAATATCAGCGTAGAGCTGGGTGCAGACAAAGAAGTGGATATTAAAGTAACCAGATAGAAGCCGGATGCGGCGGGCATTGCGGATGACATTGTGGAAAGCGGGGAACTGCCTTAGCAGTTCCCTGTCTCATGTAATAAGAAAGTAAAGGATTAATTATGGCAAAAGGCAAATCATCTACCATATTTTTTTGTCAGAATTGCGGATACGAATCTGCGAAATGGATGGGACAGTGCCCAGGGTGCCATCAGTGGAATACCTTTGTAGAGGAAACGGTTTCTTCGGCAGGCAGTGGAAAAGCAGGGGCTGTACGCACTGACCGGACGCCGGGTAAGCCGGTATCCCTTAAAGAAATTTCCTTAGAGGACGAGGATCGTCTTACGACCCACAGCGGGGAGCTCGACAGGGTCCTTGGGGGCGGACTGGTAAGGGGTTCCTTGACACTGGTTGGAGGTGATCCCGGCATTGGCAAGTCCACACTGCTTTTGCAGGTGTGTAGAATGTTAGCGGNAGATGAGCGNNAAGTGCTTTANGTTTCCGGAGAGGAATCCTTAAAACAAATTAAACTGCGGGCAAACCGTATCGGAGAATTTAATNAGCATTTAAAGCTTTTGTGTGAGACCGGTCTTGGAACGATTGAAGAAACAATCCGCCGTATGAAACCGGATGTGGTGGTTATTGATTCCATTCAGACCATGTATCAGGAAAGCATTTCTTCAGCACCCGGAAGTATTTCGCAGGTCAGGGAGGCTACCGGTGTACTTTTGCAGCTTGCCAAGGGTCTTAATATTTCTATTTTTNTTGTAGGGCATGTGACAAAAGAAGGNACCGTAGCCGGTCCCAGAGTTTTGGAGCATATGNTGGATACGGTTCTTTATTTTGAAGGTGACAGACATGCATCTTATCGAATACTTCGAGGCGTGAAAAACCGATTTGGTTCTACCAATGAGATTGGTGTTTTTGAGATGGTTTCAGAAGGGCTCAAGGAGGTAGAAAATCCATCGGAGTTTATGCTGAGCGGGAAACCGGAGAATGCCAGCGGTTCCATTCCACTTTGTTCGATGGAGGGAACCCGTCCCATGCTGTTGGAACTTCAGGCGCTTGTATGTCACAGCAGTTTTGGAATTCCAAGAAGACAGACTACCGGAACGGATTTTAACAGAGTGAACCTATTGATTGCCGTGCTGGAAAAGCGATTGGGAATTCAAATGGGAAATTGTGATGCCTATGTGAATATAGCCGGCGGCATTCGAATTCAGGAGCCTGCGGTGGATCTGGGAATTGTGATGGCATTGGTATCCAGTTTCAAAAATAAAAGTGTTGACGACAAGATGATCGCATTTGGCGAGGTCGGCCTTAGCGGTGAGGTGCGTGGAGTCAGTATGGTACAGGCCCGGGTACAGGAGGCAAAGAAGCTCGGCTTCACTTCCTGTGTGATTCCCAAGGTGTGCATGGAGGCAGTAAAAGACATTACTGGAATCAAAGTGATCGGAGCAGGGAGTGTAGCGGATGCGATTGTTCTGTTGTAAAATGTGACAAAAGTATGACAAATTTAACAAAATTATAAATAAAAGTACCCAAAATGTCCTGATTGTGATAAAATAAAACAATCAGGATAAAAGGAGCGAAAGATGGAAAAGAAGAAATGGGTGAAACATATACCATTATTCATCATTGAAATACTTGTACTTGTGGCGGCAATCGGCATATTGTTTGTGGTACTGCGCACTACCGGAGAGCATGGCGTGAAGAAGGATATTATTGACGAGGAGCAGATTGCGGTCAATGAGGAAGTCAAGAAAAAGGTAACAGAGTCAAAGGAGCCGGATAAGGTAAATGAATATACAGGTATCTACAATATTGCTTTTTTTGGAGTGGATGCCAGAGATGAAAATCTCGGAAAAGGGAATAACAGAAGTGATACGATTATGATCTGTTCTATTGATATGGATAAGCACGAAGTACGTCTCATTTCTGTCTATAGGGATACTTATCTAAATATAGGAAACGATGTTTACAAGAAGTGTAACGCCGCATATGCCTATGGAGGACCCAAGCAGGCTCTTGGAATGATCAATATGAATACGGATCTGTATATCACCGATTATGTGACGGTGGGATTTGAGGGGCTGATGGAGGCAGTGGATGCCCTCGGCGGTATTGAAATGGAAGTGACGGAAGCGGAAATTTCTCATTTAAACAATTATCAGATCAGCATGGTGGGGACCACAGAGGATGGCAAGAATTATAAGGCATCGGAGGGTGTGGACTATACTCCAATCACCAAACCAGGACTGCAGACCTTAAATGGGCTTCAGGCAACGGCTTATTGCAGGATCCGGCATGTGGGTAATGACTTTCAGCGTACGGAAAGACAGAGGAATGTGTTGATTGCCATGATGGAAAAAGCCAAAAAGTCATCTTTGGGAACGCTGATGGAGGCAGCAAATGCAGTACTTCCTCACATTGTAACATCCGTTGATGTAGAAGACATGCTGCCTTTACTTGGAATGATTGGGGATTATAAGGTGACGATCAGTGACGGATTTCCTTTCAGAGATATGTTAAACGGCGGGCCGGTCAGAACAGAAGGAGAATGTATTGTACCTATTTCACTGGAAGATAATGTAGTGAAGCTTCATGAACTGCTTTTCCCTGAGGAGGAGTATGAGCCTTCGGAAGAACTGAAAAGTTATAGCAAAATTGTAGAGGAAGATACAAAAGATTACCTGCGGTATTAAATGTTACAAACAAGCCACAGATAAATTTTCGATTTGATATGGAAGAATGTGTTGACAGGAAACCGACATATAAGATATAATAGCATTCGGTGGTTCAATGCTTATGGGCGGACCACCATGAAGGGGCATAGTTCAAAGGTAGAACAGCGGTCTCCAAAACCGTCGATGTGGGTTCGATTCCTACTGCCCCTGTTTCAGGAAATAAGAGATTATGGAGTGTTAGAAATTCAGGTTTTCTAGCACTTTTTTGCTTATATTGTTGAGAGGTGTATATGAAGTATGATGCATTTATCAGCTACCGCCATGCGGAGCTGGATCTACATATTGCGAAGAATCTGCATAAAGGGCTTGAAACCTATAAGGTGCCCAGAACCGTTGCCAAGAAATCCGGAAAGAAGAATATCAAACGGGTATTTCGTGATCAGGAGGAACTTCCAATAGGAAGTGATCTGGGAGATAATATAGAGACTGCCCTTACGGAGTCAGAGTTTTTGATTGTGGTCTGTTCTCCAAGGACACCGGAATCTTACTGGGTGCGCAAAGAAATAGAAACCTTTATCAAGCTGCATGACAGAGAGCATGTGCTGGCAGTGCTGATAGAAGGGGAGCCGGATCAGTCATTTCCGGCAGAGCTTCTGACAGATGATGAGGGCAATCCGGTGGAACCACTGGCGGCAGACGTAAGAGGCGGATCATGGCGCGAGATTAACAGAAAGCTGAAAACGGAAATCGTGCGTCTGGCAGCGCCGTTGCTTGGCTGTAGCTATGATGATTTAAGACAGCGACACAGAGAGCGCAAAATGAAAAGAGCCGCAGCGGTACTGGCAGCAGTGACGGTGGCAGCGATATTGTTTGGTCTTTACAGTACTTACAATGCTGTGATGATTCAGCAGAATTATGAGGGCAAGCAGCGGAATCAGTCCAAGTATCTGGCGGACACCTCTCTTGATTTGTTAGAAGAAGGAGACCGCCGGGCAGCAGTGTTGGTGGCGTTGGAGGCACTGCCGGGAGAGGAAGGCGATAAACCTTATGTGGCGGAGGCCCAGTATGCATTAAGTCAGGCACTTTATTGCTATGATGGAGGGCATGACCTGAAACCGGATCGTATCTTGCGGCACGATCAGCCGGTCAGCGATTTTTGGCTCAGTCAGGATGCCACTAAGGCAGTGACGGTCGATCAGGGAAATAATGTGTATGTGTGGGATGTAAATAACGGAAAGAAGCTTTTGCAGATTGCACCGACAGTGGAGGATACATATAGCTTTGTGAATGAAGTACGAGGGGCAATCATCTGTGAGGATAGAGTTATTTTGTGTGAGAATCGGAGCCTGCGGGCAGTTTCTCTTGATGGACAGGAAAAGTGGCGTGTAGATAAATCGGAATGGACGCTGTACTGTAAATTTGATGAGGAGGTTATGATAGCTGCCTGCGTAGGAAGTGATCAGGTGGATTTTTACAATGTAAGCAACGGAGAACTGATTGGCAGTATGCCTAATGAGCAGGAGACCTCTTACGCTTCAGTGATGGCATTTAATAAGGAACATACAAAATTTGCAGTTGCCCATCAGGCTTCCAGAGAAGGAAACAAAGCAGGCTGCATCAGCATATATGATTTTGAAACCCGGGAAGTAACGAGCGTGGAGACGACAGCAAATTCTATCGGAGCAATTGCGTTTACAACCGATGGTCATCTGGTGGCGGCTTCCCTGGAAATCAATGAACTTTTAAATTTTGATCTGGCTTCGTCAGAGGGGTATATTGAAAAGATTAATGATCAGGATGGAGAAATCCTCTGGCAGAATACNTATGAATATCAGATAATAGGGTATGAATCTGCTATTGCACAGCTTAGATGCAGGTCTTATACAGAGAAGGAAACAGGGCAGCAGCATGATGAAGTTCTGATGTCAACAGATAATACCGCATATACATGGGATAATACAACTGGTGATTTGATTGCACAGGTGCGGACGGACAGCGGCATTGACAGTTTTCTCGTGTCAGCAGATAACGGACTTGCGTATTTGGCAGGAAGTAACGGGACGATTGATATTGCGGACATGACGACGGGTTACCGGTATTCTGCGTTTGCAATCCAAACCAATTCAAACCTTAGGGATGTTTCCATTAAAAACAGCGTGATGGGGGTACGTGCCTTTGCCTCTCCTGACTTGAAGANTTTCAGATATNATAAAANCTCTGGCNAGACAGAACTGGAAGAGNACGCGAGCAGCATTAATAGCGTACAAGTTTCTCCNGCGGAAACATATTATGCGGTGAGAGCCTATGATCCTTACTTAAAAATATTATTTTATCGAACACAAGACAATAAACTTGTGGATATGTGGACCAATGTAGATGAAAAAGGGGTCGAGGATTGTGAGTTTGTTGAGGATACGATTTATGCGATCGCATGTTCAGACGGAAGCCTGTACTTTTGTAATCTAGAATCAGGTGAGAAGGAAACTTTGAATGAAAATTCAGATTTTAGAAATACAGAGTGCTGTTTTGATAAAAGAAAATCCAGGGCTTTTCTATGCAGCAACCGACAGTATGTAGTTGTTGACTTAAAAGAGAGAGAGATAATGACGGCAGGTGAGACAGAAGGATATATTTGGGGAGGTATTCTGGGGGAAGATGGAAAGAATGTCTATTGCAGCATCAAGGAGAAAGGGGTGTGTATTCTTGATCTTGAAACAGGAAATGTCAATCAGATAGAAGTGGAAGGGTATCAGGTATTAAATGGTGCGAACGTGGAAAAATCTTTTGCAGCTAGTGGAGATGGGAAGCTGTTGGCAGTTAACTGTCAGGATAATGTGATCCGGGTGTTGAATCTGGAAGAGATGACAACGATAGCTGAAATTCCTTTTTCAGGGGTAAATCGGAGAATGATAAAATTCTCTGAAGACTGCAGGCAGATCATGATGCAGGGGGACGATTATTATTTCCGGGTATATGATCTGGAAAAGAAGGAATTTATTCATATCTCCATTGATCAGTATAATGAGATCAGTGAAATATTGACTGCTGAGGGACAAGGCACGATCTGTCTGCTGACATCCTCAGATATGATTATTTTAAACCGGAATGATTATGAAAGGATTGCGCAGATTGAAGGAGGCAGGGCATATTTGCCAGAAAATGCACGGATTTTGTGCGGATATCTTGGACAGTTGTATCAGCTTCCTTATATGACCCTTGATATGCTGCGTGAGGAGGCGCAGGTTCAATTTGGGGGGGAGGAACTGACAGAACAGGAAAAGACGAGGTTCCATGTAGAGTAAGTTTAACGAGAGGAGAAGGGCATGAGATTAAGTGATTTACTTGCGTATGATAATATTGTGGTGCAATGCCATGACAATCCAGATGCAGATGCGATTGCAAGCGGTTTTGGAGTGTATACCTATCTAAAGGAGCAGAGCAAAAAGGTCAGGTTTGTCTATGGAGGACGGTATATGATCCAGAAAAGCAATCTGGTTTTGATGGTTTCTACGCTGCAGATTCCTATAGAGCATGTAGAAGAGCTGGAGGTTCCGGAACTGCTGGTAACGGTGGATTGTCAGTATGGGGAAGGAAATGTGACGCATTTTCAGGCAGAGCATATTGCAGTGATCGATCATCATCAGGTATCAGGAGCTCTTCCGGAAATGAATGAAGTGAGAAGTAATCTTGGGGCCTGTGCAACAGTGGTGCGGGAGCTTTTGCAGAAGGAAGGCATTGATATCAATGACAACAGAAAGCTGTCCACGGCACTTTATTATGGTCTTATGACGGATACCAATAATTTTACGGAGATCTATCATCCGCTGGATAGAGACCTGCAGGATGATGCGGTTTTTGAGAGAAGTACGATTGTTCGTTTCCGAAATGCAAACTTGTCTCTGGAGGAACTGGAGATTGCTGGAATGGCGCTGCTCGGTTACGACTATAATGAGACATACCGGTACGCAGTGGTGGAGGCAAAGCCCTGTGATCCGAATATTCTCGGAATGATCAGCGATCTGATGCTTGAGGTGGATACCGTTGATACCTGCCTAGTATATAGTGTGCTTCCTTTTGGGGTAAAAATATCGGTGCGCAGCTGTGTGAAGGAGGTTCGGGCAAGTGAACTGGCTGAATTCATTACCGATGAGATCGGTTCTGGAGGCGGACATTTGGAGAAGGCAGGAGGGTTTATTCAGCAGGAACTTCTGGACAGGGCCTATGAAAAATATCACAGAGAAAAGGAAGTCGGAAGCTTTTTGAAGTGGCGTATGGATGACTATTTTGATGATATCCAGATCATTCATGCAAGGGAATACGAAATTGATCTGACCGGGATGGAAATGTACCAAAAGAAAAGGATTCCGCTGGGATTTGTAAAAGCAGCGGATATTTTCAGCCCGGGTTCTACGGTCTGTGTGCGTACATTGGAAGGAGACTTAGACGTGCAGATACAGGAGGATACCTACATTATGATCGGAGTGAAGGGAGAAATCTATCCAAACAAGAAGGAAAAATTTGACCGTAGTTATCATATCCTGGAAGAGCCTTATCAT
>WFLX010052468.1_pt1 | contig 21183 bp, 17 predicted proteins | sample 4967041 | NCBI WGS metagenome assembly WFLX01 (sample SAMN12857096, study PRJNA449069) | gut metagenome | isolation source: stool from male and female vole | host: Microtus ochrogaster | place: USA:Florida | collected 2017
AGCGGAGCTTCCTCAAAGTCTATTGCTCGCACTATTTCCGCCATTGGAGTCTCTACTTGCTCCCCTGGCAAGGTATCCGGTGCTGGCCGTGAGATATAGCTTTGATGTACGAATATAGCGGCAGTAGCCGTCAGAATCGCAGCTATGCAGCAAGCGGCAGCAATCCGCGTGCGTGTCCACCATGCAGCCTTGGTTCCTTTTATGCGTCGCAATGCCGGCTCCACTCCAAACATCCCCTTCCGATAATGCCGCGCAATAAATCTTATATTCTTATTCTCTTCCATGTCTCATTTTATTATTTCCTTATCCTGCTTATTGAAAGATACATAGTAAATGGGAAGGCGGTTTTTAACCGCCTCGAGCTGTCTTATAGTAACTATCTACAAAAGCACATTCGGATTGCTTAAAAGTCAATACCAATCCTAAATGTAAAGGATGATTTATTGTAGTTGAAATGCTCTCCGGTAGGAACAAATATCAGGAATCCTTCAGGAGTCATTCCCTCTACATGTCTTTCGTAGCGGTAGCCGTCAAGTGTATAACCGACTCCGACATTGATGCCCACTTTTCTGCCCCAATTAAATCTGTAACCTATAGATGGAGAGAAGTATACAGTGCCGTCAGAGGTTGCATTCCAGCCCAAGCGTACATCTGCAAACGGAGTGAACTTCCCGAATTGAAAGTCAGTGCGTCCATGTGCAAATATGGAAAGATAATAATTGTGTGGGTCGTAATGAAGATGGTGGTGGAATTTGCCATCCTCTCCATATTTGTAATAGCTGCAGTCATCGAGCGTGTAGTCGAGACCGGCCCCTGCAAAAAGCCATCGGTTGAACTGATAGCCATGAGATGTGGAGATTCCTGGGCAGTAATTTGTATTTCCCTTATAGCTATACGATCCATGATTGATGCGGTTGGTCCAGTCCACAAACCCACGGTAACCTCTTTCAGGTTGTCTGGCAACGGCGCAAATTGCAGTGAGCAATATGGCCAATGTTGCGAAGAATAGTCTTTTCATAAGCGTCTTAAATTGTTTCTTTTCNACTTAANACGCACATNTCCCCAANAGGTCCTATCNATCCTGTGATTTTTTAGAAAAAAATGTTTGGACAAAGGAAAAATTTGTTAGACATAAAAAAAATCATTATTTTTGTGGGAAAATAAGGAATTATGGAAAAGAAGATGAAGTACCCAATTGGGGATCAAAATTTCAAATCTGTTCGAGAAGGAGGATTCGTGTATGTTGACAAGACTGCATATATAGAAAAATTTATAGAAGGAAATAAGTATTTCTTTCTGGCGCGTCCACGTCGCTTCGGAAAAAGCCTCTTTTTGTCTACACTCCAGTATTTCTTCGAGGGACAACGAGAATTATTTAAAGGACTTTACATCGATTCTGTAGAGTGGGAATGGGATAAATACCCGGTGCTTCGTCTCGACCTAAACTCTGATGATTATAAAGAGCCTGGCCTTCTCGATATAATACTTGATAATACTTTCAAGCAGTGGGAATCAGAATACGATATCACTGAATTAGCTGGTTCCTTTTCTACTCGATTTCAAAATATAATAGCAGCTGCCCATAAAAAGACTGGCCAGCAGGTCGTCATTCTTGTTGATGAATACGACAAGCCTCTTGTCAAGAATATCAACAATAAGGAGAATATTGATCATTATAGAAGCCGGTTATCATCAGTTTATTCTAATTTTAAGAGTTCAGCAGACCACATACGTCTCGTTTTCTTGACAGGTGTAAGTCGTTTCAGCAAACTGAGTGTCTTCTCCGACCTGAATAATCTCAGTGACATAACTTTCGATAGTGATTTTGCCGACATCTGTGGAATCACGGAGAAGGAGGTGATGGATTACTTTCAGACAGGTATCAAGGCTCTTGCGGAAAGAAATGAAATTTCTGAGGAAGAAACTTGTCGGCAACTAAAGGATAATTATGACGGTTACCGCTTCGCGAAAAATGGCAGTGATATGTATAACCCATGGTCGCTCTTGAGCTGTCTGAATAAAAAAGTGATATCTAATTATTGGAATGATACCGGTATGCCAACCATAGTGGCGGAGACCCTCAAGAGAGTGCATGCCGATTTGATGTCCATGTTCGACAGTTACTGTACCGACGACGACCTCAAAGGGCTGGACTTGCTTACTCCCCAACCTCTGGCACTGCTCTATCAGACGGGGTATCTTACGATTAAAAGCTATAATCCAAAGATAAAGCGCTATAAACTTGGAATTCCCAACAATGAGGTGAAGGATGGCCTTTTTAAGGTTCTGTTGCCATACTATGTAAAGTGCCGTTCAGACGACGAGCCAAAGCGACTGGTCTCTGACATGGTGATGTATTTCATCTTAGGGGAGCCGGACAAGGCTATGAAGTGTCTGCAGGCATACTTTGCAGGGGTGCACTTCAAGATGAAGATGGACAATGAGAACAATTTCCACAATGCGTTCTTCCTTCTTATGGACCTGATGGGCCTTGAGACTGAGACAGAATCTGCGACTTCAGACGGGAGCATCGATATCACTGTCAAGACTGAAGACTACATCTACGTGATAGAGTTGAAGTATGACGGAAGTGCAGAAAAGGCACTCCGACAGATAGAAGAGAAGAAGTATGACCGTAAATTCCAAATGGATGGCCGACAGATAATCCGTATAGGTGTCAATTTCTCTTCTGAAACTCGTTGCATCGAAGACTGGATAATAGAGAAGTGAGTTATAGAAATGGGAGGAAGAAAGGCTTGTGGCCGGAGGATAGGGCTTCGCGTAGCCGCGCGAATGCTTTGGTCATCTGGTTTTTGACTGTCTTTACTGATATCCCCATTCGTTCAGCGATCTCATCATTGGAGAGTCCGTCTCGCTTGCTGAGCAAGAAAACCTCACGGCATTTATCCGGGAGTTCATCGATTGCTTTCCATATTCGGGCATCTCTTTCCGAGGTGTCTACACTCTCTTCGTCAGCTTCCGGGATAAATTCAATTCCGACCGTCTCTTTCCGATTGCGAATAAAGGAAATGCACCCATTGCGTACGCTGCGGTACATATAAGCTTTGAAATCATCGAATTCTTTTCCCTCCTCAATATGCTGCCAAGCCTTCATGAAGGCATCCTCTACTATATCTTCGGCACTCTGCGCATCATCCACGATGCGGAGCGCATACATACCAAGCGGCAGATACATCCTGCGGAAAAATATGTCGAATTCTTTACCGGTCATCTTTTATATAACGCTTTTTAACCTAAATCTCGCATAATTGGGAATAATATTTGTTATTTAAATGGTAATGTGTTCAATTACTGGTACCATTTATTGAGGTACTTACTCAGCTCGGAGAGCTGTTATTGTGACGAAACCCCAGGCTTTAGCCTGGGGTAAGACCCAAGAATCCAGTAGCCTCGGAGAGGCGATTTGTGATATTGTGTTTACCAAAATTTGGAATATCAAACTGAGCCCCCTTTTTTAATGAGAACCTTATAACCTCATAACCTTATAACCTCATAACCTCATAACCTCATAACCTCATAACCCCATAACCTTATAACCACATAATATGAAAGCAGTATTGGATTTTTTGACCCAATTGGCGGCCAATAACAACCGTGACTGGTTTAACGCTCATAAAGATGAATATCTAAAGGTAAAAGCCCAGGTTGATGCGTTTACCCAGCAACTTATAGATGCCCTGACAGAAATCGAACCCGAAGCAGCTATGCTGACTCCCGCCGATTGCTCCTACAGGATATACCGTGACACTCGTTTCTCTGCCGACAAGACTCCCTATAAGAATCATATCGGCATATATATCAATCCCCGGGGCGGAAAGAAAAGCGAGTTTTGCGGCTACTATGTCCATATCCAGCCTGGCGAATGCCTCGTCGGTGGCGGCGCATGGTTTCCGGAGGCTCCTCTACTTAAGGAATACCGCAGTGAAATCTACAACAACATCGACGAATATCTCGAGATAATCCAAAATCCAGATTTTGCCAAGCATTACAAACCTTACTGGCAGGAGCCATTGAAGACAGCTCCAAAGGGCTTCCCTAAAGACTGGGATTATATCGACTTCCTTAAGCCGAAAAGCTTTGTCTATGCCGCCACTCTCACCGACAAGGAGTTCGCTTCAAAAAATATAGTGAAGAAACTCTCAGAGCTTTTCCGCATACTCAAGCCATACGACGATTTCTTCAACTTTACCCTCGAAGAACATCCCGAACTCGCCGTCCGCACCCCAAAACGCAGATAGCGACAATTATTTTCTCAGAAGAATGCTCTGGGTCGTCGCGTTTTTCAGTGATGGCATTTGGGNTCCAACGGGTGCACCGATATACGTTGGGTCGCATATGGTGAATTTGCGTCCGTCAATCCTCACTGCGTCACCGGCCACATCTTCGGGGAAGCACACCGCCGTCGCCAGATGGTTGGGATAATATAGCAGTGCCACATCGATTCCTACAAGGTCTCTGACGAGGCGCGAGAAGAGGATGGCCCTGTCTTCGCAATCCGAGAAAGGATAGAATAAAGTCTCCTCTGAGAAGAACGGACGGTCGTGCCCCCACACCTGATCGTCATATCCATAAGTAAACCCGGTCTGCACCATATTCAAGATTTTCTCCACCGCATTTTGTTGTGTCAGCCCCTCTATCTCCCGCTTGATCACGGGATATATAGCCTCTTTGGTGCTCTGCGCCAAGGGGGTATTTGCTAAGATGGCCCATCGTGTCAATGGATTGCCATTGAGCTGAGAAGAAGGAAAATCATCGTAGAATTTGAGAAGTTGTTCTGGAACCCGGCTTTGGATACTCATTCCGGCGTATCTTGCCGCTTTTATCTGCCGCGCCTCTGTCATCCCGGAGCCCAGGAGCTGCTCTTCGTCAATGCGGAGCGTCATTGGGGTCTCTCCGGTGAAAGGAGCGTTGCATATCATCATGGAATTTGAGATATGCCGTCCGAAGGGATAGAAATTTAATCCATTGAGGTAGAAATAACTTTTGTCATATTGCTGATGCTTAGTCCCGTAAAGAAGCACCAACTGGCCGCTGTCATTCGCCAGCCTCATCTGATAGCCCGACTGGCAATAGAGAAACGCTGTCAGAAGAGTCGCTGCATTGGCATCGTCGCAATATTGCTTGCCTACGCGGTCGAGATATGTCAGATAGGCCCAGTCGCATAGATTATGTCGTATGCGCGTCTCCAGACAGTCGCGGATGGCATTGTTCAGCCCATCATTGCTTAAGACAGCCCAGGCGTCGGCTATGCTGCCCGGACTGCACTCTCTCAGCCGTATCTTGGCAGCATCCGGCAGACGCACACTTCCCTCTATCCCATAGAACGGTATTTTCACTAAGTTGTCCTCGGGAGCCGGGACCTCTCGTATCGGCTCGATGGGCTTTGGCTGAGGAGTCTCATCTATCGGCTCTATTTCAATTACTTCGATTATAGGCTCAGTCTCGATTGGCTCTACATCAGCCTTGTCCTCCTCCACATAGGGTAGCGGTGCTACGTCGTCTTCATCCTTCGGCATAGGAATGGGCTCTTTCCCTTCAAACTTATCCCACGACTTCCTCAGAAACTCTATATATTTCTGATTGCATTCCTGTCTGAACGAGCCATATTCGCTTTCCGCTTTTTTCTTGAACTCAGCATATTTCTTCTCAAAGTCTTGAGCTTGGCTCTCTCCTTTGAAAATGAACACGCAGCTCATAAGCAGAAGTCCCCTGACAATCATACCTGATATTTTCATACGTAAGTTTTATTAATCTTCCAATATTATGACCTTCATCCCCACTTTCACTAAATGACGCAGCTCCTCTATATCATCGTTGTTCATCCTTATGCANCCTTCNCTTGCTCGNTTGCCGATAGTCTCAGNAAAACAAGTCCCATGAATCCNTATNGTAGTCNATTTAGGTGTCTTGAGTCGGAAAAACCATGGTCCGTATGCTCCTTTTATCGATCCGTTGCCGTCCCCAAAATCATGTCTCCATTTCGATGATTTCTGAATAGCTGAGATTGTAAAGGTTCCCTCGGGTGTTTTATGGTCACCCTTACGCTCTTTGTTTCCCAAATTCATACCGGCGCAAACATCTTTGCAGAAAATGGTGTCGGCATTTTCCATCACATAAAGCTTAAGTTTCTGCTTGTCTACCACGATGAAGCGCTGGGTGCGCTGGGCGTAGATACTCATCACGCCCAAGAGTATCATTACTATGGCTATTATTCTACCACGCATATTTCATTAACTTATTATAGAATTCCACGCAGACATCTGAATAGTTGTACTGTCGGGAAAATTTGGGAAACATTTTTACTTTTTCAAGACGTCGGATATCCTCTTCTGGCCGGTTAAGCCCCGAGTTGTAGAGGGTTGCCCAATATCTTAGTTTATCCATCTCATCTTGTGCCGACAAACTTTTGGTCTTCCGTTTTGCAATTTCTATGAATACTTCCAGATATTTCAGCTGCCCTTGCAGNGTCGATAGATTGGTNAGCCNGAAGCGTCGTTNCTCTTTTTCTGACCCCTTAGGCAAAAGAGATGAGTATCGGCGTCTTAATTCCTTATCTTNTTTTATGTGGAATTCAANATCCTCTACNAACACTCGGTTTCATCTGAAATAATCCCACACTGAAATCTGATTTGCCGGTATTAACATACACCGCAAAGAGAGTCCGTAGCTCAAGAAAATCGCAGAACTCGGAAAACTGGCTTATCTCCGGNGCCACCANNGCTATTGCCATCAGTCTTTCCTCAGGGGCGAGCCCCGCCAAGCCGGCTGATATATCCTTGATGTTCTCTCTGCAGAACTCCTCCACTTGCTCAGCCTCCCTCGGATAGGCTCCGATAAATCCACTGGCGGCGATGCTTGTTACGGTGAGAAGTATCATCACAGCTTGTAGGTATAGAGCACCAGGCTCCGGCCCTCGATTGCTACCCATCCGAATGCATTGCTCGTAGGGTCATAGAAAGCCTTGATGGGAGCACTCTTTCCGAATTTCTTATCGTCAATCATCACATAGTCATAATTCCAGTTGGCTGTGAAGAAATGCCGGTTGCTGTCATCTTGAAGGGAAATATCGATGCCGTTGATCCAGCTCCCGTCTTTCCATTTCATCATCGAGTCAAGCTGCCGTGGGCGTCGCGCCGGCATGTCGCCTCCTTTCATCCTTATCGTATTGGTCCACGGATCGAAATACTCCCCTTCATTGATGGTCTCTATCTCATTGTCTTTGATAACCAAATAGGGATATACCCATTTTGTGCCGTTGTTGTATTCAAATCTCACTACGCATACCCCATCGTCGGTGATATAGAAATTCCGAAGGCGTATGCTCTTTGGAGCAGCATCCAAGTCAATCGGCATCACGTAGGACTTCCCGTCTACTGTTAGCAGTCGGTATTCCATCGAAAACTGGGCTTTGTGTTGCCCGTTGGGGCTTTTGTAGACAGGCTTTTCTTCCCTTGGTCGCCATACGTCCTCTCCTTCACACTCATAGATTGAACCGTCATTGTCGTGTCTAAAAAGTTTCCCCATGCGCTTGAAGGTGAATGCGTTGCGATTGAGTAGCAAGTCAAGGTTTGGTGTCCCGTCCCAATGGAAACTACATGCGTGTTGCCAATATCCGATATGCTCGTAGGGCCCGTATTTGTGGCCGTCGATGACGAGATAGTCTTCCTTATCCCCGTCGGAATACATATATATGCATTTTTCTTTTGAGTCGACATCAATCCAGAATATTTCCAGATTGTTTGCTGTGACTACTGGTTGCCCGTTAAGGATGAATGAAAGTTTCGAGTTCTGCCGGTTTTTGGTCACGCATGCGAATTTTGTCCCCGATGTCTTCATGTTTGAGTAGAACTCATAGCAATAGAAATCTTCATTACCCCCACATGTATAAAGTACCCTCTTGATCGGATTCTGTCCCGAAGACATCAAGGCGGTAAGTGCCATAAGGCAGCATATGATCGTCTGCTTCATTTCTCTGCGAAGTTTACGTGTTCAAGATTGACAGTGCTTTCCGGAGAATAATTCACTGCCGGGACTTGCATCTTGTTTTGCTTCACTACGGATGCTCGCTTTACGTTCGTAGTCACATAGTTTGCAAGCTCGCCGATGGTGGTGTCTCCCCTGGACTCCTGGAGTTTTTTCAAGACGAAATAGGTGAAGAGTCCATGCCCGTTGTCATTGTCGGGATAGGCTGTCTCGTCTCCTTGCGTCGCAGCGAACACCGCGACATTACCCGATAGTTCTTCTTCCGAAGGCTTTATCGCCACCCCTTTGGCAGCCGTAAGCATTTCCCCGTTTCTTTTGGTGCCGCTGAAGCATGCGTCAAGCAGCACTACGGTGGAGTTGAATTCCATGGCTCCTAATTCGTCATATAGCTGCGACAGCGCATATCCACTCTCCGGGTCGTTGGCTATGCCGTCGGCAGGAAGGAGGTAGGCTTTCTTTGATCTGTCGTCGGGCATTCCGTGTCCGGAGTAATATACGATGAGATCTGCATCCTTCCCATAGGCTTCTGAGATATTCCTGGCCCATTTCAGCTCCGACCTGAATTGATTTCTGGTCGCGTCTGCTCGGAAATGGATGTTCTGAGCCGGTATGCCTAATGTCTTGATGCAGTATTCCTTAAATTTGTTGCCGTCGTTGAGCGCATAGTCCACTTTCGAGATGCCGTCTTCCAGATAGTTCTCGATGCAGAATATAAGCGCGAACGTATTGGTATTCCTGCGTTGGGTAATTGGAATATTGATATCTACATCCGAAGAGCCTCCCCTCCTTGCAGGTTGCTGTTTAGGTGCCTGCGTTGAAGCGTTNGATTGCCTCGTTTCGGTCATGGCGAGCCCATCTTGGCCGGCATTCCGAAGGTCAGTGACATAGGTAGGGTCATTTATTTGCTTCTTGCATTCTCCGCGCAGTCGGAAATAATCTTGGTTCGTGGGAGAATATTGCAGCGCAGTCCCGCAGTCTACTACAGCATATACATAGTTCCCTTTCTTAGCGTAGGCGCAGGCTCTTTTATAGTAAAGATCACCTGTCTTGGGGTTGGTGTTCTTTATTATATCGTTCATTATTGTTATGGCCCTGTCGTAGTTGCCCTGATTCATGGCCGAGGTGTAGTCGGCGGTGGTATAGCTCCATCCTGGTAGAGATGTCGCCCACAAAAGGGCACACGCCAGTAGTCGGAAGAAGTGTCTCATTTTCGTATTCGGATGGTTAATGGGATTTCCTGGACTGTCACATTTGGATTGTTGCGTCTCAGCGACCCAAGCCACTGCTGGAATGCCGAGCCGCTTAATTCCCTGGGAAGGGTTTTGCCTATTTGGTAGTCAATTGCGCTGTCGATGTCATCTTTTGAAAAGATGACGTATATCGTGTTGATCTCGTGAGGTTGGGAAGTGGTCAGTATATACTCGTCTACTAATCTCCTCTGCTCTGGGGAACAACTGTTTTTGTCGAAAAAGACATATGGATGTGAGGCTGCTATGCTGATATTGGTCTCATTCTGCTTGCGGTAGGGTAGCAGTCGGTATGCATTGTTGGCGTTGTCTGCCAAATACACCAAAAGATGCCCGTCTGTGGGCGAAGTGAAGGAGAGATACATCTGGTCGTCATTGTAGAAGTCAGTGTCTTCAAATCTGGGTTCAGTCCCATTTTTCAGAATCTTGGCTTCTATCTCGGTCTTGTTGGCAGCGTATTCTCTGATGATGCCGCTTACCTGGACTTCCACTGCAAGCATTCCGTTGGCATACTTTATGTCATACTCCGGGCCCTTGGTGGTCTCTATCCACTCGCCTCTGATCTCACTCCCTCCTCTTGAGCTGAATGTAGTGCGCGTGTCGTTGCCCCTTGATTCTACCGAAGTGGTGCTGACTTGCGACACATGGCTGCCGAATTCCTTTTCAATAGCCTCGATTTTGGCTCTGTCAAGAGCCGTGTGTTTGGCTGCCTCTATCGTTACGTTTTCAGGTGCATAATAGATATATTTCGCAGAGACTTTTGCCGTCTTCTGTGAAATACATGTCATTGCTGTAAGGACTATAGATATAATCGCAATCAGTCTCTTCACGATCTACCACCCAAGAAGTTCATCAAGTTTGTTGTGAAGTTCATCCCCTCTCTCTTCGAGTTCCTTCTTTACTGCTTTCTTGGCGGCGGCCTTGGCCATCTTCTGGCTGTAGGCTATTCGCACCAGCACTTCTTTATCGTTACGGTTTACGTCGCGATAGACCTCTACTACAGGGATGACACGTCCTAAGCTCTGAGAAATGAGATTTTTGGAGGCCATTACGCTGCGGGTCACAGAGGCTGCTTCTCCCTGGTCCATCTGCTCGTTGGCCACGGTGCTCTCTATCAGTGCGGTCACTTCGGTCTGTATCTGCCCGGCAAGATTCTGCTTCGCCAATTCGAGCGCCTGGATCTTTGCAGCATCATAGTTTCCACCAGTGCTCATCGCCTCTGCCATTATATATTCAGGATATCCATCCTCATCATACTGAAATTGCATCAAGTATGATTTGTCGAGTTGTTTATCAAGAGGAAGCGCACCTGGAGCAGCCTTCCATCCTTCTTTTGAAAGCTTTTTAGCTTCTTTCTGTGCGCTCTTGGTCGACTTTTCGTTGAGCTCTTTTTTCGATGCCTTGGCAGTGGCCTCTCTTTGTTTCCTCTGCTCTTTGGTGGTCTGGGCATAGGAAATGCCGGATACTGTCATCAGCATCATCATGAGTAGGAATAAAATGCTTTTCTTCATAATAGGTATAGTATTTACGCGTAGATTACAAAATTACGACATAATTCCGAATCTTCCAAATTTCAATCCCAAAATTTCTTATTTCTAACCCCTATTTAACCCCTTCCCCCCTAACCTTATAACCTCATGACCTTATAACCTCCTAACCTCCTAACCTCCTAACCTCATAACCTCATAACCTCATAACCTTTCACCTTCGCCCCTAAAGGCGAAAGTGGAGTCGTCATGATTTGGGAGTGAGAGTGACCAATGGCACAAGCATCTCCTGCAGTGAAATGCCCCCGTGCTGGAAGGTGCCGGTGTAATACTGCACGTAGTAGTTGTAGTTGTTCGGATAAGAGAAGAAGTCCTCGTTGGTGGCCATGATATACGTGCTCGAGAGGTTGGGCGAGGGGAGTCCATACTTCTTCGGGTCTTTTATCTCGTATACTTGCTTGGGGTTGTAGTTGAGGTTCTTCCCTACCTTGTAGCGCAGGTTGGTGTTGGTGTTTCTGTCCCCTATCACCTTTATCGGATTGTCTACGCGGATGGTGCCATGGTCGGTAGTTAGCACTACCTTATACCCAAGTTCCGCTATGCGGCGAAACATGTCGGCCGTGGAGCTGTGCTTAAACCATGACTCGGTCAGCGACCTGTAGGCCGCGTCGCTGTTGGCCAGCTCCCGNATCATCTTCGACTCCGTACGCGCGTGGCTCAGCATGTCGATGAAATTCATCACTATGACGTTGAGCTGCACGTCCTTGATGGAGTTGAGCTTGGCGATAAACTTCTCGCAGGCCGTGGAGTCGTTTAGCTTGGTATAGGTAAACTTATCCTTCCTCCTGTAGCGCTCCAGCATCGTCGCTATCAGTTCCTCCTCATGGTTGTTGAGACCCTCATCCTCGTCTTCCTCTACCCATAGCTTAGGAAACATCTCCTTTATCTTCAATGGCATAAGCCCCGAGAAGATAGCGTTTCGGGCATATTGGGTGGAAGTGGGGAGGATAGTGGTGTAGAGGTCTTCGCTTACGTTGAAGAATTCCGACAGCAGTGGCTGCACACACCGCCATTGGTCGAGCCGGAAATTGTCTATCAGCACAAAGCATACCTTCTCTCCGGCATCAAGCATAGGGAAAATCCGACGGCTGAAGATGTCCGGGCTCATCAGATGCTCGCGCCCCGACGTAATCCATGACTCATAGTTGCGTTTGACAAACTTTGCGAAGTTAGAGTTGGCATCACGCTTCTGCATCAGCAGCATCTCATCCATGTTGCTTTCGGAGTCGGAGAGCTTCATCTCCCAGTAGACGAGCTGCCTGTAGCAGTCCATCCAGTCGTCGAGCGATGAGGCTGCATTGATGTCGGCCGATATCTTCTGGAAGTCGTGCATATAGCTTGAAGAGGTCTGCTCGGCAATAATCTTTGCGCTGTGGAGGTTTTTCTTCAGCGATAGGAGTATCTGCATCGGATTGACCGGCTTGATAAGATAGTCGGTTATCTTGTTGCCGATGGCTTGGTTCATTATGTTTTCCTCCTCCGACTTGGTGATCATGATGACCGGAATGTCTGGGTGCGACTGGTTGATGCGTGCGAGCGTCTCAAGTCCAGATAGTCCGGGCATGTTCTCGTCGAGAAGCACGAGTGATATGCCTCCGGCATCAAGCGTGTCCAGAGCGTCCTGTCCGTTGCTCACGGTCACGATATCGTATCCTTTGTTTTTCAAAAACATTATGTGTGGCTTCAGGAGATCTATCTCGTCGTCGGCCCAGAGTATTTTAGTCATAGTTTTATTCTTAAGTCTTCAGAATGGATAAGTCGATTGAGTCTTCCGATGTCTCCGTGCTTTCGGGGAAAGTGGTTTCTTCTGGAGCCGCAGTCTCTTCTGGGGTTTCTGTCTCTTCTGAAGATTCAGGTTCTTCTGTTGCTTCGGATTCTTCCGTGACTTCTGTCCCCTCAGAAAGTTCCGTTTCTTCTGAAGCTTCGTTCCCCTCAGAGACTTCTGCGCCTTCCATGGCTGCGTCTACAGCTTCTTCTGCCATGGCATTCTGCTCAAAACGGAAGTACTCTTCAAAAGAACGCCCTTCTTTAAGCAGAAGTTCAAAGTTATACTTNNATATCATAATTGNCCTTACTCCCTCCGGAAGTTGGAAGTCGCGGTTGGTCATCACGCGGCGGTAGTTCTCAAGCTCTCTCAGATTGCTGAATCCCTTGATGACGAGAATACCGACGTTGTCGAAACTCATAGGCTCAAGGTCGAAGTCTTTCACCACAAAGCTCGAGAAGTTGAAGCGCGCTACGTCATAGAGCAGTAGGTTGCCGTTGATCTCATCGCGTGGGTAAGCCAATACGAGATACTGTGGGGAGTTGGGGTCCCTCTCGAAGTTGGCTGGCTGCCCGTCGGAAGCGAGTGGTTGGTCCGCCGATGAGAGGCGGATATCCCATATCATCCCTCGCGTGTTGGTGGCGCCGGAATGCGGTGTCCTGCCCTCGTTGAGTCCCTTAAGCATAGCTCCTGCTACGTCCGTCATGTCCGTGTCTGGCCATTTACGCAGAAGTTCTGTGAGACGATCCTTAAACTGGTCATAATCTCCTTCGGTGAGGTAGGAGAGGGCGTCGATGAAGACGAACTTTGGCATGATGGCAGATAGGGGGTATTCGGCCTCCATCTTTTGAGTGATGGCATGCACCTCAGAGTTGCGGTCGGCAAGATAGTCGGCATAGGCATCGGCATACATCTGCTGCTCCACTGCATGCATCTGCTTCAGACGCTCGAAATAGTCCGGGTCGGACATGGCCTTTCCATAGGGAGACTCGGGAAACTCTNCCATTATCAGGTTTCTCCACAATTCCATGCCCGCTGAGTCGTCGCGACGGGCGGCCATGAGATACATGTTGTAATATATGTCGAGACGATATACGTTGTCCGGGTAGTCGCCCAATAGTTTGTCGAATTCATCACGGGCTGCAGGGAAGTCTTCGAGCTTGTCCTTGAGAATGACGCCCATATTATAGAGACCTTCCTGGATTACGTCGTTGGCCGTAGACTTCTCCTCTTCTGTCATGGGAAGCTGTGCCAGATAGTATTCCGGGTANTGTGGGTCGGTGGNGTGGTCCGGTTCCCCTTCTTTTCCTCCTGGCTTGCTCTCTCCCTCGGCTGTCCCTTCGGCCGTGGCCTCGCCATCAGTCTCTTCATCTTCGGTCTGTTCGTCTTCGAAAGAGAATGAGGTCTTGTTGCGTCTCCGCCAGTCATCTTCAAGCTTTCTGGCTCCCCACCGACGTTGGAACTCGGTCTTGCCTGCCGATTTGGTGGTGTTGTTATAGAAATACCATGATTTGTCGGAGTTGAACTGCATGGGAGTCGAGCCGCCCTGTTTGTCGATAGGGGAGTTGCCTTGGTCTCGGTTGGCCATGGCTTCTTCTCGGGCAGCCTCCTCGGCAGCCTCTTTTTCCTGTTTCTTCAGACGCTCCACTTGCTCTTCTGCCCATTTCTGGCGTTCTTCCTCAGGTTGTGCTGCTATTGTCAGTAGGGAGTCCTGCAGTTCCACATTGCCGGCATACACGGCAAGTTGGTCGAGCACGTCGGAGCGAAGCTTTATCTGCTTGTAGTCGGGATAATTCTGCGGAAGTTGCGGCAACGCCTCTGAATAGCAAGGCTGTGCCTTGGTGTAGTCGCGCTCGTCGAAGTAGATTCGGCCGAGGGCGAGATTAGCCATCGCTTTGTCCACTCCGTTTCTGGTTGACTTTTCTACGGCAAGCTGATAGGTGGTCTTAGCTGCCGCAGTGTCTTTTCTCGAGAGATAAAGATTGCCTATGGCATAATATATCTGGTCAAGATAGTCGTTGTTGCGCTGATAGCGGGTCATGGCTTTCAGTGCCGACACCTCCTTGGAGATATCGTTGCCGCGATATACCTCGCTCTGCTTGATGCGGGCGTTGAATTTAAGTCTGTATGGTGTGGAAAAGCCACTCCCTGCCTTTTTGAATGCCTCGTATGCTTCATTGTCGTTCCCCGCTTGCCGGCATGCCTGTCCGAGTAGGAAGTAGAGGCGGTTTTTCTGCACTCCTCCGCTTGATGCGGCAGCCTGACGCAGGAAGGGTATGGCTTCTGAATATCGGCCGGCCTTCAGAAGATAGGATGCTTCCACCAAGTCGTAGAGATGGCGAAGGTTCTTGTTCGTAAGGTCTTTGTCTTTTATCTTTACGAGGATATTCTCTGCTTCATAAGTCCAGTCAAGTGCCGCATAACTTCTCGCTTGCCAAAGTTGGGCCTCTGTGACTACCTCAGGTAGCCACGTGAAATGGCGCGATATATACATGAATGTTGCGGCCGCTCCCATGAAGTCGCCATTGAAATATTGCCCTTTGCCGAGCATCAGCCATGCGTTGTGAAGGAATGGGTTGAACTCATCGCGCGCGCGAAAGGCCTTTTCTTTGGCTGACCCAGACTTCTTAGGTGGTTTCTTCTTGATGGAGTGCAGTTGGATGGCCTTTTGCATCTTTTCGATTGTGCGCTTGAAGTCCCCTTTTGGCTTCGGCATGGTCTCGTCGGCCCGCGCGTCGGCGGGATGGGTGAGGAGCATGCGGGTGAAGTCGTCTTCATACCCTTCCTCCATTGTCTTGAGTGTCTCCTTGTAGTGTTCGTTGCCATTGAAGTAGACATTATAGCGCGTGTTGAAGGCCTGCCAGTTGCGCGACATGGCAGTATTCTTCTTCGTCCCGCATCCGGCAAGCATCAGTAGAGCGGTCAATAAGACACTGATTCGGATATGAATATTCTTCGCTATCAATTTTCCTTTTTTATCAATTTTTAAAGTGTTCAGTTAAGTGTACCATTTTTTGATGTAAAGACTCAGCTCGGAGAGCTGTTATTGTGTCGAAACCCCAGACTTCAGCCTGGGGTCAGGCTAAAGACTCAGTAGCCTCGGAGAGGCGATTTGTGGGAGTGTCTTTAATTCCCNATTCTCCATTCTCCATTCTCAATTCCCAATTCTCAATCCCCAATTCTCAATTCTCAATTCTACATATGTATTCCGCGGCAATTTTGGAGGCATCCGTGGTCCCAAGCCGCTTCTTCATGTTGCGATAGCCCGACAGGAGCCAGTCTCTTTGAGGAGATGGCTGCAGAAGCGGGCCGAGCGCACGGGCTATCCGGTCGGCGGTGCAGTTATGGAGAAGCAATTCCGTGACTATCGTATTGCCAACTATCAGATTGGGAAGCGATACGTATTTTACTTTCAATAGTTTTTTCATTATGCTGTAGGTCAGACGCGAACCGTTGGCTCTGTAGCATACCACTTGCGGAGTCCCTATCACCGCTGTTTCCAATGTGGCGGTCCCGGAAGTGACGAGGGCTGCCGTGGAGTATTTTAGCAGTGTATGGGTCGCGCCGAATGCGAGGTTCAGACCTGCATCCTGGGCCACGGAGCGATAGAACTTCTCGGGCACCGAAGGGGCGGCGGCTATGATATACTGATAGTCAGGAAAACGCTTGGCTGCCTCTATCATCAGAGGAAGATTGTTGCGTATCTCTGCCTTGCGCGACCCGGGGAGTATAGCTATGATGGGGCGTATGTCAGAGATTCCTTGACGTTCAAGGAAATGCTTCTTTGGTGGAATGTGAGCCATTGATTCCTCCACTTCCTTCACTGTCGGATTGCCTACATAGCGCACATCCATGCCGTGCCGCTTGAAGTAAGCTGGTTCAAAAGGGAGGATGCTGTAGAGATTGGAGAGATATCTTTTTAGTTTGGGTATCCGCCATTCTTTCCATGCCCACACCTTGGGCGCGATGAGCCAGTCCACTCGTATCCCCAGTGAATGGGCATACGCGGCAAGCTTGAGGTTAAACGATGGATAATCTACTAAGACAAGAACGTCGGGCCGATACTCCTTTACGAGTTCCTTTGCGCGTTTTAGGTTGGAGAGTACAGTCGGTAGCGCACGTATCACCTCGGTGAACCCCATGACATTCATCTTCTCGATGTGAATCTCGGGCTCACGTCCTGCTGCACGCGCCATTAGGTCGCCTCCTAAGAAGCGGAAGTCGGCGTCTTTATCTTGTATTTTGATTTCTTCCATCAGCCTGGAGGCGTGAAGGTCGCCGGATGCTTCTCCGGCCACTATCATATACTTCATATAATATTTACGTTATAAATGACGTTTTTCGTATATGAAAACATTGCGAACACTCTTTTTTTTCTTCATATCTTCACTCTTGTCGCTCATCGTGTCTACGATGGCCGTGAGCTGTATATCGGATGATTTCACATATTCTTCCTCCGATATTCTGACGTTTTCTACTGATACTCTCCGTTTTGATACTGTCTTCACTGACCTTGGCACTCCTACTGCGCGACTTAAAGTATTCAACCATGCATCAAAGGCTGTCAACATCTCGAGTATCCGTATGCGTGACGACGATGGAGTCTTCTCAATGAATGTGGATGGCGTATCTGGCAAGACATTTGAGAATGTGGAGATTCGCGCAAACGATTCCATATTCGTTTTCGTGGAGTGCATCATCGCTTCTAATGATGACCCCCGCCCATTCATTGTGGAGGGTATGCTTGACTTCGTCACAAACGGAGTGACACAGACCGTCACTCTCGAGGCTTATGGACAAAACGTCAGGCGCCTTCGTGGCGTCACACTTGACCGCGATGCTGTCTTTGACGCTGAGATGCCATATGTGGTCTTCGACACTCTGCGCGTCGCCTCCGGTGCGACATTGACCCTTAAGCCGGGCACGCGGCTGCTTTTCCACGACAAGGCGGTTTTGCAGGTAGATGGTTGCCTTGACGCTGTTGGTGAGGTGGGGAATATGATCAGCTTGCGTGGCGATAGACTTGACAATGTGCTTCCGGATACTGGCTACGAGATTCTTGCTGGCCAATGGCAGGGTGTACGCTTCGCTCCTGAATCTTTTGGAAACCGTATGGAATTCGTTGAGATGCAGTCTACTGTCCATGGAGTAGTCGTCGACAGCTGTGGCGTGACTGATAGGGAGAAACTTACCCTCGTCAATTCCTGGCTCCACAATTCACAAGGAAATGTTCTTAAATCGGAGCATGCCTGGGTGGATGCTTATGGCTGCTGCTTCTCCGATGGCGGCGAGGCTGTCGTTTCGTTGCGTGGTGGAGTCCACAAATTCGTGCAGTGTACGATGGCCAATTATTACCTGTTTGCCATTTCTCCAGAGTCAATACTGACGCTTTCTTATCTGACGAGATTGGAGAGCTCCGGCATCATCAATCCTTTGATGAAGGCATCTTTCGAGAATTGCATCATCTATGGCATTACGTCTCCACTTACTCCTGGAGATTTGGAGGGTACCGACGTATATCTCCGCAATGTCCTGCTGGGCGTCGGGGGCTCCGACGATGATCACTTCATCTCTTGCATCTGGAATGAAAATCCTGAGTTTGAGACTGTCCGTGACGACTATTATTTCAACTATCGTCTGAAAGATGACTCCCCCGCTATCGGTGCCGGCAATCCCGACTTCGTCACCCCAATATGTCTCAAGGACATGGACGGTACCGACCGCCTCCAATGGGGCAACCCCGCCTTAGGAGCCTACGCCCGTTAATCCCCGCCTACCTCCACTAATCCGTCCCCTGTTTATGGTGTTAAGTTAATTAGGCATTTTCTTTGACAAAGACACAGCTCGGAGAGCTGTTATTGTGTCGAAACCCCAGGCTTCAGCCGGGGGTGATGCCGAAGACTCAGTAGCCTCGGAGAGGCGATTCGTGATTCCCCAGCTACCCTCCTAAACCCTCTAAACCCCCTAAACCATCAATACTCCGAGAAGAAATTAGGTCGGATAAGAATTCCGAAACGAAGTCGGTTATGAAATTGATTGTAGGCCAAAAGTCCTTCACCATATCCATTGTAGAAGTCAAGGAAGAGATACTGGTTAGATTCCTTATGTATGCGCCATCCCGCCTGGATGCTTGTATTCCAGTTCATATTCCACCCTTCGCGTTTTACAAATGTTGCTCCCAATGTGAAGCGNCGGTCGCGTGAATTGAGCTGGAATCCCATATGGAAGATACCGCTGTATTTCAGAATATCCTTGTTGTTCATGCCGTCTACGATNGGTATCCAGTATTTAGCATGCACCGATAGCCAGTCGGTGACGTAAGCGCTTCCTGCAAGTGAGACCTTATTCCAAGAGCGCGACGCATCCCCATCCTTGCCGTTGCTCTCATGCTCCAGGATGAGGGTCAGTTTTCCGCAATATCGGTCTTTGACAAAGAAGGGTTTCGACCAGCCGATACCGGGATTGAAGTTGAGGTCGCTCATCGGCATGGAGTTCTGGAATATCTCCCAGAATACTTTCTGAGTGAAAAACAAATAGACGTACGTTCCCCATGGGAGGGTGGCGTTGGTCAGACGTTGTGAGATGGAGAGTTGGAATTTGACACCAGAGTTATATTTGTTGGGAGTGTGGAAGGGATCTGTTCCTAAGGCGAAGTAATTGTCTTTATAAAGGCCGAAGAAAGGCCCGATATCCATTGATCTCTTTATAGAATCGGTGTTTTCCTCAACGCCGTCGGGCACAAGAATCTGGGCACTCGCATGATTGGTGCAGAAGAATATACAAAGGAGTGTGACGAATATGCTGTAATATAGGTGGCGCTTGCGTGTCATGGCTTATGGAAAGCAGGGATAGTTGGCTCTTTGGGATGATTGATTATGGATATGAACATCCACCCTGTGAGCATTTTTCTCACAGGGTGGATTTAATTTTTGATATCATGAATCTGCTGATTCATGCTTGGGTGCTATTAGTTGAGCTGGCCGTTTTCAGCAGCCTTTACCATATCATCAGAAGGATAGATATAGATTTCTACGCGACGGTTCTGCGCGCGGCCTGCCTCTGTGTCATTGCTGGCTACATAGTCGGTCATAGGGTATCCCTCTGCTGCTATACGGTCGCCTGCGATGCCCTGGCCTTCAAGGAATACCTTGACTGCATTTGCGCGGGCGTCAGCTACCTTAGTGTTGGCTGCCATTGAGCCGGTGTTGTCAGTATATCCGCCGATTGCTACGTCGGTAAGAGGATTCTGCTTGAGTGACTCTGCGAAGGATACGAGCTCTGATTGTGCTGCCGGCTGGATGTTAGACTTGCCGGTGGCGAAGAGGATACCCCCGGGGAAAGTCACCTTGATGGCCTGTGTACCGTTCACTTCAGTCTTCTCTACCTGAGCGCTCTTCAGCTCTTCTTCAAGCTTCTTCTGCTGGTTGTCCATGTGCTTGCCGATGATAGCGCCGACTGCNGTNCCGACTGCTGCGCCTACNCCGGCACCGATNCCTGCGCCTTTNCCTTTGCCGATAAGTGCGCCGATNCCTGCGCCAAGNGCNGCNCCGCCNCCGCCNCCGATGGCTGCGCCTTTGCCGAGGTTCGTTGTGTTACACCCTGCAAGAAGCAGGAGCATTGCGAGTAGTGTGCAAGATAATGCTTTGATTTTCATTGTCGTTGAAGTTTTTGATAAGTGGGTTCGTATGAAAATTTGGTGGTCTCTTTTGGGTGATATGGCTTTGATTTGGCACATCACTCTTTATTTATAACAATAAAAAAGCCCGGTTGATTGTTTATATTTTAGGATTCCACCATAAAAAATACAAAAATTTACGATAATGAGCGAAAAATCCATATCCACACCCGTCAAGGATGCTTCCGACAATCGACTTAAGGAACTTGCATCGGCTCCGATAGGTAGGATTCTTTTGAAATATAGCCTTCCTGCGGTGATCGGTACCGTTGTGATGGCTCTCTACAATATTATCGACTCCATTGTAATCGGACATGCTATCGACGACCCAAACGTCGTGGCTGGTATCGCTGTGACTTTCCCTGTGCAAAATCTCGGTACGGCTTTCGGTATGCTTATCGGTGCTGGTGCGGCTACTCGCATATCAATTGTGCTTGGACAGAAAGACCATAAGCGCGCCGCGCTAATTCTCGGAAACTCCGTGCAGCTCACTATCATTATAGGTATCCTCTACACCACTGCTTTCTATATCTTCCTCGAGCCTCTTTTGCGGCTCTTCGGAGCTTCCGATGCCAGTATGCCTTACGCGAAGGAGTTCTTGACTTGGGTGCTTCCAGGTATGGTGCTGATGAATCTTACGTTTAGCTACAACAATGTCATGCGAGCATCCGGCTATCCGAAGAAGGCTATGTTCACCAATATGATTGGTGCAGTGCTCAACTCCATTCTCGCTCCCATTTTCCTGTTTGGCTTCAAGTGGGGAATCAAGGGGGCTGCTATCGCTACCGACCTCTCGATGGTGGTGACTGCTATATTTGTGATGCAGCATTTCTTCCGCAAGGATACCACTCTGCATTTCGAACGCGGAACGTTCAAATTTGACTGGCGTATCATCACATCCATCCTTTACATCGGTATGTCACCATTCCTCATCAATGTGGCTGG
>WFLX010053877.1_pt1 | contig 21180 bp, 32 predicted proteins | sample 4967041 | NCBI WGS metagenome assembly WFLX01 (sample SAMN12857096, study PRJNA449069) | gut metagenome | isolation source: stool from male and female vole | host: Microtus ochrogaster | place: USA:Florida | collected 2017
GATTGTACTCTTCATACCCTTTTAGTAGGCTTCTCGCATCGCCTTATACAGAGATAGAACAGCATACCCACACCGATGAAGCTATATAGTACCCCAGAGGGGTAGATATAAAGCAACCGATGTAGGCGTTATCTGTGCTTATCTTTCTGTATATTAGCGAATTTTGCGAGAATTTACTAAAAGAAGATAATTCAAATAACACCTTTTCAGATGATTGAGCCAACTCTTCGGCTCTATTTTCAAGTGCAAAGTTACTAAATATTTTTGAAAGTATGCCCTTAGCTTCAAGGATTTTAGCTAACTTTGCGCAAATATTAGTAATATGGGTATCTTTGACTTCTTTAGAAAAAAGCCTAATAAGGTAGTAGCAACTTCCAGCACTGAATCTATCCCTGCTGAAGAGGTAGCTAAGATTACTATACCTACTCCTAAGCCTTCTGAAGCTATCTCTTATGAAGGAATGATAGAGAATATAAGAGCCTATTTTGGCAAACTATATAAGAACGCTGTAAAGGGTACTGAAGAGAGGTATAGCTATAATATCCTTCACGTTGAAGCACCAGTAGGAGTATATTACGGATATACTAAGTACACTGGTGAAACTAATAGGAATGGTGTTAAGGCTGTAGCTTTTCATCTGCCAGATGATTCCAAACTTGTAGAGCTGGATAGGAAGCAATGGAAGCAGTATGAAAAGGATGCTGATGTAGAAGNCTTAAAATGGCTAGGCTATAGTGATGGAGAAAGTGTAAGGCTTACTGTTTATAAGGAGAAGGTACTAGAAGGTAATGTAATCTCCTTCCTATCTAATGTAGGTGAATGGATAAATACAGTAGCCTTTAGGAACTCTATAGTTAAACGAGTAGAGAAGATGAATCTTCCAGAAGGTGAATTTATATCAGCTAAAACTCCTTCTAAATATGGCTATGAACTCTATTATAATGGAAGGTATCAGATAGCAGGAATAGCCAGATATGTAGCTGCTCCTTTTATTGCTTTTGGGTATGCCAGATTTGAGCCAGACAATCAATTTAATCCTAAAGCTGTTGCTATCTATACGGATTCAAATGAGAAGGTAGGTTATATCTCAGAGAAAGAGTTAAGCCAGTTCTATAAGGAAACTGGTGGAGTAGATAATATTCCGCTGGTAATAGAAGCTCACTACTATAATGGTAAGCTATATGGTTGGCTTTACACCTTCACCAGAAATAAAGAAGAGTATCACTATCTAGTTAATCAATTCCTAAAGCTAGTGGAAGAGTAAAATGGATTATTACCACTTTGAATTTATAATAGTAGAAGCTGATAAAGATATATCTAGCGAAGCATTTACTATAGCTATAGAGAAGGGATTAGGAGATTATGGAATAACTCTAGAAGAGGCAGAAGTTAAGGCTATTAAATTAGCAAAGGGTATTCTAATGAAACAGATAGCTTCTTTTAATCCAAAATATGATTTTAGGTTAAGGCTTAGACGGAGTAACTATTATTGTGAGGAAATAGATACTAAAGATGTGGCTGACCTTCTAAATCAAATAGCTGGAGCTAATATATACAACTAGTAATGGGTTTTATAGGCTATCTAATAATCACTACTCTTATTGGAGCTGTAGTAATCTATTTTGTATGTGGATTGGAGAAGCAGGATAAAGAGAGTGGCAAAGGTAATAATGGCTGTTTGGTGGCTATTGTTATCAGCTTTATCTTCGCTCTAATACTGGGTTTAATAGCATTAGCAGGAAAATGAAAAAGAGCCAACCTAACTAAATAGGCTGGCTCTAATTGTATCATATAAAGGGGAATANNGTAGTAAANATNAGTATTACCATCATTCCCAGTAGGTATAGCTTAGTACCTTCAAATATCGGNTTANCTTCTGCTATATTGCTCTGGCACTTCTTATAAAGAAGATAAGTAAGAAGTAGGAAAATGGGGAGTAAAATTAGTGTTATCATAGTGTTTAGAATATTAAGGTTAATACTATCAGTACAAGTATATCAAATATCTATCCATTCTGGCTAACTTCCATCTGTAAGGCTTTTGTTTCATCCTGCTCTTTTTGTCTNANGTAATCTGTAAGGAATAATCTNATTACTGCTAGCACCAGCAGGATAATAAGGATTGTGTGTATTACTGTAAGTATCATTATTTAGCTATTTTATTAGGGTTATACCATTTATCTCCAACTCTGATTANTTTAGTGGCTAGTTCCTTCGGTATTAGTAGTATTCTCTTCTCTACCCTACCACTGAAGGCTGCTGTAGTCTTATTGGCATAGGTAGAAGTTACTTGTACTTTACCCTACCTNATGCCTTCTGCTATCTTCTTTAGAGAAAAGATATACACAGTATCTTCNCCAAAGAAATTCACATAGTANATCTAATCTAACTCTTTGCTATTCACTCTATCTACTAGAGCATTGAACTTATACACTTCCATCATATAAGTAGGGTAATGCTCAAACTATTTATCTCTCTTCTTTATCTCTACTCCAGTGTACTTCTCTTTAAGTGTGAGGTACATATCTAGAGTATCATACTTCTCTACAGATTCTCTATAATCGGTAATCTGGAGCTGTTGTAATATTGAGGTGAATAAGGCTCTTCCGCTCTATTCTGCTTTATCAAATTCATCCATATTTCTCTATCATTTTTATCTAGCTTCACTGGCATTATCATCATCATTTTAATCAGTATCATATTCATTTAAGCTATTGGTTAGTTANTATAATTCTATCNCACTATAAAGNGTACTCACTCTANCTTCTAAGNATATAAGGGATTCAGTAAACAGTATTTTATTCCCTTCTAATCCGTTGAACTGCTTTATAATCTNAGTTTGAGTTAATCTAGTGGGTACTGGCTCTGAACTGTTACACATAGCAAGTAATCTCTATCCCTTCTAAATCTCACTCTCTAAAGCTAACTATCCATATTTCTCTACTAAGTAAATCATCTCATTTAATCCTCATAATAGCTTCTAAACTCTTCATATAAATCTACTTTATCTTCCGTAATAAGACCTTCCTTAACGGCATTAACAAAGCTAGAATCTAGTTTAATTCCACCACTTTTCATACCTTCATCGGATAATCCAAACTCAGTATAATAATCTACATTCTCTCTTCCTGCTCTATATTCTACCCAGATTTTAGTTACCAGTCTTTTAGTATAGCACCATTCAGTGCCATCACCATAATCTTTATAAAGAGATTGTAACCGCTTTTCATCTTCTCTAGTTCCAGTAGTAACATCTATAAGCCTAAAGTGTGGATTTGAAGTCCTATATAAAAGTAATCTCTTTTCAAGTGTTGAATAATCCTCAGTATATCCTATTTTGGCAAATATGCCAGATTCTATAAAGTATAACATAGTATTAAAGATTAAAATTAAATATTGGTTTGTGCATCTCATATCCGCTAACTACTTTTCCATCTATTCTCTTCTGTATCTTCTTTACTTCATAAAGATTACACTGCTCGATAAGACTAGCCTTTGCATTGGTACTCATTTTTCTCTTCTTAAACTCTTCTGCAAACTTGGCTTTTAGTTCTGGATTTTTAATAAAGCCTTCAGTAAATACAGCCATATAAACCTTATCCATCTATTTCTTATCCTCAACAACCTTAATCATCTTCTCCTTATTCCATCTAAGAGTATTCATTTCAGACTCCTTCAAATACTTTCTAAAATCCTTAAATTCTGGATATTCTAGCTCATAGGTATCAGAAGGATTTTCTAAGTAGTCTTTTAATAGTTGCTCATAGCTCACTGTAACAGCCTTAGCTAGCTTAATATTAAAATCATCCCAGACTGAAGCCGTAACTGGTGTGAATTTCTCTGATTGATTGTAAGCCTTATAGATACTAATTCCATCCCTATATTTCTTTCTAAGTTCCTGCTTATAGATAAATGACTGCTCTTTTAAGGAGTTATATACCATTTCTCCATCTATGATAGATACTAACTCACATTCAATACTATCACCTAGCTTAGTTCCATATAGTTCACGCTCTTCTTTATTGAGCTTAGTATATCCACTAATAAGAATATTGGCTCTATCTCTTTTAGCATCCATTTCTAAAGCAAACTCTTCATCATTAAGGATATTCCGATTAGTAGAGTAAAGATGAATAAGAGTATTTCTAAAGATATTCTGATACTCATTATTATATCTTAACCTTCCTGCTATCTGCTCCAGTGTGGTAGATATATCTACTAGCGTTTGAGTTTTATAAGCATCTGAAGCCACTATGATAAGACCGTTATTTGTAAATATGTTGCAACCCTGAAAACACTTCTTTGTAAAGAAGTTTATTCTTTTATTTGGACTGCTAACCGATTCTATTTCATAATTCTCACCTAAGATTTTAGTATTACGGATTCTAGTAGCACAACATATTTTAACTTCATCTGGACTAAGTTCTAGAGTATCTACTATCTGCTTAATGGTAGTTACTGAGTTTAAGAAGATATATAGCTCTTTGACTTCACTAAGTTCACCGTTTACATCTGGCACTCTAAAGCCTTCAGTGAGATAAATCTAAATCAATCTGGCTAATCCTTTAGTAAGATTACTAGCCTTATATCTCATTGGTGTAATCTTCTGTAACCCCTGCCATTCTACTTTATAGTGAGGGAGATTTTTTATAAAGTCTATTTCAAACTCTAAATCTATAGGAGTAGCAGATAGGAAAGTGTAGTGTTCAAACTTCTTTATTTCATTTAATAAGCCATCTATGGCATTATATCTAAAATCCATATCTTCTAGGATTAAGTGGTATTCATCTACCAACACCTTCCAGCCTTCAGTAGCACCTAGCCATCTAAGGAGCTTGGGTAGGCTATCATAAGTTACAGCTACTTTATAAGTGATATTCTCTTTAAGGTACTTCTTAAACTCATATTCTCTAGTTCCACCGTAACACTTAAAGATAGGGTATTTGTTATTCTTATCTGCTGCTATACTATCTACTAAATCTCTAAAAGGGCAAACTATAATATAGTTGCTATCACAATTAGCAGCTACATAAGTTCCACCTACATCTGTTTTAGTTTTGTTGATTACTCCGAAAGGTAATCCATTCTGAAATTCTGGAAGCTCACTAAGGTATCTATGGCTTCCACCGTTGATAACTGTGTTAATCATAAGTTTAAGTAATAATTTAATGTTAATAAGGGATAATCTGAAATTCTAGAGTTTAATCTATTTCTCTACTCCAGTAATTTTTTTCGTTACCTATATATAGGCTTCTGAAGAAAAAAATTACACTTAAAGCCAAAATATAGGCGTTATCACAACGCCTAATATTCTGAAATAATACAATGTCAGTTGTAAAGTTATTTAACTTATGTTCAATTTACACCAAAATCCCTAAGTCAAGGACAGCTAATGTAGTGGAGATTAGCAGAATCGGACTGCTTTTTATTGTCTGCCAGACAATCGTAATAGCCATTATACGAAATCCCCAGTTTAGCAGTATTTCTACTGCTATATTTGTCAGATAGTAAAATGATTTGTTCCTAGAAGCACAGGAACAGAGAAATATGATAGTTGCTTTATTCTCAACTTCTTATAAGCAAATATAAACAACTTTTTCGGTATTCCAAAATAATTTTTAACTTTTTTTTGAAAAATTTTTTTCGCCGCCGTCTGGTGCTGTTTTTTCGGCTGGAGCGGTACTAATCGGCAAAGAATCGGACTTTAGAAGGCTCTGTAGTTCCCTGCTTAGTAGTGTAAGATTTTTTCAGCACCAGTATATAGTAATTTGAAATAATACTTTACACTAGAAAGAGAAATATAGGGGTATCTCTACCCCTTATATTCCCTTCTTAACATTAAAATCATTCTATTATGGGAGAATTTACCGAAAAACTCGGAAGATTGTAGCCTTATTTTTTATAGTACAAAGATACTAACTTTCTGGCACTCACCAAAATAGTTTTATCACAAATTTTATTATTCCTATTTAGAGAGAGATGAAAACGGATATTTATACGCTGTGGTTGTGAATAATAAAACTTATCATCTTCATAATGCTATATTCATCTTATTTGTTGGCTTATCTACAGCCATATTCAAGAAACTAAGTTGTAATCTGGATTTTACCCTAAATTCCCAGTAAAGTAAATAAATAGTAATCTATGGTTCTATAGGTTTATCTATATAGTCTATGGATATTGAATTAGATAGGTGGGTTATATCCGTGTGTAGTTCCGTGCCTATGTAATTCACTGTGGCACTCCTTACATACGGAGAGAAGGTTATCATAATCATAAGCCTTCTATAATCTTTGTAAGCCTTCATAGTTTAGAAAGCTATCTTTGTGATGAACATCTACGGCAGGGGTAATTTTATCTCTATGTAAGCACACTTCGCAAAGTGGCTAATCTGCTAACTTTGCCAGTCTAAGAGCCTTCCACCTTTGGCTCTGGTAGATTGTCTATCTCTCTTCAACTCTTATCTTTCTTACTCTTTCTTTTGTAGGCTTTTTGAGATAGGGCATAGTTCTAAATCTCTGATTTTAATTGTAAAAAATTCGGTTTATCTTTCTATTCTGAGGTGCTATCTTCACTAGATACGGTGTCGGATATTCTAGCCGCTTCTTTATCATACACTTCGCCTAATTGTAAATAGTAGTTAGCATTTTTATCATCCTATTCATACGCATACTAGAAATTATAAAACTAGTGTTTGAACTGCTCTATAAAATCCTATTCGGGATTGTATGTATAGGTTAGCTTTAAGTATGTATCATTAAAAGTATCTTCATCCTGCTCTGTTTTTACTAGTAGGGAGTGAAGATAATGATAGTGCTGTGTTAGTAGCTGGTTTACTACTTCATTATAAACAGCTTTTTCAATGTTTANNAACTTCCTTTTATNGNTGCTTCCANTAATTAANCANTNGNNTTACAGTATTGATTTATGAACTAGTCTAAGACGTATCTTATTAAAGCTGATTTAGTAATATCCAGCTCTTTACTAATTTCATCCACCATAAAGGACTGATGAGGAGTTAATCTAACTCTTAACTGAGCTTCTTTATTTGTTGTTTTATCCTTCATAATATACTTACTTTTAATGTTTTAACTTATATACAAAGATAATCAATTTTATAGACACTCCAAAATAAATATTACACTATCTTAAAGATAGTTATAGATTGATTTATAGGGTATTAGTTAGCGTATCACAGCCTTTATAAAGCTACTGGAATGGTTGAAATTGTGATACAAAATACTGTATTTATAAAAAGAAGGAAATACTGATAGATAGGAAATTTCTAAAAGCTCCTTCTGATTTGAAAATGATTTATAACTACTTAATATATTACTAATTATGACAAAGAAATTTAATATTCCAGCGGATATAGAAGCTGAAGCTAAGGAGTATATCTAGGATGTACTGGATATGCTTAAATCTAATGGAGTAATGGAAGATGTAGATACAGCAGCTCTTACTATGCTGGCTAGAAATTACTCTATGTTTATAAAAGCATCCAAACAGATAGAGAAGGANGGATTAACAGTAGAATCGGATAGAGGTAATATTTCACCTCACCCTGCTATTAAGATAGCTAAGGATGCTCAAACTCAGGCAATGAAAGTAATGGCTGAATTTGGCTTAACTGCTAAGGCTAGAACTAAGCTACCTAAACTGGAAGCTACTACTGGCACTGAAACACCATTAGAATCATTCTTAAAGAAAAAGAAGGAGGTACGATAATGGGAAATCTGAATAAAGTATTTACGACACTAGGCGCAAGTAATCACGCTTCAGAGGATAGGCAAGCAGAAGATTTTTATGCTACTGACCCTATTGCTATGGTNAAACTCTTAGAAATAGAGAAGTTTAATTAGAATATCTGGGAATGTGCTAGCGGTGAAAATCACTTAGTAGCTCCTTTGGTTGAAGCTGGATATTCGGTTAGATCTAGNGACCTTATTAAAAGAACTGATACAACTGAGTAGCTGGACTTCCTACAGTGTAATGATAGCTGGGATGGAGATATAGTTACTAATCCCCCTTATAAGTATGCTCAACAATTTGTAGAGAAGGGAATGGATGTAATCAGTGATGGTAACAGAATAGCCTTATTTCTTAAACTTCAATTCTTAGAAGGAAAGAAGAGAAGAGAGCTGTTTAACANATATCCCCCTAAAGTAGTCTATGTAAGCTCCAGTAGGATTAAATGCGCTAAAAATGGGGATTTTGATAAGTATGATTCTAGTGCTATAGCCTATGCTTGGTTTATCTGGGAGAAAGGCTATAAAGGTGAAACTGTAATTAAATGGTTTAACTAATGGGAATAGAGGTTAAGGTATATGATGCTACAACTGATGAGCTTATAGGTGAATTTGATTCTGTAGCTAATGCTGCTTATGAGTATGAAGTATCTTAGGAAACCATAAGGAAAAGTAATAAGGGAATACCGATTAAAGGAAATATCTACTTCCGTTATGGGAAGCAGGATAGAGAATATACCAATAANGCTAAATAGATAATCTGGTACGATGCTTAGACTGATTAGGTANTAGGTAGATTTAATTCTGCTTTAGAAGCCAGTGCTAAAACTGGCATACCAGTACCTACCATTAGAAATAACTGTAAGGGAGTAACTAAAACAGTCTGGAAAAAGAAATACTACTTTAGAAGTCCTAGCATTGAATTTGCCCCTAAGAATCCAGAGCCTTATATTTAGAAGGGAATGAGTAAAGACTGGTTAAAGAAGGCTGTAGATGTTTATGATGTTAATACTGATGAACTCTTAGGAGAATTTGACAGCGTAACAGCAGCAGCTAAATTTATCGGTTGTAAATCTTCTAATGTTACTGGCAATCTTAGGGATATTCCGAAATATAAACACCAGAGAACTATATATAAAAAATACTATTGAAAGTACCACAATGAATAAGCCATACTACTAGTATGATGTAGATGNGGTAGAGGTTAAAATAGTATGTTNTAAANNATATTAAGCTGGCTTGTAAAAGGTTTTTATCCGATTTAGAAAGAGAAGATTTAGACTTTAGAGAGGATGTAGTGGATGATGCTATAGACTTTATAGGGATTCTAAAACACTTTGCAGGAAAGAGCAGCGGATAGCCTTTTATTCTGGAAAGCTGGCAGCAGTGGATAGTGGCTAATATAGTGGGATTCTACTGGAAGGAAAGCGGAGATAGACGCTTTACCAGCTCTTACATAGAAGTGAGCAGAAAGAACGGTAAAACAGCCTTAGCTGCTGCTCTGTGTATGTACTTCCTTATAGCTGATGGTGAAGATGGTGCTGAAGTGGATTTAGCAGCCAATAGTAAGGACTAGGCTAAAATAGCCTTCTCCTTCTGCTCTAACTTTGCCAAACAGCTAGACCCTTCCAATAAGGTACTAAAGGCTTATAGAGATAGCATCCTATTAAATGCCAATGATAGTAAGCTAAAGGTGTTTGCTGCTGATGATAGTAAGCTGGATGGATTTAACGCTAGCTTTGGATTAGTGGATGAATACCACTCTGCTAAGAACTCTAAGGTAAGGNATGTAATTAAAAGCTCTATGGGNATGAGATAGAATCCGCACCTTTGCACTATTANTACTGCTGNATTTGATAAAACATTANCCNGNTACAAACTCAGAGCTACAGCAATAGAAATACTGAATAACTTAAAAGAGGATGATAGTATGTTTATAGCTATCTACTCTTTAGATGATGAAGATGATTGGACTGATGAAAAGAACTGGGTAAAGTGTACTCCTAATCTGGATGTAACTGTTACNANTAAGTATATCAGAGAATAGGTATAGAGTGCCATAAATAACCCTTCAGAGGAAGTAGGAGTAAAGACCAAAACGCTTAATCTTTGGTGTGATTCTGCTACTGTATGGCTTCCAGAATCTTATATAGNGNGGAATAGCCNGAGAATAAATCTGAAGGATTNTGAAGGATGCCAGTGTTNTGTAGGAGNGGATTTAGCTGCTACTTCCGATTTAACAGCGGTAACATATTTGATAGAGAAAGATGGTACTTATTACTTCAAGACAGATTACTATTTACCAGAATCAGCATTAAGGGAGAAGGCTGATAGAGAGCTTTACAAATACTGGAAACAGATGGGATTACTGAAGGTTACTTAGGGTAATGTAACTGATTATGATTATATTACCAATGACTTAATGAAGGCTTCTGAATTTCTGTGTATATAGGCTATTGGATATGATAAGTATAATGCTACTCAGTGGGCTATTCACTCTACAGAGCTGGGATTACCCTTAGAAGAGTATGCTTAGACACTGGGAAACTTCAATAAGCCNACTAGAGAGCTGGAGCGGTTAATCTTATCTGGTAAAGCTGTGATAGATAACAATGAAATAAATAGATGGTGCTTTAAGAATGTTACCCTTAAATCAGACCATAACGGCAATGTAAAGCCTAATAAAGATGTGAAGGCTAAGAAGATTGATGGTGTGATAGCTATGATATAGGCTCTGGGTATGTATCTGAATGTACCTCACTATTCAAACGAAATAACAATAATAATATAAAACTAACTACTTATGTTTGGATTTGGTAAACGAAAAGAGCAGCCAAAAGTAGAGGAAAGGAGTTATTTTGCTGATTGTCTTACTTATAATAGTGCTACTGGCTATACCACTGATAGAGCTATGTTACTATCTACCGTTTATANANGTGTAGAGGTAATATCTGANTCAATANCACAGCTACNACTAGAGCCTNATAAAATGGATANTNAAGGCTATAAAATTAAGTTTACTTCACACCCTACTTACAAGCTGTTAAACAAAGAGCCTAACCCTAGAATGACTAGATTTGACTTTATAAAGGTATTGATAGTATCTACTCTACTTAGGGGTAATGGCTATGCTTATATAGAAAGAGATGAAAAGGGAAATGCAAACGGCTTACACTTCCTTCATTCCGATTTAGTATCTGTAATCAGACCTAAGACACTTAGAGAGCCAGTATCTTATAGTGTTACTGGAATTGGTAGGGTTGATAGTTCTAATATGATACATATTAAGAATTTCAGCTATGACGGTATAGAGGGTGTATCTACTCTTAGCCACGCTGCAAACTCTTTGAGATTGGCTACTGATTCAGAAGCTCACGCAGCAGGATTTTTTAAGGGTGGTGCTAATCTGGCTGGTGTTCTTAAATCTACTACTAACTTAACTTCACAATAGAAGGAGCAGATGAAAAGAAATTGGATGATGGCTTTTAATCCTTCTACTGGTACTCCTAATGGAGTGGCTATATTAGAGGGTAATATATCCTTTGAGCCTATTACAGTAAATCCTACCGATGCTCAACTATTGGAAACTAGGCAATTTAATGTAGTGGATATATGCCGATTCTTTGGGGTATCTCCAGTGAAGGCTTTTGATTTATCTAAATCAAGTTATTCAACTGTAGAAGCTACTAACTTATCATTCCTTACTGAAACACTATCACCATTACTAGAGAAGATAGAGCTGGAATTTGAGAGGAAGTTATATAACCCTTCTGAGAAGGATTCTATAGATGTAAGATTTGATACAGCTACACTTCTCAGAGCTGATAAGGCAGCACTGGCACAATACTATAACACGCTCTTTAATATCGGTGTAGTTAGTCCTAATGATATTAGAAAGCAGTTGGATTTACCAGCTATAGAAGGTGGTGATAATACCTTTGTATAGGTTAATATCCAGACTTTAGAAAGAGCTGTTTCAGCTACTCCAGATAACACCAATACCATTAAGGAGAAAACTGATACTCAAACTGATATATTAACTAATAAAGAATAATTAAAATGGAAATTAAAAGAGGAAGTGATTTAATCCTTATCCTTAATATTGAGGATATTAAAGGCAAGCCACTTAGAGTAAATGATACAGCACACTTTAAGCTGTATGTATGGACTGCAAATAGAAATAACTATCTGGTATTTAATAAGAGAGATATTCTAACTAAGGGCAATGTAGATAGAGTAGCTATCCCAGATAGCTTTATGAATACCCTAGAATCTGGAGTAGTAGTATATACTTATGATTATGCTCTTTGGGATTCATCCTTTAGGCATACTGATTGTATGTATAATAAGGTAAAAGAGGTAGTTACTGACCTAGAATGGCAGAACTGTAATTTTAATGAAATCCCTGCTAATCCAGTAAACTATCAAACTCTAGAGTATATTAAGGATTTGATTGAAGCGGAAGGACTTGAAAGAGAAAGAGCTGATAAGCACTTAGAGCATTTTGTAAAGTGTGAATATACCGATAAACTNAANGAAGAGGTTAANAGAAGCACNNANGTAGATATAGAAATGCTCAACCGTATCAATTCCAATAAGGAAGCTGCTGATAATGCNCTAAAGGCTGTATCTGATAAGCTGGATGCAGAGGTNAAGAGAAGTAATGAGGTTGATGTAGAAATGCTCAAACTTATAAAGGAGAATAAGGCTGGTGCTACTGAGAAGATTGANGAAGCAGCCAATACCTTCAATATCGCCCTTAATAATGAAATCTCCAGAGCTACAACTAAGGAGAATGAGCTAGCCACTAACCTTACTACTGAAATCAATAGAGTAACTGCTGAAATCCATACTACCAGAGATAGTATAGAAGCTGAATGTAACAGAGCTAAGGGAGCTGAAAAACAGCTTACAGATTCTCTTAATGCTGAAACTGATAGAGCAATAGAAAGAGAGAACGCTATTAACGCTAAACTCACTGAAGAGATTAGCAGAGCTAAGTATATGGAGAATGAGCTGCTACAGCATCTCGGTGATGAAATGGCACGTTCCTTAGAGAAGGATAGAGAGCATAAGCAGGAAATTGATATAGAAGTAAACCGTGCTAAGGCAGAGGAAAACAGAATAGATAACGCCCTAACCGTTGAAGTTGAAAGAGCTAAGGCTAAAGAGGATTTGATTAGCGGTAATCTAACCTCAGAAGTTGAACGTGCTAAGGCTGTAGAGAAGGATATTACCGATTCTCTGAAGGCTCTTAAAACTGCTGTAGCCACTAAGAATACAGAAGTAACTGATGCCATTGAAGCAGAGGTAAGCAGGGCAAAAGCAGCAGAGAAGGCTGTAGCTGATAATCTGGCTGATGAGGTATCTAGAGCTAAGGCAGAAGAGAAGCTGATGAATGACGCTCTTACAGCAGAAGTAAAACGCTCTACTGATGAGGATGAAGCTATTAAGGCTTCTATTGCCGGTATTGTTTCAGATGCTTCCGGATTATCTAAAAAGGTTGATGATGAGATTAGCCGGGCAAAAGCTAGCGAGAGTGAACTAAAGAATAACATTGATACAGTTGAAACCGCTGTAAACAATGAAGTTAGCAGAGCTACAGCTAAGGAGAAGGAAATAGCCGATTCTGTAACAGATGAAGTAGCTAGAGCTAAAGCATCTGAGAAAGAGATTGATGATAAGGTTAAAGCCGAAATCACCAGAGCCACTACTAAGGAAGCTGAATTAGCTGAAGCTATTGCTGCTGCTAACACCGATGTAGCCAATACTCTTAAAAACTATACTACTAAAGAAGAGGTAGATGGTAGGATTAAGGATGTAATTGGTACTGCTCCAACTGCTTTAGACACACTCGGAGAAATCGCTGATAAACTCTCTGATAATGATGATGCAGTAGCAGCTATAGTAAATACTCTTTCTGAGAAGGCTAATAGCTCTGATGTATATACTAAAGCAGATGTAGATGGTAAAGTATCTACTGTAAATAGTGCTATTGCTACTGAGGTAGCTAGAGCTGAATCTGCTGAACAAACTATTACCAATAACCTCAACAATGTAGCCACTGAGGTAGCCACTGTAAAGGCTAATCAATCTGCTACAGCTACAGCTCTTACTGATGAAGTAGCCAGAGCTAAGGCTAAGGAAGCCGATTTAGAAGCCAGTGTAACTACTGAGGTAGCCAGAGCTACAGCAGCAGAGAATAAGGTAGCCACTGACCTACAAACAGAGGTAGATAGAGCTAAGACTGCTGAAAAGGCTCTTTCTGATAAGGTTGATGTTATCAATGGTGATAATACTGTAATCGGTTCTATTGCTCACGGTGTAGAGGATGCTAAACACTATACCGATGATGAGATTAGTAAGCTGAATGTGGCTGTAAATAATAGTATCGCTGATGAAGCTGCTAGAGCTGCTAGAGCTGAAAAGGAAAATGCTGATGCTATAGAAGCAGAAGCCAATAGAGCTAAGGCTGCTGAAACCGAAATTAAGGATTCAGTGGATGGTGTGAAAGATGATGTAGCTGCTATTAAAGCAGGATTCAGAGTGGATAATGAAACTCTATTTATAACTCTATAATGACTTATGGCAAATATAACTAAAATAAATCTGAAGGGTACTGAGTATTTCCTAACCGATGCAGAAGCTCAGAGCCTTATAGCACAACTCAGAGAATCTACCTACAATAAAACAGAGGTAGATTCTTTGATAAGTGCCATTGATAATAAGATAGATGGTATAGATGTTAGCAATTATGAAACTGTAGAGAGTGCAGCTAGCAAGTACCAGCCTAAAGGAGATTACTTAACACAGCATTAGGATATTAGTGGATTAGCCACTAAAGAAGAGGTAGCTGAAGCTGTGGCTGGAGTAGATGTTACTGAGCAGCTTTGGGAGTATGCTAAGAAGAGTGAGCTTCCTTCCGTCGATGGACTAGCCACTACAGCAGATTTATCTGGTAAAGTAGATAAAGTGGATGGTAAAGGACTTTCTACTAATGATTATACTGATGAAGATAAGGCTAAGTTAGCTGCTACTCCTTCCTTCTGGGTGGGTACACAAGCTGAATATGACGCTATAACAAATAAAGATACTAAGACTTTCTATTATATAGTTGAAGAGTAATGAATGGAACTAGTAAGGGATTGATAGGGGTGTATAAATCCAGCACCCCTATTAACTCTATATTTCAAGGGGAAAAATTAGTATGGGGATTAAAGAAGCCTATAGTTTTATCTGGATTGTGTGGTAAATTCTTAGATAACTCTACTGAAAGTAGCTGGTGGTATTATGCTAATGGAGCTGCTAACAATGCTAATAAAACTACTTTAGAGGTAGATAGCACTACTAAGCTATTTAGTATGGATGTGGAGTTAGAAGGGAATTGTGGATTTATGTTTTTTGATAACTCTAAGCTGGAAAGAATAGATAATATGCCGATTACAAACAAAGTTACCAACGTAAATAAAATGTTTTATTACGCTTCTAACTTAACTTCTGTAAATGCAAGTAATTGGGATTTATCTAATATGACTAATATGAGCAACTTATTTAGTGATTGCAATAACCTTACTTCAGTAGATGTATCTGGCTGGGATTTATCAAATGCTCCTTATATCTTTGGTATGTTTTATGGATGTAAGAAGCTAGCCAGTTTAGATTTAAGTAGCTGGGACACGTCTAAGATAACTTCACTAAACACGATGTTTCATAACTGTGAGAGCTTAACCACACTAGATATAAGCAATTTTAATACTGAAAAGGTTACTGCTTGGTNTAGTGCTTTTTATGGATGTANGAGCTTACACACCCTTATNATAAATGATTTGAATTTAANNGGAGNTAAATCTAGTGATACTCCTTTTGCTTATTGCAATAGCCTAGCAAATGTAGAAGGTAATATTTACGGAATAAAAGATAGTATCTCTTTACAATGGTGTCCGCTTACAAATGATTCAGCTATGGTATTTATAAACGGATTGGAAGAGGTAACTACCAGCAAAACTATCACCTTCAAGGCTTCCACATACAATACTTTAACAGATGAACAGAAAGCTATAGCCACTTCTAAAGGGTGGACTATTGCAAGTAACTAACTTTATAACATTTAATTATTATGAATATAACTAAACTTGTAATTAACGGTACTGAGTATCAGATTAAAGATAAAGATGCACAGCAAGTAATAGCAGCTCTTCAAGCTAGAGTAGCTGAACTTGAAGCATCTAAGGGGAAACTTTGTATAATTGAAGTGGAGTAATGGAAAATATTACAACTGAAATAGATAAGGCTTCTGCTGATTACNTANTAAGNATTAGTGAGCCTTATCTACCTTATCCCACAATAAGCAAAGATAGCATTTCATCCTACTCTACTATTATATCTGATGGCTTCCACATTTAGGATTACCCTTATTTCTATTATAGCTCTACCAATAAAGATAGAGTGCTATATACTGTAGGCGGTAATATCATACCCTAGAATCTGGTATGTTTAACAGAGTATCTATCCAATGTAGTAGGAGATTTGGAGATAGGAGAAGTTATTACTATCTGCTATGGAAATTGATTACAGCTATCTCTTTAATGACTACTTAGAGGAAGAAAGATTAGCCTTTATAGCTGCTGAAATGGAAACTCTAAAATAGATGGCTGCTAATTATGATGGTACTGAAGTAATGGATAATCTAGATAATTAAAAATCTCTCTTTAGAAGATAATTAAGATTGTATCACAAAATACTGTATTCTTATAAAGAAAACTATGGTAAGAGAAATAAGAAACACCAATAACGAAATTACACCGATTTTACCAGAATCTAGGTTAGTTAGTGGCTATGCCATTGTGTTTAACTCGGATTCTAATGATTTAGGTGGATTTACTGAGCGGATAAATCCCGATGCCTTAAATGGAGTGGTAGAGAAGTCTGATGTACTTTGTTTGCTTAATCATAATGAGGATAGAGGGGTACTAGCCAGAAGTAATAAGGGTGAAGGTAGCTTAACCCTAGAGATAGATGAAATTGGCTTAAAATACTCTTTTGAAGCTCCTAATACAGCTCTGGGTGATGAGCTTTTAGAAGGACTTAGAAGNGGTGATATTTCTACTTCCAGTTTTGCCTTCACAGTTGAAAAAGATAGCTGGAGTAAAAATGAAGATGGAAGCTATCTAAGAACTATCAATAGTATTAGTGAGCTGTTTGATGTTTCACCAGTTTACAGAGCTGCTTATGATGCCACTTCTGTAAAGGTAGATTCTAGAGGTTTAGAAGCCTTCAAGCAGCAGGAAGCAGAGGAAGTAGAGAAGGCTAAACTAGAAGAGCTAGCAAAGAGATGTAAAGAGCTTGAAAAGGAATTTGAGCAGATAGAAGAGCCAGTAGAGCCTTCTACAGATGAGAATATAGATAACACTAATGAATCCACTACAGAGGATAATTTACAAATTGACAATAATTTAACTAATAAAAGAACTATGGANAAATTTTCTTTACTTAAAGCTATTAAGGCTGTAACTGAAAAGCAGCCACTTGACGAAAGAAGTGCAGCTATTGTAAATGAGGGTATTGCCGAAATGCGTAAAACTGGACTTTCTTTTAACGGACAGATTCAGCTTCCAGTAGAAGAGCGTGCTGATGTGCAGGCTACTGTAGCTACTGCTGGTATGGAAGCTGTTGCTACAGATAAACTTAATATTCTAGAGCCACTTAGAGCTAACTTAGTAATGGCTTAGGCTGGTGCTACCTTTATGACTGGCTTAGTAGGTAATGTAGCTATCCCTATGTATGATGGCTCTACTGTAGGTTGGGAAGGTGAAATAGACCCTGCTAAGGATGGTGCTGGTAAGTTTAGTGAGATTGAACTCACTCCTAAACGTCTTACTGCCTTCATTGACGTATCTAAGCAGTTCCTACTTCAAGATTCTGTAAGTGCTGAGGCTATGCTTAGAAATGATATTGTAAAGGCTCTTTCTAACAAACTTGAAGCTACTATTTTGGGTGATGAAGCTGGCTCTAATAAAGTTCCTGCTGGTATCTTTAATGGTGCTGGTGCTGCTACTGCTACTTATGCTGGTACTGTAGATATGGAAGAGATGTTAGAGGAAGCTAATGTAGGTGGAGAATATACCTATATCGTATCTCCTAAAGCTAAGGCTGCTCTTCGCACTGCTAAGAAGGGTGAAAATGGCTTTGTAATGGAAGATGGAGAAGTAAACGGTATTAAGGTACTTTGTACTTCTGCTGCTAAGGGAATGGTACTCGGTAACTTCTCTGAGTATGTAATTGCACAGTGGGGAGCTATTGACCTTACTATTGACCCTTATTCACAAGCTGTAAATGGCAAAGTAAGAATTATCATTAACGCTTACTTTGATGCTAAACCTAGACGCTCTGAAGCCTTTGTAGCTGGAGTAGTTGAGTAATAATTAGTGTTATAAATCGGTGGAAAAAGAGTAGGTGTAACAGCCTACTCTGCTTCTACTACTTAAAACTGAATAAGCTATGTATGTTACACTAAATAAAGCTAAAAAGCATCTGCAAATTGATTAGGATTTTAAGGATGATGATGAATACCTTATAATGCTAATTAGAGCTGCTGAGGATGCTGTAGAGTCTAATCTGAACATACCTTTAGCTTCAATCCTAAAGGATGGCGCACTACCTTACTCAGTATATCACGCTATTCTGCTAATGATTGGTAATCTTTATTCTAATAGAGAGCCAGTTAGTTTTACTTCAGTGGCAAAAGTACCTTATACACTTGAATTTTTATTAGCTACCTATAAAAACTACTATATACCGTAATGAGAGCTGGACTATTATCGGAAGTAATCTCAGTAGAGAAGCCAGTTACTACTACTAATGAGTTTGGAGCTAACTATACAGAATGGGAAACCTTCATAGGAAAGACAAAAGCACAAGTTACCTATACAAGCGGTAATAGGCTTAATGAGAATAATGAAATAATCTTTGCTTATGAAGTGGTGTTTACAGTGAGAATTTATCACCAGATAAATGAACGTATGAGGATTATCTGGAAGAATAAAAAGTATCGTATCTTATCCCTAGAAGAGAATAAACACCTTCAAACTCTAACTATTAAAGCTGAGCTAATCAATGAGTAACGTACAAGTGGATGATACTTCAGTACAAAATCTCTTTAATGCTTTAGACGCTGATTCTACTAAATAGATTCTATTCACTGCTCTAAAGAAAGGTGGATAGAAGCTAACCAGCCAGACTAAGAGAAGTTTAAGAGCTAAATTAGGTGCTGGTGCTACTTCTCCTAACAGATGGAACGGTAAGACTATGGAAAGCGGTGTAAGGCTTAAAGCGGATAAGGATTACTGTGAAGTATCTGTGAGTATATTAGGAGATTTTAGGCTGAAATTCTTTGAGAAGGGAACAGCACAAAGAAGGCTTAGAAGAGGTGGAGCTAACAGAGGTAGCATTAAACCCCTATACTTCTTTAGAGAAGCTAGATAGCAGGATATAGANNATACTATTAACAATTCTATTACAGAATCATTAAGGCGTATAAACCGATGAACGGATTAGAAATAGGTAAAGCAATTTATAAAGTGCTGGAAGGNACTACAAAAGTATATCCCTTAGTAGCTGATATGGGTNCTTCCTATCCATTNATANNATATAGACGTNNTGGACTATCACACGCTAATACTAAGGATAGATTTANCTACTAGGAACTAGCTACTGTGGAGGTGANTGTAGCTAGTGATAAGTATGCTGAAGCACTCCAGATAGCCAAACAAGTANTAGGCAGAATGGANNATACTAGAGGGATGTATGAAAATATCAGNATATCAGAGATTAAGCTGGTTAATGCTGAGGAAGANTNTATAGAAGATGCTTTTATACAGAAACTCACTTTTAACATTGAGATACTGTAATAACAATAATAACAAACTTAAATCTAAATAACTATGGCAATTACTAAAGGTGGTGATTTAATGCTTTTCGTTGGTGGAAAGTCTATCGCATACGCTACTAACCATACTCTTAGTATCTCTGCTGATACTAAGGAAACTTCTACTAAAGATAGTGGTGGACTTTGGCAGACTTCAGAAGTAGGAATGTTAAGCTGGAGCTGCTCTAGTGAGAATCTTATTGGTGACCCTATGGCTGGTATNGGNTATNAGGAACTTTTTGATATGATGGTAGCTCGTAAGCCTATTACTGGTGTGTTTGCACTTGAAGGAAGCTCTACTGANTATGCAGAGGGTAAACTGGGTGCTGCTCCTACTAGCGGNTGGACTGCTAAAGCTGATGATGGCTATACTGGATAGATGATTATTACTAGCCTAGAAAAGAACGCTCCTAACGGTGAAAATGCTACTCTTAAAGTAGATTTTACTGGAGTTGGTGAGCTTGTACCAGTAAAAAAAAAGTAAGTGAAAGTAGGATGATGATGCCTACTCAATCCGATAAGCCAAAAGAATCGGACACTGTTTTAGATGGAGATAATGATGTGTAACTTTTTTCACGCTCTATATAGAGTGCTTTGAAGAAAAATCTTACACTGAAGAAAGTAACTGAAACATAAGTATATCCCTTTATACCTTTGTTTAGAGGGTATAGAGGGATTTACTTTTTAATGATAACACTATGAATATTACAATTAACAATAAGGACTACAAAGTAAAATATACTATCAGAGCTTTATTCATATTTGAACAGATTACTAAGAAGCCTTTTGAAATCCGTACTACTATGGATAACTACCTATTCTTTTACTGTATGCTTCTGGCTAATAATCCAGATACTCCTTTAGAGTGGGATGATTTTCTAGATGCTATGGATAATGATAGTACCCTTATTATGCAGCTCAATTAGGTAATAATGGATTCTCAGAAAAAGAATGAGCTGTTTAATGAGGTAACAGAAAACGGAGAAAAAAAAAGTTAAGTGTATCTGAGTTATACGCTATACTTACACTTAGGCTTCACTATCCCCCAGAGTATGTACTGGATAAGATGGAGCTATACGAAGTGAAGGCAGTAATGGATTATGATTACTATGCCTATAAAGATGGCTGGGAACAAGCTAGGCTAATATCTTATCTGGTAGCTCAGACTAATAGCACAAAGTAGCTTAAAGTTACTGATATTCTTAAATTCCACTGGGATAAGGAAGATACTGATACTTCTATATCTAATGCTGATGTGGAGAGATTAAGAGCATAGGCTAAACAATTTGAAAACATACTAAATACAGAATAAAATGGCAAACGATTATATAGTTAGGCTATAGGGAGAGGATAATCTATCTGGCACTATCCGCAATGTGCAGAGAAGTATTAGTGAACTGGGTGGAAGTGCCAATAGATTAGATGCCATATAGCAGAAATTTGAACGTATAGAGCAATCTTCAGCACCGCTTAGAACGTAGCTGAAGGATGTGAAGGCAGAAATGGAGAA
>WFLX010385725.1_pt1 | contig 21172 bp, 28 predicted proteins | sample 4967041 | NCBI WGS metagenome assembly WFLX01 (sample SAMN12857096, study PRJNA449069) | gut metagenome | isolation source: stool from male and female vole | host: Microtus ochrogaster | place: USA:Florida | collected 2017
ATCAAAGTAAATAAACACAAAGTTATATCACCGTATGGTGAAAAGAATGACGCAGACAGCAGGGTTTTATGTCAGCATTAATGGATAGCTTGCAATAGTAGTGATATATATCAAAGGAGAATTTTTATGAGGAAACATTTATATAGCCGCATTTCAGCGGCGGTTTTAAGCATTGCATTCGGAATCTCGGCGTTTTCGTCATTGCCAGCCGCAGATTTCAGCAATGACACACTGACTGTTTACGCTGCTGATACGCTTGACTTTTCAGGCTTTCCACAAGAATACAAGTATGCCGCCGACTGGATATGGAATAACCGAATTGTCAAGGAACAGTCTACCGCTCGCTATAATACACTCTTTGACCAGATAGTTGCAGGAAATGGTACGATCAATTATGTTGTAAGGTGGCAGTCCTATAAAACGGTTACCTATGAGCAGAGAAAGCAGTTTGAAACGCTTGTCAGCGACAGCATCAATGGATGGGCAAAATGGCTTGTAGGTTACGAAAACTGGCCTTACGACCATATAGACGTAAACATCGTGGGCTGGGCTGTCATTGATAAGAACTGTCTGCTCGATCTGCATGATGATGAAGTGGTTTATACCGAAACAGAGTATTACGATTCGCAGTATGACACTTCAAATGGTTATGAAACAATTCCCGATAAACTTCCGCTTGCACCCTCGGAGCTTTCAAGATTTGACCATTTCGCTGACCAATCGTATCAGTATCCGGGTGGTCTTGACAAGAGATTTGATATGTACCTTTGGGCTACTCAAGGTTTCCCATCCATTGGCGGCTGCGGAGGAGACTGGGGACAAAGACTTTCTGACAATGCATATCTGAATATGTTGAACGGTGATGGGATACATGTTCTGGAACATGAACTTGGTCACGGATTCGGAATGACTGATTTCTATGGTGGAGAAGGCGAAAGTGATGGATTCCCTCCCGGAGAATTCCCCGGCGGAGAAAATTCTCTTATGATGGCTGGTTCAGCAGCTAAAATTACAGATTTTGACGGCTGGATGCTGAGATATATGTGGTCTCAGATAAAAGATGAGGAGGGACGCTTTGTTCTTACAAATGTACCTATAGAGCCTACAGTATCAGAGAATTTTACAGATACAATTACAGGCATTGGTGAAGGGTATGTAACTTTTGCAGAGCATGGAACTTATACATATGACAAGACTCACTATGGCAACGATGAGACGAAAAATCTTTCACATTACGAAGTGGGAGATAAAATTTCTATCTCATTAACCAAGCAAGGACATCACGTTATCACTGTCAACAATCTCACTCTTATTGAAAATTCTCATGTGAGTCAAAGGATTATGGGAGATGTTAATGCAGACGGTCAATTTAATGTCTCCGATGTAGTGCTGCTTCAAAAATGGCTGCTTACTGTTCCAGACACACATCTTGCCGATTGGAAAGCTGGAGATCTGTGCGAGGACGACAGACTTGATGTGTTTGACCTGTGCCTTATGAAAAGAGCGCTTGTATCAAAGGAGCCAGATCCTCCGATCGGTTCAGACGAGTTTATTTCTGCACCTATTAATGATGTCAAGGCATTTCTCCCATCACAGGGTGATGCAAACCTGGTGATATTCTATATTGACTTCCCTGACTGCAAATATGACTATGCACCGTCTGAAGAAGAAATCTATGAGATAGCTTTCGGTGCAGAAGATAAAAATGATGCGAACTATCCTTTCGATAGTATGAGTGCATTTTTCAAGCGTTCTTCCAAAGGTGCAATGAACCTTAAAGGAAAGGTTTTCCGCTACACTACTAACAATAATCAGACTTACTATAACGAAAATAAGTTCCTTATAACTCAGGAATGCTATGAGGCTTTCAAGGATTCGGAAGACTTTTCACAGTTTGACGGTAACGGTGACGGCTATATTGATACTACGCTGCTGACCGTTCCGGCAAAAGCAGGAGATGACCATTGGTGGCCGTGCGCAGGTCCAGTTGATCAGGATCAATACTATGTTGACGGAAAGCGTGTAGGCCATATCATCACAGGAAATGCGCAGATAAACTCATTGACAGATTACAGTAATTTTAACAGTACGTATCTCCATGAAATGGGACACTGTATGGGAATTCCCGACTATTACTTATTCACAAATCCTTCCGACAGTGAGGGAATGCACGGAATGGCAGGCATTGAACTTATGGATACTGATGCATCTACCGATTTTGGCGCAGTATCAAAACTACAGCTTGGCTGGTACACTGATCAGCAGATTCAGATCTATGACGGTTCACAGAGTTCTGTTACCTATACACTTAACAATGCACAGGGCGAACAAAGCAACTGCGTGCTGATACCATACAACGATTTGAATAACTATCATTCAGAGTACATGATTCTGGAATATACCACTCCTACCGGAAATAACAGCCAACCGTCATGGTGGGTAAAGGCTGGTGAAGGTGTAAGAGTCTATCACGCTGAGACATCTCTTTATGATCATGGTACATGGGTAGGCTATAAGTACGGCAGCGGTTCGGAATTTACTGACAGTGATAAAGGACGCCGTTATCTACGAATCATCGATGATGTTGAGGGTGACAATCTTTATCACTCAGGCGATACTATTGATAGCAATATTCTTGGTTTTAATTGGTATGATGCCAACGGGCAACAAACTATAGATACAGGTATTGTCATTGAGGTCGGCGAAATGAACGGTGACACCTGCAATGTTACGATAAGACAAAAATAACATTGTTAAGAATTTATAATTCTTACTTTTCACAGTATCTGCACGATTAGTTTCAGATAAGCAACTTTAACATTGTCAGGTAACGAGAAGATAAAAGTTCAATTAAAGATAAGAAACGGTCAACTGCGTTCAAAGCAATTGACCGTTTTTTCCGTTATTTCTGTATCTCAATCACGAATTTCCCCTCGGAGCTGACTTTCAGCTTCAAGGTCTTGACATACCGATTGCAGAAATTCTCCATTTCTTTCATAGTAGCCGTTACCCGTGTAGCTTCATAGATTTTATGGGTAAGCTCCAACGGACTTTCCCCATAGAGTGTAGGCAGATGCTTTTCAAGCTCTGCAAAGAGGACGGCTTTTTTCAATTCCTCTGTGCCTGCGGTACAGAAATCGTCAATGGCACAATAATAAATGCCATGCTGTGTGAGGGCAGACTTGATCGCCGTTCCGCACTTCTCATATTCGTACATAACGAGGAAGTTAGCATTCGGCAGACTCTCAATCAGTCCCCAAAAATCGGAGTCACTTGATACAATGATAAATGATGTTATACCGTCACGATAGAAATCTGTGACAACACTCGCTGTCATTCGTACATCAACAAGCGATTTGCGATTGGTCACACGTTCAATCTCAATATGCTCAACAGGGATATGCGTAAANTGNGAGAGCCANTCCCAACCGCTTGTTGTGTTGCTATCGTCATACAGCGTNATTTTCTCAATTTTGGATAGCTCGTCCTGATTCAAGCCTTTCAGAACNCTGAACAGCTTNAATACATCNGAATTTTCACAATCAACAGCAATCGCTGTTTTNNTNGAGCTGTCAATAAAATTGTATATNTTATCCTTCGTTTCATCGGCAGCATCACGNTATTTGGTATAGTCGGTGAAGATGTCATCATGCTGAGCATAGATGATTTTCAGAAACTTTCGNTCTGAATATACGATGCTCCCCAGCTCTGCCGGCNGCCAGTGAATATACATCTGAAATGGATAATTCTCAATATTTGACATATACTTTGTGAACTCGTCCCGCATAACATTCGGGTTATTGTATTTCGGCACAAAGAACAGATCCCGTATGTATTCCCAATTTATCCAATCGTAAAACAATCGGGAGCATTTGTCAATATTTTCATTAATGAGCCGTGTGAAGTCCTGCATATACTTCTCGGCTCGGTAATTTACATGAATGATCTCAAATCCCCATTTTTCAAGCTGCTTGATATTATCATGGTCATACCAATCAAGAGAAGTGAGATTTTTCAATTCAAAACGTATAGCAGTATCCGTTCTTTTAAATTTCTGCATGAGAACGGTTCGCAGCTTGCATAAATATCGTATAACGGTAGCTTCTTTGTCGGCATAGAGTTTTTCAAGAGTTTCCGAACATTCGGAATAACTGCTCTCCAACGCTGATTTTCTCACGCCTATCATATAGGCGATCGTAGTAACTACCTCTTTTGTTTCAACAGTCAAGGTTTACCTCCTATTCATCGTTTACTAATTCAATATGCTTGTCAATGACTGACATTATCTCGTTCAGACGGCTTTCTCCGATGCCCTTGATCCAGCTCAGNTCTGCCCTCAGCTTATCATAATTAATGCTGTGAGATTCAGCAGCTTTATAGACTTGCTGATACACATTCTGTACAAAGTTATTCATTGTTTCTCTGTCCATTGATTTGATTTTCTTGTATAATGCACGGTCAATAATAGGTTCTTTCTTTTCCATTGCTTTCACCTCCGATCTGCTTACTTACTATTATAGCATAATTCGGGGTGTAATTCAATGAAAAGGCTGTGAAAAAAGATTTCAGATGATTGACTTTTTCTGCTCGATGTGATAGAATTAAAAGAAACTTAGTAGAATAAATTAAGATTTGTAGGTGGTATAGAATGGTATCCAAAAAAGGAAAAAGAAAAATTCAATACGGTGGTCAAATATTCTTCTGGTTTATTCGGACGAATAATACGAAATCCAAAAGAATTCATATTTTGTCAGATGATAAAAGAATTAATTTGGAGTATCCATTTTTCGATTCTGATGTACCTGTGACACCATCATATATAAAGTGTTTGTTAGATAGTTATATGGGAAAATAAGTTCTGATTTATATGTTGTCATTAGACTCACCAACGGTCAACCGTATCACACGGCTGACCGTTTTTTATTGCCTACTCCTCAGTATTTTTTTCGTCCTCCGATTTGTCCTCACTCGTTTCAAGCGTAACTGCCTTACAGTAAATGAGCCAATCATTCATGCAGTTCAGGGAGCAGAAGCACTGGTTTGAAGCCTGATGCTTGAAATAGTTTTTGCCTTTGGGTATCTCGTTATAGCAATTTCCGCAAAACATATGCACACCTCCCCTCAGACATATACCATTGCATCGAATACACTTTCTTTTGCCTGTTCACGTAACATATTGCCGATTCTTTCGATTTTGTAATGATCGCTGACAGCATTAGCGATCTGATACTCCTTACTGCTCTGCATAAACTTCTCGGTCTGAATGTTTAATGCGTCTGTAATTTTAATATCAAGCTCGTCAAGGTACTTGTATATTTCGCCCTCGTCCACAAGTCTCTGCAAACGTTCAGGATGATACTCCTCGACAAAGTTCAGATGATATTTGATGTGGTCGGTGTGAAATACATATCGCTCAACTTTTGCCGTCTTGGGATTGATGTGTCTGACTGTTTGTGTATCAGTATCAAGCTCCCAAGCAGGAGCGCCGTTAATCAAAGTTTTGCTCTGAAAAATCATAAGTATCACTTCCGTTTCTTCANNAAGTAATAGCCTGNNCNGCNAATTCCTGCAACGGNAGCCACTCCTGCAATNATANGCAAAGGATTGGTTTCAGAACGCTTAGAATCGCCCTCAGAAGCGTTTGCAGAGCTGCCTGCGGTAACTTCATTGTCCTCGGCTGCTACGCTCTCAGAAGCCGCTTCTGTTCGTCCTGTGACCTTGCCTTTCACTCTCGGAGAATCCTCTCCGTCATCGTTTATCTTGAAATTGCCTGTGGTTTCAGCTTCATCTTCCTCTAATGTACTAAACGGCGGAAATGTGTCAACGGTATCGCCGTTCTGGTCGATCATCTGCCAATTGCCGTTAAGCATAAAGAAACTATAATGATTGTCCTCGGTGCTGATCGTCCAACCGCCGTTTTCATCGTCCTCAAAATCCCAATCTTCGATCAGGTGACGGTAATAGTCCTTGTATTCATACCTTAACTCACCGATTTCAGACCAATCATAATCATCAGAGCCGTAATTCTCGTCAAGCCACTTGTCGAGAAGATGATGCTTATATGATGCTTCGGGGAAGTCAAGTCCGTTATCACCCTTGCCGTTCCACATATCTTCCCAAATCTCAGCTTCAATGTANTCACGGTCAAGGTTCTCGGCAGCNTGAGCAGTAAGCCCTGANCTGACTGCAAGTGCNGTAACCATAATCGCTGTAATAATATTNTTCATTTTCATATCCTCCTGTTATGAGTTANTTATCTCTTTCTNTGNCTTACNCGTANGCCGNTAAGCNCTACGTTCGGNTTGCCTACAATATAGTAACGATTTCCGTTATGCTCGATACGGCTTGTCCGCCANTTGTATTTCTCGTCCCAATCATCGTAGAAATAATACTCGATGCNGTCTCCGCAATGATATTCATGGTACTTGTCCTCATAGTANCCCTGAGCATTGAACGACAGCACACCCTCTCCGATGATCTCACGCTGCTGATACAGGAGCGTATAGTAAATGTCGCACAAATGGCGCATAACAGTCTGNTACTCGTCAAGGAGCTGCAATTCATCNGGATCGGTNATTTTNTCAAAGTCCTTAATGCAGGACCAGTCCTCATATCTGTCATATTCGGTGACTTCTACCATTTCTTTGATNNCGATGCCCAGCTTGCGGAGCATAGTGTCAAGCTCCTTTACTGTGATCTCTTTCATAATCATAACCTCTCTATCCTATGTATTCCTCAAAGGTTGATACTGTGCGGAAAATAATGCGGTTATTCACCCAACGCTGTAACCGTCTGACATTATCCCGTCCTGTNGTATGTGCCTTGTCATAAACCATAATATACGGATCATACCCCATATCCCTNAGCGTGTACACTCGCTCTAAGTCNTGTTCAAAGGTGGTATTAAAATTTGTCAAGACGTAAACGGAGAGCTTTCTGTAACCCCACTTGGTAATATCCTTGAACATCTGGAATTTCGGGATAATGAGGTCTTTATCCTCGTATCTGTCCCAGGCAAAATGAACCGCCTTGACTTTGAGTTTACTTATCATCTCCGCTTTTTCTTCCGTCATTAAACGAATGTCAAGACCTTGATTGATGTCAACATAAGCCTTGCTGTCGATGAGCTGCTGTAACAGTTCTTTCCATTCGGGACAGGCTAAAATATTCGGATCGCAAAGCACGATATTCTTCTGACCTTGCCAAAATTCCGACAAATCTGCTACTTTCACAGAGCATTTGCCCTCTTTACTCGCTACATGACAGAAGTCGCACCCTCTCGGACAACCTCTTGTCAAGAAGCCGTAGGCTGTGTCTTTCGTCAATTCAGGATAAAGACTATAATCGGGATATATATGCTCTATCTCATAGGGCAGATCATTGTCTGCTGATTTATTGTATATCTCTTTGCCGTCCACAAGCCTTATAGCATAACCGCTGCCGCCCTTGATAACCTTATCTGCATTGATCGGGTAGGGATAGTCCTCGGTGAAGCTGAACACCTTTGACATATATACTATGTCAAGGTGTTCGTTTATCATTGGTTCGTACCACTCCACGCTGTCACCCTGAGTCTTGTGCCAGGCTGNCAGCTNCANCAATGGCAGATNAGGATAANGGTGTCCGTCANCNTCAANCAAACCTATCNTCATTCGTCCTCGCTCATATTGGCAAAATAAAACGCAAGCGCCTTTTCGATTGTTTCCGTAATTTCCTTAGCCTTAGCACCCTCGCTGAAATATTTGGTGTAGGTATCATTATTGATTTTCACGCTCTTGGGTTTTGGCTTTGATGCAGTATCTTCGCCGTAGATGATGCTGTGAACGGTATCGGGAGCAATATTGCCCTCGTTGTCGGCAGCTTCACGGAGCTTCTTAGCGGTCTTAATGTCGATCTTGCTGTCCTCAGCACATTCGGCAACAATAGACTGCGTATCTTCTGAAAGGAAAGAAAGCTCAACTCCTGCCCTGATAGCAAGATTTCCGCTGTCCACAAGGACTTTCAGTTCGTCAATCAGCTTGTTAATGCGGATAAGGCGAATAACAGTACCCTTGCTTAATCCGTACTCAGCACCGACTTCTTTTCCGCTGTCCAACTTTGACGCCACTGGAGTCAAAGTTCCAATATCGGGTTCAGTAGTCGGATCTTCAAGCAATGCAAGTTCCCTGATAATATCATTCCTCTTGCCCTGAGAGAACATTTCGTTATGTCGGAGAGCGATAACCTCCGCCTGTTCGGAAATGCGTAGATTATCGAAACCACGCTGAATAACGTTCGATTCTATAACGTATGTCTGAGCTTCTTCCTCGGTCAATCCCGTCTTGACGATAGCCGGAACGGTGTTCAGTCCTGCAAGCTTTGAAGAGTTCCAGCGATTATGACCGATCAGGATCTCATATCCATTATCGGCAGGCTGAACGATGATAGGAGACAGCACACCATTCTCCTTGATACTTGCAATCATATCGTCAAGTCTCTCGCCTGAGTACATCTCAAACTTGTGATTATGGTATGGGTGAAGCTGATCGCAGGGTATCTGCTGTATGGAATTTATCATAGCTGTCGGCGTGGAAAGCATAGCTCCCAAATCAAACTGCGGTGCTGTCATTGTTCATCTTCCTTTCTAACTCACGAATTTGTTTTCTCAGCTCACGGTTCTCCATTTCGGACTTCATAAATGCTGACTTGATTTGCTTGATCGTCACATCAGCTCTGACGATCACATCCGCAAATCTCAGAAGCGTGAGCTTATAACGGCGCTGATTATAGTTGAATTTGTAGCAGATCTCTCCTGAGAGCCTGTCACGGCTCTCGGAAAGTACTGCGATGATCTCTTTTGATGTGGCTGCAACGGTTTTCGTGTGGTCTGCTGAAAAGTATTCATCAAGCTCGCCCTCGCTGTGCGGAGTAAAAAGCCACGGCATAGTCTCCGTATTGAACTTGTCCGACATTACTGCCCCTCCTCACAATCGGTGCAGAAGCTCAGACCATTCATAATCTGAATATACACGGCAGAGTAACGTTCGTGTTCCTCACCCTCGCTGTTCATCATCGCTTCAAGGAAGAAATCTTTGGCTTCTTCACGGCTGTCCCACTCTCTGATCTCGCCGAAGCACTCAGTCTTTACCTTTTTATTGGGATTCATCGCTAATTCAGGAGTTTTTAACATCTCGAAAGCACCTCCATTGCTAATTTCTCATATTCGTTGCCTAACTTACTGCTGTTCATGCAAAGCGGAAGTCTGTTTTCAGAGCTTTTGGCAGCTTCGACGGACTTGCTGATGCTCGTCTCAAAGAGCGCAGAGCCGTACTTCTCGCTGAGAGCGTCAAGCGATGCTTTGCTGACTTTTGTTCTGTCTACCATTGTCGGTAACACTCCAATCATATTCAGCTTGGGGTTGATATTGACCTTGATCTGCTGATAAAGTGCTTCAAGAGCCTGTAAGCCGTCCATGCTGAATTTCTGTGTCTGTACAGGTATCAGCACTTTGTCGGCAGCCGTGAGAGCATTGATAAGGAGTGTGCTGAGTGACGGCAGGCAGTCGATCAGTACAAAGTCATAACTGTAGATTACGTCCTCGGAAAGTATTCTGCGAAGAATCGTCTCCCTTGAAAGTGTCGCTGACATAAGGGTTTCGGTGCTTGCAAGGTTGATGTCGGCAGGAATGTAGTCTACATTGGCAGGCTCACAATGACGGATAGCAGGATAAACCATATCAGCAGTGATCGCATTGCCTGTGCAGGCGGTCATNATGANCTGTGTCATGNNCGNNTTTTCNTCCGACTCGTAGCTCAGATATTCGCTNAGGTTAGCCTGCGGATCAATGTCCACAAGAAGCACCTTTTTGTCGTGTTTCAGGGAGAGTGCAGCTCCCAGGTTGTAGGCGGTTGTGGTCTTGCTGACTCCGCCTTTCTGATTAGAAATAGCAATGATTGTGGTGTCCATTTCGATTACCTCCTGATTTTTTTAGAAAAGTGTGTCTGCTCCGCTGAATGCTGAGTCATATTCGTCCTCGGTCTGCTTCTTCTTACCGCCTGAGAAATGAATTTCCTCGACTTTAACTTTTGTGGAAGAACACTTCTGACCGTTCTTTTCATAGCGGTTGATGTGAACAGTGCCAACGAGTGTCACCATATCGCCCTTGCCGAACCAATCGACAACAACATCAGCATTGCGGTTCCAGGTGATGCAGTTGAAGAAGTCAACCTCGGCTTTGTCCACGCCCTTACGCTTGGGGCGGTCGCAAGCGATAGAGAACTTGCAGTAACGGTTCTCGCCTTTAGTCTGAATTTCGGGATCAGCGGTCATTCTGCCCGATACTAAGAACTTGTTTAACATAGGATTTACCTCTCTTTCGTGGTCTGTGGTTTGTGGTGTTTCGTTGTGATTTTATTATACTATGATTTAAGTCTAAAGTCAAGTATAATTTTCGGAAGAAAATGATTTTTGTAGGAGTGCAGCAATTGGACAGCACTTTTCGGACTTTCCCCAGTGTCATTTTCACAAATTTATCATTATGCTTGACTTTATGCCTAATATATGATAGAATAAAGAAAAGATCATTACAAGGGGGAATACGCTTGTTTACGCATAAGTGTGAGATGTGCGGAATGGAGTTTCAGAGCAAGTCCAACCGTGCAAAATATTGTATGTACTGCCGTGACAAAGCTCAGGTCAACCGTAACCGTGCATACGCTGAGAAGAAGAAGTCCGGCACGTCCGTTCCGCTTGGAAGTGAGCAGATCTGTCCGATATGCAATAAGCCGTATATTGTTGCTTCGGGTTCANNGAANTACTGCAAAGACTGCACAAANAAGGCTGTCAAAAAGAAATCGCCTGATGCGGAATATATCAAGAAAAATTACGATTATATCCGCTTCAATGTTCCTAAAGGTGAGGGCGATGCGATCAAGGCTTATGCTCAGGAAAACGGCATGACGATCAAACAATTACTTCTCACGGCTTTGGAGGAATACNATNNGNCATCAANNTGGAGGATAATTATGATTTTAGAAATTGAATACTATAAATATGACACTTATCTTTCAGGGAAAGTTGACAGCTTTCAAGAACTTCAAAAACAAATAGGCGATATTGAAGATAGGTACGATTTTGAGAATGATAATTTTATAGCTTTGCTATGTCGAACTTACAATTGGGAAATAACAGAAGGCATCATTGCACCCGATTGCGTATACGATCGTGACATTAAGCGCCTGTATAATATTAAGCCGTAACTCTACTCTAAAGAGGTGAATAATGAGTGACACTTGACGAACTCAATAATAAATACTATTTTCACGACAGTATTATAAGAGGACTTGAATGCCAATCAGAAAATGTAATACTGCACTGTAATTTTTGTGATTTTATGCAGAAGGATTATAAAGAAAGCGACTTTACCAACAGTGATATTGTACTGACATTTCATAATGCTACTTATAAATTATCAGATATTTTTCCACTGTCTAATGCAGGCATTCTTACTCAAAAGATCTCAGGAAATACCTTAACCTTTTGTATGGAAAATGGACCAGATACTTATGGTGAGTTAGAAATAACCGCCGATTCTATTGAGGTAACAAGAGTACGTTCGTACAATCTTTAAGCTGTCACTCCAAATCCCCATTCTTTTTACGCTTGCGATTTTGCTCCTGAGCCTTACGCTCGTTTCTGAGGTATTCCTCAATATCTCGCTGTGCTTTTGCTAAGTCCCCGGACTTCTGCTTTACAGCCATATACTCCTCATTTTTCTGTGAACGCTCTCGCCTGAGAGCGTTTATTTTTTGCTCCATTTGCTCGACTGAGGGGATATGTCCTGACGAATACCATTCTAAGATCTGTTGTCTGCAATTCCCATAATCATTCAGCTCGGAGCTATGCTCTTTCCGATACTTCTGAGCCTGCCGTCCGCTGAGGGTTTTCAGCTCCGCAGCCACACCCTTGACCTTGCGGTATTTTTTCAAAACCTTGAGCTGTGCCGTCAAGTCTTCGATCTGCGTTTTGAGCGTGTTCAGTTCATCGGCTAATTTTCCCTTTTTGGCAAAGGCAGCAAGAGCAGCATTAGATAATTCTTCCGGCTCAATTCCATACTGCGTAATGATATTTTTTGCTATGCTCGCAACTTTCATATTACCTCGGCTGATGCTGTCACGGATAAACTTATTTTCCTGCACCTGAGCTGATACTGTCTGCCTGATTTTCGTCCTCGGAGTATATATCATACCGCCCTTGTATTCATCAATTCGTCTGCGTATCTGCTCCGTCTCATAGTACCAGCCTAATGTCCGCGCTCTGGTGAATTTCGCTCTTGGATTTCGCTCCCTCTGTTCGGCAAGCATAAATTTAAGGTCAATTTTATGTTTAGGGTTATACTCAACAAGTATGCCGTGAGCCTTGCATTTTTCAAAAAAATCCTCAAAGTTATCGCTCTCTTTTACAACTTGGTCGATAGCATATTTCAGCTTCGCTTTCCACGATACACCCTGACGATTCATATCCCACTCCCAATAGCTCTTGCCCTTGCTATAACCGATAGAAAATGCCGTTTGCATATCTCATCAGATAGGTCACGGAGCTTCTGAAAAGAGCGATCTTTTTGAGTGGTTCTCCTGTTCTCATGCGTTTCAAAAGTACGTCCGTCAAACATATTCACGTTATTAAAAATGCAGTGCAGATGAACGCTTGCTTTGTCGGTATGTACTGCAAGAAAATACTGATACTCGCCTTTAAGAAATTTCTCGCATAATTCCTTGCCGATCTCCAAAGCCCTTTCGGGTGTGATCTCTCCAGGTGAAAATCTCTGTATGAAGTGCTGAGACAGAACAGTATTCAAGCCTGTTCCGTTTCGTCGGACTTCCTCAAAATCTCTGCTTGCCTGATACGGATCATCGCTGCACCCTGATGTAAAAATGAGTCTGCCGTTATCGGTCTTTTCGGGGTTGGCGATATAGGCTAATGCTTTAGCTTCTGTAGCTGTGATTGGAAATATCTTAGTGGCTGCCAAATCTTCTGCAATCCCTCCTTGATCTCGGCTATGTCCTCAGCATAAACATTGCCTGTGGTGTTCACCCTCACGGCTATCTGATTTACATTGCTTGCAATATTGTTTACAAGACGATAAATTTTCCTTAGCTCGTCCTCGCTGATATGAACGATGATGCCCTCAAAAATCAATGTCCTGATAAACTTGCTCCGTGACTTCAAACCGCTGTTCTGAAACTTCCTCTCGATAGCTTCATATTCCTCTTGCGTTAATCGTATTTGCATATAGCGATTATGTATGTCTTTCTCTGTTTTTTTTGCTATTTTTCTCTCTCCTTTCATTCGGGGTTTTAGGGGCGGCAGCCCTCTGACAAGCAATCTGCATTGAAGCATTCAGTTTTCCGAAACTGTAATGCGGAGATGCCGTGCTTGCTGGGTTTGATTTGCCCCCTTCGGGTGCAAATTCAATTTGAGCCTGTCGGCTCTTGATTTTTCCTCTCTCCGTTAGAGGAATTGGAGCTTTGCGACTTGGGCTGCAATACCCCTCTATATACCTAATAAGAAAATTGCGTTTTTGGGAAAGAAAATCACAAAAGTTCATAGAATGTTTACAATTGAGATTGGTAACTCCATGAATATTGAGTGAAAAAATTGATTTTCCACCAACATAAGCCCTCAGCATTATTGATTTTTTAGCGAAAATCTTGTATAATAGAGGTAACTTGATTTGGAGGTGCGATATGTTCATAAAGAAAGTTTTAACGGCGATACTTGCGGTATCGGCATTGCAGTTGAATTTCATAATTCCTGCACAGGCGGTGAGCGATACGTCAAGCTCATCTTCTTCGAGAATTGTAGGCTACCTGCCAGACTGGTCTTACAGTGCATATACAACGCTTGATTTTGGTAATCTCACACACCTGAATATCGCTTTCTGCAACCCGAATGACAAAGGCGATATTTCGTGCTGGATTCCCGACAGCGAGTTTACGAAAATCGTTGAAAAGGCACATGATAACGATGTAAAGGTTATGGCTGCGCTCGGCGGTGCAGGAGGTTGCGACAATTACTTCGACTACATAGACACGTTCCAGGAGATGTCTGAGTTCAATGATAAGATTATAAATTTCTGTGAAAAATTCAGTCTTGACGGAATTGATCTTGACATTGAGCTGAATTCAGCCAACGCTGTCTGGAAGTATTACGGCGACTGGGTGGACTCACTTCGTGAACTTTGCAACGAGAAGGATTATGAGCTTTCCACAGCAACGGCACAGTGGGTAGCTTACGGAGTTTCGGACGAAACATTTGCAAAATTTGATTTCGTCAATGTTATGGCTTACGATAACGACGAAAGCAAAACTTCTCACGCTGATATGGATTTCGCTATAAAATCGCTGAATTTCTTCAATGAGGAGAAGAACATTTCAAAGGATAAACTTGTGCTTGGTGTACCTTTTTACGGCAGAGGTTATTCATCTGACGGCAGTCTCGATTGGGGTTCGTATGTTCCGTATAAGGATATAATCGCAGATAATCTCGATTATTATAACCTTGACAGCTATAACGGAGTTGCCTACAACGGTGCTGAAACGATTGCCGAAAAATGCAGACTTGCATCTGATTATGGCGGTATCATGATATGGGAATTGTCGCAGGATACAACCGATGAATATTCACTCTTAAAGGTTATCGACGATAATCTGAAACAAGAGAGAATAGCAGGCGATGTAAATGCTGATGGCAATTTGACCGTTGCTGACCTTGTGATGATGCAAAAGTGGCTGCTCTCTGTACCCGGTGCAACGCTAACGGATTGGAAAGCCGGTGATCTCTGCGAGGATGATGTTATCGATGTATTTGATATGTGCCTGATGCGGAGGCTGCTGTTAAATAAAGCTGCACCCTCTGAGCAAATACTTGTCACCAATACTGAAGAACTGAAAACAGCACTTGCAAACGCAAAGTCGGGCGATGAAATTGTACTTGCTCCCGGCGAATATATCTACAGTGGCTCAACTCCAAAGGGTCGCATGTTTACAGGTGAAGCTGATGGCATGGAGGCTGCACCAATAAAACTGCGCTCACTTAATGCAGACAATCCTGCTATCATTTCAGGAACAACAACCGCAAGCAACTACGCCCTCACGATTACAGGCGACTGGTGGGAAATCAGTGATTTAATTATCACGAACGCAGGCAAAGGGATCATTCTTGATAATTCAAGCCATACGATTATCCGCAATTGCGAGGTCTACAACATTGGCGCAGAGGGTATTCATTTCCGTGATGACAGCTCCTACAACACTGCTGAAAACTGTTTCGTTCACGATACAGGTGTGGTATCTCCCGGCTATGGCGAAGCGATATACGTTGGTAGTGCTAAAAGTACAACAGGATACGGCTTTGATTGCCATTACAACACGATTACAGGGTGTAAACTCGGTCCGAATGTGGCTGCGGAGCATATTGATGTTAAAGAGTACACAATAGGTACGATTATTGAGAATTGCATCTTTGACGGCACGGGCATGAGTGGTGAAAATTCCTCAAAGAGTTTCGTGAATGTTAAGGGAAACGACGTAATACTGCGAAATTGTGTGGGCTATCGCAACGGCTGTGATAAGATTACAAGGGCATTTGAATCCAATCAGGTTGTGGACGGCTGGGGACAGAACTTCAGCGTATACGGAAATAAAGCATATATGGACACGTCAATCAGTGCAACAGGCAAGAATATGTACCTTCTTAATTCATGGAACTGTACTGCTACCGTGTGGGATAACTATATTTCCTATGAGGACGGTGAGCTTGTTTCCTGCGATAACGAGGATGATAGGTGGCTATATTACAACTGTAATTTGCTGACCGTAAAGGGATAAGACAGAAAAGTTTGCTAAGAAGAAACACGAGAATACTATAAAATCGGAGTTGTAACTGCTGCAGCTCCGATTTTTTTGAAATATGAACTTATGCCTGTAAGATTTGATAGAATGATATTAGCTCGATATTTGTGCGATCATAGATAGTTCCATACAGCAGAGAAGCTAATAATCAGATGGAGGTGATGCCTGAGCCTGGATAACTTTGCAAGTATTTATGATGTGGGACGATTTATGTAGGTGCAGTCTATCTGTTCCTTTAGCTATTTTCAACAACGATTTTTGCGTTGTTGCGAAAGTGGAACACCTTGTTGGAGTTTATATTTGTTATTTTTCAACGTATTTATGAGAAAAACAAGCATTTTTGTCTTGTTTGATACGAAACGTTGGGAACGTAAAAACACCAATATTACGAGGTTTTATTTTCTACAGCGTTTCATAAATTGTACCCCTTGAAACTATTGCTTTTTTATGCTAAATCGTTCATAATATTAGTAGGCACGTTTTGCCGTACCATACGTGAACCTATTGCACAAGGGGATACTCGATCACTGTATGGAAATTGAATATGGTTCAATCAAATGAACGAGTAATGTTTGGTTGTCGGACGGATCATACCGATGACAGGCTTACTTGTCTATTTGAGTATTACCGTCTGATAGGAAAGGACGGTAACACTATGATTGAAAATAAGAATATTNCNAATTGNCCGAAAAGTTCGGNAGAAACGAAAACTGATTANTTAGGCGAAATATTCGGAACAAAAGATGTCAATGCTCAGATGAAGGCGAAATCTTATGATGTATTGACTAAATACATGGATGAACTGAACATCGGATTATGCACTTTGTCAGACCTTACAGGCATCTCGAAAAGTACAATTTCTCGCTATCGCAACGGAAAAGTAACATATATGACAGCAAACTATCTATATGCGATATGTATTGCTCTCAGACTTCGTACCTGTCAGCAGCGTTATCTTCTCAAATGCGCCCATATTTCTATGCCTGACGAATGGGGAAATGAAAGAGCGAGTGCATTTATCATCAGAGATTTTCTTGATGGCTGTTGCTACGATGAAAATTATACCGTTGCTAACTGTAACACTCGTCTTGCAGAAATCAACGCTCCCTTACTGACACGACTTGTCCTTACAACGGAGGGCAAGCAGAATGGGTAAGTTCTTTTACAAGCACTTTGGTGATGATGTTCCGCTGTACATAGAGAGGGAGTATAATAGGCTGCTGATTCAAGAGCATAACCAGGAGATAAAGGAGCAAAAGAATCGTGTCCAAACCTTAAACTTTGACGAGGTAACGGAGTTTTTCCCCGATCCTTCCACGATTCCCGTATCTGAGCATGAGCTTGAAAAGCATAGATTAGATGCTGATCGCCTTGAATATCTGCCTATTGCATTAAAGCTTCTTGAAATAGAGCATCCTGATCTTTATGAGCTTGTGACGGAATATTTCCTTTCNGCTGATAGAGTTACATTTACAGCATTGGCAAGGACACATAACATCAGCGTTGACAGGATCAGATACAAAATCGGTCTTGCTAAAAAGCGGCTAAAAGAATACTATGATATGCATGAAAATAAAGGCTAAATTTGTGCATAACGCCAATTTTACTTGTTTTCTGCAAAAAATTCGGAAAATTGCGTTCCGAAAATGCAGATTTTTTATTTGGTATATAGAGGGACTTGTCGCATCTACACTCGTGTTGCAGTGACTGTCCTCAATCATACAAGGGCTTTGGGACGGTACAGAACTTTTATCCATTTTCAAGCTGTGCCGTCCCGCACAAGCTCTGTTTTTATGAACTTCAAAAATAATTCTTACACCAACAAGNNAGAAAGAGAGNGTGGTGAATGAACANTATTGNAATTGCAGTANATTATGACAATGACNGTCCACNCGTAAGCGGACGTGAACNGCATGANGCTCNTGGCATCAAGNCACAGTANANNAAGTGGTTTGACAGAATGTGCGAGTACGGATTTGCTGAAAATACGGACTATATTTTGGTTAGTCAAAAATGTCTGACCAATAATCCGAGAAATCCATATACAGAAGTAACCGATCACCAGATGACGATCGACATGGCGAAGGAGCTGTGCATGATCCAACGTACCGAGATCGGCAAACGCTGCCGTGCGTACTTCCTGAATATTGAAAAGCAATGGAACACACCCGAAGCGGTCATGGCAAGAGCGTTACAGATCGCAAATCAGCGGTTGGAGCTTGCCACGCATCATAACACCAACCTGATTGCAACGGCAGCAGAACAGGCACAGCAGATAGAGGAAATGAAGCCGAAAGCACGATATTACGATATTGTGCTGAACTCCGCCGGAGTGATGCCCATAAGCACGATCGCCAAAGACTACGGTAAATCTGCAATATGGCTGAATAAGTGGCTTCATGAACATGGTGTGCAGTTTAAGCAGGGCGATATGTGGCTTCTGTATCAAAAGTATGCGGATAGGGGCTATGTGCAGTCAAAAACATATACGGTTGATAACGGTAACGGCAATACGATCGCTAAACCTCGAACCTGTTGGACGCAAAAAGGCAGACTTTTTATCTATGACCTGTTAAAGAGCAAGGGCATTCTTCCCCTGATCGAGCAGGACACAACAGATTGACATTTTTCTTTTTTGCAAGACAGCCGAAACGCTGTCGGGAGTATCAGTTTTGGCGGAAACGGATACTGCCTACGGCATTTCATTTGACCTCCAATTATATTACGGCAGCTTGATATGCTGTCGGGAGTTTCTCCTCATTTTGAGGGGAAACTGCCAACAGTACATCAATCTTTTGGGCATAAAAATAACCGACAGNTGATGTATTTACAGCATCTTGAAAACTGAATNTGAAACCANCAACGCTATTTTTGTTTTCTATTTCTTCCTCCATGAAAGGAGTGTTCCGAATGGACGAAAATATTGAAGAAGTACAAGAGGAAAAGCAAACAGAGGATATTGTTTATCAAACTATGTTTGCTGAATATCCTGATATTGTCGGTGCTGATCAGCTTTGTGAAATGCTCGGACTGAAATACAAGACGGTCTGCAAGTTGGTGCGTGAGGGTAAGATACCACGGATGCCTGATGGTCGCAAGATCAGAGTGGCAAAAGTCGAGGTTATCAATTACGTTCTGCAACGCGCACAATTTAAGCCGTGAAAACCGGTCAATGTGCCGAAATTGGTGAAATGTGGTTAGTCAGTCTTGCATTATATTATGATTTGCGCTATAATTGAGTAGTCAACAGCAGACTTCTACCGCTTTCACATCGAAGGAGGATATAAGAAATGAAAGCAAGTCTGCCTTATAACTATATAACTGCCATAAAGAACGGCAAACAGTATGTTGTTTTTGACTACAAGGATAACACAGGAAAGCGTAAGCGTAAGTGGGTGGCTACAGGTCTGACTGAGAAATGCACAAAAAAAGCTCTGAAAGATGCAGTTGATGAAATCGTTGCAGAGTTCGATAAAAACTGGTCTAATGCACAGGTGGTCATCTCCAAAGAAATGAACGTGNGAGAACGGCACAGAGGCAGCGTATGTTAATCAGCCGCTTAGTGACTTCTTTTCCAAATGGGCAACAGCTATCAAGCCTAATGTAGCTCGTACCACATTGCAGTCCTATAAGAGAAATGTTAAGAACTTTCAGGACTATATCAGTGAGAAGTACCCTGACCTTACTCTTGCCGAGATCAATCATATGCACATTCAGGAGTTTCTCAACCACAAGCTTGATAGTGGCTGCAAGGGCAGTTCTGTCAAAGTCTACTATCTTTCGCTTCACTCTGCATTTGTATGGGCTGTAAAAATGGAGATACTCACACAGCACCCTATGGATAAAATGGTAGTTCCGAGAGCCGACAGACATGAAGCCGTCTTTTATAATGAGGACGAGCTGAATGAGCTGTTCAAGGTGTTCAAAGGACACAAATTAGAGCTGATCGTAAATATCGCTGCATATTATGGTCTGAGAAGATGTGAGATCGTCAGCTTGACTTGGGATTCAATCGACTTTAAGAAAAAGACNATTTCNATTGAACGTAANGTTGTGTGTNATTATNANGAGAANGGTAAAAGCAAGCTGTTTGTGGAGACAAGGCTGAAAACAAACTCTACAAGAAGAACGCTTCCTCTGATACCGCATATCGAAGAACTGCTCCTCGAAAAGAAAAAGATGGACAAGCATTATAAAAAGCTCGGTGGAAAGGAATACAATACCGAGTTTGACGGATTTGTATGCTGTGATCCGTTTGGTAATCTCATCAGCCCTAATATTGTTACTCACGATTTCCATTATTGGATCAAGAAAAATGGTCTGAAAATGCTCCGTTTCCATGATCTTCGTCATTCCTGTGCAAGTCTGCTCCTCGCAAATGATATTCCTATGAAGGCAATTCAGGAATGGCTTGGACATTCCAATTTTACAATCACGGCAAATCTTTATAGCCATTTGGAGTATAACGCTAAGGTTGCTTCTGNGGAAACAATTNNAAGANTTCTTGGTGNCNATANNGNAAAGAGTGANTCTTTACCCGAATCGGGAACATCTGAAAAGCCTGATAAAAAAACTACTCCTAAAAATTCAAACGGCAGAAAAAAGAAGAGCGACACACCCACGGGCGAGTCGCACATATCCAATGCGTAATAATAAAATATAAAGTGACAATCACTTGGAACGAAATAGAAAATCTGAAAAAGAGCGATTTTGGTAGAAAATTTGGTAGAAATTTCTGGTAGAAGTCAATTATATGATTTTCAAGGAAATGTGGCAATGCCCATAAATACGAAGAAAAATGCTGATTAAATCAAAAAGTTAATATAATGTGCTGGACTTTTCCGTAATAATATGCTATAATATGTAAAGATATCAAAAGCGAGGTGTGAAAATGAATACTACGACAATTTACCGTATAAACGAAACAGACCGCACGATCGATATCGCACAGTCTGTACAGAATGATGATGATAGTTTGNACGGTGCAGTTCTGAANACAAGGANATTNANCTTTGGNTGAGCTTNTGANTCAGCATAAAGNGTTTCGGGAGCATACCGAGCCGTTTTATACTTTTCGGGACAGGATTCATAGTGCCTTACGCATCGGCAGAAGCATAGAAGTCAGCACCGAGGATATGATCGCAAGGTTTGTTGCCGAGTATGGGCATATGCGTACACTTAACAAAAGAGAAAAAATATGATATAATAGAGTCATGGGAAAAGACCAGATGAGCCTCATATATGAAATGATGCCGACAGGCTGGAAAGAAGCCGCCAAAGAA
>WFLX010068124.1_pt1 | contig 21153 bp, 15 predicted proteins | sample 4967041 | NCBI WGS metagenome assembly WFLX01 (sample SAMN12857096, study PRJNA449069) | gut metagenome | isolation source: stool from male and female vole | host: Microtus ochrogaster | place: USA:Florida | collected 2017
GTCCTATCCCGAGGCGTAACATAGCGCCCAGAAATTACCCGCAGGGCCCCCCGGTTACATCACAGAGAACAATAAAGGTAACAAGTCCGCTTCTTGAAGCACTCCTTTCAGTGATGTATCCTATGCCGGGATACGCACATCCTTTGTTCCCGGCTGCGGACCTTCTCACAGACATATTTGCAAACGGCGAATCATCAAGATTCCACCGTGAACTGATAATGAAAGACAGCGTTTTCACCGAAGCTGATGCCTCAATTCTTGGAAGCGAAGACCCAGGATACCTTTTGATGGGAGGAATGCTTGTGGACGGCAATGCCGATACGGTCAAAACGGCGCAGCAACAGCTCGCATTGCAAGCGCAAAGAATATGCGAAACACCTCCTACGCAACAGGAACTGGAACGCGCATTGAATAAATTTGAAAGCAATTTCGTGCGCTCCACCACAAACTATCTCGCTAAAGCACGAAAAATCGCTATGACAGAAATGCACGGTGAGAATATAAATGACACTTTACGCCGCTATAAATCACTGGTGGCTGAGGATATACAACACNCCGCAAAAGAAATACTGGATCCTTCCCGANCCTGTACTCTCATATACCTTCCGGAAGAAAAAGCATAAATATTCATGCGCCTGTGAATATTTTCTTTTTTCCCGCCATGCGTAGTTATTTAGGTAATTATTCATTACTTTTGTAACATTATCGACCAACACGGTGCCACATGAAACACGTATTGCTTCCGGACAATGCAAACCGCCNCCTGCCATTCTATCTCGCTATGGAAGANTGGCTCGCACGGAACTGCGATGACGAGTTTTTTTTCACATGGCAGGTTGACCCCACAGTTATCTGCGGCAGGAACCAGGTTATAGATTTGGAAGTTGATGTAGATTATTGCCGCGCCAATAACATAAATATTTGCAGGAGGAAAAGCGGAGGAGGATGTGTTTTTGCCGACAGGAAAAACATAATGTTCTCATATATCGCCAAGGCAAAGACAATCACTACGCAGTTTGCCGATTATACCGCCATGATTGCCTCCATGCTTCGCGACCTCGGCATTGAAGCTTCATCTACATCACGAAATGACATCCTTATCGGAGAAAAGAAAGTCAGCGGAAATGCCTTTTACCACATTCCGGAAGTATCACGCGCTATTGTACACGGCACAATGCTGTATGATTTGGACACCGGGCATATCAGCCGCGCCATTACCCCATCAAGGGCGAAGCTGGAATCGAAAGGAGTGCAAAGCGTAGCATCGAGGATTACNACAATAAAGTCCCACTCAGATATTTCGCTTGACGATTTCAAAGCCTTTGCGATAAAATACATGTGTGGTGATGCGGAAATGGCACTCACTCCTGCTATTGTCGCCGAAATCGAAAATCTTTCTGAGGAACTCACCTCCGCAAAATGGATTTTCAGGAAAACATCCGGCAGTGCATTGGTGCGCGCAGCAAGAATTGACGGAGTTGGAGAGTTTCGTGTTGAAATAGATTTGAAAGGCACCACAATCCGCAATATGAACCTCTCAGGGGATTATTTCCTTCTTTCTGACCTTGACTCAGCTCTGATTGACCCGCTGAAAGGCGTTGAATACTCCCGCGAGGCTATTGAATCGGCATTGGGCGCAATCGACGTGCGCGAAATAATTTCCGGGCTTGAAACAAAAGAACTAATCAACCTTATTGTATAAATTTCTATATCATGGAGAATATAAAGAAAACTTGCTTGCACTCACAGCATGTGGCACTTGGGGCACAGATGAGCCCGTTTGCCGGATTTGATATGCCTATCCAGTACTCCGGCATTACAGAGGAGCACAATGCAGTCCGCACAGCTTGCGGAGTGTTTGACGTAAGCCACATGGGAGAGGTGCTTGTTACCGGACCGGAAGCCGAAAAATATGTGAACCATATCTTCACCAATGATATTGCCGGCGCGCCGGACGGCAAGATTTTCTACGGCATGATGCTGCACCCGGACGGAGGCACCATTGACGACCTTCTTGTTTACAAGCGTGGCGAAAATGATTTCCTCCTCGTTATCAATGCGGCGAATATCGCCAAGGATGTAGCATGGATGAAAAAATGTGCTGAAGGATTCAATGTCAAGGTGGATGACCTCAGCGATGAACTGGGCGAGCTCGCCATCCAGGGACCTCTTGCTGAAGATGTGATGGAAAATGTTCTCGGCATCCATTGTGCCGACCTTGCATTCTACACATTCAAGGAAACTGCACTGCCAAACGGNGCGTCGGTGCTTGTGAGCCGCACAGGCTATACCGGCGAGGACGGCTTTGAAATTTATGCTGCTCCCGCGCTGATAGTTGAAATATGGAACGCGCTTATGGAAAGCGGCAAGGCGCTCCCCTGCGGGCTTGGATGCCGCGACACCCTCCGTTTTGAGGTTGGCTTGCCNCTCTACGGCGATGAGCTGGCTGATGATATCACTCCGCTTGAAGCCGGACTCGGCATATTCGTGAAGCTCGACAAAGAGGGCGGATTTATAGGGCGTGACGCTCTCGCGGAACAAAAGGCGCAAGGATTGAAACGGAAAATAGTAGGCATTGAACTGCAAGACAAGGCAATTCCACGCCACGGTTATGAAATCCTCACTCCGGACGCGTCAAAAGTTATCGGCACTGTCACAACGGGCTACCGCAGCATCTCTGTTGACAAGAGCATTGCAATGGCGCTCATTGATGCGGAGTATGCGGCAACCGGCACACCTGTAGCTGTGAAAATACGCAAGAAAGTGTTCCCGGCAACAGTCACTTCAAAGAAATTCTACAAGAAAAGTTACAAAAAATAAATCAAATAATTATCACTGTTATGAGCAAGACATATTATTCAAACACCCACGAGTACGCAGTTGTAGACGGAGATATCGCCCTCATCGGCATCTCCGATTTCGCCCAGAAAGCGCTTGGCAACGTAGTTTATGTTGACATGCCAGAAGTTGGCGACGAAGTTGAGGCTGGAGAAGACTTTGGTGCTGTTGAAAGCGTAAAGGCTGCAAGCGACCTCATCTCACCGGTTACCGGCGAAGTGGTTGAAATAAACGAAAAGCTTGAGGACAATCCCCGCCTTGTCAATGAAGATTGTATGGCAAACTGGATTATCAAGGTGAAAATCTCTGACCCTTCGGAGCTTGATGCACTCATGGATGAAGAGGCATACAAGGCATTCTGCGAAAACGAGGGAGCACACTGATTAACGGCANAACAATGACTCACAGATACTTTCCACACACTCAGGNAGNCANTGACGAGATGCTTGAGCGGTGCGGTGTCACATCGCCGGAGCANCTTTNTGANGATGTGCCGCANGAACTGAGNNTCAAGAANNGNTACCAGNNTCCATCTGCAATGACAGAGAAAGAAGTACGGGACTATTTCAACAGCCTCGGAGCAAAAAACACTCCGCTCACCTGCTTTGCTGGCGGCGGATTTTACCACAGGTACACACCATCTGTTATTCCGGCTATACTTTCACGCTCGGAATTTCTCACCTCCTACACTCCTTACCAACCGGAAATATCACAAGGCACGCTCCAGTACATATTTGAGTACCAGAGCATGATGGCGGAGCTTACCGGGCTGGACGTAAGCAACGCATCAATGTATGACGGGGCAACCGCCACAGCCGAGGCTATGATGATGAGCGTTGCCGCCACACGCAAGCGCGACACTGTGCTCGTGTCCTCCACTTTGAACCCCAAGGTGCTCGATGTTGTGAAAACCTACGCCCGCTATCACCGCGTAAACCTTGAGATTATTGAATCGGAAGGCGGAGTAACCTCAATCGACGATTTGAAAGCCAAGCTCGCCGCATCAAAAGTTGCAGGGGTGATCCTTCCTCAGCCCAACTATTTCGGCATTATTGAAGATTTGACAGGATTTGCCGATGCGATACATGAAGCCGGTGCGCTTATGATTATGAACTGCATCGCTGCAGATCTCGCTGTGCTCCGCACTCCCGGCGAATGGGGAGCGGATATTGCGGCTGGCGATGCGCAGAGCCTCGGAATGCCACTTGCCTTCGGCGGACCATACCTCGGATTCCTCTGTTGCACTAAAGCGCTTATCCGCAAGATGCCCGGACGCATAGTCGGCGCTACTGAGGACATTAACGGCAACCGCACTTTCGTGCTCACACTGCAGGCACGCGAACAGCATATCCGCCGCGACAAGGCTACCAGCAACATCTGTTCCAACCAGGGGCTTATGGCGCTCCATACTGCCGTTTACCTCAGCCTTCTCGGTCCGGAAGGACTCCGCGACGTGTGCACCGCGTCTGCTGACGGAGCGCATTACCTTGCCGAGAAACTGCAAGCCACCGGCAAAATGCAGCTGAAATTCCCCGGCAAGCCCTTCTTGAACGAGTTTCTCATGACTTGCTCGTTCAATGTTGANGAACTNCTGAGGGTTTGCATCGAAAACGAAANACTTGCCGGCATCAAGGTGAGCGACAATGAAANACTGATTGCTGTCACTGNAATGCAGAGCNGCAAGGATATTGACCGCCTGNTTGATATTGTTTCAACTACTAATTTCCCACAGCTATGAACAAGGAATATTACGGAAAGCTGATATATGAGCTGTCGCGCCCCGGACGTAAAGGAGCGGACATACCTTCAAACGGCTGCGGAGAATCAGTTTCGTCAATCCAGGCATCACTCCTCAGGAGCGAGGCGCCGGAACTCCCGCAGGTTGACGAGCCCACGGTTGTACGCCACTACACAAACATGAGCAACAATAACTTCGGAGTGGATACAGGATTCTATCCCCTCGGCTCATGCACGATGAAATACAATCCGAAAATCAACGAGGAGATGGCGGCACATCCCACATTTGCCGCACTTCACCCCGCAGCTCCCGCATCAACCGTGCAGGGTGCACTTGAAGCATACTGGACACTCCAGGAGGCTCTTGCTGAAATCGGAGGAATGTCAGCGTTTACCCTAAATCCTTTTGCCGGAGCACATGGCGAACTCACCGGGCTGATGGTCATCCGCGCTTATCATGACAGCAGAGGCGATGACAAGCGCACAAAAGTTATCGTTCCTGACTCGGCTCACGGCACCAACCCCGCAAGTGCGGCGGTTGCCGGGCTGAAAGTNGTGGAAGTGAAGAGCTTGCCGGACGGCACTGTGGATGTGGAGGCGCTTGNTGCATTGCTTGATNACACTGTTGCCGCAGTTATGATGACGAACCCCAACACCGCAGGACTNTTTGAAAGCAATGTCGCAAAAATAGCAGNCATGGTACATGCCGCCGGCGGANTNATGTACTATGACGGAGCTAACCTGAACCCGATGCTCGGAATCGCACGTCCCGGAGACATGGGATTTGACGTCATGCATATAAACCTGCATAAAACATTCTCTACTCCCCATGGTGGCGGCGGTCCAGGATCCGGACCTGTCGGCGTAAGGGCGGGGCTTGAAAAGTTCCTGCCAAATCCCAAAGTTGTGAAGCTTGATGACGGCACATTCGATATCGTTGCAGGCGAGGACGCTCTCGGAAGCATCTCCGCGACACTCGGGAATTTCGGGGTACAGCTCCGNGCTTTGTCATACATCCTTTCTCTCGGCAAGGAGGGACTTGCNGAAGCCGGAAAACTCNCCACACTCAACGCCAACTATATCNAGGAATCATTACGCGATCTTTACAAACTGCCGATTGACAGGGTTTGCAAACATGAATTTGTGTTTGACGGACTCGCCGACAAATCAACCGGAGTTACAACCCTTAATGTGGCAAAGCGCCTCCTTGACTACGGCTTCCACGCTCCAACAATATATTTCCCGNTGCTCTTCCATGAATCCCTNATGATTGAGCCTACAGAAACAGAGAGCAANGAAACCCTTGACNGNTTCATCGAGGCGATGAGGGCAATTGCCAAAGAGGCGGCAGAAAATCCCGACATGGTTAAGAACGCCCCACACACCACACCGGTGAGACGCCCNGACGACACTGCTGCGGCACTCAANCCTGTAGTGAAATGGAATGACCTAAAGGCACAGGCGAAATGATTGAAGCGGATTTGATTGTTATCGGCGCGGGACCNGGCGGCTATGCTACTGCNGCAAAAGCTGCNGCAAACGGCAGCNAGGTAATNGTGATTGAACGCGATTACCTTGGAGGCACATGCCTCAACCGGGGCTGCATCCCTACCAAAGCATTGTGCAAGAGCGCCGAGGTTGCCGCTGAGGTTGCCGAAGCGGAAGCATTCGGGGTTAAAGTTGATGGATTTGCTTTTGATTACCCGAAAGCTGTCACACGTAAGGACGAAGTTGTGGCGGCACTGCGCGAAGGTGTCGCTACGCTGCTTTCAAAAGTGGAGATAGTGAAAGGCGATGCAGTGTTCACAGCATCCCACACAGTCAAAGCCAACGGCGAAGAATTTACCGCCCCGAAAATTATTATCGCTACAGGCTCACGCCCTGCATCGCTCCCGATTCCCGGTGCTGAATATGCTGTAAACAGCGATTATATCCTGAACATGACCGCACTCCCCTCCTCCNTTATNATTGTAGGAGGAGGAGTGATTGGCATGGAGTTCGCTTCGATTTTCAATGCATTCGGCGTGAAAGTGACCGTANTGGAATATTGCCCGGAAATCCTNCCNCCGTTTGATGAGGAAGTGGCAAAACGCCTNCGCATGAGCCTCAAAAAAAGAGGCATTGAGATTGTGACCTCAGCCCAGGTAACTTCAGTGTCATCTGAGTTGANAGTTGAATGCACNGTNAAAGGAAAGCCAAAGGCTTTCAGCGCGGATATGGTGCTTATTTCNGTGGGACGCACTCCTGTTGTTCCGCAAGGAGCGGCAGAAGCCGGAATAGAACTTACCGCACGCGGAGCAATCAAGGTGGACAGCAAAATGGAGACATCCGTTGCGGGAATATTTGCCATCGGCGATGTGAACGGCATCTGCATGCTGGCGCATGCTGCCGAAGCGCAGGGCAAAGTAGCGTTAGGCGAGAAGCAGCGGCTCGATATTATTCCGAGCGCGGTGTTCACCATGCCGGAATGCGCCATGGTAGGGCTTACTGAAAAGCAGTGCGCTGAAAAAGGGCTGTCATTCAAAACCGGCAAAGCCACTTTCCGCGCAAACGGCAAGGCACTTGCCATGGGAGAGCCTGACGGGCTCGTTAAAGTTATAACCTCAGACAACGGCAAACTTCTCGGATGCCATATCTGCGGTGCGCATGCCGCTGACCTCGTGCAGGAAGCAGCTACGCTTATGACCGCTGACATGCCGGCATCCGCGCTATGCGACGCTGTGCACAGCCATCCCACTCTCGGGGAAACGGTTGCCGCCGCGGTGCTCGCTTCACTTTAAAATCGGATAAATGGCAATAGATTCCGAAAAGCCCTTGGTTAGCGTAATAATGATTACGTATAACCAGCAGAAATATGTAGAACAGGCAGTGCGCAGCGTCATGTCGCAGCGCACCGCCTTTCCTTTTGAACTCATAATCGCAGACGATTCATCTTCTGATTCCACTCCGGAGATATGCAGCCGCCTTGCCGGGGAGTATCCAGGCAAAATCAATCTTGTCGCACGCAATAAAAATCTCGGTGCTTCGGCAAACTACCTTGATGCATGGAGCCGCTGCCGGGGAAAATACATAGCTATTTGCGAGGGTGACGACTGGTGGCTCTCACCTTACAAACTGGCACGCCAGGTTGAGTATATGGAATCTCACCCGGAATGCACTGTATGCTTCCACAGGGTTGCGAATTACTATCCGGAGAAACATAACTGGTCGCTGTGCGGCAAACCGGCATGGAATGATTTTGGTCTGGAGGAACTTGCCGCCGGAAATATCATTACCAACCTTTCGGTAATGTACCGTGCCTTGCCGCGTACAGCAATTCCTGACTGGGTGCTCCTGACCCCACTCTTTGACTACGCCATGCACTCTCTCCATGCTGCAAACGGAAGAATCCATTTCATGCCTTATATAATGGGCGCATACCGCAAGCACCATTATGGGATATGGAGCGGCGATGCGTTACGTGCGCGAAGGCTTGCCACAGAAATCCGGCGGCTGCTGATAGCGCATTTCCATGAATCACATCCGGAAGCTGCCGCAACACTATTGCTGCGCTACCGCGACAATGCTATTGCCCTCGGAGCCGCGATGCTGAAAGGAAATGACATGGAGGGTCTCGATAAATTATTGGAGGAGATAGAGAATGTGACAGGAAAATATGGCACTGTGATGCACCGCGATGAAGCAATGGACGCAATACGCTCATATTCCCCGTCAAAGGAGCCGGCAAAGAGAAAAGCAATGCGCTATGCGGTGCGAACCCTCACAAAAGTGCTTCCTGTTTCACTTGCCGCACACCTGTAAAGGGTAGATAAGATTATTTTCGTGTTAAAATTCACGGGAAGCATAAATATTTAACGTCTGTTTTGATTTTTTTGGCTTAACTTTGCATTTCGCAGGAATAAGCCCTGCTTTCCATTATAACGAAAATACATAATATATGAAGATACTATCCAAACTTACTGTAGCGGCACTTATAGCATTTGGTTCATTATGCGCATCCGCACAGTCCGCAGGCGATAATTTTGTAAAAGAAGCTGATACCAAACTCCAGGGCAAGGAGTACACTACAGCACGATATATGTATGGCAAGGCATATAAGGCATATACCGCCGAGTCAAAGATTGAAAAAGCGGTGCAGGCAGCAGTAAATATGTCTGCACTCTACCACCGCGAAGGATTTTTCAAAGAGGCATTCGAGCACCTGAGCAGTGCAGAAAGCCAGCTGAAGGCATACGAGGAAGCGAACAATGTACAGTTTCCCGCATCACATTTCCTGCTGGCGCGTGAACGCGAAAGAATGTATGTTAAAATGCGCCGTCCCGATGCAGCACGCGAGCATCTGGAGAGAATGAGAACCTTTGCCAACGCAGCAAACGACAGCACCCTCAATATTGATTTCCTTACAGAAAGCGTTAAGGTTTATTACGCACTCGGGCAGAACGACAAAGGGGAAGAGGCAGCAAACAAGCTGATTGGAGTGTACCTGTCCGCCAATGACTTTGATACCGCAAAGGAGTGTTACCGCAACCTCATAGACATGTCGGTGCGCACCGGAAACGTTCACCTCACTCAGAAAGCATACGACAAATATGTGTCATGGGCTGATTCAGTTGCCGAAGTGAAGGCCAAGCAGGAACACGCTGCCCTGCAAAAGCAACTTGACGAGGCTAACGCCACCATNGCTGACCGCGACAGTTCCATCACAGCGAAGAACGCAATTATTATAGGTCTACTTATCCTTGCAGCGGGACTTGCAGCAGGACTTATCTTCGTTACCATCGCACTCCTCCGCTATATGGCACGCAGCCGCAGGCAGAAAAAAGCGATTGCAACCGCGCAGGAGCACAATGAACTTAAGAACCGCTTCATTGCGAATATCTCCGCACAGATGGAGCCGACACTTGACACATTGCCCCCGAACCTGCCCGCAGCAAAGGCATTGAAAGAGTTTGCCGGACATATCCAGAAGCTTTCTGAACTTGAGGCTACTCAAACCGANCTCTATCCCACAGAGCAAGTGAATATGTCAAANTTCTGCGAGGCGCTTGCCGAAGAGGTGCGCCCAAAAACCGCAAAAGATGTGACCGTAACTGTTACAGCACCTAAAATGACAGCACCTATCAATGAGGAAGCCCTCAGCAAAGTGCTTGCACATCTGCTGGACAACGCTGCCGAGTACACTCCCGAAGGTGGAAAGATTTCACTTGAATTTAAAAAGCGCGGACCGCATAACATCCAGTTCCTTATCACAGACAACGGATGCGGCATTAGCGAAGAGGACCGCGAAACACTCTTCAAGCCGTTTGCAACCGTGCGCGACCTTACAGAAGGTGATGGACTCGGTTTACCTATCTGCTCACTCACTGTTGCAAAGATGAACGGAAGCCTTCGCCTTGATGAAACATTCACCCACGGCACACGCTTCATCGTAGAGCTCNACCCCTGATAAAAANAAAAAACATGTATATGACAGAGGGGATGACGGACATCCGCAATCCCCTCTGCTTATTTATTCATATCCTGTCCTACCACTTGTTATAGTGGATGTTTTCGGGTATCCACTTATCTTTTGGTTCCGGAGGAATGTTTATCCGCAAAGATATGCATAAAATCTCAAATTGCCCTCCATCACAACTTTCCAACAGGACAGGGAAAAAGTACCGTGCGAGAGGATAGAACAAAATGCAGCTTTTATTAATCTGATTGAGATTGACCGCTTATAATGCCATATTGGATTAAAGGCATTTCTTATATAGGCTTACAATGTCCTCAAGGGTCACATCACGAGGATTGCCTGGAGTGCAAACGTCTGCAAGAGCCTGTTCTGCAAGAGCGGGAATATCCTTTTCGGTAATGNNNATTTCANCTAAGGTCTGAGGNATTNCANCTTCAAGAGAAAGCTTGCGCACTGCTTCAACAGCAGCCTTCGATGCCTCTTCCTTGCTCATGCCTGCAATGTCAACACCCATAGCCTGAGCAATTGCAGGATATTTGTCAAGACAAGCTTTCATATTGAATTCCATGATTGTGGGGAGGAGAAGCGCGTTAGCAACTCCGTGGGGCACATCAAACAGCGAGCCCATAGGGTGAGCCATGCCATGAACAAGCCCGAGACCAACATTGGAGAATGCCATGCCGGCAATGTACTGCGCAAGTGCCATGCCGTTTCGCCCTTCAGGATTTGTGGGTTCACTCACAGCAATGGGGAGGTATTTGCTAATCATGCGGATAGCTTCGATTTCAAACATATCCGACATTTCCCATGCTCCACGGGTGATATATCCCTCAATCGCATGTGTAAGGNCGTCCATTCCGGTTGCGGCAGTTAGCCCTTTCGGAAGGGAGTACATGAGTTCAGCATCGATGACGGCAACAGCGGGAATGTCGTTGGGGTCAACGCAAACCATTTTCTTGTGCTTCTCTTCATCAATAATCACATAGTTTATTGTGGTTTCTGCCGCAGTGCCAGCAGTTGTCGGGAGAGCAACAATTGGCACACTCTTGTTTTTGGTGGGAGCACATCCCTCCAATGAAACTATATCGGAAAACTCCGGGTTGTTGATTACAATACCAATGCCTTTTGCTGTATCCATAGACGAACCGCCTCCAATAGCAATGATAAAGTCAGCACCGGAAGCCTTGAATGCTTCTATACCGTCCTTTACATTCTTAACCGTGGGGTTAGGTTTAACTTCGCTGAACACATCATAAGGTATTCCTGCTTCGTCAAGCACATCAGTCACCATTTTAGCAACTCCGAATTTCACCAGTCCTTTGTCGGTGACAACCAAAGCTTTTTTCTTGCCGAGGCGCTCAACAACTGCGGGAAGTTCCTTTCTTGCGCCCGGTCCGAAATAAGAAACTTCATTAAGAATAAATCTGTTTACCATGATATTATATTTAATTAAGCATGAATCTATATTTTATTTGCCAGATGGATAGAGGGGACCGTAAAGCATGGTCTTTTCCCGGCGCACAAGCTTGCCATCTTTAACAAATTCCTCTCCGCGCTCNCTNANATGCTCCACCNTCGCANCGCGCAAACCTTGANTCTGCGAANCATACCCAGCANCGCCCGCAAGATTATGAAACTCATATGGATCTTTGACGAGATCAAACAGCTCCTCTTCACCGGTGCGAAAACGCCATACATATTTTATCTTTCCATCGGTGAGCCCGCACCAATAATTGTCATCGCTATAACAAGTCGCGTGCTCCAGGTCTATATATCGTCGCCAATCATCTTTATCACCACGAGCCAACTTAACCAATGAGCTTCCATCCATCTCTCCGGGCACTTCAACACCGGCAATCTCAAGCATGGTAGGAAGAACATCACGCAACTCCACCGGATTGTCCACTATACCCGGAGTGATATTTGCGGAAGCATTCCATTTCACAATATATGGCACATGAACAGAGCCTTGGTAGGGGTATGTTTTACGCCAGTGGTAATGGTCTCCCATCATATCACCATGGTCTGACACAAATATTATCAGTGCGTCGTCATACATGCCCTTTTCCTTAAGCGTGCCAATTATGCGACCTACCTGTTCGTCAATGAATGTTATGTTGGCGTAATAGTGCCGGCGGGAGTTTATTGCGTATTCATCACCGAAATTAGCATAAGGTGCGTCAGANGCNNCCTTTTCAGGATCTTTCAACNCGGANTAACGTCCACACCAGTCCCCTATGACAGGTGCCGGTATCTCNACATCNCCGTACATGTCAACNAATCTCTTAGGAGCATCATACGGGCTATGAGGACGGGCAAAGGANACTTTAAGAAACAACGGCGCNGAGGCTGTGTCGTAGTTNCGAATCATTTCACATGCCATCTCACCAGTCCAGTATGTAGGATGCAATTTTTCAGGGAGTGCATAATCTGCCGCGCCATGATCGTTCCACCCAATACCGGTTGCATCAGGATCCTTGCCGGGCGCCTGCAACTGGAACCACTGGCGGTAGTCACTCGCAAAACCGATATCTTCTATTCGCCCACTCTCGTCAAGGAGAGTTCCATCGAATCCGTGACGGGAACGCTGCGGATGCCAGTGCATCTTGCCAATACCGAATGTGTAGTAGCCAGCGTCCTTAAGCATCTGCGGCATTTCATAGCGGTAATCAGGAGCGACTTTTCCATAGCCCAACAAGCCATGATGCCATGGATTCATTCCTGTCAACAATCCTGCACGTGCCGGAGTGCTGCTGGGGCATGATGAAAACCCATTTGTAAACAGGGTGCCATGAGAGGCAAGCGAATCAAGATTTGGGGATATCACTGCCGGATTATCCATGCAACCCATTGCATCCGCACGTTGCTGGTCAGTCATAATCAGTATTATATGGGGCTGTTTCTGAGCATATCCCCATGAAGAGCACATACCAGCAAGCGCCATAGTACAGGTGATATTGTGTCTAAAACTCATTATTTCTATGGTATCAGGTTAATTCAATATTTATAAAAGTTATAGATACAAAGATAATACTTTTTCCCGATGAGTGTGCGATAAACTGATAGGCATAAATCAATTTAACCTTAATGATCAGGTAATCAAAAGCCTATAGCATGAATTATGGTTGTTAGCCCAAGAAGGTATCATCCAAACAAAAAGCAGGGAGCGAAACGATTCAACTCCCTGCTAATAATTTTTAAATGAATGATGAAGCACTCAGTCGGTGATGTATATTTTGCTGTTGACAAGGTCGTTGAACAGGTCGGCGTAACGCTCTGCCACAGCAAACGCGTATGCGGCTCCCTTTTCAGCTGTTGCACGTGCGGGATTTCCAATTCCGGTGTCAGTGCTGACCTTATTCCAATTTCTCGGAATCCACGCCACACCCTCCGCGAGGGTCTTTGCCGCAAAACCGGTATAGTTGCCAGGTCCTGCTTCCGACAAGTCCACCAACTCAGGATGATAATGCATCATAACCGAGGTTTCCAGTTCATCAGCATGGTCTCCGGGATTTTCGAAAAACTGTTTAGCGGGCAAAACCTTGAACCATTCGCTTGATGCGATGAGCATGCCAGGATAGTCAACCGCGAGATCTCGAATCATGCCTTTGAATGTGTTGCCTCCGTGACCATTGATAATGACAAGTTTGTCAATTCCTTGGTTATGAAGAGAGGAAACAATGTCTGTCAGCACCGCCATCTGGGTAGCGTGGCGGTAGTGCACACAGAATTTGAGATCACGCTGCCCCGGATTCTGCGCCCCGAGAGGCATTGGCGGCATAACCATAACATTGAACCCATATTTTTCACGGGCAATTACAGCAGCATCCACTGCAACGTCATGGCTAAGAATAGCATCGGTAAGATAGGGCAAATGGAGGTTATGCGGTTCAGTGGCTCCCCAAGGCTGTACCGCAAGAGCATACTGCTCGTTGCGGGTACTGCCATAGTTAGCAACGGAAAGATCTAATTTCTTTTCCATCAAAGTTTGACTTTAGATACTTTCGGTGTACGAATCCTGGGCTTAAGTTCTCCGCCGATAAGCCAAATTTCTCCTTCGGGTGTAACAGCCGCCGCTGCTCCTGCGCGTGCAATCTCACTGTCGGTAGCGCCTATGCTCCATTTGGCAGCCTTTGGCTCGAAAACAAGAGCAAGGTCGTTGAAACGGTACCACTCAATAGGGTGAGAAAGATAATCAGGAGCCTGATTACGGAGCGCTTCAAGGAAANNNTCCTTGTTTACACCGCCTGTTACAACGATACGCCNGTCAGGCAGAGTAACGGCAATGCCACCGCCGGTGCTGACAGTCTCGCCTTTTGTGCCAACGGGGTCAGGAAGCGGAGACCATTTGCCGGAAGCGGGATCAAACATAAGACCATCGGTATTGAGAGATGCCTCGCGGTTTTCACCTTTTCCTGCGAACCCTCCCCACATATAAAGATGTGATTTGCCTTTAGCGTCCTTAGAACCGGCAAGCACCGGCTGAACCCTGGGATTTCCGGGGAAAGATTTCAGCGCTTTCCACCCATCGGAAAGTTTACCCATATCCAGGACATAAAGTGCATTAGAGGGTGCACCGGCAATGTTGCCACCTGCCACATAAACTTTTCCATCCAGATATGCCGCGCTGGTATTGTCTACGGTAACAGGAAGGGAGGGCAACTCGGACACAACCGCATTGCCATTTTCATCAAGCGAAATGAGGAGCACTGATGACAGCGCTTTCTGAGCAGTAGTACCTCCGACGCAAACAATGCCCTGAGGAGTTGTTGCAGATGCGCCATAGGCGATAGCCTCAGGAAGCATTCCTATTTTTTTGCTGACGATAGCCCCGTCGGCCTGAGGAACGAGTTCATAAACCGCCTGATAGAATTTCTTGACGCTACCGGGAGCCATCGGGTTAACCGGGAAATTACATCCGCCTGCCTTGATGACTTTACCATCTATTGTTCCGGCGAAAGCAGCGCTGACACCTGAAGCAATGCCTTCCTCGCTATCGGGAGTCTCAGTGATTTCAATCTTAAATGTTGATGCGGGAAGATTCTCGCTGTTAACTACATTTGCCCTTGTGAAGGGTTGCCATGCGTAACGCACATAACGGGGATTTGTGATGTCCATATTTGTAAGTGTTATAATATTATCAGCAGTAAACTGTGCTTCAGCAGGGTAATAAATACCATCCACTTCAGCAACCTCAAATGTTCTCGGCGCAGCTCCGTCAGACGTTTTCATTCCACGACCATATTCCATATCAAGTCGGACAGTGCCGGGCGCAACAAGAGTAGCCTTAAGCGGCAGAGGACCGGACGGTGTTGTTCCAGTGCTGTAAACGCGATTGAGCGCCTGGCGGGCAAGACGCTGTCCNACCNGACGCTTATTTCTGNGATGCACATCCAGAGAATCTCCATGGTCATGGGAAACCGCCATTGCAGTACCGGGAATCTCTTTAGCAAGCCTGCGCTGGCTATCNCGGAACTGCGGCCATGAGGGACGGGCAATAGAACTCAACTGAGTGAAGATGAACGGCAACTGAGGAGAATTCCACGTTTTACGCCAGCTGTCAACAAGCAGACGGAAGAAACCTTCATGCACCTCTATATTATGGGCATTGCTTTCTCCCTGGTACCATATAACTCCGGCAATGGGATATGCGCCAAGAGGACGGATACCAGCCGCATAAAGATATGTTGGTTCATAGGGATGACGGAAAGAAAGATTGTTGCCGGTATTCAAGTTTGCCCTACCCTGCGCCCACGGCTGAGTATAGTCATTCTTGCGCCAATTTATCAATGCCTCCGGCATGCCACCCTCAAGTGTTTCAATGTCAATCCAAGCCTCAGTACCGGAGCCTCCAATGGCATTGTTTATAATTCCGACAGGAACATTAAGGCTGTCCCGAAGCATTTTACCAAAGTACCATGCAACAGCAGAAAATTTTCCCGCAGTTTTAAAATCAGATTTCTGCCATGATGACGGGAGGTAATAATTGAGGGAATCAAGAGATTCCAGATCAGCTTCATTCCATGTAACGCTATTTGTCACAACCCTCGGCTTCATATCAAAAAGCCTGAGAAGCGGGTCATTTGTCAAAGCGGAATCAGCNCGGNAGGTAGTAGTGTTNTTTAAATTGAACTCCATATTGCTCTGACCGGATGCAAGCCATACTTCCCCGACCGCAACATCATCAAATGTAAGAGCCTGCTTGCCATCGGTGACTTTCATCACCAGCCCGGTGCATTCTGACATCGGCGGGAGTTCAACTGCCCATTTGCCCTGGTTGTTGGCAACNGCNTTAACTGTTGTTCCGGCAATTGAAACAGTGACATTAGCTCCTGCATCAGCAGTACCAGATATAACCAACGGCTTGTANCGCTGAAGCACCATGCCAGAGCCGTAAACCTGTGGCATTTTCAGTCCGCCATAATTTCCTGTGATAGCTGAGTATGCCGCCTGTGCAAGCAACTTGGCACCCTTTGCATTAGGATGGATGCCGTCTGTAAGATAATTGGTGTGGTCAAGAAGAGGCTCTGCGAAATCAATCAGCTCCGCGCCAGTGACCTGCGCAACAGTTTCAATTGTATTGCGGATTTCAATGCGCCAGTCACGAGTACCGGTCCTAAAGCGATGATGCTTTGCAGTAAGGGGCGACAAATTTGCAATAATGACCCTCACATCCGGATTAACATGCCTGAAACTATCCACAAGGGCAACATAGTTGCCAACAAACTCACTATTATAATCGGGCCAGTTGCGCGGATCTGTGTCGTTCACTCCAAGATGCACAACAATAATATCTGGCTTAAACGCAAGCGCCGACTTGAACTCAGGACTTTTCACATAGGGATTGTGCCCTTTGAACAGAAGTGTTGCTCCCGGACGCCCGAAATTATCAACAATATATTTGTCACCAAGCATCCTGCCCAACTGCACAGGATATGCATTCTGTTCCCTGTCCTCAACGAGTGACCCGTATGTAATGCTGTTTCCTACACAAGCCACTCTCTGCGGAGTAGCGGCGGAAACGGCAAAAGCCGCCGCACCTGCGAGCAGGACTGCGGCGGCTGATGTTTTAAGGAATGTCATTTTTAATCTTTTTCCAGAATATTATCAATAATCAGCTGCCCTTTTATCAACATTCTCGGAATGTGGAACGGTCCCTTGAATATATTACCCTTAGCCGGCTGAGCAACCGAACCGTCACGGTGCAGGTATCCGAACCATTCCCCGTAAACCGGATCGGGCAAGAACTGATATGCCCAGTCGTTAGCAAGCTGATGCATTTCAAGGTACTTTGAATCTCCGGTAGCCTCATAAGCGTAGAGAGATGCAATGATAGCCTCTGTCTGCGGCCACCAGAACTTCATGTCCTGGCTATAGTCCTGAGCAGGGAATCCCTTGCAGTCACGGAAATTGATGATACCGCCAAACTCCTTATCCCAGCCCCATTCCCAGGACCAGTCAAGAATCTGTAGCGCCATATCCTTTATTTCCTTGCCTTTGCCCTCATCCCAGCCGAGATATTTAGCTTCTTCGAGAAGGAACCATGCAGTTTCAATACAGTGCCCTGGGTTGATGACACGACCGTTGATTGTGTCAATAACCTCACCTTCCGGTGTAACCATTTCAAGAAGAGCTTTATACTCCGGATGAATAAAATACTTGCGGAGCGCTTCAATGCTTCTTGCTATCTGCTCGTCAAGCACCGGACTGCTGATAGCTTCGCGGATACGTGCGGCTGTATTGATAAGAATCATTGTGACTGAATGACCGATAGCCTTCTGCTCCGGAAGATATTTGGGTTCAAGTATACCGGGGGTATTCAGGAAATGCTCGATATCATTGAATAGCTTAAGCGCCCTCTCGGCATACTGGTGGTCGCCGGTAGCAATCGAATATTCTGCAAGCGCGATAGCCGCGAAACATTCACTGAACACATATCGGCGTTTGCGTAACGGCTTACCGTCAGCAGTCACCTCGAAGTACATACGACCGTCCTTGTCAAAGCAATACTTTTCAAAGAAGTCGATGCAGCTTTTTGACATTTCAAGATATTCAGGACGCTTTTCAATATTATTGTACGCAAAAGCATATATGAATGCGCAACGTCCCTGGAACCATACGGATTTAGTGGTATCCATAAGGTTTCCTTCGCGGTCAACGCAGGTGTAAACGCCTCCGTTCACCTTGTCAAGCCCATGTTTGAGCCAGAAAGGGAGAATATCATCGAGAAGATCCCGACGATAGTGTTCCCTCCAGTCCTTAAGATATTTAGATGTATCTAAAGTCCACATTTTCAAATTAGAATTTGTTGCAACGATCAAAGAAATTTATAGCCTCGAGTTCAGCTTTCATAGCAGCCTCCTCTTCATCTGTGAGGTTGCGGAAAGGAACGCGGTTGGGACCGAGGTCGAGACCGATAAGCTTCATGATGCGTTTGCCACCTACGATATTGCCACGGTAGTTGCAGATAACGTTGATAACAGCCTGTGAGAAGTTCTGTNTCTCGCGTGCAGTTTCAAGGTCACCTTTCTCCCANGCTTCGATGATGCCGACGAGCTCCTTGCCGTTATAGTTGGTAGTGCCGCCGATACCACCCTGGGCACCACCCTGAGCGAGTGAGGGAAGGATTGTCTCGTCCTGACCGTGGAGCATATCAAATTTGCCATCCTTATATAGGCGGCACTGATTGTACTCATAAAGGCTTTCAAATGTATATTTGATACCTGCAAAGTTGGGGATTCTGCCATCAACAGCCTTGAGCATTTCAATCATAGGCAGGAATGCGCCATTGAATGCGGGGATGTGGTAGTAGTAGAAGGGAAGATTGGGAGCTGCAGATGCAATTTCCTCGCAATATTTAACGAGCTCTTCAACGCGACCGATTTTCGGGAAGGGAGGAGCCATAGCACCGATACCCCATGCGCCGATTTCAGCAGCGTGGCGTGCAAGCTCCTTAGCTTCGCGGAGGGAGCAGCTACCAACGTGAACAATCACCTTGAAATCTTCGGGCACAGCTTTAACCCAAGCCTCAGCAAGTTTTTTACGTTCTTCGGTTGTGAGCATATATCCTTCACCGCTTGAACCATTGATAAACACGCCTTTAAGACCGTTTTTCTTGAGCATTGCCGCGTATGCGGGGATTACTTCGAGATTTATGTCACCATTGGGGAGCATAGGTGTGAAAGGAGCATCAATGAGTCCTTTGATTTTTTCAAATTCCATAATTATTATTTATTAAGNTGTTTATAATTCTATATGATTATTCAATTATGCTTCAATTGTATCAGCTTTGAGGTCAAGGCTCTTGCGATCCTCAGCACTCATCTCTTCATCATCCTTGTCATCGCTCTTAGGCTTGAGGACACTAAGCTGGAGGATAAGGGCAATAACGAGTATCACACCCATGAGGGCGAAACATTTGCCAAGACCAAGCGATTCAGACAGACCGCCGAGCACCTGTGTAGTAACGGCACCCATAATCACACCGAGCGAGTTCATGAAGCCGTAAGCCATAGCTCTCTGGCGTGAGGAAACAAACTGGCAGAGGATAGGCATATTGTTTGCGTCGAACATACCGTAACCAACACCGAAGAGGAGACCGGCAAGCACTGAAAGGATAGCATTGTGAGCGAGCCCAAGGAGAACGAGTGAAGGAATCATCATGCCAAGACCGATAGCGCTGGTATAGATACGTCCCTTTACATTCTTCTTAACCCATTTGTCGCTGAGCGGACCACCGAGCATCACACCNATAAAGCTGCTGACTGCGATTGTGAGAGTAGCCATCGGNCCTGCCCATTCCATGCCNAGGTTAAGGTTGTCNTTAAACAAGGTGGGAAGCCAGTTCTTGGTAGCCCATCCGGGAATTGAGCTTGATGCGAAGAAGAAGAGNATAACCCAGAAAGCGATGTTTGANAATACNACAGCNAAAGACTGCACCACAGATTCCTTTGACTTCGGAGCAGCCTGNTTCTGAGNNCCGGAAGCTTTCACTGAGCCATGACCTGCTTTCTCATGGAGGAGGAAGATAAGGACAAGAGCGTATGCAACACCGATGATACCGAACCAGTGGAAAGTAGCCTGCCAGCTCCAGTTTGTTGCCACCATAGCACCGAATCCGCCCAATGCCTGACCGCAATACAGACCGGTCATGTGCAGACCGATTGCGAGGGAGCGTCCTTTTCCTGTGAAGAAGTCAGCAATAAGCGACAGAGCAGAGGGGATATAAAGCGCTTCGCTGATACCCATGATGCCACGAAGCCACATGAGCTGTGAGAAGTCTGTGCAGTAACCCATGAGATATGTAACCGCACTCCACACGCCGAGCGAACCTACGATAAGCCATTTGCGGCTGACACGGTCGGCAACTGCGCCGGAGAATGGGCTGAAAAAGCCATATACCCAAAGGAAAATAGCCATAAGGGCGCCGAANGCCTCAGCATTTTTCAAGGCAGCGATATCGTTTGCGATATTCATCTGCATAGTAGACAGCATCTGCCTGTCCATATAATTCAGGAGNGCAACCACCCAGAGCAGGCCTACTACTACCCAGGGATAGAATTTCTTTTCTTGCAGTTTCATAAGTTACTGTGTTGTAATCCGAGATTTAAGGGTTAATAAAAATAAGGTCGCGGAGTTTCCTCCATACCGCAAAAGTACATTTTTTCTCGCAACATCAAAAAATTTCTCCTATAATTATTCACCTTGCGTGCCTAAAAAACGGATGAATTGACNATCATTCGCCNATTATCACATTTTTTTCTCACAAAGTTGCTACTTTTCAATACTCCATAGCGTTTTGATATTAAATTTGCATTATAAACTAAAAACCACAATACATCATGGATAATTTCACATACTGCACTCCCACGAAGTATGTATTCGGTCGTGGAGTTGAGTCACAGACAGGCATTGAGACAGCAGCAATAGGAGCGAAAACGGTTCTGGTAGTTTACGGTGGCGGCTCGGCAGTGCGTTCAGGGCTTCTTGACCGTGTATGCGACTCACTTTCAAAGTCGGGCATCAAATATTCAACTCTCGGAGGCATAAAACCGAATCCTGTAGATGGTCCGGTGCGTGAAGGCATACAAATGTGCCGCAATGAGGGTATCGATGCCATCCTG
>WFLX010012289.1_pt1 | contig 21152 bp, 17 predicted proteins | sample 4967041 | NCBI WGS metagenome assembly WFLX01 (sample SAMN12857096, study PRJNA449069) | gut metagenome | isolation source: stool from male and female vole | host: Microtus ochrogaster | place: USA:Florida | collected 2017
GACNGCNGTATGTTTTGATACGGANGANATNTANGGNGATTATTTGCGGATAGACGGCAANCGNTANATTGTNTGTGATCCNACNTANATCAATGCCGATATAGGACAAGCTATGCCGCAATATAAACAGACGGCAGCTGATGTTATCAAAACCAAATAGTCATTAACCAACATAAAGATACCCACAAATATCCATACTTGCGGGTATCTTTATTATTTATGCCGTCTGTATTGTTAGAGCAAGAAACTCCCTAACCAATAAATACTTAGTAATGCATCCTCTCCCATGTCGAAACGACAAGCTACGGTCGAAAGCATCAGATATCTGCGCTTTTCTTATTGTTTTTTTTGCCTCCGGAACGTATTATAGAAACTGATGCCGGTACATTTACCTAACAGAATTCTCTTAATAAAAACACCCACAGGGTGGTTGCTTTCTTCTCCCTTATCTACGAAACGGTTGTATGGTGCACCTTGGGAAACAGATATCAAAGGTTGACGCATATCTCATTCTGATAGAAATGTTAAAACAGCTATACCTGGAGGCATGATAATCATCAACAGTCAGCATGCCGCGTATGCCGCATTGCTGTTGAAGCAACCGGGTCGCACAGTGAAGAGTGTGATGTATCTTTCCGGTTTTGGCAGCTACAATGGTTTCCGTCGTGCGTTCATTAAGTCGTATGGATGCACCCCGGGCGAGTACCANAAGCGGCATTGTCCTGTCTGTTAGCAGCCCAAGGGAGCAGATGATTTCGGGATGTTGTTGNCGATNTCGTTGGTGAGGCAGACGAACTGTTCCACCGAGAGTTGTTCCGGCCGCAGCGTGGCGAAAGGATGCCCATTCGGAATCAGGCCTTTCAGTGACACGCGCAGCATTTTTCGGCGCTGCTGGAAGGCTTGCTTCACGATGCGGGTCAGCAGGCCCATGTCGCAACCGGGGTNNGTCACTTCGTTNCGNGTCATGCGTATGACTGCACTCTGCACCTTAGGCGGCGGATTGAACACGCTGGGAGGCACAGTGAAGAGATATTCCACGTCATACCACAGTTGAACCAGCACAGTGATGATGCCGAAAGCCTTCGTGCCGGGACGTGCGGCCAGACGCTCTGCCANTTCTTTCTGTATCATGCCGGTGCAGCAAGGTATGTAGTCTTTGTAGTCCAGCATTTTGAAGAAGATTTGGGAGGAGATATTGTAGGGGTAGTTGCCCGTCAGTACGAACTGTTCTCCGCCAAAAGTCCTTTCGAGGTGCATCTTCAGAAAGTCATCCTCAATGATGTTGTCCTCCAGGTCCGGANAGGTCTTTCGCAGGTATGCCACGCTCTCGAAGTCAATCTCAACAACCTTCAGTTCACGTTCCTTCCTGACCAGAAACTGCGTCATGACTCCCATGCCGGGGCCGACCTCAAGGATGGGTAGGCCGGGACAAGCATCCACCGTGTCGGCAATGGCGCCGGCTATGCTTAAATCAGTCAAAAAGTGCTGCCCGAGGAACTTTTTTGGTTTGACGGCTTTCATTCTTCTCAAAACTTTGTATATTTGCAGCGCAAAGATACGGAGAAAAGCCGAAAAGGCAAAGCATTTGGCATGAGAAACACACCGGAAGCAGAAAAACAGGAGCGAGCAGAAGCGACGCGAGGCAGTCTTATCAGGCGACTGGTGCGGCGTTCTGTCAAGATAGGCGTTCCTCTGTTGCTGGCGGCAGGCATCATGTGGTGGATGTACCGTGGCATTCGCCGGGAGGAGTTGCAGGATGCGCTCCGCAATCAGATGTCGTGGTTTTGGATGTTGCTCTCAATGCCATTCGGCATATTGGCACAGCAGTTGAGGGCCATGCGTTGGCGTCAGTCCTTGGTGCCCCTTGGCGAGTGTCCGAGGCTCTCCACCTGCACCTATGCCATCTTCCTGAGCTATGCAAGCAGTCTTGTGGTCCCTCGCGTCGGTGAGGTGTTGCGTTGCGGTGTGCTGCACCGCTATGAAGGCGTCAGCATAGGCCGGAGCGTGGGCACGGTGGTAACGGAACGGGTCATCGACATCCTGCTCATTCTTCTCCTGTCCTTCNTGACTTTCCTTACGCAAATTCCTGTATTCCTTACCTTTTTCAAGCGCACCGGTGTCTCTTTCGGCAGTGTGCTTTCCGGCTTTTCTTTTACGGGCTACATGGTCACGGCGCTCTGTGGCATGCTGGCCGTAGTGTGCTTGTTGCTTCTTGCGCGTCATTTCAAGTTTCTGACTCGCACAAAGACTGTGTTTGCCGACCTTGTTCGCGGCCTGCTTTCCGTGAGGGATGTGGAGCATCCAATGCTTTTTGTGGCCTATTCCATAGGCATCTGGGTGAGCTACTTCCTGCACTTCTTCCTCACATTCTATTGCTTTGACGACACCTCGGGTCTTGGTCTGTCGGCAGCTCTTGTCGCCTTTGTTGTCGGCACNTTTGCCGTGCTTGTTCCCACGCCCAACGGTGCCGGCAGTTGGCATTTCGCTGTCAAGACGGTGCTGGTGCTTTACGGGGTGGGCCAGACGTCGAGTGCCATGTACGTACTTATTGTTCACACTTTGCAGACTCTGCTCGTGGCGTTGCTCGGTGTTTGGGCCGTGGCGGCATTGGCTTTGCGCAAGGATGATGCTTCCCGTTCCTTTTTCCGTTCCAGACGGTAAAGGACGTGCCTGTTCCGTGCAATTCTGTAAACCCCAGATGGCGAAACGCCATCTGAACAGCGCACAACAGGGTATGAATCAGCCTTAAACCGTGTTTTTTCTTCAAAAAGTTTGGCGAAGAGCGCAAGATGTGCTAACTTTGCCCCGAAGATTATGCTTTTTAAGTAGGACACACTCATGAAAGACTTCACACGACACACATTGGCGGCCATGCTGGGAGTGATGCTGGCAAGCATCCTGCTCACTGTTGTCACCCTCGTTTCCGTTGCCGGCATGATAGCCGGCGAGGAGATGGGAAGGGTTGTTCAGGAGGGGAGTGTGCTTCGCATCAAACTGAATGGCGAAATAGTGGAGCGGGTGGGCGAAGAGAGCCCTCTGCGCATTGTGAATGCTGTCAGCTTCATGGGCCTGCTCACTCAGAGCACCCCTTCCACCATTGGACTTGACCGTGCACTTGAGGCATTAAAGAAGGCTGCCACGAGCGAGAACGTGGAAGGCATCTATTTAGAAGGAGGTAGCCTGCATGGCAGCCCGGCAGAGTTGCGGGAACTGCGGCGGGCATTGCTCGACTTCAAAAAGAGCGGCAAGTGGATAGTAGCGTATGGCGACAGCTACAACCGCAGTGCCTACTACATCGCTTCCGTGGCAGATCAAGTCTTTCTCAACCCTCTCGGTCTGCTCGACTGGAGCGGTATGGCTTCGGAAGTCATGTTCTACACGGGCCTGCTGGAGAAGGTGGGCGTTCGGATGCAAGTCTTTAAGGTGGGCGCCTTCAAGAGTGCCGTCGAGCCATACACTAATAAGGAGATGAGTCCTGCTAACCGCGAACAGGTGGAAAGCTTTCTGGGCAGCATCTGGCAGACCATGCAAAGTGATGTGGCGCAGAGCCGAAAGCTCGACACGCGCCGCATGGACGCAATTTCTGACAGCATCACCGCTTTCAGTGCGCCAGACCGGTATGTTCAGGCCGGCCTTGTTGACAAACTCTGCTATCAGGACGAGGCAAAGCAAGCCCTCCGGGAGCGTCTGGGCTTAGACCTTGACGAGCCCGTCTCCTTCGCTTCCATGAAGGACGTTGCTTCCATCGACAATCTTGGAGAGAAAGTGGACGAAGAGATTGCCGTCTATTATGCCTACGGCGAGATAGTCGGCCAGCGGGAGGCTTCCTTTGCGGCCGATCACTGCATAGTCGGCGAGGAGATGATGCGCGATTTGCAGAAGCTGCGCGATGATGATGACGTAAAGGCCGTAGTGCTTCGCGTCAACAGTCCCGGCGGCTCGGCGTTTATCAGCGAACAGATATGGCGTGAGGTGCAGTTGCTGCGTGCCCGGAAGCCCGTCGTGGTGAGCATGGGCGGCATGGCAGCCAGTGGTGGCTATTACATCAGCTGCGGGGCAAACCAGATATGGGCAGAGCCGACAACGCTGACCGGCAGCATCGGCATCTTCGGCATGGTGCCCGATGTCAGCGAACTGCTCACGGAGAAGCTCGGTCTGACGTTCGATGTTGTCAAGACCAATAGCCTGAGCGATTTCGGCACATTGGGCAGGCCGTTCAACGACAGGGAGTCCCGCATCATGCAGGCTCATGTGAGGCGCGGCTACGAAGTCTTTACGAATCGAGTGGCCGGCGGCCGCGGCATGGCGCAAGATAGTGTCAACGCCATTGCCGAAGGGCGTGTGTGGACCGGAGAGCTGGCCCTCCGTATAGGTCTCGTTGACAGGCTCGGCAATCTGGACGACGCCATTCTTTCGGCGGCAAAACTTGCAGGTGCGGACCGCTATACAGTGGGGCGCTACCCGGAGCAGAAGGCATGGTACGACCGCCTGTTCGATGCCTCCATCGACGATTACATGGAGAGCCGAGTGCGTGCCGCTGTGGGACAGTACTATCCGGCCTACCGCTTCGCCCGGCGTTTAGGCAGAATGGACTGGATTCAGGCAAGGCTGCCCTACGAAGTGATAATAGAATGAGTGAAGGAGGCGACAAGTAGTCTGCCTGCGGATGCGTGGGTGGTGCCCGCCGCCCGCCGTCTCACAAACGCAACAGACCGCCCGGCGTCGGGCGGAAAGCAACAGGTGGCGCTTGCTTCCAGCTAAAGAGTGATGACAATGGAAGGAGATTTGGTGAAAGTACACAAATGGCTGCTGCCGCTAAGCTGGCTCTATGGCATTGGCGTGGCCATACGCGGTGCCCTGTTCGACTGGGGTGTGCTGCGGTCTGTGTCGTATCCTATCCCCATCATCGACGTGGGCAACATCACCGTGGGCGGCACAGGAAAGACGCCCCATGTGGAGTTGCTTCTCCGCATGCTCTCGCCCTATTATCGTGTAGCCGTACTGAGTCGGGGCTATAAGCGGAAGACCAGCGGCTATGTTCTTGCCTCGCTCTCCAGCACAATAGAGCAGATAGGCGACGAGCCGTGGCAGATGAAGCAGAAATTTCCCGAAGTCTATGTGGCGGTGGACAGCAATCGCCGCCGAGGCATAGAACGGTTGATGCAGGATGCACCGACGCGCGACGTGCAGGTCATTCTTCTGGACGATGCCTACCAGCACCGTTATGTCAAGGCAGGCATGGACATTCTCCTGATAGACTATCACCGCATCATCACGGACGACAGGCTTTTGCCTGCCGGACGCCTCCGTGAGCCGGCATCGGCCGTCCGCCGCGCCTCGCTGGTAATCGTCACCAAATGTCCTGCCGACATCACGCCTATGGGCTATCGCGTGATACAGTCGGCACTGCGCCTGAAGCCCTACCAGCAACTCTTGTTCAGCACATACACCTATGGCGCCATGCGCCAGCTCTGGGGCAACGGAACAATAGACATTGCGGCCGTGCGCAGGGAGAACCTGCATGTGCTGCTACTTTCCGGCATAGGGAACCCACAGCAGATGGAGCAGGATGTGCGCCGTTTCGCGCAGCATGTCAAGTCCCTAACCTTCCCCGACCACCATTATTATGGCAAGCGTGATGCCGCCGCACTGGAGCGCGCCTTCAAGGCGATGCAGTCGCCGCGCATTGTTATAACCACCGAAAAGGATGCCACCCGCCTGCGCCACCTCAAGGGGCTGAGCGAAGATGTCCGCCGGAGTGTGTACGTATTGCCCGTCACGNCCANCATCCTNCGNGGNGAATCAGATAAGTTTAACCAAACGATTATAGANTATGTACAACAAAATAAAGCAGACAGCGGCGTGGCTCCGTGAGCGGATGCCCAATGCTCCGCACACCGCCATCGTTCTTGGGACGGGACTCGGACAGCTATCACAAAGCATCGACAAACTCCTCACCATCCCTTATGCCGACATCCCTAACTTTCCGGTTTCTACTGTAGAGGGGCATGCCGGACAACTCATCTTCGGGCGCCTTGGCGGTGTCGATGTGCTGGCCATGGAAGGGCGCTTCCACTACTACGAAGGGTATTCCATGAAGGAGGTAACCTTCCCTGTCCGCATCATGTACGAGCTGGGCATCCGTACACTCTTCGTCAGCAATGCCGCCGGAGGCACCAATCCCGACTTTGAGATAGGTGATCTCATGATTATCACCGACCATATCAACGCCATGCCGGAGAATCCTCTGCGCGGCCCCAACATTCCCACCGGACCGCGTTTCCCCGACATGAGCGAACCTTACAGCCGCGAGCTCATTGCCAAAGCCGATGCCATAGCACTCCGCAACGGCATCAAGGTGCGTCACGGCGTCTACCTCGCCACTCAGGGGCCCACTTTCGAGACGCCCGCAGAGTATAGTATGTTTGCCTCCTGGGGTGCAGATGCCGTAGGCATGAGCACTGTGCCGGAGGTAATCGTTGCCAACCACTGCGGCATCCGTTGCTTCGGAGTGAGCATCATCACCGACCTTGGCGGAACGCCTGTGCCTGTGAAGGTCAGCCACGAAGAGGTGCAACTGGCGGCTAATGCCGCTCAGCCCCGCATGACTAAAATCATGCGGGAAATGCTCTGCGAGCAGCCATAATGCCCCTCCTTTACAGCCGCCCACCGGTTGTTTTTCCGGGATATTTCCGTTACAAAATGCAGTTCGCCTCTGCAGCCGAACAAGGCTTGCAGGGCGAGAAGGAGTCCGCATCCGCCCTTTTCGGCTGTTGCATATTCCCGCAAGGCACGCTTCACCGGTCAGCACAACGTGTTCTGCTGACCGGTGAAGCGTGCCTTGCGGGGCATTTTAGCGTGCCTTGTCAGGTGTTTTCATAGGGCGTTTTCCTGCCCGAAACATCCCGTTTCGGTGCCGGTGCCGGGCAACGTCTGTTCTCGCTGCTTGCCAAGTGTCACGAAATTAACAGCTTGAGTTTGTTTCCTAAAATGAGGCATTTGCAAGCAGCCTCTACCTCGCTCGCAAATACGCAACTTTTAGCAGTCGTATTTTGTCCGAAATCATTACATCATCTCCGCCATCTTCCGCATGGTCTTCTCCCGTTAACCTCTTCGATGTCCCACGAGCACAATGCCGGGCAAACAGCAAGCATAACCGGGACATGACAAGGCAAAAACTGCAAAAGAAGCGATAAGTAGGGGAAAATCGTATGGGAAATAGCGGGAAAAAGCGTATCTTTGCGCCCGAATAAACATTACACGTAACATGGAAATATCTGAACTGGGCGAGTTCGGTTTACTTGATCGCCTTGCGAAGGACATAGTTGTCAAGAATCCGACCACCGTGAAAGGCATCGGCGACGACTGCGCCATCCTTGCTCCTACCGCCGGAATGCAGACCGTGGTCACCACCGACCTGCTTGTCGAGGGCGTCCACTTCGATCTCACCTACGTCCCTCTGTGCCATTTGGGCTACAAGGCCGTGATGGTCAACCTGAGCGATGTCTTTGCCATGAATGCGCAGCCGCGTCAGCTGACGGTCAGTCTGGCCATCAGCAGCAAGTTCAAAGTGGAGGACATCGAAGCGCTCTACAGCGGCATGCGCATGGCTTGCGAAAAATGGGGCGTTGACATCATCGGCGGCGACACCACTTCCAGCCACATGGGGCTTTGCATCAGCATCACCGCCATCGGCGAGGCAAAGGAGGAGCAACTGGTGATGCGAAGCGGTGCCCGGCGAGATGACTTGATTTGCGTAAGCGGCAATTTGGGTGCTGCCTACATGGGCCTGCAACTGCTGGAGCGCGAGAATGCCATCTACAGCCAGCAGGTCGAGGAGGCACGTCGCAGTGGCAGCAAGGAGCGTCTGGAAATGCTCCGCGATGTTCAGCCGGACTTCTCGGGCAAGGAATACCTTTTGGAGCGTCAGCTGAAGCCTGAGGCGAGAGGCGACATCATAGCGGCCCTTGCGGCGGCAGGCATCCGGCCCACCAGCATGATGGACATCAGCGACGGGCTAAGCAGCGAGCTGATGCACATCTGCAAGCAGAGCAAAACGGGTTGCCGCATCTACGAAGAGCGCATTCCCCTCGACTATCAGACCGCCGTCATGGCAGANGAACTGAACATGAACGTCAGCANCTGTGCNCTCAACGGAGGGGAGGACNNCGANTTGCTCTNCANTGTGCCCCTCTCGTTGCANGAGACAGTTAGTGCCATNAATGACGTAANAGTCATCGGCTACATCACTGAAGAGGACAAAGGATGCGCCCTCGTGACGCGCGATGGCAAGGAATTTGCCCTCAAGGCGCAGGGGTGGAATCCGCTAAAAGCGGAATAAGCAGAATAAATGCGACGTATCCTTGCCTTTTCATGAGGAAATGTGTAATTTTGTCGCATGAACCATACACGGATGAGGAAGATGCCTTTGCTGCGAATGTGCCTGCTGTTGCTTGCCTCCATGATATGCTGGCAGGCCGATGGCGCCGTGCGCAGACGCAAGAAGTCCGTCAATCACATCCCCGACACCATAGCGCAGGTGCTTTCCGTTCCCTCGTTCGAGAGACCTTCCACACGCAAGATGAGCATTTCGGCATACCCCGTCAGCATTGCCGTGGTGGGCAGGGCTGTGAAGATACAGAGCGACAGCAACCAGCTGCTACCCATCTACACGCAGAGCGGCACCCTCTACCTCATCACACGCCTCAACAAAGGCACGAACTGGATAAGCGGTTTGCCTCGAGGCGAGTATTTCATTAACAACAGGCCCATCAACGTGAAGTGATTTACCCCGTTCCACATGGAGATAAAAGAAATCGACATAGACAGAATCGTCAGAAGCCGTGCGGGAAAGAAGGCAAAGTACATCCCTAAGTGGCTGACCCGCCGCCTTGCCGCCTTTGTTCATGAGGAATTTGTCAACATCTTCCTGCGCCGTGGCCATATGGGTGTCGACTTTTGCCGCGAGGCTGTGACATACCTTGGCGCCACAGTCGATATAGTAGGCAAGGAGAATCTGCCCGACGACGGGCGGCTTTGCACCTTTGTCAGCAACCATCCCCTCGGGGCTGTGGACGGCGTGACCCTCGGATGGATTATCGGCGAACACTACAACGGCAAGATAAAGTATCTGGTCAACGACCTGCTGATGAACCTTCAAGGACTGGCTCCACTATGCGTGCCCGTCAACAAAGTCGGTAAGCAGGCACGCTCGTTCCCGGCTATTGTCGAAGCCACCTTTGCCAGCGACTGCCATGTCGTGATGTTTCCGGCCGGATTGTGCAGCCGGCGTCAGGACGACGGAACCATTCGCGATCAGCCCTGGAACAAGGCCTTCATCAGCAAAAGCGTGAAGCATCGGCGCGACATTGTGCCGATTCATTTCGAGGGGCGGAACAGCGACCGCTTCTACAGTGTGGCGCGCTGGTGCAAGCGCCTCCGCCTGCCCAACTTTGCCATGGCCTTGCTGCCCGACGAAATGGTGCGCGCCAATGGCAAACACTTCTGTGTCAAGATAGGCAAGCCCATCCCCTGGCAGACGTTCGACACGTCCAAAACGCCCGTCCAGTGGGCGCGCTGGGTGCAGGAAAAGGTGTATGAGTTATGACACAGCGCCCGCCGGCTTTCCCGCCGGACAAGGCACGGACGGGAGCAGTACCCGGGTGCACGTTTCGCAACAACCGACAGAAATACAAATTTGAGTTCGGCAACCTATGCTGAACAGCAAACTAAAAATCAATGGAAGAGATAATATCCCCCATCCCCCGCGAATTGCTCAAAGCAGAGCTTACACCGGACAAGAAGTTGCGCATGACCAACAAAAGCAGCAACGAGGTGTACGTCGTCACATGGAAGGACTCGCCCAATGTGGTGCGCGAGATAGGTCGCTTGCGCGAAATAGCGTTCCGCGCAGCCGGAGGCGGCACCGGACGCAGTCTGGACCTCGATGAGTTCGACATCTGCGACAACCCTTACAAGCAGATTATCGTCTGGGACTCCGACCTGGAAGAGATAGTGGGAGGCTATCGCTACATTCTTGGTAAGGACTGGGACATCGATGCTGAGGGACAGCCCATCCTTGCCACCAGCCACATGTTCAACTTCTCGGAGAAGTTCATGAAGGAGTATGCCCCGTGGACTATCGAGCTCGGACGCAGTTTCGTTACCCTCGAATACCAGAGCACGTTGCGCGGCAGAAAAAGCATCTTTGCCCTCGACAACCTTTGGGACGGACTTGGCGCCATCGTTGTCATCGAGCCTACGGCACGCTATTTCTTCGGCAAGTTCACCATGTATCCCAGTTATGACCGCATGGCGCGCGACATGATTCTCTATTTCCTCAACAAACANTTCCCCGACCCAGACCACCTCATCTATCCCAAGCAACCCCTGACCCTCTGGCACGACNCCGAGCAGTTCAAGACTCTCTTCACCGAGGAGGACTTCAAGGCCGACTACCGCATCCTCAATCATGAAGTGCGTGCTCTGGGCTACAACATACCGCCGCTGGTGAATGCCTACATGGGGCTGAGCCCCACCATGAAGCTCTTTGGCACCGCCATCAACAACGGTTTCGGCGATGTAGAAGAGACGGGCATCCTTATAGCCATCGACGAAATACTACAGGAGAAGCGCATGCGCCATATCGACTCCTTTGCTGCCGAGCACCCCGAGCTTGTCAAAATCACCAGCGGAGCGAACCGAATCTTCTACAAACCAACCGATAAATAAAGCCTTTTCTCCGTCATGGCAGAAACGATGAAGTGGGAACAACTGCTCTCCAGCACACGTCTCGGGCAGGAGGGACTGCAAAGATCCGGCGATGACCGCACTGAATTTCAGCGCGACTACGACCGGCTCATCTTCTCTGCGCCTTTTCGGCGCTTGCAGAACAAGACGCAGGTCTTTCCGCTGCCGGGTCGCATCTTTNTGCACAATCGCTTGACGCACAGTCTGGAGGTNAGNAGTGNGGGGCGCAGTCTGGGTAACGACGTCAGCAGGCTCATCTTGCAGCGACGCCCGGAACTCTATTGCACCCACTTCACCGAACTCGGCAGCATCGTCAGTGCTGCCTGTCTGGCACACGACCTCGGCAACCCTCCCTTCGGCCACAGCGGAGAGAAAGCCATTGGGACTTACTTTAGCGAAGGTGCCGGACAGAGCCTGCGCGAATATGTCTGTCCCGAGACGCACGACGGCCTCACACCGTCGCAGTGGGACGACCTGACGCACTTCGAGGGAAATGCTAACGCGCTGCGTCTCCTCACACACCACTTTAAGGGACGCCGCAAAGGCGGCTTCGGCATGACATACAGCACGCTGGCAAGCATCGTCAAGTATCCCTACACCTCCGACCTGGCAGGCGAAAAGCACAAGTTCGGATTCTTCCGCAGTGAGGTGGAAGACTTTGAGCGCATTGCTGCCCGGCTGGGTATTCTCAAACTCCACGCACCGGAAGGGGCCGTCCGTTATGCCCGTTATCCGCTGGTCTATCTTGTGGAGGCGGCCGATGACATCTGTTATCAGATTATGGACCTTGAGGATGCCCACAAACTCAAAATTCTCACCACGGACGAGGTCAAGGCTCTCTTCCTTGCCTATTTCAGCCAGGAGGAACAGCGGCACATTCTCGAACGCATGGAACAGCTCGTTGACGACGTTAACGAGCAGATTGTCTATCTGCGCGCCTGCGTCATCAATTGCCTCGAACAGCAGTGTGTCCGTGTTTTCGTGAAGAACGAGGAGGCCATCCTTGCCGGTACCTTCCGGGGGACTCTCATCCAGCACATCGACGAGCTGCCACGTCAGGCCTATCAGCAATGCGAACGCACAGCGTATGCCAAGGTGTATCACTGCAAGGATGTTGTCGATATAGAGATAGCAGGTTTTAAGGTGATAACCGACTTGACCGACCTGATGGTGCAGGCTGCAACCCACTCCGATCGTGCCTTTTCGCAACTGCTTATCAACCGCGTCAGCACACAGTACGACATCCTTGCTCCTACGCTCTACGAGCGCATCCTCGCCGTGCTCGACTACATTTCCGGCATGACCGACGTCTTTGCCCTCGACCTCTATCGCAATATCAATGGGATATCGGTTCACAGTTCATGAGTAAAAAAGTTCCGTACACCGAAACCACAGGACGCCGGCTCCCTTCCGCTCCCATATGGCATATCCCGCAAGCACAATGAACAGAAAACAGTCAAACAGTATAGATTCCTCACGCTGATGTTAGTTAAGATAATCAACCGCAGCCATCATGCGCTGCCAGAATACGCCACGCCACAGTCTGCCGGCGTTGACCTCCGTGCAAACATCGATGCACCCATCGAACTCAAACCATTAGAGCGGAAGCTCGTCCCCACAGGCCTTTTCATGGCTCTGCCCGCCGGTTACGAGGCGCAGGTGCGCCCACGCAGCGGTCTGGCTATAAAGAAAGGCATCACGGTGCTCAACTCTCCCGGCACCATCGATGCCGACTATCGTGGAGAGGTATGTGTCATTCTGGTCAATCTCTCCTCCGAGCCTTTTGTTATCAACGACGGCGAGCGCATCGCACAGATGGTGATAGCCCGCCATGAGCAGGCAGAGTGGGAGCCAGTGGAAACCCTCGACGAGACAGAGCGAGGTGCCGGAGGTTTTGGTCACAGCGGAACAAAGTAAGTACAGTCAGCCTTGAAACACATATTAACCATACTCCTCCTCCTTGCTGCGTTAATGGTAAGGGCACAGTCGAAGTTCGACTATTTCTATCTGGAGGCAGAGAAGTGCCGCTTGGCGGAAGACTACTCTTCTGCCTTCGACCTCTTCCGCTATTGTCTCGAACTTCGGCCGGATGCTCCCGAGGCACTCTACAATGTGGGCCTGTTGCACCTCTATCTCCGTCAGGACAGCATAGGCACGGACTACATACGCCGAGCCGCCGAGCTCGATGCCAACAATCCCTATTACCTCGAGGCACTGGCTTCGCTGTATGTGAGCAAGCGGGATGCCGAGGCGGCCATTCCGGTTCTGGAGAAGATGGCGGCTATTCAGTCGCGCCGCTCCGATGTGCTCTCGCAGCTGGCCAGTCTCTATAGGACTACAGGAGAGACGGACAAAGCCATCGGGGCGCTCAACCGCATTGAACTGCTCGAAGGCATATCACCTCAGGTGAGTTTCGAGAAGTTTTCGCTCTATCAGGAGAAGGCACAGCCCGACTCAGCCTTCATGGTGTTGCAGGCACTCTGCGATGACGCTCCCCACGATATGAATCTCCGCACCATTATGGGGGCTTACTACATGAAGGCGGGCGACACGATTGCTGCCCTGAAGATATANGATGAGGTGCGACAGAAGGAGCCGTCCAACGCAAATGTGCAGCTTGCCTTGCTCGAATACTACCGCGACCANGGGCNGGAACAACGNTACAGCCACGTGCGCGATTCTCTGCTCTTTGACTCCAAGTCGTCGTCCCAACTGCGTACCCTAATCCTGCGCAACTANATCTCCGACGTGCAGCGCGACTCCACCTTGAAACCACAGATAGCGGCAGCTTTCGACACCCTGCTTTCTCAACCTCAGTACGACACGGACGTACTGATGATAAAGGCNGCCTACCAGACCTATGACAAACAGTCGCCCAAGGACATCTGCGCCACGTTGCGCAGNGTGCTTGATGTTGACCCCGGCAATCAGACCGCACTGTTCGAACTGCTCAAGTATTATGCAAAGGAGAACGACGACAAAGGCGTGGAGGACATCTGTCGCCGAGGACTGAACTACCACCCTGAGGAGATAGCATACGCCTACTATTTGGGATTGGCTCTCAGTCAGCAGGAAAAATATCCGGAGGCCATCGAAGTCTTTCAGCAGGGCATCAGAATCCGCAACGAAGATACATCGCCTTACATCCTCTCGGATGCCTTTGCCGCTATTGGAGACATATACCACAAACTGCATCGCGAGGAAGAGGCTTTTGCCGCTTACGACTCGGCGCTCGCCTACAGGGATGACAATGCCATGTGCCTCAATAACTACGCTTACTTTCTCAGCCTGAAGGAAAAAGATTTGGACCGTGCAGAGGAGATGAGCTACCGCACCATCCGACTTCAGCCGGACAACAAAACCTTTCTCGATACCTATGCCTGGATTCTCTTCATGAAACGAGACTACAAGCATGCGCGCTCGTATATGGACAAAGTGTTGCCACCCGAAAAGACGAATGAGGATTTGCTTGCTGATGAGGATGTGGCGGGCGTGGTTTTCGAACATGCCGGTGACATTGCCGCTCTCTGCGACGACATGGAGGCCGCTCTCCGCTTCTGGCTCCTTGCCAAGGAGAAGGACGACGGCAGTTGTACGCCGCAACTCCGCAAAAAAGTGAAGAAAAAGAAGTTCATCAAGTAACCCCGCACTTCAACATACATCATACCGGAATGAAACAGAAAAGACTGACGACACGGTGGGCCTGCCTGACCCTCTTGCTGATGCTTCTTGCCGCCTGTGGCAGCAAGAAGCAAGTGGCAAAGCATGTCGAAGCGCCACGCGTGGATGCTGTCACGGGAATGATCGGCCTCGACCGCATCGTGGAGGCTGTGAACGCCAACAGAACAGACATAACGTCCGCCACTGCCAGAGTAATTCTCTCTCTGCGCAATAACGACCGGAACGTCTCGCTCAGCGGCACACTCCGCATGAAACGCAACGAGGTCATCCAACTCTCCCTCTATGCTCTCGGCATCATGGAGGTGGGGCGCATGGAGATTACCCCTGACTATTTTATGGTTATTGACAAAGTCGGCCGTCAGTACATGAAGGCTTCCTTTGCCGATGTGCCTCTCCTTAGTACGGCAGGCGTTAATTTCCAGACGTTGCAGGCTCTTTTCTGGGGAGAGTTGTTTCTGCTCTCCGACAAGGCACCGGCCGACCGACTGTTCACTAAAACGCTCGATGGCACGGTGGCGAAGCTCGTTAATGCAGATAGTCACCTTGCGGTGCTGACTTTTATGGTCAATACCGTCACAGCCCTCAATCAGCAAACCATTGTGTCGCCTCGCAAAGCGGCCGATGCTTCTCCCTATTTCCGATGGGAATACAGTGAGTATGGGCAGCTCGGCTCAAAGCAGCTTCCTGTCCGCCATCTGATTACTCTCGCCAACGGGACAAAGCCCATCAGCGTCAGCATTGCCCTCTCCGGACTGAAAAACGAACAGGGATGGCCCACGCAGACCGATGTCCCCAAACAGACCTATACCGAAGTTTCTATTGACAAGGTATTGCAACGCCTGATGACCATTTCACGCTAATCCCTGTCTCTCTTATTGCCAGCAATACTATATGAAGAAATATCTGCTCCTCACGCTCCTTCTGCTTCTCACGCTCCCTTTTGCCGCCCAGAACAGCAAAAAGGTAAAGGCGCTTCAGCAGCAACAGTCGAAACTCAAGACCGAACTGCAGAATGCCCAAACGCAGCTTGAACGCACTAAAAAGAAGGTGAAGCAGGGACAGAAGAATGTCGATTTCCTCGGCCTACAGCTTGTCAACCGTCTTAGCCACATCAAACAGCTCGAACAGGAAATGGAGAAACTCGAAGCGGAAATCGTGAAACTTCAGCGGACCATCACTCAGGTCGATGCCGACCTGCGACTGCGACGCCAACGCCTCAAGGCGGCCATACGCTATGCCAGAGCCCAAAAGGAAAACAACAACCCCGTCATGTTCATCCTCTCTGCCAAGACGGTAGGGCAGATGTACCGAAGGGCACGTTATGCCCGCGAATATGTCTCCTATCAGCATGCTCTTGGAGCACAGATTCAGCAGAAACAGTCCGAACTGCTGGATGCGCAGAATGTTCTGCTGCAAAGCAAGACCCAGAAGAATGCCGTACTGTGTGAAGTGATGGAGCAACGCAAGATACTGAACACGCAACAACTGAACGAGAAGAAAAGCGTAGAGTCGCTCAAAAAACAGCAGACAGCACAGCAGAACAAGGTGACGGAGCAGCAGAAAAAACTCAACGCTCTCAACAAAGAGATTGAACGCCAGATAGCATACGAAATAGAGCAGGCACGCAAACGCGCCGAAGAGGAAGCACGCAAAAAAGCTGCGGCAGAGGCTGCACGCAAGAAGGCGGCCGGCAAGAGCGGAACCGGCAAAAACACAGCCACTACTACAACTCCACCCAAAGCACAGCCTAAAAGCCAATCGCAGACGTGGCACACGGCAGAGGATCGTGCCCTGAGCGGTAGCTTCGAGCAGAACAAGGGACGCTTGCCTGTGCCTATCACCGGACAGTATATGCTGGGCAGCCGTTTCGGCATCTACAACGTGCCCGGCATGAAGAACGTACAGCTCGACAATAAAGGCACAAACTTCGCAGGAAAGCCCGGCGCACGTGCGCGGTCAGTCTTCGATGGCGTGGTGACCACCGTCTTTTCGTTCGGAGGCACCAAGAATGTTCTGGTGCGCCATGGCAGTTATATTTCCGTGTACTGCAACCTCTCCAGTGTTATTGTGGCCAAGGGCCAGAAGGTTAAGACAAAAGACATCCTTGGCACTGTGGCCGACGACGGAACGGGCAATTGCACGCTTCACTTTCAGCTCCGCAAGGAAACCGTCAAACTCAATCCCGAATCATGGATAGGCAGATAGTTAGGCCGATTGCTTCATGATGTCGGCCATAACGCCTGTCATTTAATCACACTATAGTGGGCCTTTGCTTCGGCACGGCTGACCAGATTGAAATGCCACCACTCACTTCTCAGCGGCATGAACCCTGCCTGCATCATCACTTTGCGCAGCAGTTCGCGTCTCTTGCAAGCTTCCGGAGTGATGATGCGGTCGGCCACCAGTTGCGCCTCGTTATCGATGTGCGCGTAGGCTCCCAAATAGTCTATCTTTGTTCCCATTGACAATGTGTCACCACTACGGACATCGCACAGAGTCACATCTACAGCAAGTCCGTAATTGTGCATGCCGCCTCCATTGCGCGGGTTGCTCACATAGTTCTGCTGCGTGGTGCCGGCCACCGTATTCCACATCTTTTGCTGTACGCTCATAGGGCGTGCCGCATCATACACTTTCAGGCTAAGCTCCGGGTGCAACGCGCGCAGTGCCTGTTGTGCCTTCACAAGGGCGGCTGCCGCCTTGGGGTGAAGGTAGGCTTCACACAAATCGGTGTAAAGAACCTTTCCTGTGAAGTTGTCGGCGCGCCGGTACATCAAATCTACGCGGATCGTTGTGTCTAATGACTGAATGTCCACAAGNCCCTGTTCAGCCATTCTACGGCCGGTCGGACTCTGNGCCAAACACTCTCCTGCGGCCAGCAGCAAGCAAACCGCAGCCATTTTGCCTCTCATTCTTCNGTGTGTCTGCATAATGATATTCTTTTTTCTCACTTCTTCAACGTGTNACCCCAAAATCATCAGNAAATAAAGGGGCGATGCGTTGATGCNGTTTCATAAGCATGGTTTTAGTGATTATCTCGTTGTTATNGGGCAGTCTGATTTGTATTGTCACTATGGCCCGGGCGATTACGAACACCCTATTGACACTTAATTTGATGTCTGANAGATACATCTCCAACCAACTCGTCTGTTTTGATATAATACAACTTTTCGTCCATAGGCGATGTGGTGTACAGTATCCTGTTTACAGGGTCCACGGCTATCTCATCTATGCAGTGTTTGGTTGTGACTTTGCTTACAAGATGCCCGTCCCAGTCAAAGACGTATATCCTGTTTACGCATGGTATTTCCTTAATCCCCCATGAGCCTTTCCCCCAAAATACGGTGTAGATATGGTCATCATCGGCACAAATACGGATAAAATATGACTTAAACTCTTTCGTTGTCTCTAAGTCTGGCAGGCTCATGTCGTAATCCAGACGGTAGGCAATCACTTCCTTAGTCCTTACATCAATGATATTCAACTGTGGGATTTTTCCCATGGCCTGCGCTATTTTGCTCCCGTCAGGCTTAATCGCATCATGAGAATACAGCAAAACCTCAGGTAGAATATGTGTCGCTTTATTGATTACGCTTTTTTTGAAAACATGTATCTCTGATGTTTTTTCCCCACTTCTCAGATTCCATATCTGATAATACGGCAGAGTTGCCTCGTGATCATTAATTGGAATGGAAGAGACTTTGGCATATACAGTATTGGCATCTTTCAAAAATATCTCATTGAAGCAGGCTCCCTTATTTTCCTTTCTCCATGGTATGTTGACGCTACTTTCAATCACAGTAGACTTCTTTGCAAGACTTTCCGTTATGTTCCATATATNTATCTTCTCTCGGTTGGGNTCAAATANCANTGTCTTCAAATTATTCTTTTCGNTGCANNAATTAAAAACCGGTCCCACCGGGGTGAACTCATTGTGTCCGTTGCCCTTCATGGCGAAGTGTCCAACCTCTTCATGGGTATTCAAACTAAATATCTGATACCAATAGGAGTGTAATTTGGTATTCATATATATGGCGAGGGAATCAAAGACCGCCAATTCCCCAAGATTAGGGCCTTTGAATGTAATGTCATTGAATTCCAGCTCTTTCGTCACGACATTCTTGTCTTCAATGTTGATTATCTCTCCATTGAAGATGTCACTGTCATTGCTTTTACTGCCGCATGAGACTATAAGCAGCCCGACCAAAGTATAATATAACTTTCGCATAATTGACGCTATTTCATGAACTGTGTTTAGGTTTCATGGATAGGCTGACACCATCTAAAACCTTAACTATTCAAGATAGATTGGTGTCAGCCCTTTTTACTTAGTACAGCGATCTTGGGCCATGTCACTATATCCTCCACGTGAAGTCGATTGTGGACAAGGATAGATAGTTTCATTGTCAGTACTACGATTACAAAATAACTTCCAATCCCGAGAGTCACTGAAACTCTGTTCTATGTAACAAGTCCCAACCTTTGTTGCCTCGCCGGCTTCGTCTGCCAACGCCTCTACATTTGCCAACAACATTCTTGGCATTTTCGCTTTGTTGTGTGCATCATATGCACTGTAACCAGTGAGTAATGCTGTTGCGATAGCTGTTCCATACAAAAAACCTTTCTTCATTGTCTTTGATTGATTTGACGATATAGATACTTGCTTGCCTGTGCCTATTTGTCTTTTGGGGTAGGCACTATACAGTTCATAGTCTTTTGCATAATATACACTTACTCTATTCTAATATGTTGCTTATAAAAGCATCTGTACTTTCGTTCTGTATTAAGCTTACTCCATTGGCAATGACAGTCAAGAGATCAATTGCTTACATTGTTCTGCATCAGTTCCTTTATCTTGTTTTTTCGCTACGGATTGCCAGCGAGAACTATCCTACGTTATTTCGAAACAACGCTCGAAGATACATCTCCAACCAACTCGTCTGTTTTGATATAATACAACTTTTCGTCCATAGACGATGTGGTGTACAGTATCCTGTTTACAGGATCCACGGCTATCTCATCTATGCAGTGTTTGGTGGTGACTTTGCTTACAAGATGCCCGTCCCAGTCAAAGACGTATATCCTGTGTATGCTGTTGTCACCACTCAGAATCCATGTGTCCCCATAAAAAGATGCATAGATATAGTCATCATCGGCACAGAGACCGACAAAGTATGTTTTTACTTCCTCTACGGTTTCCAAATCGGACAAGCCAATGCCATTATCCAGACGATAGGCTACCGCCGTTTTAGTTTTTGTATCAATGATGTTCAACTGCGGAACACACATCAGTGCCTGAACAATCCTGCTTCCGTCTGGTTTCATCGCATTACACATGTATAAGAAAGTCTCAGGCAAATACCCAGTATTTTTATTGATGATGTTTTTCTTGAAGACGTGTATTTCGTCAGTTTTCTCCCCACTTTGCAGATTCCATACCTGATAATAAGGCCATGCAACCTCGTTGTCTGTTATTCGGCAGGCGGAGACTTTGGCATATAGCTTTTTGGAGTCTTTTACAAAAAAATCCTTAAAGCGGGCTCCCCTAAGTGCTTTCCTCCATGGAATGTTAATGTGCCTTTCTATAACCGTGGAGTTCTCTGCAAGACTTTCCGTTATGTTCCATACATGTATCTTCTCTCGGTTGGGCTCAAATATCAATGTCTTTATGGCATTGTCTTCCGTGTAATAATTCCAAAGCGGTCCCACCGGGGTGAACTCATTGTGTCCGTTGCCCTTCATGNCGAAGTGTTTCACCTCTTTAAGAGTNTTCAAACTAAATATCTGATACCAATGGTAGGGCAAATTTGGATTCATATATATTGCAAGNGAATCATATACTGACAAAAAACCAGCATTAGGGCCTTTGAATGTAATGTCCTTGAACTCCAGCTCTTTCGCCACAACATTCTTGTCTTCAATGTTGATTATCTCTCCATTGAAGATGTCACTGTCATTGCTTTTANTGCCGCATGAGACTATAAGCAGCCCGACCAAAGTGTAATATAGCTTTCGCATAATAGNTGTAGTTTAATGNTCTAACAATGNATGTTAGGGCATAATTATGAAGTCACTTCCNTATATTGAATAGAATAACTATANATAGTTAATATNGGAAAGTACCAGTCATGCTTTATTTTGTACAACGATCCTGTGCCTATATAACAAGTCCCAATCTTTGTTGCCTCACCGGCTTCGTCTGCCAACGCCTCTACATTTGCCAACAACATTCTTGGCATTTTCGCTTTGTTGTGTGCATCATATGCACTGTAACCAGTGAGCAATGCTGCTGCAATAGCTATTCCATACAAAAACCTTTCTTCATTGTCTCTGAATGATGTAATGATTTGTATATTTACTTGCTTGCCTGTACCTGTTTGTCTTCTATGATAAGCACTGTACTGCCCATTGTCTTTTGNATAGTATCCTATGAATTGACTGATTAAACACATATCCCCTTGTATGCTCTATACCTCCTTCTGCCTTAATGGTTAGCATCAATAATTGACGCGAGTCCGATGATATTTAATTGTCTGTAGGTTTTGTGAAAGTTGTTATACTTTAATGTGTTCTAAACAACAATCGCCAAACTCACCGATGACAAAGTTACAGAAGTTTTTTGTATTGCAGATGATTTCTGCAAAATTTTTGATGCATGGGTGGAAAATATACCGTAGAGTGTAGTTCCAAACGGCAATATCATCGTGATGTCATCATTTACA
>WFLX010059259.1_pt1 | contig 21148 bp, 17 predicted proteins | sample 4967041 | NCBI WGS metagenome assembly WFLX01 (sample SAMN12857096, study PRJNA449069) | gut metagenome | isolation source: stool from male and female vole | host: Microtus ochrogaster | place: USA:Florida | collected 2017
CCGCAAATGCCTATCTGGCCAACCCTTCCGACGATGCATATGCCGCTTTCAACGCCGCCATTCTCTACAACGACAACGTGGTGATGCCCGTGGCCGGAGAGCGCTATACCTTTCGCAGCATGCATGGCGGCCTGAGCGGCTATCCCACCAAAGACCGCTGGCTCACCGCCACCACCTCAAGCCTTGCCACCGGCACGAAGAAAACGAGCGAATCGGTCCCTTTTCAGATTGTCGCCGATGAAAACGGCGGCGAAGGATTCCTGATTTACAACCCCAACCGCAAGAAGTACGTGGCCACTACCCCCGCTGCGGCCGAAACCGCCATACCCATGACGGCCAATGCCGCCGATGCCGCCCTTTATACGTTCGACATTGCCGACGGCACCGAGTCGACCACCCACGAGGTGCTCGANGTTGACTCGGGCGTGGAGATCTACGAAATCGACGGNCCCTTCTTCTTCGGCGTGGCTACNAAGTTCGACGAGCTTATGCGCAACTCGATGGCNGACAAGCCTATCGTGAGAATCATCCGCATGAGACGCGTGCCCTTTATCGACGCTACCGGTCTCCACAACCTCGAAGTGCTGCTCCGCTCCAGCCGTCAGGCCGGCATTGACGTGGTGTTGTCGGGCGTTGTTCCCTCGGTAGAGAAAGTGCTCCGCTCGGCCAATATCNATAAGATAATAGGCGACAATCACATCTGCGACCACATCACCAAGGCAGTAGCTCTTGCCAACAGTATTGTGGAGCGTGTGAAAAACAACCAGCCGGTGGCCCAACACCCCGAATCGCTCTGAAAAATCGGGTTAGTGTTAAAAACCGAGTGGCAAAAAATATAAAAATTGTGATTTTTTCACATTTTATGCGCCCCGCATACTAAAAATCCCTGAATATTATTTGGTCAGATAGTATGAATGGCGTATCTTTGCAGCGTTTTTCAAAACTTTTCAAATAGTTATTCAATCATTCAAATCAAAAGAGAAATGAAAAAGTTAATTCTTATGCTCGCTGTTGCTTCAACAGCAATGATTTATTCTTGCCAGAACAAAAACGCCGAGAATGCCGACGCCGCTGAAGTTGTAGATACCGAAGCTGTTGAGGTTGCTCCCGTTGAAGAGACCGAAGCTCCCGTTGACTCAGCTGCTGCCGACACCACCGTTGTCGTAGCTGTTGAAGAAGCAGTTGCTGAATAATATTCTTCTATTTTTCCGTTAGGAATTATCTAAAGGGTCTGCGAGCCGACACCTATTGCAAATCACGCCCTCGCAAGAAGNTGACGCCCACATACCCCCANTATNTCTGACATCTTTTTTAATAAGACTTCTACACTTTTATCCGATAGGGTAACAAAATTACTCTCTCAAGGATTTACGAAATGACTTGTCTGCCACCGGCGGATGAGTCGTTTCTTTTTTATGTGTCATACGAGCCGCAGAGCCCCGAAAATGAGCGGATTTTAAATATTTTTTGAAAAATTTATGTTTTGCGGCATAGTTTTGGCTTTTTTGCCGTTGGAGATTTGCGGGTGTGATGAAAAATTAATAAATTCGCGCCAATAGATTTATCTTTATAGATTACTTATTACCAATTATATTGCATTAGCTACCTTAAGTTTGATAATAACTACATGATCAACCTCGAGCAATCTCTCTCGAAGGAGATGCTCCGCACTAACCAGAGCGGTGCCTATCATTGCACCACCGTGGTTGATTGTAACACCCGAAAGCAACATGGTCTGCTTGTGATTCCCATTCCGGAATTCAACAACACCTCACACGTTTTGCTGTCGTCGATGGATGTTACCGTAGTGCAGCATGGTGCTCCGTTCAATCTGGGTCTCCACAGATACAGCGGCGGAGTCTATAGCCCTAACGGTCATAAATATATACGCGAGTTTGACTGTGAGAGCGTGCCCCGCACCACCTATCGCGTGGGTGGCGTGATTCTCACCAAGGAGAAAATGTTTATCTCCCACGAAAACCGTTTCCTGATTCGCTACACCCTGGTTGACGCCCACTCGGCCACAACCCTGCGCTTCAAGCCGATGCTCGCTTTCCGCGAGGCCAACGCCCTCTGTATGGCCAACGATCAGCTTCAGGGCGATTGTCCCGAAGTGGCCAACGGTGTGAGCTGCTGCCTCTATCCCGGCTATCCCACCCTCTACATGCAGTTCAGCCGCAAACCGCAGTGGATCTACGATCCCCACTGGTATAACGGCATCGAGTATGTGAAGGACCTCGAAAGGGGAGTGCCCTATACCGAAGACCTCTGGGTGCCCGGCACATTTGAAATTCCCATCAAGAAGGGTGAATCGATCATCTTCTCGGCCGGCATCGACCCTGTGTCGCCCCGCTCGCTCGCCAAGATGTGGGAAGCTGAAATCGCCACCCGCACCTGCCGCACATCTTTCTTCAACTGCCTCAAGAATGCCGCCAAGCAGTGCTACCTCAAGGAGCCCGACGGCATGTATATCATATCCTCCTACCCCTGGGGCAAGGTGAGAGCCCGCGACACCTTCATGGCTCTGCCCGGCTCGACAATCGCCATCAACCACCGCGAGGACTTTGAGCTCATCATGGAAACCGCCGCCAAGGCCCTGCGTCATTTCATGGANACCGGCGAGCTTTCCGACCGCATCCACGGCATCGACCTTNCNGACGTGGGCCTCTGGGCTCTCTGGGCAGTGCANCAGTATGCCAAGGCCTACGGCACCGATGATACCCGCAAGCGCTACATGAACCTCGTGAGCGAAATCATAGACTACTATCTCGACAACCGTCACCCCAACATGAGAGTTGAGGACAACGGCATGGTCTATACCGTCGGCACCTCNACTCCCGCNTCATGGATGAACGCCACCCTCAACGGCTCGCCCGTAGTGCCCCGCACCGGCTACCTCGTGGAGTTTAACGCCATGTGGTATAACGCCCTGATGTTTGCCACCAAGCTNGCNGAGACNTCCGACACCCACACTGCCGCCGCCGAGCGCTGGAGCGATGTGGCCTTCAAGCTCAAACCCGCCTTTGTCGACACCTTCCTCAACGACTACGGCTATCTGTTTGACTATGTCAACGGCAATTATGCCGACCCGTCGGTGCGCCCCAACATGGCTATCGCCATCGGCCTCGACTACTCGCCCCTCGACCGCCGTCAGCGCAAGACAGTGCTCGACGTCGTGACCCGCGAACTTCTCACCCCCAAAGGCCTCCGCACCCTCTCGCCCAAGAGCTTCGGCTACCGCCCCTTCTATCAGGGTTCGCCCGAAGACCGCGAGCTGGCTCTCCACAACGGTCCCTCACGCCCCTGGCTGTTTGGCTTCTATGCCGACGCCTACCTCAGAGTGTTCGGCATGAGCGGCGTGGGTTATATCGACCGCATGCTCATCGGCTATGAGGAAGAAATGACTCAGGGCTGTATCGGCTCGCTGTCGCAGCTCTATGACGGCAACCCGCCCTTCACCGGCCGCGGCGCCATCAGCCACGCCGTCAATGTGGCCGAGATACTCCGCACCCTCACAACCCTCAAAAAATTCAATAATTAATCCCACTCATATCACATCCCCAACACCATGAAAGCTTTAATGTTTGGCTGGGAATTTCCCCCTCATATCCTCGGCGGCTTAGGCACCGCCAGCTACGGTCTCACCAAGGGCATGTGGGAGTGTGGCGATATGGACATCACCTTTGTCATTCCCAAGCCTTACGGCGACGAAGACCGCTCATTTGCCCACATCATAGGCGCAAGCCAGGTGCCTATTGCATGGAGAGATCCCTCTCGAGAATATGTTGAAAGCCGCATCGGCAACGTGATGGATCCCGACCTTTACTTCAAGCTGAGGTCGAACATCTATGCCGACTTCAACTATATGCGCACCAATGATTTGGGTTGCATAGAATTTTCCGGAAAATATCCCGACAACCTGCTCGAGGAAATCAATAACTATTCGATTTGTGCCGGTGTGATTGCCCGCACTCTCGATTTCGACATCATCCACTCCCACGACTGGCTCACCTATCCCGCCGGTATTCATGCCAAGCAGGTCACCGGCAAGCCTCTTGTGGTGCATGTCCATGCAACCGACTTCGACCGCTCGCGCGGCAATGTCAACCCCACCGTATTTAATATAGAGAAAGACGGCTTTGCCCACGCCGACCACATCATGGCCGTGAGTGAGCTTACCCGTCGCACCGTTATCGAAAAATATGGTCAGGATCCCGCCAAAGTCACCACCGTTCACAATGCCGTGACTCCCCTCAGCCCCGAGCTGCTGGCTGTTGATCCTCCCAGAGCCAAAGAAAAGGTCGTGACATTCCTCGGCCGTATCACCATGCAGAAAGGTCCCGAATATTTTGTCGAGGCCGCTGTAAAGGTGCTCAAAAACAACCACAACGTGAGATTTGTGATGGCCGGTTCGGGCGATATGATGGATAAGATGATTCTCCTCGCCGCCGAGCGCGGCATTGCCGACCGCTTCCACTTCCCCGGTTTCCAGAAAGGCAAACAGGTTTACGAAATGCTCAAGGCTTCGGATGTTTATGTGATGCCTTCGGTGTCGGAGCCTTTCGGCATCTCGCCCCTTGAGGCTATGCAGATGGGCGTGCCCTCGATTATCTCCAAGCAGAGCGGATGTGCCGAGATTCTCACCAACGTCATCAAGACCGACTACTGGGATATCGACGCCATGGCCGACGCCATCAACTCGATCGTGACCTATCCGGCCATGTATAACCAGCTGCGTGAGGATGGCCTCAAGGAGGTCAACCAGATAACCTGGGACAAAGCCGGTCAGAAAGTTATCGACATCTATAAGCGTGTGCTCGGCCGCAGCTGACAGCAACCCCTCCTCTCACACATCTTTTCTTAAACCCCAATCATTAATATTCTTACACCATCAGATATGAAAGCCATCTGTTTTTATTTCCAAATTCATCAACCCTTCAGGCTTAAAAGATATCGCTTTTTCGACATCGGTAACGATCACTACTATTATGACGACTTTGCCGATGAGGAAATCATCAGCCGCATAGCCCACAACTCATATATGCCCGCCGCCGAGTCGCTGCTCAAAATGATNGAGCAGAGCAACGGCCAGTTCCGCTGCGCNCTTTCGATCACCGGCGACGCNATCGACCAGTGCGAGCAGTATGTGCCCGAGTTTATCGACGTGCTCAAGAAACTCGCCGCCACCGGCAAGGTTGAGTTCCTCGCCGANACCGANGCNCACTCGCTCGCTTCACTTGCCGACCCCGAGGAATTTGCCGCTCAGGTAAAGCTCCACGACGAAAAGATTTTCCAGCTCTTCGGTCAGCACCCCAAGGTGTTCCGCAACACCGAGCTTATCTATTGCGACGAGCTTGCTCCCCAGATTCTCGAAATGGGCTACAAGGGCGTGATAACCGAGGGTGCCAAACACATTCTCGGTTGGAAGTCACCCAACTATGTTTATTCAGCCGCCGGCGCTCCCAAGCTCAAACTCCTGCTCAAGAATTCCAAGCTTTCCGACGATATTTCCTATCGTTTCTCCAACCCCGAGTGGGACGCTTATCCCCTCACCGCTGACAAATATATCGACTGGATCGCCTCGACCCCTGCCGAAGAGCAGATCGTTAACCTGTTCATGAATCTGGAGACATTTGGTGGCATGCAGCATCGCGACACCGGCATCTTCCAGTTCCTTGAGGCTCTTCCCCGCTTCGCCGCCGAGAGAGGCATTGAGTTTGTAACCCCCTCTGAGGCTATCGCCAAACTCAAACCCGTAGGCGAGCTCATGGTGCTCCACCCCATCAGCTGGGCCGACGAAGCCCGCGACACCTCTGCCTGGCTCGGCAACAAGCTCCAGCGCGAGGCTTTCGACAAGCTCTATTCAGTTTCAGAGCGCGTGCGCCTCTGTGACGACCGTGCCATCAAGCGCGACTGGCTGCGTCTTCAGGCTTCCGACCACTTCTTCTATATGTCGACAAAGCACATGGCCGACGGCGCCGTTCACTCGGCTTTCTCACCCTATGAGACTCCGTTCCAGGCATTTACCAACTATATGAATGTGCTTTCCGACTTTATCGTGAGAGTTGAGGAACAGTATCCTCTCTCAATCGAAAACGAGGAACTCAACGCCCTGCTCACCACCATCAGAAATCAGGCCGGCGAGATCGAGACCCTCACCAAAGAGGTTGTTTCGATGCGTCAGAACCTTGAGCACTATAACGAAGAGCANCTTCTCCGCGGCGAAAACGCCAAGGCTCCCGAAGCTAAAGCCGAGACAGAGGTAAAGGCTGAGGCCAAGGCCGAGAAGCCCGCCAAGAAAGCTCCCGCCAAGAAGGCTGCCAAGAAAACCGCCGCTGAAAAGCCTGCAAAAAAAGCTGCCAAGGCAACCAAAAAGGCCGCTCCCGAAGCCTGAGCCGATCAGCACTGACCATAATATCCGCCCCGGCAACTGATGCCGAGCGCCGATAAAAGAAAAGCCACAGCCGTCACTATCGCAAAAAAGCGACATGACGGCTGCGGCTTTTTTATAACTTTTTGGCTGTGGCGGGTGGAGATTCCATGGATTTTGGTTAAATTTGCGATTGAAAAAACCGATCGATATAATTCTCAATCAAACCAAACAGTGAGCTCTAATCAGGATTTCATGCAAGATGTGTCGCGATGTGTTGAGGTTATGCGCCGCGGAGGTGTGGTGGTCTATCCCACCGATACCGTGTGGGGCATAGGCTGTGACGCCCGCAACAGCTCGGCTGTAAGGAGGGTGTTTGAAATCAAACGCCGTGCCGAGTCGAAGGCTCTCATCTCGCTTGTGGCTGACAGGGCTATGCTTGGCGGTTGTGTAGGAGAGATTCCTCCCGCAGTGATTGAACTGCTTGAAAATCAGGGTTCGCCTCTCACTGTGGTTTATGATCATCCCTCAGGGCTGGCGCCCGAGCTTCTTGCCCAAGACGGAAGCGCGGCGCTGAGAATCACTTCCGAACCCTATTCTCAGGCTCTCTGCCGCGAGCTCGGAGCTCCGGTGGTTTCGACATCGGCCAATGTCGCAGGCAATCCCACTCCGCTGAGTTTCAGGATGATCGACCCTTATATACTCGAATCGGCAGACTATGTGAGTCTCTACGGCCGCGATTTTCCGGAGGCTGCCGGAGCTTCAAGAGTGATTAAGGTTTCGGCCGACGGACAAATTAAAATCATCCGCCCGTGAATACACGCACCCGCCAGAAATTGATATGTGTGGGCGTTGACTTTGTGTCGACGTCGTTGGCGTGGCTGCTTTTTGACATTGCCCGCTTTTATCTGCTTAAGGTGGGCTACAGCACTCTCAGCGCTTTTCTGCTCTCGAATGTGGTAATGGCGGGGCAGTTGATTTTTCCTCTCATAATGCTCGCCATCTATTGGTTGTCGGGCTATTATAACGAGCCGCTCCATCGCTCGAGAGCCCAGGAGCTGCTCACCACTTTCGGCTCATGTGTGGCCGGCGCGTTTCTTGCATTAATGGTTATGTTGGTCAATGACCTCAGCTCCGACCGAGTGGAGGACTACCGGTTGATGGGTGTGTTGTTNGGATTGCTTTTCGTGTGCGTNTATTTTCCGCGTCTGATAGTCACCAACAGCCTGCTTAAGCGNATAAAGCAGGGCAAACTGNAATTCCGCACCTCNCTGATAGCCCTCACCCCTCGCGACAGCGAGGAGCTTTTCAACGAAATGGAGCAACGGCTTCACCCCGGAGCCGGCATGAAGGTCACCCGCCGCGACGTGATAGGCGAAAACGGCGAGGGTATGGCTGAGCTTGTTGAGGCNGGGCGCAGGGGCGAGATAGACTGCTATTTGATTGTGCGCCACAACTCCTCGTCGGTCAACAGTATGCTNAATGTNATNGGGGGACTGCTGCCGGTCGACAAACCTATTTTCATAAAACCNGAGGTCGACACAATTCTGACCCAGCGCCTCGGCCCCGGTATGCCCGGCACGAGAATGAAGCTCGGCTCGGTGGACCGAGAACCGTTGCTCGATGTGTCGTGCACCGAGATGTCGGCCATGACCCTCAACTTCAAGCGGGTGGCCGACGTAGTTGTCTCGACCGCCGCCCTTGCCGTGATATGGCCGGTGTTGGGTGTGCTGGCGGTGATGGTAAAGCTCGATTCTTCAGGCCCGGCATTCTACTCCCAGCCCCGCATAGGCTATCACCGGCGCCCGTTTAACATCATCAAACTGCGCACCATGAAGGTCGACGCCGAGACCTCCGGCCCGCAGCTCACCTCCTCAAACGACAACCGTGTGACTCGCATAGGAAAATTCCTGCGCAAATATCGCCTTGACGAGCTGCCCCAGTTTGTGAATGTGCTAAAAGGAGATATGTCGCTCGTGGGACCGCGACCCGAACGCGAATATTTTGTTAACGAAATCATGAAGCGCTCGCCGGGATATGCGTTGGTTCATCAGCTGCGCCCCGGCATCACCTCGTGGGGCATGGTGAGGTATGGCTATGCCTCTACGGTCGACCAGATGGTAGAGCGTATGCGCTACGATCTGCTCTATCTCGAAAATGTGGGCTTTGCGGTAGATATGAAAATATTGCTCCACACTCTTCATACCGTTATTTCGGGCAAAGGTCAGTAACCGGAGCTTTGCCCGCCCAAACTCAAAATTTCTAAAGATGGAATTTATAAATAACTTCTCGTTTAAAGATCTGAGGAGACTCTGGAACAAGGGTTTTCTCTCGCTTGTGTTGTGGCGTGAGCGTCACATCAAGGAGAAGAATTTTGTGTTGGTGCTCTCGCTGATAGTGGGATTGCTCGGAGGAGTGGCCGCGCTCATACTCCGCTCGCTCATCTATTATATCTCCACCTTCCTCACCTCGTTTATCTCTATCACCCAGGGCAACTGGCTCTATCTCGTCTACCCGGTGATAGGCATAGCAATCACTGTGTTGTTTGTGAGATATGTGGTGAGAGACGACATCAGCCACGGTGTCACGAGGGTGCTCTATGCCATCTCCCAAAACAAGAGCCGACTTAAGCGCCACAATGTATATAGTTCACTGATTGCGAGTAGCATAACCATCGGCTTTGGCGGCTCGGTAGGTGCCGAGGGTCCTATCGTCTATACCGGCGCGGCCATCGGGTCGCAGTTGGGTCAGAGCTTCCGCATGTCGCCGCGCATTCTGATGATAATGGTGGGATGTGGCGCCGCCGCCGGCATTGCCGGCATCTTCAAGGCTCCCATTGCCGGNTTGCTGTTTACTATCGAGGTNNTGATGATCGACCTCACCACCGTGTCGGTCATGCCGCTGCTGCTCTCGTCGGTCACCGCCGCTACCGTGGCNTATGTCTTTACCGGCTATGATGCGGAATTCTTCTTNGTTCAGAGCGAGCAGTTTGTGGCGGGAAGCATNCCNTATGTGGCTNTGCTCGGAATNTTCTGCGGCTTNGTGTCGCTCTATTTCACCCGCACCATGAACATGATGGAGAAGTTTTTCCGCAACCTGCGCAACCCGTGGCGCAAGACCCTCGTGGGCGGGTTGCTTCTCGCGCTCATGCTCTTTATCTTNCCGCCGCTCTATGGCGAGGGCTATACCTCCATCACCGAGCTGCTCTCGGGCAATGTCTCGGCCATTGTNGACGGNTCGCTGTTCTATCATCTCGGCTCGGAGGTGTGGTTTCAGCTCCTCTTTATCGGCATGATTATTCTGGCCAAGGCGTTTGCCACCTCGTCGACCAACGGAGCCGGCGGCGTGGGCGGCACATTCGCCCCCTCGCTCTATGTGGGATGTATGGCCGGTTTCTTTTTCGCCTATCTCATCAACAACCTTTTCGGCGTAGACCTCTCGGTGAAAAATTTTGCCCTCATGGGCATGGCGGGAGTGATGAGCGGTGTTATGCACGCACCCCTGATGTCGATCTTCCTCACTGCCGAGCTCACCGGCGGCTATGAGCTGTTTCTGCCGCTGCTGATAGTGTCGGCGCTGAGCTATGTAACCATCAAGATTTTCCTCCCCTACAGTATCTACGCCATGCGTCTCGCTCAGAAGGGCGAGCTGCTCACCCACCACAAGGATAAGGCGGTGCTCACCCTGCTTAAGGTCAACAATGTGATTGAAACCGAGTTTCTGTGTGTGAGGCCCGAGATGAGCCTGCGCGACATGGTCAAGGTGATTGCCAAGAGCAACCGCAACCTCTTTCCGGTAATCGACGGCGAGGGAAAACTCAAGGGCGTGGTGCAACTCGACGACATACGCAACATCATGTTCCGCCCCGACCTCTACCGCCGCATGTATGTGGAGCATTTCATGAGTATGCCCCCTGCCAAAATNGTGGTNGGTCAGAGCATGGANANGGTGATGAAAACCTTTGATGATACCGGCGCNTGGAATCTGCCCGTTGTCGACGACGACGGGAAATATGTCGGCTTTGTGAGCAAGTCAAAGATTTTCAACAGCTACCGCCGTGTGCTCCGCCACTATTCGGAAGATTAACCGCGGAAATTGTCGTTAGATTTCAGGAAATCCTCATAGGCCAGCGCTATACCGGTGCGAAGGTCGGTTGAGGGGCTCCAACCCATAGCGGCTGATTTGCTGATGTCGAGCAGCTTGCGGGGAGTGCCGTTGGGGCGCGAGGTGTCCCACAAGATTTCCCCCTCATAGCCTGTAATATCGGCCACAAGCTCGGTGAGCGCCTTGATGGTGAGCTCCTTGCCGGTGCCGGCATTGACGGTTTCGTTGCCCGAATAGTTGTTCATCATAAACACACACAGGTCGGCGAGGTCGTCGACATAGAGAAACTCTCTCAGCGGCGAGCCGTCGCCCCAGCAGGTCACCGAGGGGGCACCGCTGACTTTTGCCTCGTGAAAACGCCTTATCAGCGCGGGCAACACATGTGAGTTTTCGGGATGATAGTTGTCGTTGGGGCCGTAGAGATTGGTGGGCATCACCGAGATATAGTCGGTGTGATACTGGCGGNTGAGNTATTCGCNATATTTCAGACCCGAAANCTTGGCGAGGGCATAGGNCTCGTTGGTNGGCTCAAGCGCCGAGGTGAGCAGACAGCTCTCGGTCATAGGCTGCGGAGCGAGGCGCGGGTAGATGCACGACGAGCCGAGAAAAAGCAGTTTCTTAACGCCCGACTTCCAGGAGGCGTGAATCACATTCATTTCGAGCATCATGTTCTGATACATGAAATCGGCGGGCGAAGCGGCGTTGGCGGCTATGCCTCCCACTTTGGCAGCGGCGAGAAACACATAGTCAATCTTCTCGGATGCAAAAAAGCTGTCAACGGCGCTCTGNTCGGTGAGATCGAGCTCGGCGTGGGTGCGGGTAACGATGTTGTGATAGCCGAGCGCGTTGAGCCGGCGAACGATAGCCGAGCCCACCATGCCGCGGTGACCGGCCACATATATTCTGCTGTCGGGTGTCATCATAAATTCTAAGAGGATGGGTTATTTCACTATGCCCTTTTCGAGATATTCGGCGAGGTTGGTGCGCACGCTTTCTCCGGCTCTCTCAACGGCCACTTTGGCCATGTCGGCCTCGACCATTATCTTGACGAGCTTGTCGAAGGGAGTGCGGGCAGGATTCCAGCCGAGCAGCGCCTTGGCCTTGGTGGGGTCGCCCCAGAGGTTTACCACATCGGTGGGACGGTAGAAGTCGGGCGACACTTCAATCAANGTNTTGCCGGTGGCGATGTCGATGCCTTTTTCATTCTCACCCTCGCCTTCCCAGCGCAGGTCTATGCCGGCATATTTGAAAGCGAGTGTGGCGAAGTCTCTCACAGAGTGTTGCTCGCCGGTGGCAATCACAAAATCCTCCGGCTTGTTGTTCTGCAACATCAGCCACATACACTCCACATAGTCTTTGGCATAACCCCAGTCGCGCAGCGACGAGAGGTTGCCGAGATAGAGTTTCTCCTGCTTGCCTTGGGCTATGCGGGCGGCCGCGAGGGTGATTTTGCGGGTCACGAATGTTTCTCCGCGACGTTCGCTTTCATGGTTAAACAATATACCCGAGCAGCAGAACATGTTATAGGCCTCGCGGTATTCCTTCACTATCCAGAAACCGTAGAGCTTGGCCACCGCATAGGGTGAGTAGGGGTGGAAGGGGGTATTTTCGTTCTGAGGCACCTCCTCCACCTTGCCGTAGAGCTCGGAGGTAGAGGCCTGATAGATGCGGGTATGGTCGGCAAGTCCGGTGAGCCTCACGGCTTCGAGTATTCTCAACACTCCCAAGGCGTCGACATTGGCGGTATATTCAGGCGCGTCAAACGACACCTGCACATGGCTCTGGGCGGCGAGATTGTAGATTTCATCGGGGCGTATCGAGCCGATAACCTGCACTATCGACATTGAGTCGCCCATGTCGGCATAGTGGAGATGAAAGCCGGGATGACCTTCGAGATGGGCGATTCTCTCGCGGAAATCGACCGACGAGCGCCTTATGAGGCCATGCACCTCGTAGCCTTTTTCGAGGAGAAATTCTGAGAGATATGAGCCGTCCTGANNGGTCACGCCGGNGATGAGAGCTTTTCTTGCCATAATCTTTGAGCGGTTTTAGTCAATGAATCGTTTGGTGAGACCCTCATAGGCGTCTATGCGGCGGTCGCGGAAGAAAGGCCACCAGCGTCTCACTCTCTCACACGCCTCCATGTCGATGTCTACCACTTCGACAATCTCGCGGTCGTCGGGAGCTTCAAACAGCAGCTCACCCTGAGGACCGGCCACAAAGCTGCTGCCCCAGAATGTTATGCCGTTGGTCTGGCCCGAGGGGTCGGGCTCGCGGCCAACGCGGTTGACTGTCACCACGGGGAGTCCGTTGGCCACGGCATGAGCGCGCTGAACTATCATCCATGCGTCGCGCTGGCGCTTCTGCTCGGCGGGCGAGTCGGTGCTCTCCCAGCCTATGGCTGTGGGATAGATAAGCAGCTCGGCTCCTTTGAGAGCCATCAGGCGGGCGGCTTCGGGATACCACTGGTCCCAGCAAACGAGCACTCCGAGGCGTCCCACCGAGGTGTTGATNGGCTCAAAGCCAAGGTCGCCGGGNGTGAAATAGAATTTCTCATAATAGGCGGGATCGTCGGGAATGTGCATCTTGCGGTATTTGCCCGCAATCGAGCCGTCGGTGTCAAACACCACCGCAGTGTTGTGATAGAGACCGGGCGCCCTTTTTTCAAACATCGAACAAACTATCACCGTGGAGGTTTCGCGCGCCAGGGCCGCATAGAAATCGGTGGCCTCGCCGGGTATCTCCACCGCCAGCGAGCAAAGGTCGGTCTGCTCGGTCTGACAGAAATAGAGAGAGTCGTGAAGCTCCTGATTGACTATCAGTCTCGCTCCCGCCATGGCGGCGCGGCGTATGTCGTTGGCCAGCAGCTGGCGGTTCTGGATTATGTTGTCGGTTTTGGTCGACTGGATAATGCCGACAGGTAGAATATTCATTGATTGAACAAGGGGGGTGTTATGATTTCATTGGGGAAGATTTGCGGCGCCGTCGGGCAGTTGCATCGTGGCGCAGTGGAGTGAGCCGTGCTGACGTATCAGCGCGCGGCAGTTGACCGTCACCACTTCTCTGCCGAAAGCCTCGCGCAGAATTGCGGCTGCCTCTTCGTCGGTGTCACAGCCATAAGAGGGCATTATCACCGCTTCGGGCATAGCCAGGAAATTGGCATAGGTGGCGGGGAGCTGAATACCCTCCTCGGGGTCAAAGATAGGGGGAGGTGAGGGGAGCTCATAGAGCTTGGCGGGGAGCAATCCGAGGCGGGAGAGGTCATGAATCTGCTCCTTCATTTTCACGAGCGGAATGAAGTTTACGTCGGCAGGGTCCATGCAACCGGCATAGACCAGTGCGCCCGGAGCAAACCGCGCTAAGGTGTCGATGTGGGAATCGGTATCGTCGCCCGACAATGAGCCGTGGTCGATCCACACCACCCGCTCCACGCCGAGGTCTTCCTTGAGGGTGGCTTCGATCTCCTCTTTTGAGGTTGAGCCGTTGCGGTTGGGCGATAGCAGACATTCAGAGGTGGTGAGCAATGTGCCCTCGCCGTCACAGTCGATCGACCCCCCTTCGAGGGCGAAGCTGAGGCGGTTGACACGCCGGCAGCCGAGGGCGCCTCTTTCAAAGAGGCCCATTGTGACGAGGTTGTCGAGACAGGCGGCAAACTTAAGCCCCCAGCCGTTGAATTTATAGTCGAGCGCCGCGATGCCCTCGGGAGTTTCGACACATATTGGGCCGTAGTCGCGGGTCCAGGTATCGTTGGTGGGGAGGATGACTTTCACCAACCTTTCAGCGGGAATGTCGGCCAACACTTCGTCGGCTTTCGTGAAGTCGGGCGCTACTAATATGACCGGGCGCCACCTCGTGATGGCGGCAATAATGTCATGATAACATTGTTCCACCTCGGGGAGCATATAGCTCCAGTCGGTGTCGGCGTGAGGCCACGCCATGACCACCGGCCCCGCGCATTGCCATTCGGCGGGGAGCCGGCGATGAGGTTCAGTCTTCGTTGTCAAAGTCGTTGAGGGTATCCCACACGGTGTTTTGCTCATCGATATATTCTTTGCAAAAGTCGGTGAATCCATATTTTTCGGTACTTCCGACCTGCCGACACCATTCGCGGTATTCGGCTCTGAGGGCGGGGTCTTCATGAATGGCTTTCTTAAATTCCGATTCAGCTATGTCTACGCTTTTATTCTGATCAATGTAAAATTTGAAAATATCTAAAATATCTTCCATAATGTGAGATGAAATTCTTTCCGCAACTCGGCTGAAACCGGGCGTAGGCGGGATAGCAAGCTGCGGAGGTATTAAAGCGGTGAGATTATTGTTTAAGGTAAGATTTATTTGAGTTTCAAAGCTACAAAAAATTCCTGAAGCTCACAAATATTCTTTACAATAGTTTCAGCTTTGGAGAATTTCGGTTGAATTATTGAAGAAACTCAGCGCAGACGGTCATAGCTCGACAGCAGCTTGCGGTCGCGGCCGATGGCGCGGTAGGCCATTATCTCGGCTATCAGCGCGGCCACGAGCATGAGGCCACCGCCTCCCCACACGGTGCGGGCATTTTCAACCTCCGAAGCCACGCCGGTGACAAGCAGCAGAACCACGGTCATGATTTCGGCACAGGTGGCNATTATGCTCAGGGCCACCATGCGGCGCTGAGGGGTGAGCAGGCGGAACATCATTATCGANACCACGAGGAGAATCATGGTGGCTATCGAGGCGATGAGCAGCCCCGGCATCTGAGCGGCCTTGAGAGCGGTGAGGGTGCCGTCGACGTTGAGATAGCCGAAGGGCACGAACAAAAANAGTATCATCACTATCAGGGCGAGGAGCAGGCAGAGGTTCTGGAGGCGTTGTATTACCATATTCAGNAGAAGTTTTTAAGGTTATGATTCGGTGAATTTTTTTTGATGATTATAGTGCAAAGATAGAAAAAATAAGCGAGATAATGGTTAAATTTGTGGAGCGGCTTGGCCGATAGTTTGCCTCAATATAGGAACATTTCGGCTGCAGAAGCTCTCATTATCCTAATTTTCAGAACGATAATAGCTATGAAACCTCTTATACTGATAAGCAATGACGACGGCATAGATGCGCTCGGTGTGCATTGTCTGATTGATTATACCCTGCAGGCTCTCGGAAATGAGTGCCGGATTGTGGCGGTGTGCCCCTCGGGCGCCCGCTCCGGCCAATCGGCTGCCATTACCCACAACGCCCCTCTGCGACTCACACGCCGACCCTCCTACAAGGGCGCGGAGATGTGGGCCGTGAGCGGAACACCTGTGGATTGTGTCAAGCTGGCCATGCACACTATTTTCAAGGAGAAGCGTCCCGACCTCATGCTCTCGGGCATTAATCACGGCAGCAATGCGGCTACCTGCGTGACCTATTCGGGCACCATGGGGTGTGTGCTCGAAGCGTGTATGCTCGGCCTCCCCGCCATAGGCTTTTCGCTTACCGACTATCGCCCCGACGCCGATTTCTCGCCCGCCCGAGAGGTGGTTGAAAAGGTTGTGAAGGGGGTTCTGTCATCAGGTCTCCCCGAGGGAATCTGTCTCAACGTCAACATTCCCGACAATTGCACTCCCGAGGGTATCAAGGTCACGCGTGCCGCCAAAGGTCACTGGACCGACGAATATAAGGAATATCTCGACCCGTCGGGTCAGCCTTTCTATTGGCTCACAGGTCATTTTGTCAACGCCGAGCCTGAGGCTGNNGANACCGACGAATATTGGCTGGCAAGAAAATATGCCACCGTGGTGCCNACGTCGCCCGATCTCAGCGCTCCCGGCAACAATGTCGACCTTGAGGCGCTGCTGAGCTAATCAATAGTTGTGGCAGTCGCGGCGCGAGGCGTCGATGCGCAGCAACACGAAGAGCAATATCGTGAAGCCCCACAATGAGGAGCCTCCGTAGCTGAAAAACGGCAGCGGAATACCGATCACCGGACAGAGGCCTATCACCATTCCCACATTGATGACAAGGTGGAAGATGAAATATGAGGCCACGCAATAGCCATACACCCTGCCGAAAGCCCTCGGTTGTCGCTCGGCTATGGTTATGACCCTGAGAATGAGAATCAGAAACATCACCAGGGTGAGCGTCGAGCCTATGAATCCTTCCTCCTCGCCGATGGTGCAGAAGATGAAGTCGGTGTGCTGCTCGGGCACATATTTGAGCTTGGTCTGGGTGCCGTTGAGAAATCCCTTGCCAAACACTCCTCCCGAGCCGATGGCGATTTTCGACTGATTGACATTATAGCCGGCGCCGCGAAGGTCCTCCTCCATGCCGAGGGTCACCTTGATGCGCTGCTGCTGGTGGGGCTGAAGCACCTTGTTGAAGGCATAGTTGACCGAAAACAGAAAAGCTACCGAAAGAAGCGAAGCGATTATCGTGTGGGTGATCGGCTTCGCTTTTTCACGAAAAGAGAGGAAGATGAGATAGAACACCGCCAGGACTATAGCTCCGGTGGCTACCCATGTGCCGTTGATTTCTATGCCTAAATGCCACAATCCCCATGCCGCAAGCACGATGACCATAAATCCCACAAGCATGTTGCGGGCGGCTAACGGCTGGCGGCAGTAGATGGCGGTCATGCCTACCATTATGAGCATGATCATGAGATAGACGGTCATTTCTCCCGCCGGCATTCCGAGAAACACTATCTCGGTATATTTGACCGCCACCACAAAAAACACTATGGCACACAATGCCGCGAGAAGCACCAGGCCGCTCATTCCCTCGCGATAGAGCACGAAGAACAATGACATATAGACCAGTGCCGAGCCGGTTTCATTCTGGGCGAGAATCAACAATACCGGCATGAAGATGATAGCCAGGGCCTTGAAGAAGTTTTTGCGCTTGGCGGTGAGGTTGAAGTCATAGCCCGAGAAAAGTTTTGCCAGCGCAAGCGCCGTGGTGACTTTGGCAAACTCGGCCGGCTGGAGACTCACCGGGCCGAGCACCAGCCATGAGTGGGATCCCTTGATGTCGGGGGCTATGAAGATGGTTATGAACAATAGTCCCAACATGCCCACATAGAGCGGGAAAGCGTAGGTCTCATAAATTCGCGGGTCGATGAGCAGCAGTATCATGCCGAGCAGCAGCGACAGGCCGATCCATGTGATCTGCTTGCCCGAAAACTCATTGAAGGAGAAAATCGAGGCATTGTCGAAGTCGTAGCTCGCGGCATAGATGCTCACGGCTCCNGCNATCACCAACACCAGATAAAGCATTATNGTTATCCAGTCGATGTAGCGNAACACCGTNGGNGAATCNTCGTTATGGTTGTAGCTCAGATTAATATTCATATTCGCTAAGGTGGTCGGTGCGGGCTCTCATCATGGCCTGCTCCATCGGTTTNCGGTTTTCNGCTATATANCCTTTGAGATATTTTTCAATCACNAGCGACCCGATAGGCACACCGTAGGTGGCGCCCCACTCGCCGTTTTCAACATAAACGGCCACGGCGATTTTGGGGTCTTCGTAGGGAGCGAAGCCCATGAAAGCGGAGTGGTCGAGGCCGTGGGGATTCTGTGCCGTGCCTGTCTTGCCGGCCACTTCGATGTCGGGCAGGTTGGCTTTGGTGCAAGTACCTCCGAGCACCGCCATCCTCATGCCGTGGGCCACGGCGGGGTAGTGGGAAACATCAACGGTGGGCACTCTTTTGGTGAGATATTCTGGAGCAAGAACGGTGTCCTGAATCTCCTTCACCACATGGGGAGTTATAAACCATCCGCGGTTGGCTATCGTGGCGGCGAGGTTGGCAATCTGGAGCGGTGTTGCCGTCACCTCACCCTGGCCGATAGCCACCGAGATAACCGTGTTGGCACTCCAGTGACCTTCGCCGTAACGCTTGGAGTAATATTTGGCGTTGGGGAGAAATCCGCGTCCTTCGCCCGGCAAGTCGATGCCGAGCTTATAGCCGTAGCCCATCGACACAAGATGATTTTTCCATATCTCGAAAGCGTCGGCCGAGGTGCCGTATTTGCTGCGGCGGTCGATCATGTTTTTAAATCCCCAACAGAAATAGGAGTTGCATGAAGTCTGGAGGGCGAAATCGAGGGCGAGGGGAGAGTAGTGGCTGTGGCAGCCTACCCTCAGGTTGCCGTTGATATAGCCTCGGGAACAGGGGTAGCGGGTGTTGTTGTCAACTATTCCCTCGGTGAGAAATATCAGCGCCTGGGTGGGCTTGAATGTCGAGCCGGGGGGATAGAAGCCCGATTTGGCACGGTCCATCAGCGGGCGGTGGGGCGTTTCCTTGAGCATCTGATAGTTTTTGCCACGGTCGCGCCCCACGAGCAGCGAGGGGTCGTAGGAGGGGGAGGTGACAAAGGCGAGCACTTCGCCGGTGGCCGGCTCGATAGCCACGATGGCGCCGAGCTTGTTCATCATCAGGCTCTCGGCATATTGCTGCAGCTCGATGTCGAGCGACAGTTTCAGGTTGCGGCCCGCCACGGCGCTCACGTCATAGCGGCCATCCTCATATTTTCCCTTGATCTGGCCGTTGGCCGCGCGGATGAGGATTTCTGTGCCTTTGCGGCCGCGCAGGTGCTCCTCATAAGAGTTTTCCACACCGGTGTCGCCGGTATAGTCGCCGCGCGAGTAGTAGGGGTCATTTTCGATGTCGTTTTTCGACACCTCGCGGATGTTGCCGAGCACATTGGCCGCGCAATGATAGTAGTAGTCGCGCTGAATGCGCTTCTGAATATAGAATCCGGGAAAGCGGTAGAGCTTTTCCTGCAGGCGCCCGTAGTCTTCGGTGGTGAGGTTTGACATGAAGGTCTGGGGCACATAGGAGGAATAGTTGGGCGACGAGCGCATGTTGCTCCAGCGGGTGTGAAACTCCTCCTCTGTGATTCCCAGCGACTTGCTCAGGTTGAGAGTGTCAAACGGCTCTACATCGCGGGGTATGAGCATGAGGTCGTAGGCAGGTTGGTTGAAAACCACAACCTTGCCCGTGCGGTCATAGATAGTGCCTCTCGAAGGATAGATAGTTTTTTTGAGAAAGGCGTTTGAATCGGCATATGCTTTATATTTGTCATCAGCTACTTGCAGGTCGAAAAGTCTCACGCAGTAGATGGCGCAGATGGCAATTACAAAGCCTGAAATTACATATTTACGTTTTTCAAGTTTATAATCTTTTCTCACGACGTTGTGTTGATGTAAGATAGTCGAGGGCAAGGAGCAGCGCCGACGAGAGTATCGTTGAGCCGGCTATGCCGGTGACTATGTGCAAGATGTTGAAGAAAGTGAGTGAATCGGCTATCATGGCTATCATGGAGTAGAGCAGGGTGATAGTGACGAGATAGCGCATGAACACCGACAGTCCGAGCGATTTGATCGACGGGCAGGGGTCGGTGAGATCCTGCTCATGGGGGAAATAGAGTCTGAGAATAGAGCGGCGGGAGGCCGACATGAGGGTGGCAGCGAGGGCATTCACGCCCGGGGTGTCACAGAAGATGTCGACTATCATTCCCATGATAAATCCGATTGTAATGACCCAGTTGCGGTTGAGAGTGAGAGGAAGCGTGATCGGCACGAAGATAAACACAAAGGGCACCGCCACGCCAAACAGACACACATGGCTGAACACAATGCCCTGGGCCAGAAGCAATATGATCGAAAGCAGCAGGAAGTAGAGTGAGGTGCGTGACATGAGTGTCTCAGAAGAGGGTTATAGTTGATGATTGGTTGTTAGCGGAGGTCACTTTTTGGGGCCGGAACCTGTCTGCCGGTCGTCATCCTCCACAGCTTTGATTTCGTCGCTGAGATAGTCAACCACTATTCTCACTGTCGAGAGGGTGGAGAAGTCGGTGAAGAGTCTTACTCTGAGGGTGCGGAAGTTTTCTTCGGCTATGGCGTCGACCACGATTCCCACCGGCACTCCTTCGGGAAAGACCGTCGAGAGACCTGAGGTGACCACCGTGTCGCCGAGGTTGAACTCGGCATGTTGGGGCAGCTCCTCAAGCACCGCTTCGAGAGGCGACTCGCCGTCCCACACCAGTGAGCCTACCAGCTCCTGACCCTTTATCTTGCAGGAGTTGCGCAGATAGGGGTTGAGCACCGACATTACCCTCGACGCATGTGGACCCACAACGTTAACGATACCCACCACTCCGTTCTGGTCAACCACTCCCATTTCGGGCGCAAGGCCGTCGAGCAAGCCCTTGTCGATGGTGATGTAGTTGTGGCTGCGGTTGATGGAGTTGTTGATAACGTTGGCCAGCACGAAGTTATAGCGCTGCAGAGCGGTGTCGACAGGCACCGAGTCGGCATACTCCTTGTTCTCATATTGCTTGATGATATGCTTGAGTTTGAGAATTTCGAGTTCGAGGTCGGCGTTGCGGGTCTGGAGATCGGCGTTGATGTCGCGCAGATAGAAATATGAGGTCACCGAGTTGGCGGCTCCATAGACAGTGCGCCCCAACACTCCCGCCGAGGTCAGAAAGAGGTGGTGCTGGTAGGGATTGCGGCTAAAGAGCAGACAACATGAGGCCACCACATAGATTATCGTGAGGATCCATGTGCTGAATCTTAGGAAAAACCTGATGAGATTTCTCACTCTGAAGCGGGAATAGAGGGTTTAGACGGGTAATTAGGCGCGGCCTTGCCCGCAAGGGGTCTTGCGAACAAAGCCGGCGCCTATGTAATAACGTGTGGGGCTTATGAGCGGATGAG
>WFLX010093151.1_pt1 | contig 21139 bp, 17 predicted proteins | sample 4967041 | NCBI WGS metagenome assembly WFLX01 (sample SAMN12857096, study PRJNA449069) | gut metagenome | isolation source: stool from male and female vole | host: Microtus ochrogaster | place: USA:Florida | collected 2017
CCCCCCTATCGTTTTTGTCAAGGGGTTTTGCCGCTTTTTTCGGAGAATTCTGCGTTTTTTTTCAGGAAAAGCGCGTCACGCGCGGTGCTGGCGGTATGCGTCCGCAATAATCTGTATGCCGCGCTCCACCTCGTCCGCCGGGCGCGCGTAGTTCAGGCGCAGGCACTTGGCATAATGCGGGTGGTCCTCGGCGCGCGGCAGCGAGCCGTCATTCCCGCCGCCAAAGAAAAAGTATTCGCCGGGCACGACGATAACGCCGCGCTCCTTGAGGATATGGTAGAATGTCTTTGCAGTCACCGACAGATCGCTCAGCAGCAGCCACAGGAAAATCGAGCCTTCGTTCTTGTGCACGGCAAAGTCGCCGCCCGCGCAGTAGTGCCGTATCCAGCCGACCGCCGCATCGGACTTTTCTTTATAGAACGGGCGCACCACCGTGCGTGCCGTGCGCACCAGCTCGCCGCTTCTGATGAGCGGCCCGGCTATCGCCTGCCCCACCGACCCGCTCGCGAGCGCGGCAATGGCGTTCAGGTTGCCGAGCGCGGCGACGATTTCGCGGCTCGCGATGATGACTCCCGTGCGCAGCGCGGGCAGCCCGATTTTGCTCAGGCTCATGCTCAGCACGATATGCTCGTTCCACAGCGGCGTGGCATCCTCGGTAAAGATGATGTCCGGCCAGGGCAGCCCGTAGGCGTTGTCCACGATCAGCGGGATGCCGTAGGTCTGGGCGAGCGCGGAAAGCCGGGTGATTTCGCCGTCGGTCAGCACGTTGCCCGTGGGATTGGTCGGGCGGCTCACGCACAGCGCGCCCACGTCGTCATGCGCGCGCAGGTATGCTTCCAAAAGATCGAAATCGACGTGATACTTGAACGTATGGTCATCGCCCGCCGCGACGCGCGGCGGAATGCTCGCGAACGTTCCCGGCTCAATGCCCTGATCCGCATAGCCCACGTACTCAGGCACGAGCGGGAACAGCACTTTCTTTTTGCGCCGCGTCCCGCCTGCCGAAAACGTCCCCGAAAACAGGTTGAACAGGTAAAAGCACGCGCTCTGGCTGCCGTTCGTCACCGCCACGTTCTCCGCCGTGATGTCCCAGCCGTATGCGTCCGAAAGATAGGCGGCGACTGCTTCCAGAAATGCCGTCCTGCCCTGCGGCGCGTCGTACCGCCCGATAAGGTCGTCGAACGCCGTGCCGTCCGCAAGGATTTTTTCCATCTGCGCACGGTACATTGCAGAGACGGCGGGAATCTGCGCCGGGTTGCCGCCGCCCAGCTGGTACGTCGGCCTGTCCTGGGGCAGCGGCTTTCCCAGATCGTCCATCAGCTGCAAAATGCCCGACTGGGCGCAGAGTTTTGTGCCGAAATCGGAAAAATCAGCGGGCGGCATACATTCCCTCTTGGTGCGCGACTTTCCGCTGCCGCGCGAACCTGACCGACAGCGTTCTGCCGTCACAGTCCACCACCGCCTTGCCGCCCGCGGCGGCTTTTCCTTCCAAAATCAGCACGGAAAGCGGCTCCTCAATCTCGCGCTGAATCAGGCGGCGCATCGGGCGCGCGCCCATGCCGGGATCATAGCCGTGGTCGAGCAGGTAGTCGCGCGCCTTCGGTTTCAGCGTCAGCGTGACCGACTTTTCGGCAAGCCGCCGTTCCAGATCGCCGATCTGAATGTCAAGGATNGCGCTCACCTGCGCGCGGTCGAGCGCGGTGAACACCANNACGTCGTCAATGCGGTTGAGCAGTTCCGGGCTCATAATGCGTTTCAGTTCTTCCATCGCGCCGGACTTGATGTCGGTGTACGGCAGCAGACCGTCGCGCGTCGCGGAGAATCCCGGCCGCTTGTCNGNCATAATCTCGCGCGNGCCCGCGTNGGAGGTCATAATGATGACCGTGTTGCGGANATTCACTNTATGGCCGNGGTTGTCGCTCAGCTCGCCCTCCTCAAGNAGCTGCAAAAGCAGGTTGAAGATGTCGGGGTGCGCCTTTTCAATCTCGTCGAGCAGGACGACGCTGTACGGCTTCTTGCGCACTTTTTCGGTGAGCATGCCGCCCTCGTCATAGCCCACGTAGCCCGGCGGCGCGCCCACCAAACGGCTCGCGTTGTGCTTCTCCATAAAGTCGCTCATGTCCACGCGGATAAGCGCGTCTTCCGAGCCGAACAGGAATTTTGCGAGCGACTTTGCCAGCTGCGTCTTTCCTACGCCCGTCGGACCGAGGAAAATGAACGATCCCATCGGACGCGCGGACGACGACACGCCCGCCCGTGACCGGCGGATCGCGCCGGAAAGCAGGGAGACCGCCTCGTCCTGCCCGATGACGCTCTTGTGCAGTTCCGCTTCCATGGTGAGCAGCCGCGCGCTTTCGTTGTCGTCCAGCCGCTCCAGCGGAATGCCCGTCATCATGCTGATAACCTTGGTGACATCCTCCACGGTAACGCACTTCTTGACGCTCGCAACGTTGTTCTTCCAGTAATTGCTGAACGCTTCGAGCTTCTGCTTCAGCTCGTGCACTTTGTCGCGCACCATTGCCGCGCGCTCATAGTCCTGATGGGCGACCAGCTGGCGTTTTTCCCGGTCCAAGTCCTCGATGCTCTGCTCCAGCTCGGCGAGCTGCACGGGCCGCTCCTCTTCCTGAATTTTCTTCGCGCTGCCCGCCTCGTCAAGGATGTCAATTGCCTTGTCNGGCAGGAAACGTTCGGGAATGTAGCGNGTGCTGAACCGCACGATCGCGGGAATCACGTCGTCGTCATAGNCAACGCCGTGGAATTCCTCGTACTTGCCTTTCAGCCCCTCAAGGATCTGCACGGACTGCGCGGCATCCGGCTCTTCCACGGCGACAACCTGGAAACGGCGTTCCAGCGCGGGATCGCGCTCAAAATACCTGCGGTACTCTTTCTGCGTCGTCGCGCCCACGACCTGAATCTCGCCACGGCTGAGCGCGGGCTTGAGGATATTGCTCGCGTCCATCTGCCCTTCCGGTCCGCCCGCCCCGATAATCGTGTGCAGTTCGTCCATAAACAGGATGATGTCGCCGCTGTCGCGGATTTCTTTCATCATGCGCTTCATGCGCTCCTCGAATTCGCCGCGGTACTTCGTACCCGCAATCATCGCCGCAAGGTCGAGCGCGAGGACGCGTTTTTTGAGCAGGTTGCGCGGCACGTCGCCGCGCGCAATGTGCTGCGCAAGTCCTTCGGCAATGGCAGTCTTTCCCACGCCCGGCTCGCCAATCAGCACGGGATTGTTCTTGGTGCGCCGGCTCAGAATCTGCACGCACCGCTGGATTTCTTTTTCCCTGCCGACCACGGGGTCAATCGCGTTCTCGCGCGAAAGCTGCGTCAGGTCGCGGCTGTAATCCGTCAAGAACGACCGCCGCTGCTGCCCGCCACGGTTCTGCTGCTGGCTGCCGCCGGATGCGCCGGAAAGGTTTCTCATCATCGCGCCGAATTCCCAGCCCGACTGCCCGTTGTCCGCCACGCTTGAAGGCATCTGCCGCTGTATGACCTGCGCCTCACGCCGCGCCGTGTCAATCGTAACGCCCGCGCGCGCAAAAAAATGCCCCGACGGACTCTGCTCGTCGCGCATGGCGGCCAAAAGGATATGCTCCGTACCCACATAATCGTTGCACAGCGACCGCGACTCGACCACCGCCGCATCTATCAGCGTGCGCAGGCGGCGCGACGAGGGCAGTCCGTCGTCGGAAATATGCTGCGCGGGCGGCAGGCTCTGCTCCAAAATAAGCTGGTATGAAAGCACGTTGACGTGAAGATTCTGCAACAGCTGATAGCCCAGCCCGTCCGCGCTTTTCAGCAGCGCAAGCAGCACGTGTTCCGGGAGCAACTCTGTGCAGCCGCTTTTCCGCCCTTCGTTCTGTGCGAGCGCAACCATCAGCCGTTGCGCCCGCGGAGAAAATCCCCTTATTTTCATGGCAATGCCTCTTATTGTTTCCGTGTGATTACAATGTCAGCCGCTCAAACGCTTCCTGCAACATCACCGCCCGCAGCCGCTCGACTTGCAGAGCCTTGTCGTGTGCGATGTCGGACGGAAAATGGAACGAGCCGTTCTTGAGCACGAACTGCAAGTGTCCGTCCTGAATGCGGTACAAAAGCGCGCACAAATCGCTGTCCGCAATGCCGCCCGCCATTCCCGCGTCGATTCCCCATTTGAGCTTACCGATAATATCGACCGATTCGCGCAGCGTCATAAGCGATGAGAACTTCATCGCCGCGTAAGCGCGGTACACCGCGTCCTGCATCTCGGTCGGACGATCATGCATGACCGCCGTGCGCTCGCGCCGCTCATATTCCGTCACGTACCTGACGGCAGACACAATCGCCGCCATCTGGTCGAACTCACTGCCAACCGCCGACTGCCTGGTAGCAACCTGATAATACGCGCCCAGCGACGTGCCGTTCCCCTGCCCCGCGCCGAAACACGCCGACACGCCCACGCCTTTCTCTTCAAGCGAGGCCACGCAGTCATGCAGTTTTCCCGCGAACGAAATTGCCGGCAGATGCACGCGCACGCTCACTTTCATGCCGCTGCCGCAGTCAAGCACCGACGAGGTTAAAAAGCCGAAGTCATAGCTGGCGGCGAACTGGAGCGTTTTTTGCAGGCTCTCGTCAAGCCGACGGCACATATCGTAGGCGGCATCGCCGTCAAGCCCCGGCACGAACGCGCTGATGCGCACGTGGTCGCCCGCGTTGACTGTGCAGGCGACCCTTCCGTCCGTGCGCATGACGATGCCGCATCCGGGCATTTTTTTCCCGCCGTCGTCAAGTACGCCGCGCTCGCCAAGAATCCTCGCGCCCAGTTCGTCCAAGTCGTCCGCCGCAATCGCCTGAAACGCATCGGGACTCTCGCCGTGCGCGAACGAATCGAACACCAACGCCCGCACGCGCTCCGCGTCGTCCTGCACGGCATGGGGCGGAAAGGGAAAATTCGCCAGGTTCCGTGCCAGCCGGACGCGGGTAGAAAGCACGACATCGTTTTCAGGACCGGCGGCGGCATACCAGGCATCCGTTCCCACGGCAGCACGTTCGGTCATTGCCCGCCGCCTGCCACGTGCGTCTTCTCCAGCGCGCGCAGATAGTCGCGGTACAGCGCCGCTTTCTCATACTCTTCTTTTTTGAGCGACTCTTCCAGCTTGGTGCGCAGCACGATACGGTCGTTCAGCACCGAACGGAAATTGCGCAGTCGGTTCGGCATCCTTCCCGTATATCTGCCGCTCATGCCATGATCGTTGAGTATGGCCGCAATATCGTCCTTGAAAATGGCATAGCATTCCGGGCAGCCCGCCGTCCTCGTCTTCCTGACGGCGGCAAGGCTCGTCCCGCAGACGGGGCAGACGCGGCTTTCTTCTTCGGCAAGTTTTTTGGAGATTTTTGCCAGCCGCTCGAACAGTCCGCCCACCGATTTTCCCAAAGACTGGGGATCAGGCATCACGCCATGCTTGGCGGCACATTCCATGCACAAATTCAGTTTTTTGCGGGAATCCTGCCCCACCTGCTCGATAAAAAAAACCGCCGTATTCGTATGACAAAAATTGCACGTCGTCTCGTTCATAGTCCACCGTTCCAAAAAGTACTACTTTCAATATACCATATTTTCGGGCTGTCGGCTATATTTTCCGCAGGGTATCGATCGGTTTTTCCCTGCCGGCCCGGATTGCGGGAATGGCGCTCACCGCGAGCGAAAGCACGAGCGTCCCGCAGCCGATGACAATCAGCTGTCCGAGCGGCACGGAAAGCGGAATGCGCTGCAAGTAGAACGCGGGGTCAAGCAGATGAATCTGCGCGAAGCCGGCAAACGTCCCGCCGCGCAGCAGGTACACGAACTGCGCGCCGCCGTTCACCAGCCGCTCAATCGCATGGATAATCGCGTCAAAGTTGACGGCGCACAGCAGCCCCGCCGGAATCCCCGCAAGGACACCGATCGCGCCCGTCACCAGACCCGTCACCAAAAACGAAAACGCGATGCCCTGCGCCGAGCCGCCCAGGCTTTTGAGGATGGCGATTTCCCGGCGGCGTTCCATGACGAGCATGACCAGCGCGCTCGAAATGTTGACGGAGGCCACGAGCACGATCAGCAGCATGATGAACAGCAGCATAATCTGCGTGGATGAGAAATTCTCATACTGCGCGGTGTTCAGTTCGTCCCAGCGGTAGACGCGCGTGTACTGCGGCACCACGCGCTCCACGCCGTTCTGAACGCGCGACAGGCTGACAAAATCGAACGCATCCGCCGTCGAAAGCCCCACGCTCACCTCGCTCGACTGCACGGGCAATATGTCGAACCCCGTCTCCAGCGGCACGAACACCCACAGCGCGTCCAGTTCNTGGTATCCGCACGAAACGACGGCGGCGACCGTGAGCGGCGTGATTTTTGGCACNGTTTTTCCCGACGCAAGGCGGCGCGCCGTAATCAGGCGGAACGTNTCGCCGGCGGCAAGCCCCANCTGCTCCGCCAGTTTCTCGCCGATAATCGCCGTATGCTTCCCGCTCAGCACCGCTTCCCCGCTCGACACGGAAAACAGCCCGGCAAACGACGGGTTGTCCTGGAACACGTCCTCCTGCACCGCCCTGACGGTCGCGCCCATCCTGCCCCGCTTTCCTGCCGCAAGGCCGATGCCCTGCATCTCCGGGTATGCCGCCGTCACGCCGTCAACGGCAGAAAGCGATCGGGCAAGCGCGCGCAACGCCGATTCGTCCTGCGCCTCTTTTGCGAACGGATACAGCACGCATTTCACGTGCGAGCTGGAAAGCCCGACAATGCGCCCGGTAATGCCCTGAATCATGCCGTCAGAGACCGTGAGCACCATNACGAGCGGCACCAGGCTGATGGCAATGCACACGCACGCGCCGATAAGGCTGCGCCGCGCGTTCGACTTTTTTCCCGTACGCGGGAACAGCAGCCGCCAGGCAAACAGCAAAGAAGCTCCCGTTTTCACCAGGCACGCTCCGCAAGCCGACCGTCCACAATCGAATAGCACGTGTCGCCCTTTTTTGCCAGCGCCATGTCGTGCGTGACCAGGATGAGCGTCTTTTTGTACGTATCCGCCAGCGAAAAAAGCAGGTCGCCGATCATCAGCGCATTGGCGGGATCAAGGTTTCCCGTCGGCTCGTCGGCAAGGATAAGCTGCGGGTCGTTGATGAGCGACCGCGCCACGGCAACCCGCTGCCGCTCGCCGCCCGAAAGCTGGCTCGGCAGATGGTGCATCCGCCCGGTCAGCCCCACGTCGGCAAGCAGGTGCGCCGCCTTCTCCCGCGCCTCGTGCCGGGGAANGNCCGCCATGTACGCCGGCAAAAAGACATTCTCCAGCGCGGTAAAATCCTTGAGCAGGTAATGGAACTGAAAAATCAGCCCCAAAAAACGCGCGCGGTAGTCGGTCAGCCCGTCCTCGTCCAGCGCGGATACCTCGAACGGCCCGACACGCACCGTNCCCGCCGTCGCCGTGTCCAGCCCGCCGATGATGTTCAGCAGCGTGCTCTTGCCGCTGCCGCTCTCNCCCACGATGACGTTTTTCGTTCCCTCCGCGACGGTCAGGCTCAGCTCCTTGAGTATCGTCAGCGTCTCGCTGTCGGTCTTGTAGGTCTTCTCCAGGTTCTCAATGGTGACGATGTTACTCATCGCGCAGCACCTCCGCAACGGTCATCTTCAGCACGCCACGGCTTGCCACCCAGGACGCAAGCAAGGACGAAAAGATACCGAAAATCGTGATGACAAGCACTTCGCCCGGAATAATGCGCGGCGGAATGTTGCCGTAAATCATGTACATCGGGTTCTCGCGCACATACGCCGCGGACTGCGGGGAGACGAGCATATACGCGAACCGCTGCGCGGCATAGACNAGCTTCGACATCAAAGAGAACACCGNGCCCATGCGCACGCTCANCAGCAGGCCGAGCGCGAGTCCCGGAATCGCCCCGATAACGCCGACCAAAAAGCCCTGCGTCACGAAAATAGACTGAATGAGCGGCGACCTGCCGCCGAACGCGCTCAGCACCGAAATCTCCTCGCGCCGCTCGTAGACAATCCTGCGCATGCCGTTGAAAATATTGATGCCGACCACCACGAAAATCAGGAACACGAGCAGCATGAGCATATTCTTCTCCACGCGCAATGCGCCAAAAAACGACCGGTTGTACTGCCGCCACGATTCCGCGCGGGCGCCGGGAAACGCCTGCCGGATGCGGGAAATGACACGCGCGTCGTCGGCAGTGTCGCGCAGCTTAATGCCGTAATGCTGCACCGCGCCCGCGCCAAAATAGAGCCGCGCGTCCCGTATGTTGATGAACGCATACGCCGCATTGATGTCGGCATAGCCCGTGTGAAAAATGCCTGTCACGGTAAACACGCGGTCGGACGACACCAAGTCCACGTCGTTCCCGCCCGAAAGCGCGAACAGCGTCACGCGGCTTCCCACGTACAGCCCCAGCCGGTTGGCNAGCGCGCTGCCCACCACAATCGTGTTCTCCCCCGACACGTCGAACGAACCNCGGATCATGCGCAGCTGCGCGCGGAAACCGTCATCCAACGACAGCTGCCGCTCGCTCACGCCACGGACAATCGCCGCCGACTGCCGCTCGCCTTCGCCGACGAGCAGGCTCTGCGCCTCATAAAACGGGGTCGCCGCCACAATATCGGCATCCGCGCCGCAGAACTGCTCGAATGCATCCGCATCCACGCCGTCCGCGCGGACATGGTACGAGCTGATTTCCATAATCGCGTCGATAAAACTCAGCTGAAAGCCGTTCATCACGCTGATGACAGTAATCAGCGTCATCACGCCGAAGCAGATGCCGAGCGACGCCAGAAACGACGTGACGGCAGAGCGTCCTTTCCGATCGACACGGGAAAAACGCCACGACACAAAAAGCACCCACCGCAACGAAGCTATCATGTTACTGCGCAAACGTCCGTCTCCTCAGTTCCGTTCCGTCAACCGAAACAATCTCGCGCACTTTGCTGCCGTTCTCGTACCGCACCTGCACCATAAATCCGCCGTCAAAATACATCATCTCATTATACACATTTTCGCTTTCGTATACAGTACGCATACGCAATTTTTCGTTCTCAAAGTACGAAATGTCAGGCTTCGCGCCGCCCAGCCCGTCATACGCATAGAATTTCTTGATGACATCCGTCTCGACCTTTTCCCTGCCTGTCGCCGTCCTGCCATACGAATACGTCGTCGTCTCCTCGGCAACCAGCCGCCGCTCATCGTCATAGCCCCACACGATTTTTTTGTCCTGCACGAGCCTTTGCTGCCCGTCCGCGTGACGCTCGTCGCCCGGTGCAGGCTGCTCGTAATGTGAGAACTCGCGCCTGACGGCAAAGCCGTTTTCATCATAGTCCGTTACGGTGCGCCTGCTGTCCTCGGTGATTTCTTCCGTCACCTGATACGGCAGCGTCGCCCCGTCATGGTAGGCATAAGCCTGCGCGGAAAGCAGCGTCAGGTCACGGGAAGCCGCGCCGATCCTGAAACGCTCCCGCACTGTCAGCCGGTCGCCGCCGTCAAAATGCCGCCTGACGATCAGGCCGTCCGCACTGTCGGTCACCGTCCTGCCGCCGNCNTCAGCGCGCACGGAAAAATGCTCGTCCCCGTACACGAGCCGTCGAAGCCGCCCGCCGCTGTCGGTAAACTGTTCCGCCGCAATGATGCCCGCGCCGTCAATGCCCGGATCGGCGCGGTTGTCCAGCTGCCCCAGCAGTTCCTCCGCGATGTTCGGCGGAATCTCGTCGTCCCCGCACGATTCCAACAGCGATTCGGCAGAAAAAGCGTCATCGACAGCAGAAGCCGCACAGGCGAGCACGGCACGCGTGGAATCCATGTCGGGATAAAAAACGGCAATCCGCACCAGGGANTCGAACAGCTGCTGCAACGGCGACAGCGCGGGCGCAGGCAACGCAAGCAGGCACAGCGTCCCGGCGCACAGAATGAACCGACGCACGCGCTATCCCAAAAATTCGTCCGTATAGGAAACGGGATCGAACGGGCGGATATCGTCGTAGCCCTCGCCCGTACAGACGAACGCCACGGGAATGCCGAATTCCTTTCCCACTGCGAACGCCACGCCGCCTTTTGCCGTGGAATCGTATTTTGTCAGCACCACCGCGTCCACGCNNACCGCCTGATGAAAGACCTCCGCCTGACGCACCGCGTTCTGTCCCGTGGTCGCGTCGATGACGAGCAGTTTTTTGTAGCAGCCCTCGTCGGCTTTTTTGCGCGCGATGCGGTCGATTTTTTGCAGTTCGCGCACAAGGTTGTCTTTGTTGTGCAGCCGCCCCGCCGTGTCGGCAAGCACGAGCGCACCGCCCTTCGCGCGGGCGGCATCCGCCGCGTCNAACACCACCGCAGACGGATCGCTCCCGTGCTGATGGCTCACCACGCGGATGCCGAGCCGTGCGCCGTGCATCTCAAGCTGCTCCTCTGCCGCCGCCCGGAACGTGTCCGCCGCCGCCAGAATCACGTCGCCCGTCCGCGCGAAATGCCGCGCGAGCTTTGCGGCGGTGGTCGTTTTCCCCACGCCGTTCACGCCCAGAAGCATNTACACCGAAACCTTGCCTTTCGGCGGCNCAAGCTCCACGGACTTCGCNAATCCGCGCAGCATCGACCTCAGCTCGGCGCGGATGTCCGCCTCGTCAGAAAGATGCTTTTGCGCGCAGGTTTCCTGCAAATCTTCCGCCAGCCGGAATGCNGTCTTCGCGCCGATGTCGCCTTCCACCAGCGCGTCGGTCAGGTCGTCAAAAAACGCGTCACCGACTTTTTTTCCGCCAAAGAGTGCCTTGAGTTTTTCCGCAAACGATAGTTTTCCCATTATAATGCCTGCTCCGTTGTCGTCTCGTCCTGTTCCGCTGATTCCGTCTCTCCCGGATCCGCCGTCAGATCTTCTGCCGCCCCGGCAACGTCCGTTTCCTCCGCAAAAAAGTCGCGGTTGTCTGCCCGTGCCGTCGCAGGCAGCACCTGATTCGCCGCCCACAGGTAGCGCACCAGCTCAAAGACCGTCCACACGCCGCAGGCAATGGAGATNCCCGACGCGACGTAGCCGTATGTCTGCCATTTTTTCGCATCGTCATACGAGCCGCGCCCCATCATATACGCGTTGTTCGCCGCCGTAAAATTGCCCGTACAGTAGAACGTGAACGGCAGCGAGCAGATAAGCGCGCTGTATGCAGTATACATCCTGCGCCGCCTTTTATCAATGTTCTCCGCGCGGTCAAAAGGCTTTGCGTTCACCCTGAGGTTCGCGCCGTCCTGCGCAAGGCTTTCGGGAATGTAGAAGAACGCGCTCGCCGCGTCATCGTCCGCGCCCGCCGTGAACACGCCGATAACCGCCGTGCCGTTCACCGTCACGTGCGCCGCCGGATGCTGCCCGTCCACGGCATGACGGTCGAATCCTTTCGGATAAAAAATGCCGTCGCGTTCCTTTTTGAGCCGCAGGCTCAGCACGCCGTCCCGGGCAGGAGACAGCGAAAAGCGGATACGGTACTGTTCGTTGCCTTCATATTTATACGTGAACGAAACGGTCTCATAGTCTTTTGCCGCCACGCTTATCGTATGCACGGACGCGTCCACCTGCAACGTGTCAGGAATCCGGCTGTAGACAAGCCCGTCAAGCGTGAGCGTCGCGGACAGCGCCGCCTCTTCGGGGACGACCGCAAAATGCAGGACGACGGGCAGGCTGTTCGTGATCGCGGGGACAAGTTTCTGCACGATCCGATCCGCCAGATTCATCTGGTCGCCGAGCGTCCCCACCTCCATAACCGAGCCGACCCGCTTCGCGCCCGGATACACGTACAGCTCGACCGAAACCGCCAGATACTCGCCGTAGCCCGTAATCGAGCCGGACAGCACGCCGTTGATTTTCGCCCCGGCGACTTCCTTCTCGTACGTGCGGCTGGTCACGCCCTCTGCCAGCGCATCCGCCGACGGCGCGAACAACGCCGTGCTGTCCGCGCGGTAAATCGTCACCGTTTCCTGCTGCCGCTCCGACTCGCCGTCACCGAAAAAAAACGGAAAGCGCCAGCCCTGCCGCTGCTCGACCGCGATGTCCTCGCCGCGCGCGACCGCCGCCTCGCGGTCGATTTTCGGCCGGAACGAATCCTTTGCCGCATCCGCCGCAGCCAGATTCTCGTCGATTTTTTTTTGGATGCCGTCGATTTTTTCCTGCGCCTGCGCCAGTGCCTTGGCAAGTTTTTTCGGCTTGTCATGGGTCAGCACGAGCGCGTCGCGGGACTGGTATTCCTTTGAGAGCTGCAAGAAAAGCGAAAGCCGCTCGGTCTGCAAGGTCTCCAGCTGACGGTCGAGCACTTCCTGACTGGGAAGCACGCGCGTTCCGTCAATGGAAATCTGCTCCAGCAGCAGCTGCGGCAAGACCGTCGCGAACTGCGCGGCAGAAGCCGACGGAGCATTTTTCTGCGTGAGCGTGAACTGCTGCGCCGCAAGCACCCAGCTCGTCGTATCCTCGCCGAAACAGGCCGCGCCGATCAGGAATGCAAGCGCAAGGACGCTACATCTCTTCGTCACTGTCGTCACCGCCGACGGGCAGCCCTTTCCACTGCGCCTGCAAATACGCGTCGATAAACGGATCGATATCGCCGTCCATGACCGCCTGAATGTTGCCCGTCTCATGCTTGGTGCGGTGATCCTTGACCATCGTGTACGGCTGGAACACATACGTGCGGATCTGGTTTCCCCACGAAATATCCTTCTTTTCCGCGCCGAACTTGGCGTTCTCCTTTTCTTTTTCCTCTTTGTAATGCTGGTACAGCTTCGCGCGCAGCATACTCATCGCCGTGGCGCGGTTCATCAGCTGGCTGCGCTCGCTGTCGCACTGCACGACAATGCCCGTCGGCAAATGGGTGAAGCGGACGGCAGAATCCGTCTTGTTCACGTGCTGACCACCTTTTCCGCCCGAACGGAACGTGTCCACGCGCAAGTCTTCGGGGCGGATGTCAACCTTTATCGTGTCGTCAAGCACGGGAAAAATGAACACGGACGTGAACGACGTGTGGCGGCGGGCGTTCGCGTCGAACGGGGAAATGCGGATAAGCCGGTGCACGCCCGCCTCGCCCTTGAGGTAGCCGTACACGTAATCGCCCGTAATCTGGATCGTCGTGCTCTTGATGCCGCCCTCATCCTCCTGAATGTCCACCGTCTCCATTTTGAAGCCGCGCCGCTCTGCCCAGCGGATGTACATACGGCTCAGCATATATGCCCAGTCACACGCCTCCGTGCCGCCAGCGCCCGCATGGATCGTCAGGAAGCAGCCGCTCTTGTCCACCTCGCCCGAAAGCAGGTTGAGGATGCTCTGCCGGTCGAATTTTTCCCGCGCGGCATCGTACAGTCCGCGCAATTCGCCCTCGACGCTCTGGTCGTTGCCCTCAATGCCCAGCTCGTACAAGGTCTCCATGTCGCTCACGGCGGCAAGCAGCTCGCGCCACGGCTCGACGCGTCCTTTGAGCAGCTTGATGTCGTTCATCACTTTCTGCGCTTTTTCGGTGTCGCTCCAGAAATCAGGCGACGCGGACTGCGCTTCTTTCTCCGCTATCTGCCGGTCAATCGCAGCCGAGTCAAAGACGCCCCCAGACGTTCATAATATCTTCCTTGAGCACCGCAATCGGCTCTTTCATCTCTTCTAACATACGCGCTCCCTGTGTACTATCGATATTATCAGCATGACCCGAAGATTATTGGCGTTCTTCGGGAATCTGATACAAATCCAGCGTTGACTCAATCCATTTTTTTGAGACGGCAGGAACGGATTCCTCGATGAACAAAAAAAGGTTGAGTGCCTGGCGGTAATTCTTGCGGTAATAATACGACTCGGCAAGGTAGAAAATGGCGCGGTCGGTCACGTCGTCCTTGCGGTTGACGCCCAGAAACTGCCGCAGCTGCCCGATCGCATTCTGATAATCCTTGCGGACGAAATGGTCTTTTAAAATCTCGAACAAAAAGTATTCGTCGCCGCCCGCCGGCTCAAACATATCTTCCTCAAAAATATACGGGTCGAGCGGGACGCGGCGTTTTTCCGTGCACGCGCCCGCCAGTTCCGCGCCCGCCGCGAGCACGTCGCCTCGCAACGGATTAGGCTTGCGCTGTCCTTCCAAAAGCGCAAGATACGGCAACGGCAACTCGCGCATCTGCCCGGCGGCATATTGTTTTTCCGGCTCGTCCGCCGTATCTTGCGGCACGTCCATCTCCGGCCGCCGCGCCCGGATTCCCGTGACAGTCGCATTTATGGACGGCAGCACCACGTCGTACAGCGTGCCGTCCGCTTTTTTCGCGATGACCGCATAGTAATACTCATCATAATCCGCCAGCCGGTCCACAAAAAACGACGAATTCGGCTTGACCTGCGCGACAGGGACGAGCGCGGCGACCTGCTGCCGTGCCGAAAACGGCTGCGTCCCCTTGAAAACCAGAATCGCGTCGGCGGAAAAACCCTGCGGAAGCCGCCAGCTGACCCGCACCTGCGCGTCGGCGACATGACTCGCCATGATGTCCTTGACGACCGGGCGAACGTCCGCATCCTGCGCAAACAGCGCGACGAAAAAGAGAAAAACTGCCGAAACAGCGATTGCCCGTCTCATGNCCATACCCTCTATCATGCAGCAAAACGGCGGAAAATACAAGGGCTATTTTATGCTCCTGATTATCTCCAGGATCGCGGGTGTGCGCACCAGTCCGAGCCGCTCCGCCGTACTGCGCGAATCCTTCTCGTCCTTGCCTTTTCCTGCCACGGGCTGACCGTCCTCGTCGGCGGCGGGCGCGGTGTCGGCGGCTGTCCCCGCAGGGGCGGGCATGGACTTTACCAGCACTTCGTCGCCCACGTTCACGCGGTCATAAAAACCTTTCTGCCGCAACGTACCCTGCGCGATTTCTTCGCCCACGCGCCTCACCGTAATCGTGCCGAGCAGGGCATCCCGGCTGAATTCCACGCCGGCCGAGCTGTCCTTGGTGCGGACCGCGCCGGCCTTTATCACGTCGAGCACGGTGTTCTCCGTCATCCCCTCGACCTTTCCGATGTCAACGAGCACTTCGTTCACGCTGCGGGCAATGATTTTTCCGCGCACGGGAAGCATGGCAAGCAGGCTTCGCCGAAACGAGCGCAACACGGACACATATTTGTCGTTGCCCGTGCGGAACAGGTTGAAACGCGTCAGCTCCACGCCCGTCCGCGCCGAATAGATGACGGCGTTCATGGCGACCTCGCGCTCGGTTTCGTCCACGGTCAGAAGGACGAAATAATCCATGCCGCCCTCCCGCGCAAGCCGGAACGCCTCGCCGTAGCCGCTCACCGGATGGTTGCGCACCTCGACGGACGTTATCGCCACGCCGGTAAAAATGTCCTGCAACATCTCCGCGGAGATGCGCTCGACCTCGCTGTGGAGCAACTGCACGGGACTGTCCGTATAATACAGCCCCACGTGCCAGCGTGTCTTGTCCAGATAGAACGGGTCGATGTCCCACGCGTTGTTGAGCGAATATTTGAGCAGCGAATCGTATGCCTCGATCGTGTCCGCCATCCTGATTTTCCGGTAGCGTTCGGCATCGTCCTGGTCCCCGCCATCAGGTACGCGTTCATGCTCGCTGATGAATTTGAGCTGCTGCAAGTACAGTTCGTTCAGCCCCACCTGCGAAAGCAGCGCGGCAAATTCATCGCGCGCGCGCGCGTCGTTCGGATCAATCCTGAGCGCGCGCTGGTATTCGTACCGCGCCTCCTCGCCCATGAACAGCCGCGCATAGTCGCGCCCTTTCTTGAGGTGGTACGCCGCCCACTGCGCACGCCGCGAATCCTCGACCTGCGTCGTCTGCGTCACCAGCAGCTCCAGCGCGGCGCGCATCACCTCGTCATGCTCGTCAATCGTGAGCGCGGTCGTCCAGGTGGCAATCGCACCCTCATCGTTTCCCTGCTTGGTCTGGCACAAGCCCTTCAGATACCAGGCGGAAATCGTCCCGCGATCCCGCGCGATCAGATAGTCGCAGATGTCAATCACTTCGTCATAGCGCGCCTGCGCGAACAGCACCGATCCCAAAAGCACGTAGGCCTTGACAAAATCGCCGTCTATCTGCACCGCCGCCCGTGCCCGCCGCTCCGCCTCGTCCAGATTGCCCGACCGCGCCGCAAGGTAGGCGGCAAGATAATGCACCTGCGCGTCGGCACCGTGGTAATACAACGCCTGCTGCACATAGTCCTGCGCGGCGCGGTCGTTCCCTGTCTCCGCAGAAAGCAACGCCAGCGAAAGCAACGCCTTGCGGTTGTCAGCCTGCCGCTTGAGCGCGTCGGCATAACGGCTTTTTGCCGCGTCGTACCGACCCGCGAACAGATCCAGTTCGGCAAGCCCGAAACGCGCGTTCACGTCGTTGGGTGCTTTTTTGAGCATCGCGCCGAACACCGCGCGCGCGTCGTCCAGCCGGTTGAGCGCGATGTAGGTAAGCCCGCGCAGATTCTGGATTTCCAGCTTGTCGCGCGCGTATTTTTCGGCGTTGTCAAGGTAGGTCAGCGCAAGGTCGTAATCGTCCAGCTCATACGTCACCTGCGCAAGGCGAAACCATGCGTCGGCGTATGACGCGTTGAGGCGCAGCGCCTCGTGAAAATCCTCGCCCGCGCCGTAATAATCGGCACGCCGCTGCTTCTCCACGCCACGGTCATAATACTGCCGCGCCGTCTGCGCGGGCACGACGGCAACCGCCATGCACAGCACGCACGCAAGCGACAGCCTCCTGAGCTTTCTTTCCATACCCCACCCCACGTATTGCCTAGTCTTCCTCGCGCGCCTGATCGTCCGCCGCCTCGTCATGGCGGATGACCTTGATCAGGTTGACGCGGTGTCCTTCCATATCTTGGATGATGAATTCATACGATTTCCAGCGGATGCTCTCCGTGCTGGCGGGAATGCGCCCGAACAAGTCAAGCACGAACCCGCCGAGCGTGTCGAAGTCGTCGGTCGGGAACGCCGCGCCGATACGCTCGTTCAGGTCGTCAATGTTGACCCGCGCGTCGCAGAGCCACTCGTTATCCTTGCCCACCGTCACGATGTCCTCGTGCTCCTCGTCGAATTCGTCCTGGATGTCGCCCACGATCTCTTCGATGATATCTTCCATACAGACGATGCCGCTCATGCCGCCGTACTCGTCAATCGCAATGGCGATATGGATATGGCGGCGCTTGAATTCGCGCAGCAGCGCGTCGATTTTCTTCGATTCGGGAACGAAATACGGTTTGTGCACCGCGTTTTTCAGGTCAACCGCCTCTTTCTTCGCGAACGCCTTGATCAAGTCCTTCACGTACAGAACGCCGACCACGTTGTCAATCGAATCCTCGTAGACCGGAAAACGGGAATGCCCGCTCTCAGCGATTTTCTCCAGCAGCTCGTCCTGCGGCGTATCGAGCGAGATAAAATCCACGTCAATGCGGGGAATCATGACTTCCTTGACTGACGTGTTGGACAGATCCTCGATTCCCTTGATCATGTCCTTCTTCTCCTCAATCAAGATTGCTTCTTGTGCCCGGTCAGCGCCACCATGCAGCCCTGCCGGGCTACTAGAGTGGGGGTCTCCGTCTTTGTTCTTTCCGAACTTAAAAAAACTCATACGCGTCCGCACGTTCCCGTGCCGTCTCCTTATCGCTTTTGCTTTTTATGGTATGATACTCTCATCAGCGAATCCGCGCAAGACGGATTCCTGCAATTGCAGCATGTCGTCGTCCGGCTCTTTTCCCGGCTCGACGTGCGCCTCGCCGTGNTCGTAGCCGTTCAGGTGCAGCGTCCCATGGATGAGCAGCCGTTTCAGCTCCTCGTCCTCGCCCACGCCGAAGTACGCCGCGTTCCTGGCGAGCGTCTCAAGGCTCACCGCCATGTCGCCCGCGCGCTTCCACGCCGTCCCGTCCTCGTCGGCATATTCCCCGCCGTCCTCGAANGACAGGATGTCGGTCGGCTCGTCAATGCCCCGGAACTGCTTGTTCAGCGCACGGATGAACGCGTCGTCGCAGAAGAGGACGGAAANCTCCTGCCCGTCATAGCCGAGCGCGGACAGCACGCGCCGCATAAACGGCTCGACCTTTGCCAGCCAGGGCGGAGATGCCAGCGGCTCCTGCACGGACACGAAAATGCGGTTGCTCATTGCTTCGCTTCGTCCGTCTTCTCTGCCGGGGACGACTGCGCGCCCGCACCAGCCTCGCTGAGCGACTTCTCCTCGCCGCCGGGNTCTTTCTGGTTCGGGTACTCAATGCGGCTGTGGTAGTAGCCGGCAAGAATCTGCACGAACGACTCGCGGATCTTCGTCAGGTCGCCGAACGTGAGCGGGCAGTTGTCCAGCTGGTGGTGGTCGATNTTTGCCTGAATGAGCGTCTGGATGAATTTGTCCAGGCGCGGGACGGACGGNTTGTCCAGNGTGCGGCAGGCGGCCTCAACCGTGTCCGCGATCATCACCACCGCGCTCTCCACCGACGTGGGCGGATTTCCCATGTACGCGTAGGATTCGGGGCTGACGTTCGGGTCTTTCTGCTTCGCCTCGTTGTAGAAATACGCCATCACGCTGTTCCCGTGGTGCTCGCCGATGATGTCCACGATCCGCCGGGGCAGCCGCAGCTGGTGCGCCTTCTCCACGCCGCGCTTGACATGGCTGCGGATAATCGACGCGGAGAGCGACGGGTTGATGTCGTCGTGCTTGTTCCCGCCGCCGCCCTGATTCTCCACGAAATACTCAGGCTGATCCATCTTGCCGATGTCGTGGTAGTACGCGCCCACGCGCGCGAGCAGCGCGTTCGCCCCGATCGCCTTGCATGCGTTCTCGGCAAGGCTCGCCACGAGCATGCTGTGGTTGTACGTGCCGCCCGCCGTCAGCAGCATCCGGCGCATGACGGGCGTGTTCAGGTCGCTCAGATCCATCAGCCGGAACACCGATGCCGTGTTGAGCAGGGACTCCAGCGGCGTGAGCAGGCCGAGGACAAGGATGCCGGAGAGGAAGCCGTTGAACGCGATGCCTGCCAGCACGAACACCGCGTCGGAGAACGCGTCGTTGAAAATCACCTTGAACATCGTCATGAACACGACGTTCAGCACCGCAAGCATGATAGACGCAAACACCAGGTCAATCCTGCGCTCGATGTTGCGGACGATGCGCGCCGCGCACAGGCAGGAAGCGAGCGTGAACAGCGCCGGGACAAGCTGGAAATGCGCCGCCGCAAGCACGCCCAGGGCGAGCAGGAGCGAGAAATACAGCGCGGAAGCCTGCCCGAACAGGATGGCGACCATGAACACGCAGAGCGCGGACGGAACCGCCACGGGCAGCCGGTACACCGTCTGGAACAGCGGCGACTTCCCCACAAAGGTCGCCGCCACGAACACGATGACGAACAGCACCGCCTCAAGCACGACCTCCTTCAGCTCCACCTGCCGCCCGATCAGCGCGGGGGAGAACAGCAGGAACCAGAACGCCGCCACGAGCATCAGGAACAGCACGCTGTTGGAGAACGCGCGGTAGTCGATGTACGCGGGGGAAGCCGCCATCTTGCGCAGCTTCAGGTACTCCTCCTCGCTGATCGGGAAGCCCTTGCGGATGACCTTCTCGCCCTCCTCTATGGCGACGGGGAACAGCTCGTCCGCCGGCATCGACTTGGTGGCGAAGATCGTGCGGTCGGCGACCTGCCCCACCTCGTAATCCTCCACCGTGTACGACGCGACCGTGTCCGTCGTGGACGTGTCCACATAGGCGACCACCGTCGCCACCGCAAAGCTGACAAAAAACACCACGAGGACGTGCCATCGCTCCTTTACGTACCCCGCCGCCGTCCGCAACAACGGAAGGACGAGCGGGCTTTTCTCACTGTTCGTCTTGCTCATGCTCATACGCCTGTACTATTTTTCTGACCAACGCCGAACGGACGACATCCGCCTCCGTCAGCGTCACAAACCCGATACCGTCAACGGGGCGCAGGACGCGCAGCGCGTGCACCAGCCCCGACAGCTTCCTTTTCGGCAGATCGACCTGCGTCACGTCGCCCGTCACGAACACCTTCGCCCCCTCACCCATGCGCGTGAGGAACATCTTCATCTGCTCGACGGTCGTGTTCTGCGCCTCGTCCAGGATGACCGCGCAGTCACGCAGCGTCCGCCCGCGCATATACGCCAGCGGCGCGACCTCGACCACCCCATGTGCGCTCAGCGACTGCACCGCGTCGCGCGGCAGCACCGCCTGCATCGCGTCGTAGAGCGGGCGCAGGTACGGGCTGATCTTCTCCTGCAAGCTGCCCGGCAGGAAACCGAGGCTCTCGCCCGCCTCCACCACCGGGCGCGTCAGGACGACCGAGCGCACCGCATGGCTCAGCACGAGGCGCAGCGCCTCCGCCACGGCGAGGAACGTCTTGCCGCTGCCCGCCGGCCCCGACGCGAACACCAGCTCGTGCGCCCTGAACGCCCGCACGAGCCGCGCCTGATTCTTTGTCTTTGGATAAATCTTGCGGACCGCGCCGGGAACGGCGATCGCGTGCGCGGCGGCGTTGAACGGCTCGTCCCCGCCGCCGTTAAGGATCGACGCGACCAAATCGGGGCTGCTCACGCCGCCGTCCGCAATCTCGTCAAGGATACGGTCGATGATGAAGCGGAACTGGCGGCGGATATGGTCGTCCCCGTTGTCAAGGGAAATCTCGTTGCCCCGCGTAAAGACCGGCACGCCCAAATGTTCTTCGATGAGTTTCAAATGACTGTCATTCGTGCCGCACACCTGCGTGACCACATCCGTATCCGGCAGCACGATCGTAAACGTCGCATCCACTTGCCCCCATTGTACCGCCAAACGCGCAGAATTGCAACTGATTTTGGCTCGACACGACCACGCAGGGGACTCTTCCCGCTTGGAAGCGGGCGAACTTTCTTGGGAGATGGAAACCCCTCTACTTCCGAAGCGGTGGTTTGCCCTCTCCCAAACCCTCGCCCTTTCCCAGCACGGCTTAGGGCTGCCGCCCTAAGAACCTGCTTCCCGACTTGCGCGGACACCTCAACTGGCACTTGAACCTACTTCCCCCACTGCGCGGACATATCAAACGCGATTTGAACCCACTTCCCGAACCGCGCGGACACTTCAAACGGCGGTTGAACGCGTTTCCCAAACCGCGCGGACACATCAAACAGCAGTTGAACCCATTT
>WFLX010285367.1_pt1 | contig 21115 bp, 18 predicted proteins | sample 4967041 | NCBI WGS metagenome assembly WFLX01 (sample SAMN12857096, study PRJNA449069) | gut metagenome | isolation source: stool from male and female vole | host: Microtus ochrogaster | place: USA:Florida | collected 2017
TCAGACCATTCAAAACAGCTGGAGTCGCGCTATGATGGACCATTTTATTGCATCAGACCTGTATGCCCGAGAGGGTAAGGCTCTTACAAATTTCTCTCGAACGTTGCCGGAGGTTACCGGCGATTTGGCCCAAGAACTAACCAAAGATCCATATAGTTTTGCCTTTACGGGTATTACCGGGAAATACAATGAACGAATTTTGAAGGATGCACTTCTCGCTAATATCACTAAATTCTTGATAGAACTCGGAACCGGTTTTGCATATGTTGGGAAAGAATACCGATTAAAAATCGGCGAAACGGAAAATTTTATTGACCTGTTATTCTACAATTTAAATCTTTCTTGTTACGTAGTTGTTGAGGTCAAGATAGGAAGATTGGCCTTCGCAGATGCCGGACAGTTGGGTGGTTATATCGTTGCATGCAATCATCTTCTTCGCAAAGAAGGGCGAGACAATCCAACTATTGGTCTGCTGATATGCAAAGAAAAAGACCGTGTTGTGGCACAATACGCACTCGAAGCGAGTAGTCAACCGCTTGGTATCTCTGAATACGACCTTGCGAAACTTTATCCTGAAAAGATTGATGGCATGATTCCAACAATCGAGGAANTNGAGAGTTCTTNGGAAAATACTACAGTCGAAGGCAAACCGCAAGTCGATCACAAAGGGCAGATCTGACGAGACTGAACTCTGAAGCTGCCCACACTCCCGGGGGGTTACAGGTCGACGAGGGCGGTGAAGGTGCCGACTACAGCGAAGAGGATGAGCAGGGAGCCGATGATGCGGTTGAGCAGGTAGAGGGAGCGCACGTTGAAGTGGGTGCGCATTTTGTTGACCAGGAAGGTTATGAGGAACCACCAGGTGAGGGCGCCCACGGCTATTGAAATATAGCCGGCAATGTAGTGATAATACCTGAATTCGGGCAACAGGAAGTTGAANCGCGCAAAGAGGCCGATGATGAAAAAGAGTATCAGNGGGTTGGAAACGNTGAGNAGGAAGCCGGTTACGATGTCTTTCCAGTAGGTGTTGGCTTCGGCAACGTCGGGGCGCCGGAGGTCTTTGGCGGGGTTTTTGCGGAATAGGTATATGCCGAATAGGGCAATGGCTATAGAGCCGAAAATCTGGAGCAGCAGTTGCTGCGACGCTATGAAGTCGGTTATAAATGCGATGCCTGCGCCGGTGAGTATGCAGTAGAAAAGGTCGGAAATCGACGCGCCGATGCCGGTGAAGAATGCCGGCCAGCGACCCTTGTTGAGGGTGCGCTGGATAACCAGCATGCCGATCGGGCCCATGGGGGCGGAGATGAGCACGCCGATGGCGAAGCCGCGCATTAAAGCGTAAATCAGATGTTCCATTTATTCTGTGGTGGTGCCGGCGGGCGGAGTGGGGAATATGCGGTTGATTATGAGGGCTATGGCGCCGTCGCCGGTGACGTTGCAGGCGGTGCCNAAGGAGTCCATNGTNATATAGAGGGCAATCATCAGGGCNTTGTCGGATTCGGAGAAGCCGAGCATCGACGACAGCAGGCCNAGCGAGGCCATGATTGCGCCGCCNGGAACGCCGGGGGCGGCAATAATGGTTATGCNGAGCATGGCTATGAATCCGGNGAACTGGCCTACGCTCCACGGNATGCCCTGCATGATCATCAGGGCNAGGGCGCATGAGGTGATTTTCAGCGCGGAGCCCGACATGTGGATAGTTGCGCAGAGCGGCACTACGAAGCCGGCCGTAGACTCGTTGACGCCCAGGGTTTTGACCTGGCGCAGCGTAACGGGAATCGTGGCCGCGGAGCTTTGGGTGCCGAGGGCGGTGAAGTAGGCCGGTAGCATGGTTTTCAGCGCCTTGAGCGGGTTGCGGCGGTCAACGATGCCGGCAATGGTGAATTGCCCGAGCAGCAAGGCTATGTGCATGGCAAAGATTATGGCGATAATGCTGACGAAGGTCATCATTACGCGGCCCACCTGCCCCTCCATGGTCATTGACATGAAAATGCCGAAAATATAGATTGGCAGCAGCGGAATAATCACTCCCATGATGGTGCGCGAAATAATGTCGCGAAACTCGTTGAAGCCGCGCTTGAGGGCCGACGAGTTGCAGTAGGCCATGCCCAGGCCCATAACGAAGGCCAGNACCAGGGCGGTCATCACCCCGAACAGCGGCGGNATTTCGACGGTGAAGAATGCNTCGGGGGCTGCGGCGTGGGCTTCGAGGGCCTCNACNGCTCCGCCGGAGGTTATCAGCTTGGGNAAGGCCCAGGCGCTGACTCCGAAGGCAAACCAGCCCGAGGCCATGGTCATGGCGTAGGCTATCAGCGCCGTTACGGCGAGCATCTTGCCCGCCTTGGAGCCGATTTCGGCAATGGCGGGGGCCACGTAGCCGAGAATCAGCAGCGGGATTATGAATCCGAGAAATTGCGAGAATATCGCGTTGAAGGTCATGAACAGGCGGGCGCCCCAGACCGGCATGATGTAGCCGGCGCCGATGCCCGCGACGATTGCAATGAGTATGCGGACAAGCAGTTTCATCCTACGGCGCCCTCCAAAGTTAATGCCAGGAGCTTCTGGGCCTCGACGGCAAACTCCATGGGCAGTTTCGACATCACTTCTTTGGCATAGCCGTTGATTATGAGTCCCACGGCCTCTTCGGTCGGAATTCCGCGCTGGTTGCAGTAAAACAGCTGGTCGGCCGATATTTTGGAGGTGGTAGCTTCGTGTTCAACTATGGCAGTGGGGTTCTTAACGTCGATTACCGGAAAGGTGTGGGCTCCGCAGGTGGGCGACAGCAGCAGCGAGTCGCACNGGGTGTGGNTGCGGNAGCNGTCGGCATTGGCNGCCACGGAAACGAGTCCGCGGTAAGAGTTCTGGCTATGGCCGGCCGATATGCCTTTGCTGACTATGGTCGAGCGCGTGCGTTGGCCCAGGTGGATCATCTTGGTGCCGGTGTCGGCCTGCTGATAGTGGCGCGTAACGGCCACGGAATAGAACTCGCCTACGGAATCGTCGCCCAAGAGCACGCACGACGGATATTTCCACGTTATGCTCGACCCGGTTTCGACCTGGGTCCACGAAATTTTCGAGCGTTCGCCGCGGCAAAGGCCGCGCTTGGTAACGAGGTTGTAGACGCCGCCGCGCCCTTCGCGGTCCCCGGCATACCAGTTTTGAACCGTTGAATACTTAACCTCGGCGCGCTGTTCGGCAATGATTTCGACTATGGCGGCGTGGAGCTGGTTTTCGTCGCGTCGCGGGGCCGTGCATCCTTCGAGGTAAGAAACGTAGGCATCGTCGTCGGCAACTATCAGGGTGCGCTCGAACTGGCCGGTGCCGGCGGCATTGATGCGGAAGTAGGTGCTCAGCTCCATGGGGCAGCGCACACCCTTGGGAATATACACGAACGAGCCGTCGGAAAATACCGCCGAGTTCAGCGCGGCGTAGAAGTTGTCGGCATAGCTCACGACCGTGCCTAAATATTTGCGCACAAGGTCGGGATATTCCTTGACCGCCTCCGAGAACGAGCAGAAAATGATGCCCAATTCGGCCAGCTTGGCCTGANGGGNGGTTTTTACCGNCACGGNGTCCNTGACCGCATCNANGGCCATGCCCGAAAGCAGTTTCNGCTCTTCAAGGGGTATGCCCAGGCGGTCGAAGGTGTTGAGAATCTCCGGGTCTACTTCGTCGAGGCTTTTCGGGCCTTCTTTTTTGCGGGGAGCGGCGTAGTAGCTTATGGCCTGGAAGTCGATGTCGGGCATGTTGAGGTGGCCCCACGTCGGCGGCGTAAGCGTCAGCCAGTGGCGGAAGGCTTTCAGCCGGAAGTCTAAAAGCCAGTCGGGCTCGCCCTTTTTGCGGGATATAAGGCGGATAACTTCTTCGTTGAGGCCGGCGGGGATGATGTCGGTTTCAACATCGCCGGAGAAGAAGCCATATTTATAATCGTCGTCGTTCTGGTCCGAGATTCTTTGCAGTTCGTCGTCGGAATTAGCCATTTATGATGCGTTATATAAGGTTAGTGCGAGCCCGAACAGGCGCGGAGCAAACGCCGCGGTCCATTGCGAGAACGGGGCGGAAAACAGCGTGGTTTCGGGGGCACACATTATTAACAGGTTTATGATTAGCGAAGTTACCAGCAGCCAGGTAATAGCCCCGATAATTGCTCCAAGCAGGCGGTTGAGCCACTGAAGCAACAGCACTTTCACCGTCAGGTGAAGAACCCGGGTTATCAGCTTGANCACTAAAAAACAGAGGANATAANCAATTGCGTAGCAGGGAAACGACGGCAGCTGAAGTTTGGCGGCAAGAGCCGGGCCAAACAGCTGCGCGCCAACAAGGCCGATCAGAAAGCTCAAAACGGTGGCTGCCTGCGATATTGCACCGCGCCAACCGCCGTAGACGGCGTTGCCCGCTGTGCCGAGAATCAGTACCCACCCTATGATTTGAGCCGTAGTCATTATTGGTCGAAACGTTCTTTAAGTACACTTATGGCCGGATTTTTCAGCTCAATGCGCCGGTCGCCGTCGAGCAGATAAATCGACGGCATCTGGCGGATCATATAAATATCGTTGGCCATTACGTCGTCGCGGTCGAAGGCCGCAATCCAGTTCTCGGGCAGCCCGGTGCGCGTCGCCTCCCAGCGCTTATAGGGAGNTNCGATGNACACNGNCAGNANCTGCGGCAGGTTGCGGAAGTTGCGCAGNCGGTCAATGGTTTCGCGGCAGTGGCCGCAGTCGGGGTTATAGAACATAACCAGCAGCGGCTCGCCGGGGCGGAACGAAAGCAGGGTGTTTTCCGAGGCTTCGGGGGTTGCGAAGCGGAAATCGGCGGCTATGGCTCCGCGGGGGTTGACTTCGCAAACGTCGTGGAGCATCCATTCGGCCGTGGCTTTTTGGGAGTCGGAGAGTTTGCCGGTGGCGAGGGCTGCGCGTAGCAGCTCGGCCATGCGCTCTTCGTCAACGTCGAAAACCGTATTTTCGGCGGCTTCCAGCAGGCGGTCGAGGGCGCCGGCGTCGGCCGCGCGGCCAACTATGGTTTGGGCATCGCCTTGGTGGAGATTGTCGGGCACGGTCCATTGGCGGTTTGCGCCGCATCCTATAAGAAGCGGTGTGCTAACCAAAGCTGCAAAAATCGATTTTACGCACTTCATCGCCTGCAAAGTTACAAAAATTCCCCCTATCCTCAAAATTTCATGCGGCCCGGTGCCGTGCGGGTAAAAAAATAGCCCCTCCGGGGGCGGGCAGCGGTTAGCTGAAGGCGAGGCCGGAGGGGGAATAAGCGCGGGCGAACTGGCGGATGATTGAAAGGGTGATTGCCCGCGGCGATTGTTGGTTGGCAACATCGGAGGCCGCCGGAAGAGTAGGAGTAGATGATTCTGTCATAGGCAGTCGGGATTATAAATGTGATTACGTAATTTTAACGGCCGGCAGGGGCGTTTTATTGTGTTTTTACCCGATATGTTTTAAAACATACGGCCGAACTTGCACATGTTCGCGGAAATTTTCGTAACTTGTGGGCATCTTAAATCATGAATTTTTAAATAACCAACCTTAAATCCCCATACCGGAATGAAAGTCTACAAAACCAAAGAAATTAAAAACATTGCCCTGCTCGGTAGCAAGGGCTCCGGAAAAACCACACTCGCAGAAGCTATGCTCTATGAGTGTGGAGTTATAAAACGCCGCGGCACGGTCGATGCCGGTAACACCGTCAGCGACTACTTCCCCGTTGAAAAAGAATATGGCTATTCGGTGTTCTCTACCGTATTCTATGCCGAATTCCTTGGAAAGAAACTTAACTTTATTGACTGCCCCGGCGCCGACGACTTTGTTGGCTCGGCAATCACCGCGCTCAACGTTACCGATACGGGCGTTATCGTTGTTAATGCGCAATNTGGCGTTGAAGTTGGTACGCAAAACATTTTCCGCACCACTTCGTCGCTGAAAAAGCCCGTGATATTCGCCATAAACCAGCTCGATGGCGAAAAGGCCGACTATGAAAACGTTATCGAACAGATGCGCGAAGTGTTCGGCCCCAAAGTAGTGCAAATCCAATATCCGCTGCAGTGTGGTCCGGGCTTCAATGCCATGATCGACGTGCTGCTGATGAAAAAATATCAGTGGGGTCCCGACGGCGGTGTGCCCACNATCNCCGAAATTCCCGCCGAAGAAATGGAGCGCGCAACCGAACTCAACAAAATTCTGGTTGAAGCTGCTGCCGAAAACGACGAATCGCTCATGGAAAAATTCTTCGACGCAGGCCATCTGACCGAAGACGAAATGCGNGAAGGNATCCGCAAGGGCCTGGTNGACCGCTCGATATATCCGGTGTTCTGCGTGAGCGCCGCCAAAGACATGGGTGTTCGCCGCATGATGGAATTCCTCGGCAACGTAGTTCCCTTCGTTGAAGAAATGCCCGCCCCGCAGGCTACTGACGGCACGGTTGTTAAACCCGACAGCAACGGCCCGCTCAGCCTCTACGTGTTCAAAACCTCCGTTGAGCCGCACATCGGCGAAGTTTCATACTTCAAGGTTATGAGCGGCACCCTCAAGGCAGGTGCCGACCTGACTAACGTGTCGCGCGACGAATCCAAGGAGCGACTTGCTCAGCTCTACACCGTTTGCGGCCAGATTCGCACCCAGGTTGATGAACTCTGTGCCGGCGACATAGGCGCCACCGTTAAGCTCAAAGACGTTCGCACCGGCAACACCCTCGATGCCAAGGGCTGCGACTGGGCCTACGACTTTATCCGCTATCCCGAGCCCAAATATACCCGCGCGGTGCGCCCCGTAACCGAGAGCGATTCCGAAAAGCTCATGGAGATTCTGACCCGCATGCACGAAGAAGACCCCACCTGGGTTGTTGAACAAAGCCGCGAACTCAAGCAGATTCTGATTAAGGGCCAGGGCGAATTCCACCTGCGCATTCTTAAATGGCGCGTTGAAAATAACGATAAGCTCCCTATCGTGTTTGAAGAGCCGAAGATTCCCTATCGCGAAACCATCACCAAGGCCGCCCGCGCCGACTATCGCCACAAAAAGCAGAGCGGCGGCTCGGGCCAGTTCGGCGAAGTGCACCTGATTATCGAACCCTACACCGAAGGCATGCCGGCCCCCGACACCTATCGCTTCGGCAACCAGGAGTTCAAAATGAACGTTCGCGACACCCAGGAAGTGCCTCTGCCTTGGGGCGGTAAGCTCGTGGTTGTGAACTGCATCGTTGGCGGCGCTATCGACGCCCGCTTCATCCCCGCGATTGTCAAAGGCCTCATGGACCGCATGGAACAGGGTCCGTTGACCGGCAGTTATGCCCGCGACGTGCGTGTTTGCATCTACGACGGCAAAATGCACCCGGTAGACTCCAACGAAATCTCCTTCCGTCTGGCCGGCCGCAATGCCTTCAGCGAAGCTTTCCGCAACGCCAACCCGAAGGTGCTGGAGCCTGTTTACGATGTTGACGTTATGGTTCCCGCCGACGTTATGGGCGACGTTATGAGCGACCTGCAGGGACGCCGCGCCATAATTATGGGCATGACTTCCGAAAACGGTTTTGAAAAGATTTCAGCCCGCGTTCCGCTCAAGGAAATGAGCTCTTATTCAACCGCGTTGAGTGCCATTACCGGCGGCCGCTCGTCGTTCACCATGCGCTTCAGCGGCTACGAGCTCACCCCCGGCGACGTTCAGGACAAGCTGCTTGCTGCCTACGCCGCCACCCACGCCGACGACTGATTCCGATAAATAACNGACTTATGTTGCTGATGTGATTTATGTGATTTATGTGATTTATGTAATTCATATCAGCAACATTTTATAGTTTTATGAATTCCTTTTTGAAAATCGCCGGCTCTTATTCCAATTGGAGCGTATATCGCAAGTCCGTTATTGTGTGTGATGTAACGGAGCTGTTTATCCGCAGGGCGTTGCCCAAGAATTCGCGGACAGTTGACCAGATGCGCCAGGCTGCGCGGTCGTGTAAACAAAACATAGTTGAAGGTTCAAGCGACAATACGGTTTCGGCAGAGATGTGTATACGCTTAATTGGAGTTGCGCGTGGGTCGATTCGTGAATTGAAGGAGGATTATGCGGATTTTCTTCGTCAAAACGAATACGAAATCTGGCCTTTGGGTGATTCGAGGATTGACGCAGTTCGCAATTATTGCCGGACACACGGCGACTCGGCTGATTTTGTTGAAAAATGTAAGCTCAGAACTGACGAAACGGTGGCGAATATAATGCTTACGCTGATATGTCAGTTGGATGCGATGTTGGCCAAAGTGCTGAAAAGCCTTGAACAAGATTTTATACAAAACGGCGGTGTAAAGGAAGCAATGTCAACAGCCCGCCGCAACACCCGCAAAAAATAACACATACGCCACATAAATCACATAAGAAACACCTCTTTTTGGTTAAGAACGGGAATTTTCGTAACTTTGCGGGGTATAAAATTAGTTTTTCTCACAAATGATTGTAGATAATATTATTGCTCAGGCCGTAAGTCGCGCCGTTAAAGAACTCTACGGAGTTGATGCGCCGGCCGAAAGCATTGTGCCTCAGGCAACCCGCAAGGAGTTTGAGGGCAACCTGACTATAGTAACCTTTCCCTGGGTCAAAGCCGCGCGCAAAAGCCCCGAACAGGTAGGCACCGAAATCGGCAACTGGCTGGTTGATAACGAACCTGCCGTTAACCGATTTAACGTTATCAAGGGTTTCCTCAATATCGTTATTGAGCCGACATATTGGAACGCCGTGCTGGCCCATGTGCTCGAAACCCCCGACTACGGCATCACCGCCGCAACTCCCGAGTCGCCGCTGGTTATGGTCGAATACTCGTCGCCCAACACCAACAAGCCGCTCCACCTGGGTCACCTGCGCAATATTCTGCTTGGCTACTCGCTGAGCAATATCCTCGCAGCCTGCGGCAACCGCGTTGTCAAGACCAACATTGTTAACGACCGCGGCATCCACATCTGCAAATCGATGCTCGCATGGCAGAAGTGGGGCAACGGCGCAACTCCCGAATCAACCGGCAAGAAGGGCGACCACCTTATCGGCGACTTCTACGTGTTGTTCGACAAACACTATAAGGAAGAACTCAAGGCGCTCAAAGAGCAGGGCATGACCGACGAGGAAGCCGAAAAGGCATCGCCGCTCATGGCCGAAGCCCGCGCCATGCTGGTTAAGTGGGAGCAGAACGACCCCGAGGTGCGTGCCCTTTGGGAGCGCATGAACCAGTGGGTTTACGACGGTTTTGACCAAACCTATGCCCGTATGGGGGTTGATTTCGACAAGATTTACTACGANAGCCANACCTANCTCGAAGGCAAGGANAAGGTNCTCGANGGCCTGGNNAANGGNANNATGTATCGCAAGGANGANGGNTCNGTNTGGGCCGACCTNACCGNCTGANGGCCTTGACCACAAGCTGCTNCTNCGCNCNGACGGCACCTCGGTGTATATGACCCAGGATATCGGCACCGCCAAGCTCCGCTACCAGGATTATCCGATTTCAAAGATGATATATGTTGTTGGCAACGAACAGAACTATCATTTCCAGGTTTTGTCGCTCCTGCTCGACCGTCTTGGCTTCGAATGGGGCAAAGACCTTGTGCACTTCAGCTATGGCATGGTTGAGCTGCCCAACGGCCGCATGAAGAGCCGCGAAGGCACGGTTGTTGACGCCGACGACCTGATGGCCGCCATGGTTGCCGACGCACGCGCCGTGAGCGCCGAACGTGGCCGACTCGAAGGCATGGACCAGGCCGAAATCGACAACATTGCCGAAGTTGTGGGCCTGGGCGCGCTGAAATATTTCCTGCTGAAAGTCGATCCGCGCAAAAACATGACCTTCAACCCCGAAGAGAGCATCGACTTCAACGGCAACACCGGTCCCTTTATTCAATACACCTACGCCCGCATCCGCTCGGTTCTGCGCAATGCCGCTGAAAAAGGCTTTGAAACCGGCGATTACTCCACCGTTGTGCCAAACGAGCGCGAAATCACCCTTATTCAGCGCATCGCCGACTTCCCGGCTGTGGTTCAGGAAGCGGGACGCAGCTATTCGCCCGCGCTGATTGCCAACTATGCCTACGACCTGGTTAAGGAATACAACCAGTTCTACCACGACTGCACCATACTTGGCGAAACCGACCCNGCAGCCCGCTCGCTGCGCCTGGTCCTGAGTGCAGCCACCGCCGACATAGTTCGCGCCGCACTCAACCTTCTGGGCATCGGAGTTGTTGAAAGAATGTAAATATCACTAATTTAACCAACTGTTTATTATGAACGAATATCCTTACAATATGCCGCAATATGGCGGCGCCGATTTCGCGCAGGCCTCGCGCGTATCGACGGTCATGAAAGGCGTTTACCTGCGCATGACCTTCGGCCTGATTGTTACCGCGCTGGTTTCGCTCTTTGCCGCAAGCCAGGGCTTCATGCAGCTGATGCTGACCCACTCGTTTATCTACTGGGCTCTCTTCATTGCCGAAATCGCTATCGTAATTGCCCTCAGCGCCCGTTTGACCAAAATGTCGGGCGCAGCCGCTGCCGCCATGTTCTATCTGTTTGCGGTTATCAACGGCCTGTCGCTCACCCCGATATTGTATATCTACACCGGTGCTTCGATTGCCAAGACATTCTTTATCTGCGCCGGCACTTTCGGAGCAATGAGCATTTATGGCTACACCACCAAGAGTGATCTTACCCGCATCGGTTCGATACTCTATATGGGCCTGTTTGGCCTGATTATCGCAGGTCTGGTCAACATGTTCTTTGCCAGCTCCACCGCCAGCTGGATTATCAGTTTCGTCGGCGTGGCCCTCTTTGTTGGCCTGACCGCCTGGGATACCCAGCAGATCAAGCGCATGGCAGAAGTGCTCCCCGCTTCCTCCGCAAGCCATCTTGCAACCCTCGGCGCCCTCAGCCTCTACCTCGACTTCATTAACCTCTTCCTCTACTTGCTCCGCTTCTTCGGCAACTCCCGCGACTAAACGCCGCTACGAGGACAACAAGAATTTCAGGGACATTCTTCGGAATAGTCCCTGTTTTGTTGTTACAACATCAACTATTTGCGGAAAAATAGGTTTCTTATCGAGTATATGATATTTTTTTTGTAACTTTGAAACGCTAAATCATCAGTATTAAAAATTTAATATGAAAAAGATTCTTACCCTAATCACTGCGTTGTGGGTTTTCGGTTCAATGTATGCCGCCCTGATAGACCCCGAGCAGGCACTTCATCGAGTTAGCGTTTCGGCAAAGGCTGTTCCGGGATTGACCGGTAAAGTCTCTCCTGAATTAATCCTTACAGGAAATACCGCCAGTGGTCTACCCGCCTACTATGTGTTTGCCAATGGGTCGGCAACCATCTTTGTATCAGCCGATGATGTTGCAATTCCCCTGCTTGGTTATTTCGATTCGGGACGATTCGATCCGCATAATATACCCCCACAGATGAAATGGTGGCTCGATCAATATGCCCGCGAAATCGAATGGGCTACCAAAAATGGTGTTGCGTCCTACCGGCCGTATCAAGCGGTTTCTACTATGATGGCAATAGAGCCGTTGATGAAAACGACCTGGAATCAAGATGAACCGTATAATAAATTTGCCCCGTTTTTAAACAATGAGCAGTGTGTTACAGGTTGTGTGGCAACCGCAATGGCTCAGGTGCTTAATTATTATCAGTGGCCGAAGTCCGAAGTCCCCGCTATAAATTATACTTGGAAAAATAGATACTTGACTTCGCCCGCAATAATTCTTGACTGGAATAATATGCTTGATTCATACGCCGGGAATTATAGTGAAACTCAAGCAGATGCCGTTGCGAGGCTGATGCAGATTGCCGGTTATTCGGTGAAGATGGATTATAACACATCNGCCAATGGNGGANCGGCGGCACAGACCNGCNCCGNAAGGAATGCGTTTGTAAATATTTTTGGGTATGATGTGGCTGCTGAGCTACGTTATCGTGATTATTACAGTCTCGAAGAGTGGACTTGGTTAATTTATAATGAACTGAAAACTAACGGTCCGGTATATTACGACGGACACGGAAATAACGGCGGCCATGCTTTTGTATGCGACGGATATGACGGTAACGGTTCTTTCCATTTCAACTGGGGGTGGGGCGGATATTGTGACGGATATTTCCGCCTTTCCGCTCTCAACCCTACGGGCCTTGGTGTAGGCGGCGGTGGTGGCGGCTACAATTTTGAGCAAGCCGCTCTGTTCAACGTGAGTCGCCCGAAGATTGACACCCATGCTCCGTCTCCATATATTGCATGCGATGGTGATCTTATTGGTTCGGTTTCCGGTACTAAGTTGTATCTCCATACTTTAAATTCAGATAATGGATTCTGGAACTTCGGTGATTTCGCCGCTAAGTTTACTTTTGGTGTAAGGTTGGAAAATATGGAATCAGGTAATGTTGTTGATATAANTTNCAATATTACTAATAAAGAATTGNGTGTATGGCGTGGATNTAGTNCTTTTTATGTCTCAATTCCAANATCTCTTGCTGGCGGAACCTATAANNTTTATNCGTTGTTTAAAGCTGATTCCGGCAACTGGGAANTGATTAGGCTTAAGTNTAATANACCGCAATTTCTTATTGTAAACTTTTCCGATGGTAAGCTTTCTATGGACGATGGATTGGTTATTACGTCCTGGACCTCGACGACCGATTTTATTAGTGGCGACGCGTTTGAGGGGGAGCTGTACATATATAATCCATCACCTAATCAACAGTCAATAACTCTCGATGCGTGTCTTTGCAAAGGTACGCCCGAAAATTTTGAAATCTGCGCCGAACTTGGTTCTGTAACAAAATCTTTTAATGGAGCATCCGGTGGATCCTTGATTTTTAGCGGAGTTCTTCCGGCGTTGGGTGCCGGTGAATATTATCTTGTGTTCAGTGAAAATGGACAAGTCAAGAAATATATTGCTGTAGAGGTATATGTTGTAGAGACTATAAAAGTACTCAGCATAACCCCCAATCCCAATCCGCTTGTATCGGGCGAAAAATCTTCAGTGGAGGTAGTTATTCAAAGTAGCTACCAAGAAGCGATAGAGTATTATACTTATTTGGCATTGTGTGCTTATTCCCCTGCCGAGGGTTACTATTATTCAATTTTTGATTATGTCGATGATTGCATAGCAATCCCTGCTAACAGTACTCAAAGTTTTGTTTTTTCCGGAACGCTTCCTGCTGATTTGCCTGACAGTGAATATGCTATTAAACTTTTGGGATCGTTGGATGGTAACTCTTATTCTGTTGTCGGCTCTTTAGATGTCGAAGTAGTTGAAGGTGAAAATCATGGGGGTGATGATGACAAAGGAGATCTCGAGCCGATATCTTGGCGACAAGTTTCTGGATTTGTTGCCGGTGAAGACTATGAAGGCTATCTAACAGTGTCGAATACTTATTCTACCGAAAAACATGTTTCGTTTGATGGTTATTTATGCAAACTGGAAGACGGTTATTTTATTGTCTATGCAGAAATTGGCACTGCCGAAGATTATATTCCGGCGAAGTCTAATGCTGAATTGAAATATAGCGGAAATCTTGAACTCATTACACCCGGTGAATACTACCTTGTATTTGTTGCTGATGGTTCAATTAAAGCCAGTCTGTTGGTAGAAGTTTCTGAAATAGAAGGAGAAATTTCTGTTACTCGTTTGATATCGGAGCCTCGGGATTTGATCCTCGGTCAGACATCAACGGTTGAAGCGGAAATCAAGAATACGTATTTGACATCCCGGAATGTCAATCTTGGTTTGTATCTATGCATCCTCGAAGATCAGGAATTCTGGATTGTGCATACCTACGGCGAAAAGAACCTGACCTTACCCGCTAACGATTTAGTGACAACAACTTTTTCGACCGTTCTACCCGCTTCGTTGTCATGGAGTACATACTATCTTGTGCTGGTTGATACGGACAATACTAAGATCATGGCCCAAGTTGAAGCAAATGTTAAGTATCCGCAATCCGGTCTCGAAGCTATCGGAAACGAAGACTCCGGCTGCAGCTATTTTAACTTAAAGGGTGTTGAGGTTAGCTCAGATAATCTTGCTCCCGGAGTGTACATAATCCGCAAAGGCTCCAAGCTTTCGAAAGTCGTAATCAAATAAGCTGAAAAATAGTCACATCGATGGCTTAATTATGGCAATAGACCAATTTTATTGCCATAATTAAGCTATTTTTATGTGTTTTAACTTTTCGGGGAAAGGTTTTTGCCCGAGGTCGGGCGACCTTTGCGCTATGAAACTTAACCAGACTAAAGCTATGACTACTTCTGCAATCACCTCCGAAAAGTGCAATCGCCCGAGCGCCGCTTCGTCGCTCGCCCATGTGTTAAATCTGCTGGGTGTAATCGCCGGCGCCGGCGTGGCCCTGATTTCAATGATAGGGTGGGGTAGCCCCATCGGCTTTTTCTGCGGGCTGGCCGGAGCACTGTATTGCCTCGACGGTGTGCGTCAGTCGTGGTGATACGGCTCTCCGCGCAAAATAGTTTGCGCCCTGTAGAGCTGTTCAACAAAAAAGAGCCTCACCATTTCGTGGTTAAACGTCATTCTCGACAGGCTAACCTTCGAGTCAGCGCGCTCATAAACCGCCGGCGAAAACCCATAGGGGCCGCCGACTATGAAAACACACCGCTTTGCGCCCGAACTCATGCGGCGCTCAATCCAGGCCGCGAACTCCCGCGAGGTGTATTCGCGGCCATTTTCGTCGAGCAATATAACGCTGTCGCTCGGCTGGAGGTTGGCTAAAATCGCCTCGCCTTCGAGTTGCTTCTGGCGCTCGGGGGTAAGGCCTTTCTGCTTAATGTCGGCAATGATTTTAACTTCGGTGGGAACATAGTGTTGCAGGCGACCGAGATATTCTTCGAGTCCGCGCACAACAAAATCTATGGTAGTCCGGCCTACGGCCATCAATAAAATTTTCATATTTCTATGATTTTTCNTAAATTTGCCACANAATTACGAAAAATTATAGCAATTATGAAATCGCGCGAAGAACTTATCGACGATCTGTTGACCCTGGCGTTCGCCGAAGATGTTGGCGACGGCGACCATACCACCCTCTCCACCATTCCGGCCGAAGCCCGCGGCAAGCAACGCCTTATAATTAAGGAACCCGGCATTCTTGCCGGCGTTGAAATGGCCCGCAAGGTGTTTGAAAAATTCGACCCCGAGCTGAAAATGACCGTTTTTCTGACCGACGGCACCGAAGTGAAGCCGGGCGACGTTGCCTTTGAGGTTGAAGGCTCGGTGCGCTCGCTGCTGCAGACCGAACGCACCATGCTCAATATAATGCAGCGCATGAGCGGCATTGCAACCACTACCCACCGCTATCAGCAAGAACTCGCCGGCCTGAAAACCAAGGTTATCGACACCCGCAAAACCGAGCCCGGCATGCGCCTGCTCGACAAGGAGGCCGTTAAAATCGGCGGCGGCGGCAACCACCGNATCGGTNTGTTCGACATGATTCTCATTAAAGACAACCACGTTGACTTTGCCGGCGGAATAACCAAGGCCGTNGAGGCTGCCAAAGATTATTGCCGNCGCACCGGCCGCGACCTGAANATTGANGTCGAAGTGCGCAATACAGCCGAAATCGACGAAGCTCTCGCNGCCGGAGTTGACCGCATAATGCTCGATAACTTCACTCCGGAGCGCACNGCNGAAGCCGTTAAGCGCATCAATGGCGCCACGGAGATTGAATCGTCGGGCGGCATTACGCTNCANACGCTCCGCGCCTANGGCGAAACCGGCGTTGACTTCATTTCGGTCGGCGCGCTGACCCACTCGGTCAAAGGCCTCGACATGAGTTTTAANGCTGCAAAATGAAAACAGTTTCCAACGATGAAATAAAAAACCTCGCCATCACCCCGGCGCANTGTGTCGACTGGGTGCGCGAGGCTTTTTTAATGAAGCAGCAATCGCAGCTTCCGCCAAAAAGTTCGCTCCANATCGGCGAAACCGACTTTGTCAACACCATGCCCTGCGTGCTCCCCGAGCAGTATCATACCTANGGCTGCAAAATCGTAAGCAGGGTAGTGGGGCAGGTTCCGGCNCTNAAGAGCAAAATCATGTTGATCGACACCCTNACCGGCAACATGACAACGCTGATGGACGGCGACTGGATTACCTCGATGCGCACCGGNGCCGTGGCCGCGCTGGCCATCAACACCCTGCGCTCGGCCAACGCTCGCGTCTACTCCTTCATCGGTCTGGGCGAAACCGGCAAAGCAACTATCGACTGCCTGCTCGCAACCAACCCCGACCGGCCGATGACCATCCGCCTCAAGCGCTATAAGGACCATGCCGAAAAAGTTGCNGCCCGCATTGCCGGCTGCGNCAACGTCAGCGTTGAGATTGTCGACAGCATGGAAGAGCTTATTGAAGGTGCCGATGTTGTTGTGTCGTGCATAACGGTTGCCGACGGCCTGCTGATGCCGCAAACCGAGCAGTTCAAGCCCGGAGTGCTGGTCGTGCCGGTGCACACGCGCGGATTCCAGAACTGCGACACGGTTTTCGAAAAGGTGTTTGCCGACGACCGCGGCCACGTGTGCGGCTTCAAGTATTTCAACGAGTTCCGCAGCTTTGGCGAGCTTGGCGACGTGTTGTCCGGCCGAATTCCGGGCCGCACATCCGACAGCGAACGCATCCTTGCCTACAACATCGGCCTGGGCCTCCACGACATTGTTTACGCCACAAAAATTCTTGGCCTATTGGAACAAAATCATTCCCAAAAGGACTAATTCGGGCCGATTTTTTTTGAGTTAAGAAAATATTTGCGTATCTTTGCAGCCTGCATTATGCGCTTTTGAATACGTTAATTCAATCATTCACTAAACATAATAATTTTATGAGCCTTAATATCATCGTGCTCGCCAAGCAGGTGCCCGACACCCGCAACGTGGGCAAAGATGCAATGAAAGAAGACGGCACCATCAACCGTGCGGTTCTGCCCGCCATCTTCAATCCCGAAGACCTCAACGCCCTGGAGCAGGCCCTGCGCCTCAAGGACGCCAACCCCGGCTCCACCGTTACTGTCCTCACTATGGGTCTTCCCCGTGCCTCTGAAATCATTCGTGAAGCAATCTATCGTGGCGCCGACCGCGGCGTAGTTCTTACCGACCGTGCTCTCGGCGGTGCCGACACTCTGGCTACGAGCTACTCCCTGTCGCAGGCTATCCGCAAAATGGAGGGCTACGACATTATCCTCGGCGGACGTCAGGCCATCGACGGCGACACTGCCCAGGTGGGTCCCCAGATTGCCGAAAAACTCGGTGTTCCCCAGATTACCTACGCTGAAGAAATCATCGATTGNAAAGATGGCTACGTAACCGTTAAGCGCCGCCTCGAAAACGGCGTTGAAACCGTTAAGGCCCCGCTGCCTTGCCTCGTAACCGTTGGCGGTTCGGCCGACGAATGCCGTCCGCGCAATGCACGCCGCGTCTGCAAATTCAAATATGCCGCATCGCCCACCGAACGTGCTGCCCTGAGCGAAGAAGCTCAGAAGCGTGCCGACGAACGTTGCCCCGAAGCTATCGTTGAATGGAGCGCTGCCTATGTTGAAGCAGACCCCGAGCAAATCGGTTTCCCCGGCTCCCCCACAAAGGTTAAAAACGTTGAAAACGTTGTGTTCACCGCCAAGGAGTCGCGCCGCCTCGACAACGACGACGCCCAGATCGAAGAACTCATCAAAGAACTTATTGCCAACCACACTATCGGCTAACTCATTATGACACANGACAACAANAATCTCATCGTCTATTGCGAATGGGCTGAAGACCATATTGCCGACGTAAGCCTTGAGCTGCTCACCAAAGGTCGCGCCCTCGCCGACAAACTCGGCGTTAAGCTGGAAGCCATTGTGGCCGGCCATAACCTCGGCGACGTTGAAAAAGTTCTCGCCCCCTATGGCGTTGACCTCATCTATAAGGTCGACGATGCCCGTCTCTTCCCCTACACCACCAACCCCCACGCCGCCCTGCTGATCAACCTCTTCAAGCAGATTAAGCCGCAGATTTGCCTCATGGGCGCAACCTGCATCGGCCGCGACCTCGGTCCCCGCGTAAGCTCCTGCCTCCACTCGGGCCTCACCGCCGACTGCACCTCGCTCGAAATCGGCGACCACACCGACGCCAAAACCGGCAAGAGCTACTCCAACCTGCTCTATCAGATTCGTCCGGCCTTCGGCGGCAACATCGTGGCAACCATCGTTAACCCCGAATGCCGCCCCCAGATGGCAACCGTGCGCGAGGGTGTGATGAAAAAAGAAATCTTCGACCCCAACCATANAGCCGAAGTTGTTGAACTCAAAGCCGACGACTATATCGCCCCCGAGGAATACATCGTTGAAATCATCGACCGCCACATCGAAAAGTCGAAAATCAACATCAAAAACTCGCCCATCATCGTTGCCGGCGGCTACGGCGTAGGTTCCAAAGAAGGTTTCGACCAGCTCCACGAACTCGCCCAGGTGCTCAACGGCGAAGTNGGNGCAACCCGNGCCGCNGTCGANGCNGGCTGGACNGAACATGCCCGCCAGATTGGNCAGACNGGCACCACCGTNCGCCCNAAACTCTACATNGCCTGCGGNATNTCCGGNCAGATTCAGCANATTGCCGGCATGCAGGATTCCTCAATCATCATCTCTATCAACAACGACCCCAACGCGCCCATCAACTCCATTGCCGACTATGTTATCACCGGCAATGTTGAAGATGTAGTGCCCAAGTTGATTAAATATTATAAAAAGAACTCCAAGTAACCATGGCTAACTTCTTTACCGATAATCCCGATTTGAAGCATCACCTCTCTCACCCCCTGATGCAGAAAATCGTTGAACTCAAAGAGCGCAACTACTCCGACGCTGAAAAGTTCGACTATGCCCCCTATAACTTCGACGACGCCATGGACAACTACAACCGCGTCCTCGAAGTAGTTGGCGAAATCTGNGGCGACATNGTTGCCGCCAACGCCGAAGACGTCGACCACCAGGGCCCGCGCGTTGAAAACGGCCGCGTAATCTATGCCGACGGCACTCAGGTCAACCTCGACGCCTGCCGCAAAGCCGGCCTCATGGGCATGTCGATGCCCCGCCGTCTGGGTGGCCTCAACTTCCCGATTACCCCCTACATCATGGCTGCCGACATCGTGAGCCGTGCCGACTGCGGATTTGAAAACCTCTGGGGCCTTCAGGACTGTGCCGAAACCATCTATGAATTCGGCTCTGAAGAACAGAAAGAAAAATATATTCCCCGCGTTTGCGAAGGCGAAACCATGTCGATGGACCTTACCGANCCCGANGCCGGNTCCGACCTGCAGNCNGTAATGCTCAAGGCCACCGAANNGCCCGACGGNACCTGGCGCCTCAACGGCGTTAAGCGCTTCATCACCAACGGCGACGCCGACATCCACCTGGTGCTCGCCCGCTCCGAAGATGGCACCCGCGACGGCCGCGGCCTGTCGATGTTCATCTACGACAAGCGCGACGGTGGCGTAACCGTTCGCCGCATCGAAAACAAAATGGGCATCAAAGGCTCGCCCACTTGCGAACTCGTCTACAAAAACGCCCCCGCAGTTCTTTGCGGTTCGCGCCGCATGGGCCTCATCAAATATGTTATGGCCCTGATGAACGGCGCCCGCCTCGGCATCGCCGCTCAGAGNGTAGGCGTCAGCGAACTCGCCTATCGCGAAGCTNTGGCCTACGCCAACGAGCGNAAGCAGTTTGGCAAAGCAATCATCGAATTCCCCGCAGTTTACGAGATGATTGCCGTTATGAAGGCTCGCCTCGACGCTTCCCGCACGCTGCTCTACGAAACCGCCCGCTACGTAGACCTCTACAAGGCCTACGAGGACATCGCCAAAGAGCGTCCCCTCACCCTCGACGAAAAGAAGGAGTGCAAATATTACTCTAAGCTGGCCGACGCCTGCACCCCGCTGGCCAAGGGCCTTGGCTCGGAATATGCAAACCAGAACGCCTACGACTGCATTCAGGTTCATGGCGGCTCCGGCTTCATGAAGGAATATGCCTGCGAACGCCTCTATCGCGACGCCCGCATCACTTCCATCTACGAAGGTACCACCCAGCTGCAGGTTGTGGCTGCTATCCGCCACGTCACCACCGGCACCATCAACCTGCTCATCGACTCCTATCGCGAGCAGCTGGCTGCCGGCGCCGAACTCACTCCCGAGCTCGCCCGCATCAAGGCTAACCTCGAAACCATGACCGAGAAGTTCCAGAAGGCCGTTACCGACGTTGCTTCAACCAAAGATCAGCCTTATATCGACTTCATGGCCCGTCGCCTCGTAGAAATGGCCGGCAACGTTGTTATGAGCTACCTGCTGCTGCTCGATGCCCAGCGCAACGCCAGCTTCACCAAGTCGGCTATCGTTTACAACAACATGGCCCAGGCCCTCGTTAATCAGCACTGCGACTTCATCGCCGCCTTCGACCCGGCCCAGATCGCCTGCTACCAAGCCTAACCATAATCCATACCCAATACAAGCCCGGGGTCAGCATCCGCTGCCCCGGGCTTTTTATATTGATATACTATATGTAAAAATTTGATGGTTATAGGAAAATGTGTAAATTTGCATTTTCAAAATTATACCTATGGCAAAGGAGATACAGTTTATTTTATACAACTTGCCGGACAATTCCGGCACGGTTCATGCCTATGTAGAGGATGAAACACTGTGGCTGACCCAAAAAGCGATGTCGGAGCTGTTTGGCGTGTCGGTTCCTGCGATAAATCAACACCTCAAGAACGTATATGACACCGGAGAGTTAATCCAGGAAGCAACTATTAAGAAAAACTTAATAGTTCAACAGGAGGGTAATCGCCAAGTCAAGCGCGAACAAACATTTTATTCGCTTGATGCAATAATTAGCGTAGGCTATCGTGTAAATAGTCAGCGTGCGACTCATTTCCGGCAGTGGGCAACACGAGTACTGAACGAGTTTATACGCAAAGGATTCGTTCTCGACGATGAACGCCTCAAGCAGGGAAATGCAGCGTTCGGAAGCGACTATTTCCGCGAGCTGTTGGAGCGCGTACGTTCAATCCGTGCGAGCGAACGCCGAATATGGCAGCAAATTACCGATATTTATG
>WFLX010185154.1_pt1 | contig 21102 bp, 12 predicted proteins | sample 4967041 | NCBI WGS metagenome assembly WFLX01 (sample SAMN12857096, study PRJNA449069) | gut metagenome | isolation source: stool from male and female vole | host: Microtus ochrogaster | place: USA:Florida | collected 2017
TCAGAAGAAAAAGCTCGTCACCGGTGCGACCGAGCAGGTGAGTGGCGACCAGATCGCCAAGATGACTACCTCCAATACCCTTACGGCAATGCAGTCGACGGCTCCTGGCGTTCAGATCACTCAGTCTTCTCCTCAGCCGGGTAAAGGCTTTACGGTAAACATCCGTGGTATGGGTACCATCGGCGATTCAGCCACTCTTATCAACATGCTAAAACCATTTATTTCAACTCGTTGAAATGCTTATCAACATGGTGTTGATAACTCTCTTTCTACATTTTTACANCCATATATTTTTTGTTGATGATAGTTTTTATTACTTTTGTGAATATTAATCAACACCTATGTCTAAAATAACAGCTACCATACTTACTCTTAACGAGCGCGGTCACATTAGCCAGACCCTTCAGTCGCTGAAAGGGGTGGCCGATGAGATTATCGTCATTGATGCCGGATCGGATGATTCAACTGTTGATATTTGTAAACAGTTCGGGTGTAGAGTGGTGATAAGACCCATGACAGGCTATGGGGCGCAGCGTCAGTATGCCACTTCGCTTGCCTCCTATCCTTATGTGCTGGCTCTCGATGCCGATGAGGAGCTGTCGCCCGCTCTGAGAAATTCGATACTCAGGCTCAAGGAGGAGGGATTTACCCACAGGGGATATTCATTCTCGCGCCTCAATTTCTTCTGCGGGGTGCCGGTGAAACATTGCGGATGGTATCCTGACATTCAGACACGGCTGTTCGACAAGCGCTATGCCAACTGGAATCTCAATGATGTTAACGAGCAGGTGGTGTTTAGGGAGAATGTAGAGCCTCATCTCCTGGATGGCGACATACTCCACTATCGCTGTGCCACCGTAGAGGAATATCTTTCGACCGAGATGGCCCATGCCGAGAAAAACTCACGCACCCTTGCNCGTCAGGGTGGCAGCATTTCTGCCCTGCGCCCGGTCATTGAGGGGGCGAAGGCANTTATCAACACCTATCTCGGCGANGGCNGNTTTATGGACAGCATGGGCCNCACGATTTCGCGCATAGCTTTCAGCGCCACCCGCCGCAGCTATTCGCTGGCCCGCTCCCTCAAGAAGGAGGGCACCAACTGATATCAACATCTTTCATCATTTTTCAACATCTTTCATCATTCCGGAAAATGGTAGTCTATATCGACACTTCTTCCCGCCACTCCCCTCTCTCGATGTTTGCCGTCAACCTGGTGTCAAACCTCAGTTTCAACGGCCTCACCACGGCTCTTGTGGCCCGCAGGGAATCTCCCGCCTATAAACATCAGTTTTCGGATGATGTCAACAAGGTTGCTTCATCGTTCGGGTGGTGGGCCAAGGTGTCGCTTCCGCTCAAATTAATGAAGCTCTGCCGCGAGCAGAAGAGGGTGAGCATCATCACCCCCTCCCCCTATGCCGCTTTCATATGCTGCGGCCTCCGACCGAAAATGGCCGCCGAGGGGTGTGATTTCAAAGTCATACTCACCTATCCCGCCACTCGCCCCCAACCCGTCGATCAGACCTATTCATTATGTCTCAAAGAGGTTGACGCAGTGGTGTTGGGCGCCGAGGAGGAGCGCGAGGTGCTCTCACGCCTCTATCCCCGTATTCCCAAAGATAAATATACTGTTATCACTCCCGGTGTGACCAATATGTTCCCCCGGGAAGAGAGGGTNGCTANNNTGCCGNCTCCCGAAACCTCGACCATCACCCTGCTCTCTCACGGCGCCATTACCGTTGACTGCGGTCTCGCTCCCCTCATCGAAGCGATGGGCCGTTATCACACCCTCAATGTGTCGCTCCTTGTGGCGGGCCAGGGTGAAGGGCGATATGCCATGCCTCTGGTGAGAAGTGTCAGAAATCTCGGGCTTCAGGACAGGGTGATATTTTTAGGCGACACCCCCCTCACCGACGATATCGTAGCGCAGGCGGATATGGGTGTTCTCACCTCGCCCCACGACTGGATGAATCCCCTCACCGCCGCGGCCTTCATGAGCCGCCGGTTGCCGGTCATGGCTGCCGACTCGCGCCTCAACAGCGATCTTATCCGCAACCGGGTCGACGGCCTGATGGTCAACACCACTCCCGGCAGCGATGTTTCAGAGTCATGGGCGGCGGCCTTCCGCAGCCTCATCGGCAATTCCGGCTTCATCAAGGCCATGAGCGACGAAGCTATCGCCCGCGCCGAAAATCAGATGACCATATCAGGATTTATCAACAGGTTTAACAAATTTCTCTGACAGCCATGAGCCAACCAAACGGAGAATTGAAATATATCGTCGTGACCGCCGGTAATGCCGCCGGATATAAGGATTTGTTCAGCGACATAGTCGTCAACGGGCAGCCCGGCAATGCGGTTACCGTCTATAAAGCCCGCAACCATATCTACCGTATTCCCGACCCGTGGGGCGGCTGGATAAATATCAAGGATTTCAAGCTTCCCAATGTTGTCAACAAATATGTTTACGGCAATATCCGCCACTCCAAGGCCCGCCGGTCGTATGACAACGCCCTCGAATTGCTCAGGCTCGGGTTTTCCACACCCCAGCCTATGGGCTATGGCGAGGTGATAGAGGGCCGCTGCCTCACCCGGAGCTATTATTTTTCGCGTCAGGTCGACGATATAATCGAGATGCGCGACGTGGCGCGTCATGCCGACTGGCGCGAACTGCTCTTTGCTTTGGGCAAGGAGATGGCGCGATTGCATGAGGCGGGAGTGTGGATGAAGGATTTTTCGCCCGGCAACGTGATGTTTAAGCGAACTCCCGACGGAAATTATCTGTTCAGCTATGTGGATCTCAACCGCATTGAGTTTAACTGCCGGTCGCGCGCCAAGCTCATGAAGATGTTTGGCGCCATGGTCTATTCGCCCGCCCATCTCATGGCCATAGCCGAGGGTTATGCTTCGGCCACCGGCATGAAGCTCAAGGTTGTGGCCCGCGAGGCGCTGATAGCCATGAGCCGCTTTGAGCAGCGCACCGCCCGCAAGCAATTCCTCAAGCAACTTCTCTTTAAAAAACGAAATAATCCCCCCTCTATAGCTATGCCCGAAACCTCACCCCTGCAGATATATTGCAAGAATCTCGACACCTATATCGACATCAAAGGTGGAGAAACACTTTTGGAAATATTTGAGCGCATCTCCGGCCGCATGAACGGCATGCGTCCCGTGTGTGCCCTTGTCAATTTCAAAAACGAAGGGCTCTCCTACCCTGTCTATACTTCTAAACATGTGGAGTTTCTCGACTATACCTCTCCTTCGGGGGCGCGTACCTATGTGAGGTCGCTGTGCATGATGCTCTATCGCGCCGTCACCGGACTCTATCCCGGTGTGAAGCTCAAGATCGAGCACTCCCTCAGCCGCGGCTATTTTTGCCGGCTGGTGGGACTGCCCGAGGGTGTGGAGGTTAACGACGCTCTCGTTGCGGAGATAAAGCGCGAAATGCTCTCTCTTGTGGAGCGCAAACTTCCTTTCGAGCCTCATGAGGTGCTCACCACCCACGCCGTCGAGATATTCGAGAAGCAGCATCTGTTTGACAANTCNGGTTTGCTCCGCACACTCCATACTCTCTATTCCACCTACTACACCCTCGACGGAGTGGCCGACTACTATTACGGCTGTCTCGCTCCCGACACCGGATTGCTCGGTGTGTTTGACCTCATGGTCTATCACGACGGATTGTTGCTCATGGCGCCCGATCCCTCCGACCCGTCGGTGCCCCTCACCCCTGTTCCTCAGCCCAAGATGTATCATGCCTTCACCGACTATCTGAAGTTTAACGACATCGTGGGGGTGACAAATGTGGGTGAGCTCAACAGCGCCGTGGCCAAAGGTGAGTCGGCAATGCTTATCAATGTCAGCGAGGCTCTCCACGACAAGCGCATTTCGACCATCGCCGACATGATAACCGAGCGGTTCCGCAATGGCGGGGCAAAGGTAGTGCTTATAGCCGGGCCGTCGTCGTCGGGTAAAACCACCTTTACCAAGCGGCTTGCCATTCATCTCATGACCAACCTCATCAATCCGCGCATGATTTCGCTCGACGATTATTTCGTTGACCGCGAACACACCCCGCGCGATGCCGACGGTGAGTTTGATTACGAATCGTTGTATGCTCTCGACATCGACGCCTTTAATTCCGACCTCAATACCCTTATCAACGGGGGTGAGGTCTCACTGCCCTACTATGATTTTGAGAGCGGCACCCGCCGGTATAAGGGCAACAGAATGACCCTCGGCAACAATTCGGTGCTTCTCATCGAGGGAATACACGGTCTTAATCCCGAGCTTACCGACAAGATTGCCGACGAGATGAANTTTAAGGTCTATGTGTCGGCTCTCACCACTATCAACCTCGACAATCACAACTGGATTCCCACGACCGACAACCGNTTGTTGCGNCGCATNATCCGCGACTATAAATATCGCGGCGCCTCGGCTATCGACACTATCAGGAGGTGGCCGTCGGTGAGACGCGGCGAGGAGAAATGGATTTTCCCTTATCAGGAGAATGCCGACGCCACTTTCAATTCCTCATTGCTGTTTGAGCTGGCGGNGTTGCGCGACAAGGGTGAGAAGATACNCGCTCAGGTGCCTCACGACATTCCCGAATATGGCGAGGCTCACCGTCTGCGTCATTTCCTCAGCTATTTCACTCCCATCGACGAAAATCTCATCCCCTCAACCTCCCTCATCAGGGAATTCCTCGGCGGCTCCTCTTTCCACTATTAACCTGATAATAAGCCATATAGGGCCTATAAGCCTTATAAGCCCTATATGCCCTATAATTCGAGAAGTGAGATCAGCTGGCCGGTCGTCAGGCCGATGATAATTTTGGCGGGGTCGGTGGTCCGCAAGGCTTCGGCAATCGCCTCGGGTGTGTATTCCTTGTCTTTGAGCAGGGAGGAGAGCGATTCTACCGGTTGGTCGCCGGTAAAGAAATCGCCCGTAAAAGTTATATCCTTTATTATAGGAGGGTCGGTGGAATAGTCAAGGGTGAGGTCGACAGCTATCTCGCCCACTCCCGCTATATGGCGGCTCATGGTCGACCGTGCTTTTGGATTGTTGCCCTCCACCCATGAGGGTAGACGGTAGCCGGCGGCTATTTTCTCAATTTCCTCAACNTCGCGNGGCGNCAGTTCAATANNTTTGGCCGAGGCTNNTTGCTCGGCGAGGGCTANNAACTGCTCGGCCGTGAAGTCGGGGCGGTATTCGCTAAGAGATGTCACGCGGCTTCTCACGCTCTCCACCCCTTTCGACTGAAGTTTGGCTTTGGAGGGGGTGAGCGCTTTCTGCATGGTTGCCGAGTCGATTTTCACCAGCATTGTAGAGTGGGCTATCGAGCGCGAGCCGAGGCGGTAGTAAGCGCCGCCGCTCACCTTTTTGCCGTCGATGTGAATATCGTTGCGCGAGGAGGCTTCGGCCCTGAAGCCCGCTTTGCGCAATATCTCCACCACCATTTCGGTATATCCCGCAAAAGTCTGTGAGATGTCATTGCCCGTGGCGGTGACATAGCTGAGCATCACGTTGTCGGGATCGGCATAAACGCAGCCTCCCCCGCTGCGGCGCCTCACCACGTCGATGTGGTTGAGGCGGCAGTAGGGGAGGTTGATTTCAGAGTCGATGAGCTGATTGCGTCCGCATATCACGGTGGGCTTCACTCTCCAGCAGAAAAAGTAGCTGTTGTGAGGAGGAAGTTTGCGGGCCGCATATTCCTCGGCGGCGAGATAGAACGGCAGTTCGCGCCATTGGTCACCGCCGGGAAATTTGATGAGGATAATGTCTCGGCTCATTAACTGAAGCTACGTTTATTTCACGGCAATCTTCACAGAGCGGGGAGCAACGCCGGGGGCGGTGCGGTAGCTCACGATATAGATGCCGGGAGCGAGCGATGAGGNGGCATTGTGCATGCGGCCTGTCATGTCGCAGATTTTCATTTCAGAGANGGTNGACAAGGGACGNATCACACGGTCGGCGCCGGCCACAAAGGCTACTTCTGCTGAAAGCTCGATGCCATCCTTAACGCTCACGATTCCGGTCGAGGTAGCGCCGGGATGAGCTGACGAGGCGGCATTGAGAACAACGTTGTCGGTTTTGTTTGACTTGNTGNCCATNATAGATCATGGCCACGGCCTCAAGACGTTTGGTCTTGACATTCGAGGGGAATTCGGTGGCGGGGAAATCCATTTCAAAAGTGCCGTCAGGCTCGACTTCGATAGGCAGACCCATCGGGTCGGCGGCGGTATAGTCGATTCTTATCACGCCCTCGTGGCGCACTACCTGCATCAGATCGGTGGGTGCCTGGGGGTCTTTGGCCAGTTCGTCAAGACCCCACTGAGGATAGGTGGTGCTTACACGAATCTGATTCTCAATCAGATAAACTGCTATGCGGAGGTCTTTCAGCACGTCGAGCGAAGCCTTGGCTATCTTGCCTTTCACATGGGCTGAGGCTTTCTGGCCGTCAACCTCAAAGGTCACGTCGAGCGAAGCCATGGCGGGATAGGTCAGCGATTCTTCAAGAGCCTCGGTATATTGCTCCATGTTGGTGCCCTTAGATGAGCGCACGGGGGTGTTGGAGCCATAGGGAGCGCGGCGGTCGAACATCACTGCGGGGTTGAAGGTGCTGCCGTCGAAGAGATAGGTCAGTGACTTGTCGCAAGGTTTGGTGAAGGAGTCATCCGCAAAACCGGCGTGACGGCCTACATACACAAAGGGCTTGCCGAAAGCTTCGAGAGCCTTGTCGAGATAGTAGAACATGCGGGGGCAGTTTACGCAATACTGGCTGGTGAACTCCTCAACGAGAGGCACTCTCACAAATGCGTCGCCGGTGACATAGAGGCTGGTGGTGAACGAAGGAGCATTGGCCACTGTGCTGCCGTTGACCTTGGTGGCGGCTAAAGTGAGCGAAACGGCGTCACCCTCCGAGGGGGGAGCTGTTACTGCGCCTTTCATCACCAAGCTGCTGCGGGGAGCGAGCGGCTGGTCGAGGGTCACCTCCTGGGTTGTCGAGGTGCCGTCGGCATAGGAGGCGGTGAGGCTGAGGTTGCTCACGGGCTCGTCGGAGAGGTTGAGCAGGTAGAGCGAGCAGTCGAAGGGAGCCGAGGGAGCCACCACTAAGGGAGCTGACGACACGTTGGCCACTACAAAATTTTTGGTGGCCGAGGCGGGAGCGTCGGTAACGGCCTGAATCATCAGGGCGCCGCGGTCGGTGTAGGAGGTCCACTTCTCGCGCTCTATGCGCAGATTATAAGAGCCTTCGATGGCTGCGCCCTTGATCGAGGCAAGGGGCAGGGCTTTCGACACTGTTTCATAAACCTGGGCGCAGAGATAGAGGGGCTCGTCGCCGATCTCTACCGGCTTTGAGAGGGTCACTTCGTTCCAACCCTCCTTGAAGTTTACGAAAACTGAAGCTGTGGTGTCGGCCGAGAGGCTTCCGGGACGGATGGCGCAATAGGTGCGTTTCTGGGTCTTGAAGCGTGACTCCTTAAGCAGAAACACGCGCAGGCCGGTGATATGATAGCCTTTGAGCGAGGCGAAACCCTGATCTTTCGAGGGGTCGAGCATCACGGCTCCCTCGATGATGGAGTTGCTTCCGCTGCCTCCGGCATTCATGAGGGTAGTATCGTCAGTGTCGGGCACATAGCCATACACTGTCTGGGCACCGGCCACCTGACACATTGTCGAGACGCAGAGGCCGGCCAGAAGATATTTAATGAATTTCATCTACAAACAGTTGTATTACAGGTGAATACTCTTTCGTTACTTAACGAGCACCTTGGCTGTTGAGGTCTTGCCGTTGACGGTAGCCTTAACAACATACATGCCGGGAGCGAGGCTCGAAGCGGCATTGACTTCCACACCGGCCACGGTGTAGATTTCAACTTTCTGAGCGCCCTCTACCTTGATGTGGCGGTTGTCGACAACTACGCGCATGAGGTTGCCGTCGGCTTCGGGAGTGATGATGCCGGTCGACGATTTGAGCAGGTTGATGTCGTTGACGTTGATGATGGTGCGCTCGAGGTAGTTGTTGTTGAAGTCACGGCTCAGGAAAGCCACGAGACGCATGTTTTTGGGATTCCAGCCCGATTCGGGGTCGATTTCGGTGTTAAAGGTCATGGTGAAGTTGCCGTTTTCATCGGTCACGACCTCGTTGCCGTAGCGCTCGGTGAGAATCAGGCGCACAACACCCTGGTGAACGAACTTGCCGCCAAAGTCATCGGCCTCATCCTCGTCCCAGAACACCTGGTCATAGCTCTCTACATTGTCTTCAACAACAAAGAGATTGAGGAAGGCAGATTCGCCTTCGGGCAGGATGCCGGGAGCCACAACACCGTTGGCGGTGATGGTCACGGCTTCTTTGTCGGCGGTGTAGTCGCTGGTGAGGTTAACGTCGCCGAAGGTGGGAAGAGCAAGCTGAATGTCATAGAACATCTGGGCGGCCATGGGATAGAGGGCACCCGAGATTTCGGGGTGAGTGATGCTTCTGAGCTCGGGAGCCACGGGAATGGTGCGGTCAACCATCATGCTGGGAAGAGATACCTTGAGCGAGTCGCCGTCTAACATGTCGATCAGCAGCTGGTCGGCATAGCAATATTTCGAGCCTTCCATGTCGATCATAAACTGGTCTTTGGTGTGGTGGCCGAGAAGCACTATATTTTTATAACCCTCCATGCCGGGAACTATCATGCCGGTAAAATAAGAAGGTGTCATATAAACGTCCTCACTGCTGAAGAACTCCAGGAGGGTGCGGTGGGTGAACTGCTTGGCCACTGACTCGGGCACTGACATCACCGAGTATTTGTCGCGGCTCATCACATTGTTTTCTTTGGCGTTGACCTGAGAGATTGATACCTCCACATCACCCGAGTGGTCGGCAAACACGGGAAGATACATTGTGGCGCTCTTGCCTGAGGCGAGGGCCTGCGACAGTTTGATTTCCTCGTTGTGTGACCATTCGCCCTGGGTGAAGGTCATGGTGAGCTTGGTGATGGCGTTTGAGCCTACGTTTTCGATTACGCTCAGGGCCGAGCCACCTTTTTCCTTGCTGATGTGCATCGGAATGGTGTATGATCTCAGTTTGGCCATGTTGCTGGTCTCTGAGTTTTTGGCCTCTACCTGGGCTATGAGGTAGATGGGACGGATCTCACTCTGATCGCTCCAGTCTACGTCGCCATACTCGGTAAGGTCGAAGTTGGTGCCGATATACTGGCTGTTGGGGTAGGTGCTGCCGTAGACGCGGGTAGGAATACAGTTTACCTCAGGCTCAACTTTGGTGGTATAGCCTACGATGAGTTCACCGGTGTTTTCGCTGAGGTCTAAAGGTGTGGCGAGAGTGATGGTGTTCCATCCGAACTTCAGACTGCCTTTGCCGATAGCGATGTCAGCGCCGTTGAGAGATTTTCTAACCCACACCTTTACTCCGGGCTTGTTGTCGAGGTCGCCCCATCCGAGCATAATTTTGGTGAGTTTGCCTTTTTGATAAGGTTCGAGCATGTCGGCTGTAAGGCGTACCGCCACATGCACTGAATCTGAGAAATTGAAGCTGTAGCCGCTCGGATCGGCGGGATAAACCACGTCGCTTGTCTGGGCATAGCCCACATTAAAGACTGCGGCTGAGCTGACTTGTGCGCATGCAAAAGCCAGGAGACAGAAGCATAGTTTCAGAAGAGTAGAAATTTTTTTCATGTGAAATGATAAGAACAGGTTTTTATTTTTTGTTTCAATTTAATGTCGCGGCTGTCATGCCGCGGTGATATAGTTTACAAAGGTAAGCAATTTTCCGCTCCCTGAGCATATTTTCAAGCCGAAATTTATTTTTTTACATCCCCGTATATCATTTTTAACTTTTCTCACGTTTGATAGATATGTTAACAGATTAACATAATTTCCAGTGGATTCTTGATTTGACACATTGCCACAAAATTGCCACAATTACACTCATTTTGTCAAAATGTTAGTAAATGTCAATCTAATTATGCGAAATCCGTGCCACATATGGCCTTTTTATCGCTTTTGCCCCTAAATTACGGTGCAAATAGTTAGTTTTTGGTTAATAAAACATAATCTAAATCCGCTAAATTAAATTATTTTTGTGTTAAAAATTGATTTTTTCATTGCTGTGGGAAAATAAATAGCTAATTTTGCGTTCTCATTTTACGAAAGGCAAATTTTTTGGCCTCTGCCCCATGGGAATCTATGAATAGGCTTCACCTATTTAATATATATACCGGACGAGGAAATGCCCCCGGGCTAATCCGACTTCAGTTGTTTCCAATAAGGTTTTGTCGCCCCGAGCGGCCTCCGTTGTCAGGAGGTCAAAGGTTTTCTTTCGGCTCTTTGTTTGAAATCAATTAATCATATTACTTCATAATTTCTTCTTTATGGGAAAAAGACTGCAAATGTTTATGGCGTTTGCGCTGTTGAGCATCAGTGTCTGGGCTCAGATCAATGTCACAGGCACAGTTTACAGCGCCGACGACGGTGAACCGCTGATCGGAGCCACCGTGGCAGTGAANGGTNTNGCAGCNAAAGCCACCGCNANCGANATTNATGGAAANTTCACACTNACTGTTCCCNGNNCAAAATCAATCCTCGTTGTGACTTATGTAGGCATGAAGCCTCTTGAAATCAAAGCTTCTACCGAGCCTATGAAAATTGAAATGGTTTCCAACACCCAGCAGCTGGGTGAGGTGGTTGTAACCGGTATGTCGACCGTCGACAAGCGACTCTTCACCGGTGCTACCGCCAAGGTCGACGCCGACAAAGCCCGTCTTACCGGTGTGGCCGATATTTCCCGTTCGCTCGAAGGCCGCGCCGCCGGTGTGACCGTGCAGAACGTCAGCGGAACTTTCGGTACCGCTCCCAAGATCCGTGTGCGTGGTGCCACATCTATCTATGGTACCTCAAAGCCCCTCTGGGTGGTTGACGGCGTGGTGCTTGAAGATGCTACCGAAATCTCTCCCGATGATCTCTCGTCGGGTGATGCCAATACCCTTATCTCTTCAGCTATCGCCGGTCTTAACGCCGACGACATCGAGAGCTTCGACATTCTTAAAGACGGTTCGGCCACCTCTATATATGGTGCCCAGGCTATGGCCGGTGTGATCGTCGTTACTACCAAGAAAGGTAGAGCCGGCAGCTCCCAGGTGAGCTACACCGGTGAGCTCACCATGCGTCTCAAACCCTCCTACTCCAACTTCAACATCATGAACTCTCAGGAGCAGATGGGCGTTTACCGCGAGATGGAATCCAAAGGCTGGCTCGAGCTCTCAGGTATCACCAAGGCCACCAACTCAGGTGTTTACGGTAAGATGTATCAGATGATCAACACCTTCGACCCTGTGACCGGCTCGTTCGGCCTTGCCAACACCACCGAAGCCAAAAACTCCTACCTCCGCGCTGCCGAGATGAGAAACACCGACTGGTTTGACGATCTCTTCAAAACCAACGTGATGCAGAACCACTCTGTCAGCATCTCGGGCGGTACTGAGAAAGGTCGCTTCTACTCATCTATCTCAGTGCTCCACGATCCGGGTTGGACTGTTTCGAGCAACGTGACCCGTTACACCTATAACGGTAACGCCTCTTATGACATCTCCCCCACCCTCCGCCTCTCGATTCTTACCGCCGACTCCTACCGTAAGCAGCGCGCTCCCGGTACTCTCGCTCAGGAAATCGACGTAGTGAGCGGTCAGGTGCGTCGTTCGTTCGACATCAACCCCTACAGCTACGCCCTCAACACCTCGCGTACTCTCGACAGCAAGGAATACTACACCCGCAACTACTCTCCCTTCAACATCCACGAAGAGTTGCGCAACAACTACATCGAGCTCGGCGTGACCGACCTCAAGTTCCAGGGCGACCTCGAATGGCGTCCTATCGTAGGCCTCCGCCTCTCAGTGCTTGCCGCCTACCGTTATCAGAAGAGCTCCAACGAACACTTCGTTAAGGATAACTCCAACCAGGCCAAGGCCTACCGTGCAGGTATCGACCCCGAAGACGCTACCATCCGCGCCTCCAACCCCTACCTCTACACCGACCCCGAAGATGAAAACGCCCTCCCGCAGACTGTGCTCCCCAAGGGCGGTATCTACTATAACGACAACTTCACCCTCAGCCAGTGGAGCGTGCTGCCCACAGTGGCCTTCAACAAGACCTTCAACCGCAAGCACATCATGAACCTCCTCGGCGGCGCCGACATCAAGTCAACCGAGCGCAACCAGATCAACTTCCAGGGCTGGGGCTTCTGTTACGACAACGGTTATACTCCCTTCATCGACTATAACCTCTTCAAGCAGCAGGGCGAAGAAGGAGCTGTCTACTACTCCTACTCCCCCACCACACGCCGCACCGCAGCCTTCTTTGCCAACGGTACCTACAGCTATGACGCCCGTTATACCCTCACCGGCACCTACCGCTACGAAGGCTCCAACAAGCTCGGCAAGGCCCGCAGCTCCCGTTGGCTCCCCACCTGGAACGTGTCAGGCGCTTGGAATGCTCACCTCGAATCATGGTGGGAGCGCATCAGCCCCATCGTAAGTAACGCTACCTTGCGTGCATCTTACTCGCTCACCGCAGATGCCGGCCCCGATTACATCTCCAACGCCGCCGCCATCTTCAACCCCTACAAGCCCTGGAGACCTCTCACTCAGGTCAATGAGCTCGGCATCACCCTCGAGGAAATCGCCAACTCAGAGCTTACCTACGAAAAGAAACATGAGCTTAACATCGGTGCCGACCTCGGCTTCCTCAACAACCGACTCAACCTCGTCTTCGACTGGTACACCCGTAACAACTACGACCTTATCGGTGACATCTACACCCAGGGCGTAGGCGGTCAGAACCACAAGATGGCCAACGTGGCCGAGATGAAGAGCCACGGTGTAGAGTTTACAATCTCTTCCCACAACATCGCCACCCGCGACTTCAACTGGGACACCGACTTCACCTTCTCNTACACCAAGAACACCATCACCAAGCTCGACGCTCGCGCCAACGTGATGAAGTTCATCTCCGGTCAGGGCTTCGGCCGCGAAGGTTACCCCGTGAGAGCCCTCTTCTCGATTCCCTTCATGGGTCTCAACGAAGAAGGTATCCCCACCTTCATCAACGAAAAGGGTGAGCTCACCACCTCCGACATCAACCTCCAGGAGTTTGAAAACCTCGGCCACCTTGTATATGAAGGCCCCACCGATCCCCCCTACAACGGCGGCTTCGGCAACAACTTCCGCTACAAGAACTGGCACCTCAACCTCTTCATAACTTATAGCTTCGGCAATAAGATTCGTCTCGATCCGGTATTCTCGGCCGTTTACTCCGACCTTACCGCCACTCCTAAAGAGTTCAAAAACCGTTGGACTATGCCCGGCGACGAAAACATCACCACAATCCCCACCATCGTCTCCAAATGGCAGTATCAGCAGGACTCTCAGATCGGACGCGCTTATAACGCCTATAACTATTCTACCGCACGTATCGCCAACGGCGACTTCATCCGCATGAAAGACATCTCCGTTACATACGACGTGCCCCAGTCTTTCCTCAGCCATCTCCGCATGCGCTCGGCTTCGCTCAAACTCCAGGCCACCAACCTCTTCCTGCTCTANAGCGACAAGAAGCTNAACGGCCAGGACNCCGAGTTCTTCAACTCANGCNNTGTNGCAACCNCNTCTCCCAANCAGTTTNCNTTCACNCTGCGTCTGGGCCTCTGATAACCTCTNTACTTGAAATCTCTTAAATCTGAAAAAATGGTCAATTTTAGACATTTCCCCATATACCTCGGAGTGGCTGCTCTGGCTGCGACAGCAGTGTCGTGTGACGATTTCCTCGACGCAACCCCCGACCAGCGTGTCACCATCGAGACCCCCGAACAGGTGCGCCTCCTCATGGTCGACGCCTATGCCAGCGCCAACTACGGCACCGTGTGTGAGTTCTCCACCGACAATGTTATCGACAATACCGCTCCCGACGAAAACGGTATGCGCTACAACCTCACCTACTATGATCTCCAGGATCTCGAGGCTTTTGGCTGGGATAACATCGTCTCCAACATGGACACCGACTCCCCCTCTTCCGTCTGGGCCGGCTACTACCACGCTATCGCCGTGTGTAACAACGCCCTCGAGGCCATCGAGAAGCTTGAGAAAGAGGGTCGCGGTGAGGAAGTGGCCGCTCTCAAGGGCGAAGCCCTCGTGAGCCGCGCTTACCACCACTTCATCCTCGCCAACATCTTCGCAATGCCCTATGCCGGCGAGACCGCCTCGGCTTCGATTCCCGGCATCCCCTACATGACCGAGCCTGAGACAAAGGTGCTCGTTCACTACGAGCGTCAGCCCCTCAGCGAAGTCTACGCCCACATCGCCGCCGACCTCGAAGAGGGTCTCCCCCTCATCAACGACGGTATCTACTCGGTGCCCAAATACCACTTCAACCGCAAGGCCGCCTGCGCTTTCGCCGCCCGCTTCTACCTCTTTGCCCGCGACTATGAGAAAGCCGAGGCCTATGCAACCGAGGCTCTCGGTGGCGAGACCGCCAACCCCGCCGGCCAGATGCGTAACTTCTGGGCCAAGTCGTTCACCAGCTACGACGCCCTTGTTGCCGCCTATGTCAGCGCCGACGAGCAGAGCAACTTCATGCTCCTCCCCACCTACTCGGTGTTCAACCGTCGCCGCGGCTCACGCTTCGCCCTCAACCGCGATGCCAAGGCTGCCACCATCTACGGCAACGGCCCCACATGGAACACCTCCTACACCCACTACTACTGTCATCCCTGCTATGCCGGTAAGATCTACATCCGTTCCTCTCAGGAATATGGCTGCTTCTTCCCCAAGGCAGGCGAGATATTCGAATACACCGACAAGATCGCCGGCATCGGCTACTGTCACGTGATCCGCTGTGAGTTCACCGCCGAAGAGGCCCTCCTCACCCGCGCCGAAGCCCGCATCTGGCTGGGACGCATCGACGAGGCCGTCGCCGACCTCGCTATCTGGGACGAGAGCCGTCAGAAGCTCCCCGATCTCAACATNCAGTTCCCCAAGCTTANCCGCCAGACCATCGAGAGCTACTATGCCANNGACCCCGANGGCTACGGTGTGGTTAAGCCCCTCAACATCGACCGCGTGTATCCCTCTCCCCGTTATACCACCACTCCCGACATCGAACCCTATCTCCAGTGCGTGCTCCACTTCCGCCGCATCGAGACCATCGACGACGGTATGCGTTGGTTTGACATCCGCCGCTATGGCATTGAGGTTACCCACAAAGTAGGTCTCAACCGTGTTGAAACACTCACCTGGAATGATCCCCGCCGCGCTATTCAGATTCCCCCCGAGGTTATAGCCGCCGGTTTCACCCCCAACGACCGCATCCCCAAAGGCAGCAACGACGCTCCCGTGATGATGCCCGCTTCGCTCATGAAGGTCGCTGACTGAAACCCCTCTCTCCCTTCATTCTCACAATCCTGCTTTATTCCATAATCTAAGCACTCTTAACTGAAATGAAATTCAATAATCTCAAATATGCCGGCGTGGCTCTCGCGGCCCTCATCTCGATGCCTTTCTTCTCGGGATGCTCCTCCGACGAGCCCGACACCAACAACAGTATCTTCGGTGAGACTGACGAAACTCTCGATCCCGACAGCTACACCTACGCCTTCGACTGCTGGATTCGCGACAACTACCTCAAGGTCTACAACTGCGAGTTCCGCTATCAGATGCAGCACATCGGCACCGACATGAGCTACAACCTCGTGCCCGCCACCCTCGAAAAAGCCGAAGACCTCGCCCTCCTCACCAAATATCTCTGGTTTGACGTCTACGGCAAGCTCGTCGGCGAGGACTTCCTCAAGCAGTATGGTCCCAAGATTCTCCACCTCATCGGCTCTCCCGCCTACAACCCGGTCAACCACACNGANATTCTNGGTCTCNCCGAGGGTGGTCTGANAGTGTCGCTCTTCAAGGTCAACGANCTCNACGTCAACAACACCTCGCTCCTCAACGAGNACTACTTCAAGACCATGCACCATGAGTTCGCTCACATCCTCCACCAGACCAAGACCTACCCCCGTGAGTTCGACCTCATCAACACCGTTAACTACGAGCCCAACAACTGGCAGGACCGCAACGGCGCCATCGTCAACTCGCTCGGCTTCTCCACAACCTACGCCTCCTCTCAGAGCCGTGAGGACTTTGCCGAGACCTGCGCCAACTACATCACCCGCACCTACGACCAGTGGGACCTCATGCTCTGGATAGCCTCCAAAGGCTGGGAAACTACCTATGCCGACGACTATGCCTACGCCTACTATTACTATGCCTCTCCCGCCGACCGTGAGAACGACGTGCGCACCTATGTGGGCCTCTACGTCTCTCCCGAGGCCAACAACGGCATCTTCGGTGTAGCCGAGACCACTGCCAAATCAGGCTCCGCTCCCTACTCCTACTCTAAGATCCACACCACCGTGGCCTCTGTTGAAGACTACATCAAGCGCATGCAGGCTCAGCACGAGCTCGTGCCTNNGGCCGANACCNACCTCCACGACGGCNANGCCAACATCGAGCAGAAAGTCTCAATCGCCCGCAACTGGTTTAAGGACTCATGGGGTCTCGACATCGACGNNCTCCGCGACNAGGTTCAGTCGCGCCAGAGCCTCATCCCCATCGACTCGCTCCGCAACCAGGNCAACCAGTATAAGTGATTAAGAGTATTCCTCAACCCCTTAATTCCAATTCGACNACAATGAANTCATTTTTCAAAATAGCTTTGGCAGCCACCCTCTCTCTCCCCCTCATGGTGGCCTGCTCCAACGAAGAAGACAACCTCTTCGACCAGTCGTCGGCCGACCGTCTCGACTCTGCCGTCAAGGAATATGCTCAGCTCCTCCAGGCTGCCCCCAACGGTTGGGCCATGCAATATTTCACCAACGACAACGAGCCCGGCTACACCTACATCATGCGCTTCGACCCCTCGATGGCCGTGACTATCGGCGGCAACAACCAGTGGCTCGGCAACAAATATGCCGAAGAGACCTCTGTCTATAAGTTTATCACCGACAATGGTCCCGTGCTCTNACTCTNGTCGTTCAACAACGTGTTCCACATCNTCGCCGACCCCATCGACGTGCCCNCCACCTCCGAAAGCGNGCTCGGCTACGGCCACAAGGGCGACTATGAGTTTGTGGTAATGGAAGCCGCTCCCGACTTCGTGCGACTCAAAGGCAAGAAATACGGTCAGAAAATCATCATGACCCCCCTCGACGCCGACGTTGACTGGCAGACCTACCTCAACGACCTCACCACCCTCAAGAACTCGATGTTCAACACCCGCTTCGAGCCCCTTCTCCTCAAGAGCGACAAGCTCAACTACACCGTCACCGGCATGAACTCCGGCGTGATGAGCCTCGTGGCCGACGGCGACGACGCCCTCACCCAGACCCAGACCGTCAACTTCATCGTCACCTCAACCGGCATCCGTTGCTCAAAGACCTGGACCGCCAAAGACGACCTCTTCAAGATCAACGAGTTTGAGCGCCTCGCCGACGGCAGCCTCCGTCTCATTCAGCCTGAGGGCGAAGATGTGGTCATCACCTCGCGCCCCCTCTCTGAAATCTACTCCACCCCCGGTTTCACCTGGCGCATAGACCTCGAAGCCACCACCGGCACCTTCGCCACCCTCCTCTCCAAGATTGCCGACGACACCAAGGCCGCCCTCAAGCGCAACTTCACCGGCATCGACTTCTCCTATGTCTCCTCAGGCGTGCCCGAGCCCACCTACGCCCTCTCCTTCCGCATGAGCGGTTCGTCGGCTGCCGCCTATGTCTATGGCAATGTCACCGCCACCGGCGACAACACCGTCAAGATCGCCTACTCCACCACCGAGGGCAACAACAACGGTGTGCGCCGTCTCGACGACGTGGCCGGCCTCATCCCCTTCATCAACGCTGTTGCCTCTACTGAATTTACTATCGAGACCGAAAACGTGCTCTCTCCCTCCACCATCCGTCTCGTCTCCAAATCCAATCCCGCCGACGTTATCGTCGTCAAGATCGCATAATTCATTTTTCATTAACCCGGTAGTCGGAGCTAACCCTCCGGCTACCGAATAAATTTAACCAATCGGTATTCAATTATGAAAAAATCTTTACTCATGCTCGCAGGCGCCGCCATCGCCGTGTCTGCTTCAGCCGCAGGGCCCCGCGTCATCAGCAACGCTCCCGCCAAGGTTTCTCCTGACATGAAACAGGTTGTAAACAAGGTTGACAACAATCTCCCCCTCAATGCCGTGGTTGCCAACGTGGCCAAGCCCGCTGCAGCTCAGCCCGCAGGCGAGATTCCCGCAGCCGCTCAGCTCAACATCAGCTACTATGTTCCCGCCATGACCTTCTACCCCATCATGACTATGAGTGTCAACGGTCAGGACGGCTACTACTCTACCCTCAACCCCGTTGTCGCTCCCTTCTACGACAACCTCTGGGAAAACAACTCCCACTACTACGACCCCGCCACCGGAAAATATATCAGCATCGCTAAGGAAGGCTATGATTTCCTCTGGTCATATATGAACAACACCCAGCAGAGCAACGACATCGACCTCTCTTTCGGTGCTTCTCCCTTCTATGTAACCCTCTACGGTCAGAACGTTCCTACCCTCGAATATGACGGTCAGACCTACGCTACCCAGGACGGCAAGAGCGAAATGTTTGTAATCTACGGTGGTAACGGTAACCCCGGCGACACCTATCTCAACGCTGTTGCCAACGCTCAGGGCTGGACCAACCCCACCTATGGCGGCGCTTACCCCTACCAGACCGGTTCAGGCAATCCCGACTACTTCGGCAACTTCGTTTCTTACTCTTTCCACGGCGGTTCAGCCGGTGCTGATGCCATGAACAACCAGTGGCAGAAAGGCTATGCCTCCGACGGCCTCACCGACGTTAATGTAACCGGTTTCGTTCAGAAATTCGACGCTCCCGTTGCTCCCTATGCCCTCTCTTACATCGAGATGATGGCCGCTGTTAACTGTGAGCCCGGTGCCACCCTCATCTTCACCTTCATCTCTCTTGATGAAAACGGCAACACCGACGAGGTGCTCTACAAAACCACCTACACCTTCTCTGCAGGCCTCAACACCTACAACGGCAGCAGCTACTCCACCACTCCCATCCGCGTTGACCNNACTNCCGACGACGGCGTTGNAGAGCTNAACTACNTCNTCGTCGACANACNCNTGATCATGGTTGTTGCCGGCTTCACCGATGAGAAATTCACCTCATTCCAGCCCTCTATCGCCGGTATGAACTGTCTCAGCTACGGTGGCATGGACGCTTCCGACCACCACGAGATTCTTCCCGTGCCCCAGCTCGTTGCCGGTATGGTTGAAGGCACCTACAAGGGTGAGAAACACACCTTCCTCCTCGACTTCCCCTACCTCGCTTCTTTCTCAAGCGGCGAAGTTGTTTACTACAGCTCGTTCAACATGACCATGGGTATCGAATACCCCTATGTTGCTCCCTTCTACTGCTACAACACTCAGGAAGACCTCGAGCCCCTCGAAACTGTTAACGTTTGGCCCGCTGACGGCGAAATGATCTGGGACTACATGATCCTCACCGACGCTTCTGTTGACGACGTTATCGTTTCGACNGTCGACGGCGACGAGCTCCCCAACTGGCTCAGCGTTATCGTTGAAGCTCCCACCGACGAAGAAATCGCCGAATATCGCGCAGGTCTCAACAACCAGTATATCGAGCCCCGCTACCTCAACGTTGAGTTCAACCTCGGCTCATCTGTTTCTGCAATCCAGTCTACCGACGTCGTTATCACCTACAAAGGTCAGTCAGCCACTTTCCACGTCTCAGCCACTCCCGAAGCCGGCATCGACGCTGTTAAGGCCGACACTATCAACGAAAGCGAAGTCGTAGCCAACGAATACTTCGACCTCACCGGCCGTCAGCTCTCAGCTCAGCCCGAGTCAGGTCTCTGCATCCGTCGCGCCACCATGGCCAACGGCAAAGTCATCACCGTTAAAGTAGCAAGATAATTCCCTTACCAATATCTTTGCATAAAGAAGAATAGATTCCCCTGATGTGAAGGCACACCTCTTGCTCTTCACATAGATGGCGGGCCTTGCGGGAGCAACGCCCGTCATTTTTTTCTTCTTCCCGATTTTCAGAGGGTTCTGAACTATTCTTAATTTCTGACTTTCGCTATGTTAATTCTCAAAAAAAAACACCATTTCTTTTGGTTGTTTGAAAAATAAGTCGGATATTTGTACCCAAATCCGTATGTAATGTCACTACCTCGCCGTGGCATCACATCTTTTTCTATCATTACGATCCTATTATTTTGAAGCGTAGAAGCTTAATAATATATTATTAATCAACAAGTTTAACTTTCTATGAGAAAAACTTTTCTTAAAGTATCGTTCTTCTCATTGCTGACTCTCGGCATGGCCGCGTCATTCACCTCCTGTAAGGACTATGATGACGACATCCAGAACCTCCAGACTCAGATCGATGAGATGAACAAGAGCATCAAGGAGATGCAAGACAAGATCAACTCCGGATGCGTTATCACTAACGTTGCTCAGGATGGAAAAGGCGTGACTTTCACCCTTAGCGACGGCAAGACTTACACTGTTACCAATGGCGAAAACGGTAAGGACGCTGACGTTTGGACCATCGGTCAGGTAAACGGTCAATATGTATGGTTCCTCAACGGCACCGCTACCACCTATCCCGCTCAGGGCCCCAAAGGCGACAAGGGCGATAAGGGTGAAACCGGCGCTACCGGTGCTACCGGCGCTCAGGGCGAACAAGGTCCTCAGGGTCCTGCCGGTCCCACTGGTCCTCAGGGTCCTCAGGGTCCCGAAGGTCCTGCCGGCCCCCAGGGTCCTCAGGGTCCCCAGGGTGACAAAGGCGACAAGGGCGATACCGGCGACTACTATGTTCCCGGTGAAGACGGCTACTGGTATCTCGTAAGCGGTGGTAAGAAAACCAAAACCGATACTCCCTGGCGTCCTGCCTCTGAGGAAGGTATCACCGCTGTTGACAACGGCGAAACCGTTACCCTCTATGGCCTCAAGGATGCAGAAGGCAAGGGCCTCGAT
>WFLX010022659.1_pt1 | contig 21101 bp, 17 predicted proteins | sample 4967041 | NCBI WGS metagenome assembly WFLX01 (sample SAMN12857096, study PRJNA449069) | gut metagenome | isolation source: stool from male and female vole | host: Microtus ochrogaster | place: USA:Florida | collected 2017
GAGATTCCATATTTAATTCAAAACAATATAAAAATATCGAAAAACAATAAAAATATANNGACAANCATTNTCGANGGTGCTATATTGGCAATATCANGAAATGAGAATCTTGATTTGAATGCCTGCCTTGGNAGGTAAATAAGAGCAGCATGGGGGTTAATATGAAAGAGAAAAAAGAGATATCCATAGGAAAACAGGCAATTACCAAGGGAACGAAATATCTGCTGGATTTTATGTTTTATGCGGGAATTGTGGTGACACTCAGCCTGCCTTGGAGCATAAGGTGGATTGGAAATTATTTTGCAGACGTGAAAGAGCACTATGAGGAATTGGTCATTATTTATTTTGTGCTGGGAGTGGCGGCAGTGGTGCTGATTCGAGAGCTTCGGAAGATTTTCCGGACAGTGCTGGATGAAAATTGTTTTGTAATGGAAAATGTAGTCAGTCTTCGGAAAATGGGAAATTGGAGTTTCTTTATTGTAGGTGTAAGCGTGGTGCGGAGCATTGTTTATATGGCGGCGGCCACCACAATAGTGATTTTGGTGGTGATTTTAGTCTTTGCCATTGCCGGATTGTTCAGTAAAGTATTGGCAATGGTTTTTGAGGAAGCAGTTCGCTATAAGGAAGAAAACGACTTGACCATATAGGACATTATTAAAGTGATAGAGTAAGATAAAGAAGAGAGGACAACAGCAATGCCGATAGTAGTAAATCTGGATGTAATGATGGCAAAAAGAAAAAAGGGAGTGACGGAGCTTGCTAAGGAAGTGGATATCACCATGGCAAATCTGTCCATTCTGAAAAATAATAAGGCAAAGGCCATACGGTTTTCCACGCTAGAAGCAATCTGCAAGGCTCTGAACTGCCAGCCGGGAGATATTCTGGAATATGTGGAGGGGACAAATGAAGGAGCGGATAATAATATTGAAATCGAGAACTGAGGAGGAAGCATAAATGGATGGAGCAGCAATAAATAATTTTAGTGAAAACCAAGGAAATAACGGAGCAAATCCGATGCCCGCAAATGCAGTGGGCGGCGAGTTTAATGCTTGGAATCCGCCGCCACAGAGCGCAGCGCCCCAACAGGGGCCTGCGCCGATATCGATTCGCCCTCGAAAGGAGGACACGGAACACACCAAGCGCATGAAGGAGAACTTTCCCTTTTTTGGCGGTGTTACTTTAGTATATGCCATATTTTATGCATTTTGTATGTTCCGCAATGGTTCGGGGGTAACTTTCCCTTTTTTTATGGCAGGAAGTCTCTTGTATTTGTGCTTCTCATTATCAAAACTAGAGATTTCCTTAAAAAAAGGAAGCTGGTTTTACATGATTAGCGTGATGCTGCTTGCGGTGTCCACTTTTTGCACGGACGATGGGCGCATCATTGCCTTCAACAAGCTGGGAATATTTTTGTTGATGATCAGTTTGCTGTTAAAGCAGTTTTTTGATACTTCCCAATGGAAATTCGGAAAATATCTGGGAGCAATCATGACACTGATATTTGCCGGCATAGGCGAATTGGGCAGACCTTTTACAGATGCATCGGTTTATATGGTTCAGAGAGAGAAAAAGAAGGACAGCAAGTTTTGGTATATGGTGCTGGGCATCATAATTGCCCTTCCTCTGTTGTTGATTGTATGGCTTTTGTTAAGCAGCGCAGATGCAGTGTTTAGGGATATGAGCAACAGGCTTTTTGGACATATCAATCTGCAAAATATTTTTAGCATAGCATTCCGTATCTGCTTTTTGTACCTTGCCTCCTATCTGCTGACAGCATATTTGTGTAAGCATGAAATAAAGGAAGGGGTAAAGGACAAAAGAACCGGAGAGCCGGTTCTGGCGATTACCATTACGGGAATGTTGTCCGCAATGTATCTGGTGTTTAGTGTGATTCAGATTTTAGGGTTATTTTTGGGAAAAANGNNGCTTNCAGAAGGATNTACCTATGCCGCTTACGNAAGGGAGGGTTTCTTNNAGCTGTTGGCAGNTAGNATTNTAAATCTGATGATTGTGCTGTTTGCCATGAGCTTTTTTAAAGAAAGCAAAATTTTAAAGACAATTCTGACAATAATGTCATTTTGCACCTTTATTATGATTGCATCCAGCGCATTGCGCATGATGATTTATATCAGATATTACTATATGACCTTTTTGAGAATCTTGGTATTATGGGGCCTAGGACTTTTATTTTTCCTGTTTCTGGGTGTGGTGGCAAATATTTTTGTGGAAAAGTTTCCGTTGTTTAGCTATAGCATGGTGGTGGTGACGGTGCTTTATCTGGTGCTGTCCTTCAGTCATCCTGATTATATTATTGCGAGGATTAATGTGGCAAATGCACCTAAAGGCGAGTCCATAGAAACGATAAGGGCTGAGGATGATTTTTTCCAGAGCAGCACGCTTTATCATGATTATGCTTACCTCAGCAGCTTAAATGCGGATGCCGCGCCGGTGCTGATTCCCTATTTGGAGGAGCTGGGATATGATGACAATTTTATAGAACAACAAGATATCTCAGATAGTGACACAAATGTCAGAATATACAGCGAAGGCAGGTCTGTTTCATTAAAGAGAGGGAAACAGTCTGAGTTTGGGTATTATTATCTGAAAAAGCTGCAGAAAATTAAGGAGAATTTTTCGTGGAGAACCTTTAATATTTCCAGATATATGGCATTGAAACAAGTGCAAGGAGAATTCTCCAGATGAACATTCGATGGGTTTTTACTCGGCAGGCTATTCCAACACATCAAATGCCTGACCTAAGGCCCATGGACTGCCAATGTCGCAGCGCCCATGATGATATTTTCGGTCAATGATTTCGCCGTCTCCCTCCACTACATCGAGCTTTAACCGGCTGCCGCCGGCTTGGCTGTAGCTGTCAAGGAGGGAGACAATGGCGTCTAAATCCTGTTCATTTATATTTTTCTGAGTAGATTTTTCGTTCATAGGAAATCCTCGTTTCAGGGCAAGTCACAATGCCCATTCAGTAAAAACCTCGTCTTCGGAAGCGCTTTTTTCTATCTGCAATTCCAGCAGATAGCTGCGAAGCTCCGGCTCCGTTTCCGGCAATTCTTCCATCATCTGTCTTGCATAGGATGGGGTTAGCCCACCGGCATCAGACCAGATTTTGTAATAACAAATATTTCTGCCTAAGGCTGTGGAATGCAGGAAAAGCTTGGGAATAAAAGGGGAATTTTCCCTGATATACCGGTGCAGAAAATCTTTGGATTCCTGCTCCATTCCCTTGGAATAAAACAGGCGCTGGAACGCCAGAGAGATTTTGTCCTCCCGCCTTTTGTTGCAGTAAGCCTGTCTTTGGTCTTCCACATCCTCCACATCAAACCAGCCGATAAAAGCAGGCACAAACCCATCGTCATCGCTTCTTTGCAAAAAGGCCTCCAAGGCTTTATCATAAAGCAGTATCCATTTCCACTGTTCCTTGCAGTCCCCCGCCGCTTTCAAATTGAAAAGAATATCATCAGGATATTCGTCCAACAAATTTTGATGAATAAGCCCTGCACTTTGAAGGCTCTGCAGGGTTTCTTCCGCAAAAAAGCNGAANNCCGATGCCAAAAAANAGNAAATTCCCTCATAGGAAGAACCATTCGGCACATCAGAAAAAACAATGCGCTCCAGACTTTCGCAGCCAAGAAAAACCTTTTTCCCAAAAGAAATATTTTTTGCCGGAAGCACCACCTCCCGCAAATTTTTCATATGGGCAAAAGCCCAATCCTCCACGGCTTCCAAGGAAGCGGGCAGAACAAGGCGTTCTGTGTTCTTACAGCTGAGAAAAGCTTTTGCACCGATGACAGAAAGAGGCATTCCGTCCACTGACTCTGGCAGCCGGACTTCTTTTTCGCAGCCTGTATATTNTTNATAGNGGAATTTTGTTGTCGTAACTGCCATTNACTCCCCGTTTCTTATGATGTTCCCGAATTCAAACTATCCCATGAAAACTTTTCCACATCAGCAATCGTTAGGAAAGCCTTCATTTCTACACTTAAATCGCTGCCACCAAATCCTCCACAAGCCTTGCAGAGTGCTTTGCGGCCTCCTTTTCAAAAGTGGGGTAATCCATCTCAGCGCTGTCATCGGCTTTGTCAGAGATAGCGCGGATAATCACGAACGGAATATCGTTTAAGTAGGCACCGTGAGCAATGGATGCGCCTTCCATCTCGGCGCAGTCTCCCTGAAAAGTGGAAATCAGTCTTTCCTTCACTTCTTTGCTGGAAATAAATTGGTCGCCGCTGACTACACGCCCTACCAGAGTATGCAAATCGGGATTCACTTTTTCACAGGAAGCTTTAGCCAAGGCAATTAGATTTTCGTCTGCTTTAAATTCCCGGAAGCCCATCTGAGGAACTTCGCCCAATGCATATCCGAAAATTGTGACATCCATGTCATGATGAAGAGCATCTTTGGAAATCAGAATATCACCGATATCCAATTTAGCATTTAAAGAGCCTGCAACACCTGTATTGATAATATGACTGACAGAAAAAACATCCGCCAATATCTGCACACACAGAGCGGCGTTAATCTTGCCGATTCCGCAGCGCACAATCACAACCTCCGCTCCGTTTAAGGTTCCCTCGTAAANATCCATTTTTGCTTTTTTAACAATGTTGGCAACGGACATTTTTNACTTTNATTCTTCCACNTCCAANTCCATTGCTCCGATAATCCCTATTTTTTTCATGTGTCATTCCTTTCTCTTTCTTTTTGCTAGTAAGCGTTTGCGAAACTCCGGTTTGCATAATCCTCATACCGGATAAATTAATCTGCTGTCATCAATTCCATATAAAACCTGGTCCAGATAGCGTTTTGCCAGATAATTTGCCATGCCCAGATTCATGTCCAGATAATTGCCGCAGTCCTTGGGGGAAGCTCCCGGCACTTCATCCTTGTAATCCCGTATGAATTCAAACATTTCTATCATCAGAGGAACAATATCCTTAGAGGTATAGTCCCCTGCCAGCAACAAATAGAATCCCGTGCGGCAGCCCATGGGACCGAAATAAATGGTTTTGTCCTTATACACAGCATGATTGCGAAGAAAAGTAGCCGCAAGATGCTCAATAGTGTGAATCTCTGCGGTATTCATCACAGGCTCCTCGTTGGGGCTGGTCATGCGCAGGTCAAAAGTGGTGATAACCTCGCCGGAATGCCCCTCTTCCGTGCCCACCGTATCCTTTCTGGACACATAGATGCCCGGCTGCAGCTTAATGTGGTCTATGGTAAAGCTGGCAATTTTTTCCATAGTTACATCCTCTCTTTCTTTTTATACATTAGGCAATTGCAAAACTAATCTCTGCCAATTTCCAATTCCGATTCATATAATTGATTATAAAATAATTGTTTCCTATTTTCAATTGAAAAAATGGATATTGCAGTAGTATAATAAAATCAATTATTAAAGAAGGAGGCTGTACAGCTATGTTAGAGTTTCGTTATGATACCCAATTACTGATTGAAGNNGAGAATCNGGANGAGGATGAAATCAATGANTANNTTACGGAAAATTTCAAAGGTGACTGCCTGCTTGCGGTAGGGGATGAGGAGATGATAAAGATTCACTACCACACCAATGAACCGTGGAAACTGTTGGAATATTGCGCTACTTTGGGAGAAATCTATGATATCGTAGTGGAAGATATGGACAGGCAGGCAAGAGGACTGCAGGGGTAAAGGAGAGCGGTAAGGCTTATCGGTTCTGTCTTTACATTTTTTCTTTCATCCGCTATACTTAACATCATGGGTTATCAGCGGCTTTTGAAAGCTCCACGAGGAGAGACTGATTAGGAAAACGCACAGCAGACAGGGGGTGTGGCGGTGTCTGAAAAAGAACGGAATGAATCGATAGAGATAGGTACTCAGAATGAATTTTTGATAGAAAAAATAAAGGAACGCCCTGTCAACAGAAGAAAATTAATCCGGCGTACCATTACTACTGCGGCAATGGCGGTTGTCTTTGGACTGATTGCCTGCGTTACCTTTTTGGTGCTGGAGCCGGTAATCAACAATTGGCTGTACCCGGAGAAAGAACCTCAGGTAGTGGTGTTTCCGGAAGACCAAGAGGAGATATCTCCGGAAGATATGCTGGCGGAAGACCCTGCCCACATGCAGGAAACAGAGTGGGAAAACATGGCCTTGGAAGAAGAGCAGATTCGGCAGATTTTGTCCCGAGTGACTTTGGACACGGATAATTACAAACAGATATATGGGTCATTATCTTCCTATGCCAGAGAGATGAATCAGTCCATGGTGACGGTTACGGGAGTCACCTCGAATACCGATTGGTTTAATGATGTGCAAGAGAGCAGGAANCANGCGTCAGGCGTTATTANTTATAACAATGGCAGAGAAGTGCTGGTGCTGGTGGAGTACACTCCCCTGAGGAAGGCGGAAAGCCTGACACTTACATTTTATAATAATATCCAGGTGGAGGCGAGTTTAAAAGTACAGGACACTGCTACCAATCTGGCCGTGATTGCCGTGGATTTGGATGAGTTGTCCGAAGAATTTGTGGAGAACCAGTTGAAGATTGCGCCCTTGGGAGCCTCCAATTTGAGCAACATTGTGGGAACTCCGGTGGTGGCATTGGGAAGTCCTATGGGTATCAGCAATTCTTTGGGATATGGCATGGTGTCTGCCACAAGCGGACAACAGACACAGGCAGACACTCATTACAAGCTTTTGCAGACGGACATTGTGGGCAGTCAGAATGCAGGAGGCATTTTGTTCAATCTACAGGGACAGGTAGTGGGTATTATCACTAACAATAAATCCGGATCCGATATGAAAAATATGATTACGGCTTACGGTATTTCTGAGGTGAAAAGGCGCATTGAAAAAATGTCCAATGGAGAGAATTTTGCCTATCTGGGTATTAACGGGGTGGATGTGACCCAAGAGGCCAATCAGGAATTGGGCGTTCCTTATGGAGCATATGTGAAGGGAGTGGAGATGGATTCCCCCGCCATGCTTGCAGGCATCCGACAGGGGGATGTGGTGGTGCAGATGAATGACAAATCCGTAGATTCCTTTAGCGCCTATGTGACCAATCTGTTGCAGTGCAGCCCCGGCGAAATAGTAAAACTGATTGTAAAAAGGCAGGCACAGAACGAGTATAAAGAACTTACTTTTACAATAGTGTCGGGAACCGCAAAGTAAAAAATATACAGAAATGGAGATTAGCATGAAATATATCAAGGATTTAAGAGAAGGCGAAAAGGTTTCTGACATTTACCTGTGCAAGCACAAACAGTCAGCGGTGACAAAGAATGGAAAGCCTTATGAAACCGCAGTTTTGCAGGATAAGACCGGTACCATGGACGCCAAAATATGGGAGCCGGACAGCCCGGGCATTAGTGAATATGATGCCATGGATTACATAGAGGTAATGGGTGAAGTCACTAATTTCATGGGGGCATTGCAGGTAAATGTGAAGCGCATCCGCAAATGCAGTGAAGGAGAATACGACCCCTCCCAATATCTGCCTGTCAGCTCCAAGGATATAGAAGCAATGTATCAAGAGCTTCTGGAAATCATAAATACCATTCAAAATACCTTTTTAAAACAACTGCTGGAATCTCTGTTTGTGAAAGATCAGGCGTTTGTGAAAACATTTCGCAATTCATCCGCTGCAAAAACCGTGCATCATGGTTTTATAGGGGGACTTTTGGAGCATACTTTAAGTGTGACAAAACTCTGCGATTATTATTGCAGCGCATATCCCATACTAAAAAGAGATTTGCTGCTTACGGCGGCTATGTGCCATGACATAGGAAAGACCAGAGAGATATCCCCTTTTCCGGAAAACGACTATACGGATGAGGGACAGCTTTTGGGGCATATCGTTATGGGTTCCCAGATGATAGGAGAATGCGCCGCACAGATACCGGATTTTCCACATAAATTGCTGACGCAGCTTCAGCATTGCATTCTGGCGCACCACGGGAAATATGAATTTGGTTCCCCCAAGATTCCTGCTCTGATAGAAGCTGTGGCGCTGAATTACGCTGATGATACCGATGCAAAGTTGGAGACTTTCAAGGAGATTTTGGAGAATAACAGCGAAAATAAGGGATGGCTTGGCTATAATAGATTGTTCGAATCTAATTTGAGGGCAAGCAAGGTGGATTAAAGTGCAAAAAGTAGAATTTCATAAAATCAGCACAGAAGACCGAATATGGATGACAGAAAAGTTTAAAGATGAGCAGCCGGAAGCATGTGAATATACTTTTGTCAATAACTATATCTGGAGGAAGGGCTATAGGGTGGAAGTAGCGGAAATATACGGCTGTGGACTGATACGCTATCAGGGAAAGAAAAACTATCGTTTTTCTTTCCCTTTTGGAAATGGGGATAAAAAAGCAGTCATTGAGGAGTTGCTTTCCTACTGCCATGAAGAATTTGGAAATGATTATCAGCTTGATTTATGTCCTCTTACAGAAGGGCAGCGAAAGGAACTGATTGAATGGTTTCCGGGACAGTTTGAGATTGAGGCGGACCGGGATGATTTTGATTATGTATACCTGAGGGAGGATTTGGCTTCCCTCAAAGGAAAGAAATACCATGGGAAGAGAAATCACATTGCCCGGTTTAAGGATAAGGATGATTGGAGATATGAGTCCCTGACAGCAGAAAATATACCGGAATGCCGTGACATGAGCAGGGAGTGGCTGACATTCAAGGAAGACAAGCTGGATGAAGGTGTCAGTGATGAAAATACTGCGCTGCATGAGGCTCTGGACCATTATGAAGAGTTTGGGCTGGTGGGCGGTTTGCTCCGAAAAGAAGGAAAAGTGGTGGCATTCACTATCGGTGAGCCTTTAAATGATGAAACAATGGTGGTTCATTTTGAAAAGGCATATCCGGATCTGCAGGGCGCATACCCCATGATTAACCAGCAGTTTATCTTTCATGAGTGCGAAAATTATAAATACATCAATAGAGAAGAGGATGTGGGGGATGCCGGACTGCGTAAGGCAAAGCTATCCTACTATCCTGAAATTTTATTGAAAAAATATTGTGCGGTGGAGAGCCGTGTGGTATTTGCCAACGAAAATGATTTGGAACAGATAAAGCTTATCTGGAAAACCTGTTTTGAGGATGAGGACAAGTATATTGAATTTTATCTGAAAAACCGTTTTGAAACGGAAAATATGCTGGTGATTCATGAGGATGGCAGGCCCGTATCCATGGCAAGCTTCCTGCCCATACAGCTAAGGCAGGGGGAAAAATGGATTCCGGCAAAGTATGTTTATGCCGTGGCGACCCTGCCGCAGTACAGGGGAAAGGGGCTGGCGGCGGAGATTCTGCAGTACGGCTTTGAAAAATATGAGGAACCACTGCTGCTGCAGCCAGCGAGTGAGGAATTAAAAAAATATTATGGAAGGCTTGGTTTTGTAAACAGCTTTGAAAAAAGAGAGTGGGAGATTCCAGAAAATAGGGATGCCGTTTTGACAAGTTTGTCTGGCAGCGGTGATATGGAGGTGGCTGCAGAAATGCTGTCCGAGGCTGCTAGTGACAGTGACGTGACATCCCATAATAATGATGGAGAAGACAGNAGAGAAGTGACTCCNGAAGAATACAAAGAAATCCGTGACGNCCNNNTTNATGGGGAGGGTTATGTGAGCTGGGACGAAGAGGCAATCCAATATGCTTTGGCGGAAAACGATTTTTGCGGGGGCACTGCAAAAAAGATTGGAGAGAACATTATTTTATATAAGCCGGAGAAGGATGCCCTGCGTATTATAGAGACTACTTTGGAGGGAGAAGCCATGCAGGAACAGATACAAAAGCTTCTTTCTGAAACCAACAGCACAAGGGCAGTTTATGAAAGCAAGGCAGGCATGATAAAATATCCTCAGGGAATGGAAGTCTGCGTAAATCCCGGAGGAAGCGCTGCTTTTTTTGGGGAGTGGTAAATTTTACAGAAGATTCGATTGAGGGAGGATTCAAATGATTTTTAATCAAGGTGAAGAAATAAATAAGGATAAACGAAAGAAAAATGTGCTTATTATCCTTGTTATGAGTATCCTTGTAGTGATGATTGGAGTAGGGCTGGTGCTGTATTTGGGCAGAGGCAGTTACTATGGCAAAGAGAGTCTGAAGCAGGCAGAGGAATGCTTTGCAGAGGAAAAATATGAGGATGCATTGACTTATTATGAAGATGCATTTCATTGGGATTACTCTTTGGTAGATGCATGGCTGGGGGCGGCAGAGTGCCATATTATAATGGGTGAGTATGAAGAGGCATTTGACATTTTGCAAGAAGGGAGAGAAAAGATTGAAAAAAACATCAGACATTCTTTATTCGAAAAACAGGAAGAAATTTTTCAGAGGGCTATAGATGCCTATTTGGCAGAAGACAATTATCAAGATGCTTATGCTTTTGTGGACCAATGGCGCAGACAATGGAAAGCCGAAGGGATGTGGAAGACACTAGCAGAGGTCAAAAATCAGGTATACCTTGCAGACGCAGACAGTTGTATTCAAAGAGATGATGATGCAGAAGCATTTCGAATAATAGATGAGGGAATGAAAGATATAGACTCGGCACCAGGGATTTTGCGTGGTGAGGAAGCTCCATTTATACAAAAATTACAGCAGAAAAAGCTAGAGGCCTACCTGTTGTGGTCAAAGCATCATCTGTCGGAGAAGGAATATTTATCTGTCAAACAGATGTTAGAGGATGGCAGCATACCCCTATGGGAGGAGAAGGAGGCATATCTGCAGGAAAAAGTGGGATATACGCGGGCATCTGTAATTAGGAGTGATGGAACCAGCGAGATCCGGGAGTATAATGAAAAGAAGGTACTGACTAAGGAAACAAGCTATGATTCTAATGGAAACATAACTACATGGGTTGAATATGGAGATAAGGAAGCAGAGCGTCTCATCAAGAATACTTGGTATAATCCGGATGGGAGCGTAAAATCGTGGATAGAATATATAAATAATGAAATGGGGAAGTTAATTGGTTATTCTTATTATGAGTCAGATGGGACTGAAAGCCGTTATGGAACATGTGAGTATGATGAAGAAGGAAATGCGATTAAATATTTTGATTTTCAACCCGATGTAGATATACTTACCGTAGTGGAATGCAAGTATGATGTTTTGGGACGCCGGACCCAATATATTGAAAAAATAACTGAGTATGATAAGAGCCTAGGTGGGTATGGTGAGAGGATAAATGAATGGATTACTTATGATTATAATGGGTGGACGAAACCGACTAAGGAATGTTACCATGATTCCGAGGGGAATGAAATTTGGAGGTGGGAAAATAAATATGATAAAACAGAGAACCTGATTAGTCAAGAAGCGAGAGATTCCCGAGGCGAAAAACTTGGTCATGCTAGATATTATGAGAATGATATCTTTGNANATATNANCAAATTCACAGAGATAGAAGGTGATGAGGAGAAAANGGAANCNTNCANCNANGACTATATTTATCTTGGAGAGTAAAACATAACGCAGGACGAACCAGATTCCTGTAATACAAAGAGGTATCAGCATGGCATACAAAAAGAATGATTATGTGACAGTGACAATCGAGGATATGGGCAGTGAGGGTGAAGGTATCGGAAAGGTGGATGGTTTTACCCTTTTTGTCAAGGATGCCGTGATTGGTGACACTGTGGAAGCTAAAATCGTAAAGAGCAAAAAGAACTATGCTTACGCGCGTTTAGAGAAGGTAATACAGCCTTCTCCTTTTCGTGTGGAACCAAAATGTCCATGCCACAGACAATGCGGCGGATGCCAGCTGCAGGCGCTTTCCTATGAAAAGCAGCTGGAATTCAAATCTCAAAAGATTCGCAATAATCTGATTCGCATTGGAGGATTTGATGCAGAATTGGTGGATACACATATGGAACCCATTGTGGGAATGGAGGAACCCTATCATTACCGCAATAAGGCGCAATATCCTGTGGGAACGGATCGGGATGGGAAGATTGTCATCGGTTTTTATGCGGGCAGGACACACACTATCATANCNAATNCCAACTGCTNTCNGGGANTTNCTGAAAATGAGATTANTTTAAATACCATATTGGAATANATNNGTGNAAATNGGGTCNGCGNTTATAATGAGACNNATGGACAANGCNTAGTGCGTCATATCCTGATTCGCACGGGATTTACCAGCAAAGAGATTATGGTGTGTCTAGTAATCAATAAAAAAGTGACAGAGGCGTCACAAGAATTTCTGCCAAATCAGGAAGATTTGATAAATAGATTGGCACGGATTAAAAACATGACAAGCGTGTCAGTTAGCATCAATGCGGAGCAGACTAATGTGATTATGGGAAAGGAAGTACATACACTCTGGGGCGAGCCTACCATTTCCGATACCCTCCATGTGTATCCTCTTACGGGGCAGGAATTGACCTTTAAGATATCGCCCCTGTCCTTTTATCAGGTAAATCCGGTGCAGACGGAGAAACTCTATAGCACAGCATTAGAATACGCAGGCTTGACAGGAAAAGAAACGGTGTGGGATTTGTACTGCGGCATCGGAACCATTTCCCTGTTTCTGGCAGCAGGCGCAAAGAAAGTTTATGGTGTGGAAATCGTGCCCCAAGCCATAGAGGATGCCAGAGAAAATGCCAAAAGAAATCATATTTCCAATGTGGAGTTTTTTGTGGGAAAGGCGGAGGAGGTACTGCCGGCTTTCTATGAAGGGCGGCTTATGGACGCAGGCAATGTTCAAATGGAAGACATGGAAAACTGCGCTATGACAGAAAATGGTTTTGGAGAAATTTCGGATATGCGTCACCCGGATGTCATTGTGGTTGACCCGCCGAGAAAGGGATGCGATGANGCCTGTCTTTNGGTAATGTNAAAAATGCGCCCTGAGCGGATTGTATATGTCAGCTGTGATTCCGCCACGCTGGCGAGAGATTTGAGGGTATTGTGTGATGGGGGATATGAGATTAAGAGGATACGGGGATTTGATCAATTTGCACAGGGGGTGCATGTGGAGACGGTGGTAATGATGCAGTATTGTGGAGTGGAGAGATTATTCGTATGAGCTAGAAACGACATANCGGCTAAAANATGATATCTCATCAGCATTGATTTCAATAGATTGTATATTAGAGTTGGAAGGACCGNACATATGGCAAAAGATTTNTANCAGAANACCAAAAGNAANGNGAAGACAGATTCCAACAAAAGAAGAAGCTGCATTATTGGTATAGCCGTACTTGGCTTGTTACTTGCGGCTTGCGGTGCCCCATCAAGAAGAGCGGAAGAAACGCAAAACGCTGAAACAAATGAAGAACTGAAAGAGTGGCCGGAGGAGCATAATAGCTGTGGGGTGCAGGAGCTTAGTGGATATTTGTATGAACATACTTCCGTAAGCGTAAGCCCTTATGCCAGTGCGGAAATTACGGTAAAGGATTATGAAGGGGAACAGCTGGAAACCAAGTGGAATGAACCGTCAGCTTTTCAGCTCGTGGGAGAGGCGGATGTGACATGGCGGTTTTATAATTCTCTTGCGGAAATGGAAGAGGCATTAAATGAAACGGCTATGCAGGAAACAGATGGGAAATCGCTTCATTTTCTGTACTATACCTTCCCCATGACGGAGAACGACCATGCCCTCGATTTGTACCATATTCTGAAAAGTAGATTTGATACAAAAGAGCATCCTCTGGCAGCACATAGCGCAGATAATGGGAAGCTGTTTTATTATATACAGGAAACACAGAAAGAGGGAGATGGCTTTACCTATCTGCAAAGACGGAACTCGAGGGTCAATCTTTATGTGAAGGACCGGACAGCATATGGACTTACCCTTATGAATGCGCCCTCGGAAGATGACGATGAAACTCTGGAATATGTGTTTAAAGATGTTTTTCAGCGCTATGGCTCTCTAGGGAGCGGCTGGGGGCTGGATGAGGAAAGCCTATATTGGATCGACCACGATGAGCGGCTGACCGAGCTGGAAAACCCGAAGCGCAGTTTTCTGGAGGTCCGTGGAATTGATGAGAATTGGGAATCCGCTGGAGACGAAGGAATCATGCGGTATTTTGGTCTGCTTGTGGAGGCTGATTACGAGTTGCCGCTTACGAAGAATGGCAGGATGCTTTCCCTGCACTTCTCGCTTGCGGAGGAAGAGGATACGGAGCTTCGCTATTATCTTCTGAACGGTTTTTGCATGGATGAACCCTATGACATGACAGTGACGGATATGAAGACTAGCGAAGTACTGCAAGAGCACAGGGTATCTCTGAGTATTGAACTGCCGGATACGATTACCTATCCGGACTTAAACGGTGATGGTTACGCAGATATGCGGGTCGGTAAGCCGACACATTTTAGTGGCACAAAAGCGGAGGAGGACATTTACACGCCGCCCTCTTATCTGCTCTGGGATTCTCAGACAGAGCAGTTTGTGCGCAAGACAGAAAAAGAGGTGGAAAACAGCAGACGGGCGGTGGCAAACGCCTTAACAGAGGAAGAGCAGAAGGAAAAGACCCAGCGGGAAAGGAGAGATCCTTTTGCGCCTATTCAGGAGCTGCCGGAGTGGGCAAAACCAGATGCCTATATCAAACTCACGGGCGACAAGATGCTGGAATATGAGGTGCAGGAAGGAGACAGCCTCTGGAGTATTAGCGAACGTTTTTACGGAACCGGATACAAGTGGACGACAATCATACGGGCTGAAGATACACCGAAGGATCCGAATTATCTGTTGTTAGGTGAGAAAGTATTTATGCCGCAAATTTTTTATATCCGCAAAGATCTGTATTCCATGGGCGGTTTGCGTTCCGAAGGGAGTTTTCAGATTGAACAGCCGGGTGGGTTTGCCTATTATTTCCTGAGTGACGATGTGACTTATATGCCTTGGGAGGAAGAAAACCAGATTCACAGTCTGCCGGTAACGAATCCCGTGGAAGAAAACCCATTCCATGAACCGGAGGATTGGGAAGTGTTTCAGGCGGAGGTGATACGATGCAGCGAAGAACTTTGTCCGGGAAGAGTNTCGAACNTCANTTTTGAAAAGNGTCATATGGAGGATGGCTGCGACCTGTATGGGTACTACTTCGAATATGATACAGGGAAAGAAATTTTGGAATATGTGGATTTCTTTAAGTTTGGCAAAGCCAATATGGCGGAAGTAATCGGTGTGCGCAAGCAGGAGCCGAACAGTGTGCTGGTGAATACTGTCCGCTATATAGCGGCTAGTTTCACCGATTACGGCGGCAAGCCGGGCATGGGCTGGGGCGATGGCGTAGCCCCTAACGTAGGTGCAGATAAATGGAAGTACCCTTACCTTCACAATCTGTTCGAGGCGGCGAAGGAACAATTTGGGACAGGCAATTGAAGAAGTTATCATAATCTTTTAATTGATGATTATATTTTTGAGTGGAGGGACACCATGAAATTATTTGATGATTTTGATGCGGTGAAGTTTACAGAAGAAAACTTACTCTTTATAGCAAAAAATGGATATTTGTACTACATCTATAACCCCAAATATGAACGTTGGAACAAGCATAGAAATGCAGGAAACGACAGCATAACAGTTGCCAACTATGTAGATGTCCCAAAGGAGGAACTCATAGCAGCAATGCAAGGTAAGTTCCCAGAAAAAGAGACGGATTTTATGANACTGTGTCACCCGTCACAATTATGGATNAGGGACATGTTAGATNTGCTTAATGANGACNATGAGAGCTACATGGCTGATTATTCCATTTATCATTCTGTGCAGGAATTATTATCNGANTCGGATATCTGCTATAGGTCATTTTTAAAAATACAGGATNTGTTTAATAATGCCATTACGTCTAAACTAAATAATGAGCAAGTACTTATCCAAGTTAAAGAATTATGCCTTGCCATACTAGGTAGGGATATCTTTAAAAAGGAGATTGGTATTGTAGATGGACACGATTGCTCATCATACTTTTGGATTAAGCCAGTAAGAATTTTTGATTCTAAATATATCTATGACATTGATGATGTTGCGGAAATGCAAGGTGTGGAAATATCGATTGAAGAAGATGATGTCAACTTTTACCTTACTCCGTTCCTATTTAAGTATTTTGACGGAGAGCTTGAAGCCAATAAAAAAAGAGTAGATCATTATTGGATGGATGAAGACGGAAATGAGAAGGCATCATATGTTAGAGACTTTGAATGGAATTTGACACATAATTTCTACACCTTGGAGTCTGTAAAGAAAATATTAGACGATGTGCGCGATACTATTGATGCCTTTGATTCTGAAAGAGAAACTGATCTTACAACGAAATTAAAAGAGAAAAACAATGGCCATTTAGATATTGAGCTCGTCGTTGATTTCTATCATCGGTTCATATATAGGATGGAATACATGATTAAAGTGGCTGCTGAAAAAGGATATGATTTAATTTCTTTTATGGGCCCATGATAAAAGAGGTGATTCATTTGAAATATTATGACTATTCTGTAAAAAATATTCTTACCGATTATTTTGGTGAAGATACAGTATTTGCGATGCGCAAGCCTCATGAGTCCGTTCACAAATCAGAGGATGATGTGACGAACCTTCTTCAGCTTGAATGGCAGTATGCAGATGAAGAGGCAATGCATTTGTTTGTTGATTCGGTTTTTCTGGCGGATACCGTCCTTTGCGATGACTATATCGCATATCTTGGACAGTTCGGAGAAGAAAAAATCGCATACCTTATGTTTATGCTGACAGAGGATGAACCCAATTTTCATATAGAAACCAGGTATGCAAAAAAATTAATAAGCGAATGGAACGAAAAAGGATATAAGACATTAATTCTCAGAGAGTGCATTGGTATTGAATATTGTGGGAACGATCAATCTCGAGGTTACTATTTTGGTACTCATTCTACACCGGGATTTGGTCATGCGTTGTATGAGATAAAATCTGTCAACGGCAATGACTTACTTGTGTNNNCANANCATTCATGCTGGGAGAATTATTANAGGAAAATCAANNCAATATCATNAAGCGCAGTTTTGNCGGAATACNAGTGCCTTTTTNAGCCATGATNCNATTANTTCTACNGGAGAAGAAAAGAAAAAAATTATTCTTTCAAGCGGTATAGACAGAGTAATGAGATTCTTTTCGGATAACTTACTAGTTAAAATAGCATATAAGGAGTTCGAAAATACAGAGACTTATTCGCAGATACTTGTTGCTGGCGAAAAAGGTCTTAATCTTTATGTTGACCGATTGAATCTCATATCGGAACTAAATATATATGAACTTAATAAAAGTGATAAGCTGATTTTTGATCAAACGGATGATGAACATATTAGTTTGCTTGAATTGATTCCAAGCATAGTTGATCTTCGAGTTCTTGATCCTGTTCAGATGCACAGTTTTGCATTACAGATAAATTATGGAGAAGACAATGTACGTAATTATTACATTGCTTGCTTTGATGAGAGGATTGTTCCTGCTACTTGCATTGTTGATGACCATGAATTTACATATGATATCCTATGCTCAGTTCATGCCGATGAGAATGGAAATTTGTGTTTTTCCAATGGATATATTATTCCAAGGCACATTCTTTATCATCGCAGTTTTCGACAAGCGCAGCCTAATTACACGGGAACATTGGTTTATGATAATAATGGAATAAGAATCAGATCTTTGTATAAGCTGCCGCTAACAGAGTGTAAGGACCACTTTTTGGTTCGGCAGTATTGGGGGCATCCGGATGAATGCTTTGGACCTAAAAAGGCTTGGATGGATGATAATGGGCAAAGAATCAGCGATATAACTATTTCAACTGAAGAAGCAAATTATGAGAATGGAATAATGTTGATTTCGGTTGAACCTACATACAAATACGGATTTATAAAAGATGACGGTACTTGGCTTGTTCCTCCGATCTATAATCAGGCGGAAAAACCATTCGATTTCCCTGTTGATGTTGAATCGTTTACCAATAACAGATGTGCTTTTAATGTAGAAAAGTGGACAGGTGAATCGCCGGATGCCGGATATTACTGGGATTATGATGGGGTAACACCTGGTAAGTGGGGCTTTATAGATTCTGAGGGTAATATTATTGTTGAACCCAAATATGTTTTTGCTGTCGGATTCTATAATGGCGGAGGGGAACATTCAGTTGTTGCCCGCTATGTTGATGGAAAACTCTGCTGGGGTGTTATTGATCTGAATGGGAGCGAAGTGATTCCATGCAAATATCCAGGATTGTACTGCAGGTGGGGTGAAGCCGTTGCTTTCCAGACCGAAAAAAACGGGCCTTATGGGGTCATGGACTTTACAGGGGAAGTGATAGTTGAACCGCAATTTAACTATGTGGAAGAATATGATCCAAAGCATAGATTGGTAACCGTCGGTGAGGACGAGGAGCATTTAGGTGTCTATTCTGTGGAGTTAGGGAAAATGCTGATTCCGACAGAATATGATTGTGTCGATTATTATGAGAGAATGATAAGCTGTGAGCCAACATGGACTTGTAATGAGCGGTATTTTGATTATTCGGGAAACGAACTTGACTTCCCTGAATACGATAGGGTGTGTGAAGAGAGAGAACTATTAATTATTTGGAAGGATGGAAAGTGTGGGCTGATTGACGGGAATAAGAATGTTATTATTCCGGAAGTGTACTCTGAAATCTATCTGAATGGAGATTTTGTAATTGCTTCAAACAGAGCAAATGGAAATTGGTGCTTGAACGATTCTCTTTTCACTATAGATGGAGAACTGATCATGTCCGGTACACTTAGGAACATGCACATCGATTTCAAAAAGAAGAGAATGTCCGTTGAAACACCAACGGGCGTGGAAGTATTTGAACTAGAACTAGAATTGGAGGAGCAGTATGTTATGAGCCAGAATGTGCAGGCAAAAAAGCTTATGGACGCCCTGGCGGGACTGCAGCTGACCAGCGGGGAATTGGAGATCGCAGAGAAATATCTGAAGGGCGAGGCCGGGGAGGAGTCCCTGGCAGGTCTGACTTTTCGGGATATGGAGACACTGCCGGAAGACAAAATGCAGGAGCTTGTCACCCTGTTTGAGACCTGTTTTGAGAAAGGGCGCTACGAGGAGGCTGCCAGATTCTTTCATCTGGTGTACGCTGTAGGCAACTCCACCTGTCATGTGTGTTTTCCGTATACGGAAGAACTGCGTAGGAAGATGAAGGATGGAACCCTGCAGCTGAATCGCAGCAAGGTGCTGGCGGTTCTCGCTCGAAAAAGGGCTGCCGACAGATATCCCTATTCGAATAATTTATACATATTTACTGATAATTTGGCCACGATGGCCCAATCGAATCCCCAGATTGTGCTGCAGGCTTACCGGGAATGTAAAGCGCCGCAGTCCAATGGGCGAATACTGCTCCTGACCCTGTATTTTTACCTCTGCTACGGCAAGAGTGAACTGAATGAGGGAGAGAAACTTCGGAAAAAGAAAGAGGCACAGCAGGGAACCTCCCACACCGGTTCCTCCTACGCTTTGGGTCTGGGCGGGGTGCTGATGAATGACGGGGACAGGGCGCTGCTTGCGGAATATGAAGCCATGCTGGTGGAGTCCTTGGGAATGCTGTTTGTTCCTGATGCCTCCGGGGAACAACAGATCTGTGAGATTCAGAAGCAGATCCGTCAGGGCACTCTGACGAAGGATCAGCTGGCGGGTATCCGGAGCAGGACAGCCAATAAAAGAATGTTCCGTCAATTGGGGGGCTGTGCTTACATCAATTATATGCTTTCCGAGCAGGTGCGCTCCGTGGTCATGGTCTGCGGTGCGGTCGATCCCCAGGAGATGCTGCTTGCTATAGAATGGATGGATCTTCGGGGAGAGATCGGCCATGTGGCTGGAGAACTAGAGGAGCTTTTCTGCATTCCTAACCGGGAGAGCATCTCCTGGGCGGCAGACCAGCTGACAAGACATGAGTATAGGGCAGGCGCTCCTGAAGAGCTGCTTTGTGTGCAATTTCGCAGACACAGGGAGGATTTTCTGGAAATCTACAAAAACGTCGGCTATCGGGAGACCAATGCCATGGCGGAGATCATCCTCAAAGAGGATCCTGCGCTGTACGAGCAGGAAGTGCTGAACAAAGGGGACATGCTGCGGGACAAGCTCATCGACCTGATGACTGACGGACTTTCCTGTGCCAACGAGGTCAAGGACTACCTCACAGGCAGGGCAGACCTGTCTACGCTCCATCCCTTCAAGGATCAGCACTCGGATTGGCACAGGCAGGGCGGACTCGATGCGATAGGGGCTCTGATTCAATATGACGAAATCTACCATAACGAGGACTTTTTCGGACGCTGTATGGCTTATATGGCGCTGATGGAAAAGAGATATTTTTTTATTGGCGGCTCGCTGTTTCACGATGAGGATTTGAATCAGAAAAAACTAGAGCATATATTCCGGGGATTGGACCATGCGGGAATAGATGTGGCGGGACAGCTCCGAGTGATCATGCTGATGTTGGATGATACATTTATTGAGGAAAAAAAGCAGGACATTATCAATGGCTGTATTCCTATCTTCCAGCAATACCTAGCGGAGTACACCCAAGAGGCTGTAAAGGCTTTTTCCGAGGCAGGGATTTACGGACGGTGCTTTGCCCTGCGGGTGTATAGCGGCAAGGCAAAGATACAGATCACGGAGGGAAACCGGGAGTCCTGCATGGCTGCCCGGGAGGAATTCGCCAAGGGAAAGGATGCCTGGAAGGAGCAGATTCTGTCCTACAGCAAGGACAGTTCCATGCAGGTAAGGCAGGAGCTGGAAAAGCTGCTGACAGACCGTCCCGGCTGGAGGGAAGAGGTCAAAGAGTTGCTCTCCTCCAAAAAGGCGGCGGAGCGGGAATTGGGCATCCGGGTGCTTGCCAATTGGAATACACCCCAGGACCGGGAGGCCCTGCAGGAGTTATACGGCAGTGAAAAAAGTGCCAAGATTCGCGAATTATTAGACACTGTTCTGGGCCAGGAGACAGAGTCGGCAGACACCGAAGAGGGCGCTGCGGGAGAGGACAAGCCGGATCTGACAAGGAAGGATGGGAAAATATCCTTCAGGAAATATCTCCAAAGCAGAAGATAGAGAAAAGGCTCCTGTTAAAGATACTCCGACAGCA
>WFLX010001978.1_pt1 | contig 21086 bp, 16 predicted proteins | sample 4967041 | NCBI WGS metagenome assembly WFLX01 (sample SAMN12857096, study PRJNA449069) | gut metagenome | isolation source: stool from male and female vole | host: Microtus ochrogaster | place: USA:Florida | collected 2017
TACCGCCAGATGAAGATGTATAACGATCCGGCCACCAACCCGGTGCTTTATGCCGCGCGCAATAAATAACACACCCCGCGAAAAAGCTCTTGTAGTTGTAAGATTTTCAGCTATGGGCGATGTGGCTATGGCCGTTTCGGTTGTAGAAAGGGCTTGCCGCGCCCTGTCGCCGCTGAAAATTGTGTTTGTAACCCGCAAGCCTTTCTCTCAACTGTTTGTTTCTCCGCCCGACAATCTTGTGGTTGTGGAAGCCGATCTCAAGCTTCGCCATAAGGGGGTGGTGGGAATGAAAAAACTCCTCGACGAGATAGCCTCACAATATGAGATTGTGGGGGTAGCGGACCTCCACAGTGTGTTGCGCACCCATGCCCTGAGATTTTTTGCCCGGCTGAGAGGCATACCTGTGGCCCGCATCCACAAAGGGCGAAAAGAGAAAAAACGGCTCACCGAAGTTGGCGCCGAGGCGTTTGGCCACAGCTTGCCCTCGTCGGTAGAACGCTATCGCGACGTTTTCGCCCGCCTCGGCTACGACCCCGGCGAGCTTCCCCCCTCGCCCCGCTCTCCCTTGTCACCGGCTCCACGCACCGGCTCATCAGAGAGCGAGATATGGATCGGAATAGCTCCCTTTGCCGCCCACAAAGGAAANATCTGGCCCCTCGACAAGATGGAANCNCTCATCAAGAGGCTGGCAGCTAAAGGCTACCGTCTATGGCTNTTTGGCGCGGGCGAAAAAGAAACTGAAATCCTCAGCCGTTTCGCCTCAGAAGATAAGAGAATCACCAACGTCGCCACCCTCAGCCTCGGCCTCAAAGGTGAGCTCAAACTCATTTCCTCGCTCAACCTCATGGTGAGCATGGACTCGGGCAACATGCACCTCGCCGAGCTTGTGTCGACTCCCTGCATAAGCATCTGGGGCGCCACCCATCCTGCNGCCGGNTTTGCCAACATCGGCGANGANCCGGCNCGACANGTNGGGCTTGACCNGAAATGCCGCCCNTGCTCGGTGTATGGCAACAAACCGTGCCGATTTAACGACTACCATTGCCTCAACGGCATCTCTCCCCAAACGGTTGAAGACGCAATCGAAAAAGCATTATCCTCCTCACCCAAAAACTCCTGCAGCAAAAACTGATGGAAGAAGATTTCGACATACGCGACGCAGCTTCGTCGCAAAACATATCCGACCCCGACAAAGCTTTGAGGCCCGGCCAGTTTACCGCCTTTGCCGGGCAGGAAAAGATTGTGGAAAACCTCAAGGTGTTTGTAGCAGCTGCCCGAATGAGGGGCGAGCCGCTCGACCACACCCTGCTGTTCGGTCCTCCGGGACTCGGCAAAACCACTCTCAGCAACATTATCGCCAACGAGCTGGGTGTGGGCTTTAAAGTCACCTCCGGGCCGGTGCTCGACAAGCCGGGCGACCTCGCCGGCATCCTCACATCGCTCAACGAAAACGATGTGCTGTTTATCGACGAGATTCACCGCCTCTCGCCAGTGGTGGAGGAATATCTCTACCCCGCCATGGAGGACTATAAAATCGACATCATGATCGACAAAGGGCCTGGAGCGCGCTCGGTGCAGCTCACCCTCTCCCCCTTTACTCTCATNGGCGCCACCACCCGCAGCGGNCTGCTCACNTCGCCTATGCGCGCCCGTTTCGGCATCAACTGCTCGCTCGAATACTACGACCACGAGGTGCTCGAACGGATAGTGCTTCGCTCGGCCGGGTTGCTCCATGTGAGATGTAGCGGCGAGGCTGCCCACGAAATTGCCATGCGCTCGCGCGGCACCCCCCGTATCGCCAACGCCTTGCTGCGCAGGGTGAGGGACTTCGCTCAGGTCAAAGGCTCCGGAAATATCGACATCGAGATAGCCCGCTATGCCCTCGAAGCCCTGAAAATCGACCGCTATGGACTCGATGAGGTCGACAACAAGATTCTCCGCACAATCATCACCAAGTTCAAGGGCGGCCCGGTGGGTNTCAACACCATCGCCACCGCCCTCGGTGAAGACCCCGGCACAATCGAAGAGGTCTACGAACCCTTCCTCATCAAGGAAGGATTTATCAACCGCACTCCCCGCGGCCGCGAAGTGACCGACCTCGCCTATATGCACCTCGGAGGCACACGTTCCTACGAAGGCTCATTATTCTGAATATTCACCAAGAAAAATATGGGTGCAATAAAAAGTCTCGCCAAAGACACGGCAATCTACGGCATCAGCAGCATCATAGGCCGGTTTCTCAACTGGTGTCTCGTGCCGCTCTACACCTACCTGTTTCCTCAGGCGGAATATGGTCTGATGACCTATATCTACAGCTTCACCGCTCTCCTGCTCATAATACTCATCTATGGCATGGAGACCGGTTTCTTCAGGTTCACCAACCATGAGCGCTACAAGGATGTGAGCGAGGTCTACGCCACCAGCCTCATCTCGCTCGGCACCACCTCGCTGCTGTTTTTCATCCTGATACTGCTGTTTATCAACCCCGTTTCCTCGGCGTTGCATTGCGCCGACCATCGGTCGTTTATCATAATAATGGCGGCTGTATTGGCCATCGACGCCTTTACGTCGATACCGTTCTGCTATCTGAGGCTCAAACACAGGCCGGTGAGATTTGCGGTGCTTAAGCTCATAAGCATAGCCCTCAACATAGGCTTCAATCTGTTTTTCATATTGTTATGCCCCATATTGTGGAAAAAATGCCCGCAGGCCATCAGCTGGTTCTATAATCCCGACTACAGCATAGGTTATGTGTTTGTGAGCAATCTCATCAGTTCGGGAGCGGTGTTGCTGCTGCTCTGGCCCGAGTTGAGAATCATGAAGTGGAAATTCAACTTNACCCTCTGGAAAGAGATGATAGTCTATTCATTCCCNCTCCTCATACTCGGCATTGCCGGCATCATGAATCAGACTATCGACAAAATCATGCTCCCCGACCTNGTGGCCGACAAGGCCGACGCCATGGCNCAGGAAGCTATCTATGGCGCCAACTATAAGATAGCCATCGTGATGGTGATGTTTATCCAGGCNTTCCGGTTCGCCTACGAGCCTTTCATATTCTCGCAAAACAAAAATGCCGGAGCCTCCAAAAACAAAGCCTACAGCGACGCCATGAAATATTTTGTGATATTCTCGATGGTGATATTTCTCGGGGTGATGTTCTACCTCAAACTGGTGCGCATACTCATCCCCTCCGACTATTATTCCGGCCTTAAGATTGTGCCGATAGTGATGATAGCAGAATTTTTCTTCGGAGTGTTTTTCAACCTTTCGCTGTGGTATAAGCTCACCGACAAAACCATCTGGGGCACATGGTTCTCACTGTTAGGTCTGGCGGTGACGTTGTCTCTCAACTTCCTTCTCGTGCCGAAGATCGGATATATGGGATGTGCGTGGGCGGCTTTCACCTGCTACGGCGTGATGATGCTCGCAAGCTATTTTGTGGGCAAAGTCAAAAATCCCATCCCCTATCAGGTAGGGCGCATCTGCGGCTATTTTGTCGTGGCGATGCTGCTCTACGGCCTCAGCCTCCTCATCACCACCGGCAACGACTATATCGACCTGCCGGTGCGCACGGTTATCCTCCTGGCCTATATCCTTGCCGCATTGAAAATCGAGCATATCAATCTTCGCGATCTCATTCCGGTGCGTCATCATTAACAATAAATCTTCACAGCTATGTCAGCAACCACCCCTTCAACAATGGCTCTCAAAGTGCGGGATTTTTTCGTTAACTATTTCACACTCTCGGGAGAGCTTTTGCCTCAGGACGAAGCCGAGGCCTCGATAAGATCGGGAGTGTCGTTTAAGGGCACCAACATCGTTATCCTGATTCTCGCCATACTCATTGCCTCGCTCGGCCTCAACACCAACTCTACCGCCGTGATCATCGGCGCGATGTTGATTTCGCCCCTCATGGGCCCGATAATCGGCATCGGTCTCGGCATCGGNATCCACGATTTCGAGCTGATAAAACGGTCGCTGCGCAANCTNATAATGGCNGCCCTTTTCTCACTGATAGCGTCAACCATCTATTTTCTCATCTCCCCCGTCAACGAGCAGCACAGCGAGCTTCTNGCNCGCACTTCGCCCACCATCTACGATGTGCTGATAGGATTTGTGGGAGGTGGCGCGGGCATTCTCGCCATCTGCTCCAAGAATAAGGGTAACGTGATTCCCGGCGTGGCCATCGCCACCGCCCTCATGCCGCCGCTCTGCACCGCCGGTTACGGCCTCGCCACATGGCAGCTCAACTATCTTTTCGGCGCCTTCTATCTCTTTCTGATCAACTCCATCTATATAGCCTTTGCCACATTCATAGGGGTTAAGCTGATGAAGTTTAAGCCGGTGCCGGTAGCCAATGCCGTGAGAGCCAAAAAGGTGATGAGAGTGGTCTATACCCTCGCGATCATAGCCATGCTTCCTGCCATCTGGCTCACCATCAACATGCTGCGTCAGAACAGGCTGGAAGTCAACATCGACCGGTTTGTCAACAATGAGTGTAAGTTTCCCGACACCCAGGTGCTCACCCGCAAGCTCATCACCTCGAAGGGTGAGCGCTATCTCCAGCTCACTCTCATTGGCAGGGTGCTCCCCGCCGACTCACTCTGCAACGCGCTCGACTCGCGCCTCGGATATTACGGCATCAACAACACTAAGGTGATTGTAGTTCAGGGACAGGCCGTCACCGTCTCCCAGGCTAACGAAGAAGCCACTGCCCGCGACATCTATCAGATACTCTCGTCGGAGGTTGCACGCCGTGACGCCACCGTCGACTCCCTCCGCAACATTATCCGCGGCTATGAAGCCTCGTGGGGCTCAGCCGTGGCCATCGCTCCCGAAGTAAAGATACTTTTCCCCGAAGTGACCGAGCTCGCCATGACCCGCGCGGTGTTTGGCGACATTGCCAAAGCAGCTGCCGAAGACAGCCTCGGCGCACCCTCCGACACAGTCAACNTAGNNCTCGTGTCGCTCAACAAACAGATGANCTCCTCTCAGCGCAACCAATTCTCGGAATATCTCAANGCAAGGTTAAACCNCAACAACCTGCGNATCGTAGAGATTCCCCTTTCGGTTGCAACAAAAAAATAAAACCTCAATCCCCATATTCCCAACACCAATGACCCAAACTGCCTCCGACACCAAAAAGCCCCTTAAAGTTACTCTCATCAGCCACAGCGATGTGCTGGGTGGCGCCGGAATGGTGACCTTCCGACTCATGCACGCGCTCAGAAACGAAGGAGTTGATGCCCGAATGGTGGTATATACCAAACTGTCTGACAACGAAAATGTGGCGCTCATCTCCACCCGCTTCAATCGCGGTGTGAAGTTCATGTGGGAGCGCGCGGGCATTTTTATGCGCAACGGCATGCGTCGCGAACATCTCTTTAAGGTCTCGACCGCCAATGTGGGCACCGATGTGAGCAAACACCCCTGGGTGAAGGATGCCGATGTTGTGGTGCTGGGATGGGTGAATCAAGGCCTCATGTCGCTCAACTCGGTGAAACGGCTCCTCAAGCTTGACAAACCGGTTGTGTGGACCCTCCACGACATGTGGAATCTCACCGGAATATGTCACCACGCCTATGAATGTCGCGGATTTCGTCGGGAGTGCGGCAACTGCCAGTTTCTTTCGGGCCACAGCGCCAACGACCTCAGCCATAAGGTGTGGCGCAAAAAGAAAAGTCTCTATGAATCGGCCGACATAACCTTTGTGCCGGTGAGCCACTGGCTCGAACGACGCTGTCGCGAGAGCAGCCTCATGAAGGGGTGTGACGTGAGGGTTATACCCAATCCTTTCCCCGCCGAATATTTCACTCCCGAAGTTAAGGTCACACCCGAGCGCCTCTATCATCTCGACGCCCGGAAATATCGCATCGTGATCTGCTCGGCCCGACTCGACGACCCTATCAAGGGACTCTCCTANACCGTCGATGCCCTCAACTATATCTTCGACAATCACCCGGAGATAGCATCCGACATCACGGCGGTGTTTATCGGCAGTCTGCGCAACCCCGCGGCTCTCGACACGCTTCGCATCAACCACCTGCTGCTCGGCATGGTCAACGACAATCAGCTGCTCAGAGAGGTTTATGCTTCGAGCCATGTAGTGCTCTCGTCGTCGCTCTACGAAACCCTCCCCGGCACCCTCATCGAGGGNCAGGCCTCGGGATGTATTCCGGTGTGCTTCGGCCGCGGCGGTCAGGACGACATCGTGGAGCATGGCAAAACCGGCTATATCGCTGAATATAAAGATTCTGTTTCGCTCGCCAAGTGCATCATCAAGGCGCTCAACAACCCCATCGACCGCATGACTCTCCACAACAATGTCAAGGAGAAGTTTGGCGGCGAAATCATAGCCCGGCAGTATATTGACCTGTTTAATGAGCTTCTCGAAAAGAAAAAATCCGCCGGCTCTTCCGACGCTCCTTCCTCCGGCTCGGGGCTCTAAACTCCTTTCCTTTATATTTAAATAAGGTGTATTAAAAAAATTTACACTTTGGCAGCAAAAAAACCGCCCAAAAATTTGCCGGAGAAAAAAAACAGTCGTACCTTTGCAGTGCAAAAAGGGAAACGCCCTGATGCAAGAGTTCTTTAAAGAACACCTTATTACTCTGGTGTGGTAGTTCAGCTGGTTAGAATACCTGCCTGTCACGCAGGGGGTCGCGGGTTCGAGTCCCGTCCATACCGCAGAGGAGAGAGGAGAATGAGCGGATGCAGAACTTCGGTTCTCTCTGCTCATTCTTTTTTTGTTACCACCCCGCCTCAGTTAAGTTTATCTTTTCCACCGTTGCGACAATAAAAATGTATTACGTTAAAAAACAGATGGAAATAGCCGGTTGCCATCAGCTCTCACTTACACAACCCGGCAAATGCAGCCGCCTCCACGGCCACAACTGGATTGTAACCGTTTATTGCAAATCGCGCGAGCTCAACAGCGACGGAATGGTGGTTGACTTCACCCTCATCAAACAGCTCATTCACGACTATCTCGATCATGGCAATTTCAACGAGCTGCTCCCCTTCAACCCCACAGCCGAAAACATCGCCAAATGGGTGTGTGACACCGTNCCCCACTGCTACCGAGTTGACGTTGAAGAGAGCAAAGCCAATATCGCCACCTACGAGCGCGACGACGAGTAACCCCTCAATCGGCAAAAATGAGAATTAATGAAATATTTTATTCGCTGCAGGGCGAAGGCTATTTCACCGGCACTCCCGCTCTTTTCGTAAGGTTTTCGGGCTGCAACCTCAAATGTGATTTCTGCGACACGCGCCATGAGAGCTACACCCTCATGAGCTCCGATGAGATTATCGCCCGGCTGAAGGAGCTCTCGCCTGAATGTCGCCACGTTGTTCTCACNGGAGGCGAGCCAACCCTACAGCTCACTGATGAGTTTGTCGAAAGGCTGAAAAAAGAGGGATATTTCATTCAGATCGAAACCAACGGCACTCATCTTCCACCTGCCGCAATCGACTGGGTGACCTGCTCACCCAAACAATCTTTCTGCAAAAACGGAGCGTTGGCCGAAAATATCCGCATAGACGAGCTCAAATTGGTTTACCGCGACAACGATGCGGAGATTGCTCGTTTTGACGCTGTTCCGGCCAAGCAGAAATTTCTTCAACCCTGTGGGTCAGGCGATTCACAGGCCGACGCTGTCATGACAGCTCACACTGTAGAATATATCAAGGCTCATCCTCAGTGGCGCCTGTCGCTCCAAACCCACAAGTTGATAAATATTCCTTAAAAAATAATCGCCAAAAAACTTGCAGGGAGAAAAAATTAGTCGTACCTTTGCAGCGCAAAAGGGAACAACGCCCCTATGCAAGAGTTCTTTCAGGAACACCTTATTACTCTGGTGTGGTAGTTCAGCTGGTTAGAATACCTGCCTGTCACGCAGGGGGTCGCGGGTTCGAGTCCCGTCCATACCGCAGAGGAGAGAGGAGAATGAGCGGATGCAGAACTTCGGTTCTCTCTGCTCATTCTTTTTTTATGTGAGCTTATCCCGCACTTTTATGAAGCATATTCTTTCGCTATTAATAATCGTTATCGCTCTGGGGGGATGTCGGCGATCTTCGGAGGGCGGTCCGGTGATGGACCATGTTGAGGCCATCATCGAGACTTATCCCGACTCCGCCCTCACGCTCCTGAGAAATCTTGACCCTTCGCAGCTCTCGGGCGGCGAGGAGAAAGCTCACTATGCCCTGCTGATGTCGATGGCTCTCGACAAGAATTATATCGACACAACCACTTTCGAGATTCTCCAGCCGGCCATNGACCGCTACCTCTCCTCAGGCTCCCCCGACCTTAAGCTCCGCACCCTCTACTATCAGGGNTGTATNTACCTCAACCGCAAGGANTATGACAACGCCATGATATGTTTCCTCAACGCCTCCGACCTCACCGGCGTTAAGGATTCCCTCGTGCTCGCCCGGCTTCATCAGGCTAAATCGGTGATCTACGACAAGCTGATCGATGTGCCGCATTTCACTGAGGAGCAGCTCATGGCAGCGGATATTTACAGAANTGTGGGAAAGAATTTTCTTGCTGCCAAAAGCTATATCAAAGCTTTCAACGGNGCGCTGATGAAAGATGANAAACNNTTGGCTGATTCNCTGTTGAATATCTGCCGGCAGATGGTTGAGATTGCGCCCGAAGCTCAGGAATATCTCGACCCATCCTATATCACCTATATTACCTACTACTGTGACAAAGAGGAGATTCGCAGGATGCTGACCGCCTATAACGATTACATATATCTCGACCCGCCCCTCAAGGATAATGACGTTATCCTTAACATGGCGCTGGGATATGCCAAAATCGGCGAGCCGGAAAAATCTTTCAGGATTTTTGAACATGTCGACAGCAATATCAAGGAGAGCACCTTTCAGAAACTTCAACTCATCAGATGGGAGACATATAAGGCTGCCGGAGATTATCGCGGCGCCTATGATTCTTTCATGAAATATTATCATATTGAGGATAGTCTTCATTATCATCTTTTTACCCACGATCTGATTTTTGCCGACAAGAAGCATAAACTTGAGGTCGCCAACCTTAAGGAGCTTCAAAAGCGCAACAACATGATTTGGGGTGCGGTGTTTATGATTGTGATTCTCATTGTGTTGACCTTCATGATCTACTATCGCTACCGTCTCAGCTTGGCACAGAAAGCGATTATCAGCGGCGAAAATGCCAAGCTGCAACTCGAGCGCGAAAACCTGCGCTATGAGATGTCACGGCTCGAAGATGAGCGCGACAGGCTCACACAGATGCTCGACTCCCGCGAGCAGATGGCTCAACCGCTGCGCAATGCTCTTGCCGAGCGTCTCGACGTGCTCAACAGCATCCTCGCCAAAGAGCTTACCGACCGGGATTCCTATGCCAAGCCTTATCATGAGTGGATCGACTCGGCACGCAAAAACCGCACTGAGTTTATGAACAAGACCCGCGAGGCATTCTCACTATCCAACCCCGAGTTTATAGCTCATCTCCGCTCATGCGATCTCACCGATGACGAAATCAATGTGGCGTGTCTCTACGCCATCGGTCTGCGTGGTAAGGATGTCGGCGAATATCTGCAGATCAAGAGCCACTACAACGTCAGCAGCTCCATCCGCAAAAAGCTCGGAATCTCCACCCACGACACCAACCTCAACCTCTACATCCGCTCCCTTCTCAACAGGCGCTGAAAGCCTATCGGAGGCCCGTTTTTCGGCCATCGGCTGCCGAATTTTGGAAATGTTAAACTTTTGGGTTTTCATTATTTTTAATTCGCTGATTTACTGACAAATAAAATTGGCGATATTAAACTTTTTTTCTTGGCGAATAAGGAAATTTTACATAACTTTGTAGCTGTTTCAACCCTTAAAAACACCACTGGTTATGAAAAAAATTCTGCTAATTTTCACATTATTTTTCTCATTGACGGTTGCTTCAACTTATGCCGAAACCTATGAAATTCACCCTCCCATCAAGACCAAGAAAAACGATGGAAAGGATGACGGCAGAGGCCGGGCACCCATCTATCTTCCTATCAAAATTTATCTCGATACCGACAATAATACAGTCCGGGTGGTGAGCAATGATGATATTCAGGCGTCAGTATCTATCTATAATGAGGCCGGCGAATTGGCAGGCTACTCAATGTCGATCAATGCAGTTCTGCCGATTCTTTCTTCCGGCAACTACTCAATCTATATAGATGGTGACGGCTGGTATGCCGAAGCAGAGTTCTCGATCTAAGAGACCCGATAATAACATTGTTGTTTTATTATATTTTTCAACTTCGGCAATTATCACCTCACCACTTGGATTTTTCCTTAACCTCGGGTTCAACCCGGGGTTTCTTACTATATCACCGCTTCGCGACTCCCCTAAGCGGGCGGTTTTGTAGACAAAGTCGGGCCGGGGTGAAAAATATTTGCCTTTGAAGATATTATATCGGGGATTTTGACTATTTTTGTGGATATTTTTTCCATTCAATCATTCCGATGACTTTATTCAAGCTTATTCCAGGCGCATTGGGTGTAGCGGCTACAGCTCTGCTGTGGCCGGCATCCCTGTTTTCACAAATCAATTCGCCAAAGGCTCCCGGATATATCGACCGTGGCTCAGCCATGCTTTCAACCCTCAACGCCCGAGGCGCTTATGATCAGGCTACGGGCAGTCTGAGACTCTCCACCGATCCCGACAATATCGAAACATCGCTTCGGCTTGAGGCTATGGCCGCCGCGCTCGAAGGCTCGGAAGAGGCACCCGCCCTTCTGAAATCATGGCTCGAAAAATATGCCATGTCGCAATACCGCCCCGAAGTGCAGCTCACTTTGGGCGACTGGTATTTTGCGCGCGAACGCTATGNCGAGGCTCTCAAACAATATAACCTTGTNGGTGACAACGCCCTCAACANNGTCTCCTCTCAATANTTAGCCTATCGCAAGGCATATTGCATGTTGCTCCTCTCTGAAAACGAGGGAGCTTCAGCGATATTCACCCGGCTTGCCTCCACTCCCGGCTCGGCCTATGCCACAGCCGCCCGATTCTATAACGGCTATATAGCCTATCGCAAAGGTGATCTCAACAAGGCTGCCGAGCTTTTCAAGGCCTGCTCTTCCGACCCCGACCTCGCCGGAGCTGCCGACTGCTATCTGTGTCAGATCTACTACAAGCAGGGCGACTATAACAAAGCTCTCACCTCAGCCAAGCGCGCCCTCAAAAGCGGCTATTCAAGCTTCTATCCTGAAGCAAACCGTGTGGCCGGCGAATCGCTCTACAACCTTGGCCGCAGCAGCGAGGCTGTGCCCATGCTCTGGAAATATGTCGAGGCTGTAGAATCCCCCGCTCCCACTGCCCTTTATATTCTCGCCACTGACGAATATCTCAAAGGAGAATATACCAACGCCGCCGAGCTGCTTCAACNGGTTGTGAAAAGCCCCGAAGCNACCGGCGCAATGGCTCAGAGCGCATGGCTCTATCTCGGCCAATGCTATGTGAAAGGTGGTCAGACCAGTCAGGCGGTAATGGCGTTTGAAAACGCTTTCCAGCTCAATGCCGACCCNGCNATNTCNGAAACCGCCTTCTATAATTATGCCGTAGCGATGATCGACGGCGGAAAAACTCCTTTCGGCAACTCGGCCAAACTGTTTGAGGAATTTCTCGACCGCTATCCGCAGTCGAAATATGCATCAGATGTTGAGGAATATATCATCTCGGGATATATCAGCAACAACGACTATCAGGGGGCCCTCGCCTCGATCGACCGCATTTCGCATAAGAGCGACAATCTCAAGAGCGCCCGTCAGAAAGTGCTCTTCATGCTCGGCACCCGCGAGTATGGCGACAACAACTTCACCTCGGCTCTCAACCGCTTTGCCCAGGCCGGAGCTCAGACCAAAGCCCCCTACAGTGCCGAAGTGGCCTCTCAGGCTAATCTCTGGCAAGGCATAACCCTCTACAATCTTGAGCGCTACGGACAGAGCGCCGACCAGCTCAGAAAATGGCTTTCGTCGGCCTCCAACCGCGACAACTCGCGTCCCCTCGCCACCTATACCCTGGGTTATGCCCTCTTTGAGGATGAAAAATGGGCCGACGCAGCCAAAGCGTTCTCCCAGGTTACTGCCTCAACCGGTCTCACCGGCTCGTCGAAGGCCATGATCGTCGACGCNGCCACACGCTATGCCGACTGCCTGTATTATCAGAGTGAGTTTGGCAACGCCCGTGAAGCCTATGCCCGCGCCTACAACCTCAACACCTCCGCCGGCGATTACCCGCTGTTTCAGGAAGCTGTGATGATGGGTTATGAGCGTGACTACAAAGGCAAGCAGCAGGCCATGACCCGCTTCATCGAGCTCTTTCCCGACTCCCCTCTCGCCTCTGACGCCCTGCTCGAACTGGCCGAATGTCAGGTGACCCTCAACAATATCGACCAGGCAATCTCGACCTATTCGCGACTCGTTGAAACCTATCCCTCAACCGCCGCAGCCCGCAAGGGCCGTCTGCAGATGGCAATTACCGCCATGGACGCCGGACGCAACGACGAGGCCGTGACCAACTANCGCAAGCTCATNGCCGATCATCCCACCAGNGAGGAAGCNCGCCTTGCNGCCGACGACCTCAAACGCTATTATGCCCGCANCGGAGNCCTTGAGGAGTTTGCAGCATGGATGACCAATATCGGCAACGCTCCAGCCATCGACCCGTCGGAGATCGACAACCTCACTTTCNCGGCCGCTGAAAAAGAGTATGCCGATACCGAAAACACNGCCAAGCTTAAGGAATATCTCGCTAAGTTCCCCAAAGGCAACAATGAGGCCCGCGCCCTCTATCTGCTCGCCGAGGAGGCNTCGNTGTCNAACAACAACGACGAAGCCTATACCTATGCCTCGCGGCTCATNGAGGAATATCCCGACGCCGAAGGCTTTGAAGACGCAATGCTCATGATAGCCGACGCTCAGATGGCTCAGGGCAAAACCGAAGCTGCCCTCCACACCTTTGATGAGCTGCAGCGCAAATCGGTCAGCCCGATTTATCTCTCCGAAGCTCGCCTTGGTCTGCTCCGCACCGCCTCGGCCCTCGGTCGCAACGCAACCGCCATCGACGCTGCCGACAAGCTGCTGGCCACATCTTCATCCACGCGTGAAAACTACTCTGAGATCATCTGCCTAAAGGCCCAGGCCCTCGACCGCATAGGTCAGCGCGACGAGGCTCAGGAGCTCTGGAAAGAGGTAATCAAAGAATCACCCAACGATCTCTTCGCCTCTCAATCAGCCGTTCTGCTGTCGGAATCGCTGCTTGCCAACGGCAACACNGAGGAAGCTCACTCTACNATCGAGAAATTTATCAACTCCAATCCCTCACACCAATATTGGTTGGCAAGAGGCTTCATAGTGCTGAGCGACGTGCTCCGCGCCGGTAACGATGACTTTGAGGCAGACCAGTATCTCCACTCGCTCCGCAACAATTATCCCGGCAACGAACCCGACATCTTCAAAATGATCGACGAGCGTCTTTCTAAAAATTAATCGCCTCCCCCAACCATAATTTATTATGAATAGTCTGAAGCTAAGATATGCTGCTCTCGCAGCCTCCATGACCATCATCCCGGCAGTCACGGCTCAAAACACTGACGCGCCCGACGACCCTTCGCTCACCAAGGAAATCAAGGTTGAGCGCGAAGTTGAGCCCCTCATCCGCGAGGCGAAGCGTTTGAATCTCTCCCCCGAAATTTCGCTCAAACCGTTTAGCAAAACCAACCTCGCCTANAGCGACCGCACCATCACCGCGCGCATTCCCTCTACTTTCTCGCNGCTCGAACCGGCAGCCTATCTCNACAGTGTGCCCCGCGCTCCCTGGCGGGGATATGTGGCGGGCGGCTATTTCCCCACCTTCAATGCCGCTCTCTCGGCCGGCTACCGCATTATCGGCACCGAGCGGTCGAGCCTCGATGTGTGGATGCAATATGACGGCGTGCGCTATAATGTGAAAGTCAACGACGACTCTCATGCCCGCTACTCCAACACCCTTCAGATAGGCTCGCGGCTCCATACCCTCATCGGCTCTAAATCGGCTCTCGATCTCAGCCTCAACTACATGGTGGCCCGCTTCCGCTATCCGGCTTTCATCAATACCAGCTTCATTCAGCTCGGCGAGGAGCATGTTCACACCATGCACCAGACCGTCAACAACGTTGAGCTCTCGGCAGGCTTCACTTCCAAAGTCAACGACCTGGGCTATAAGCTGAGATTTGACTTCAATCACTTTGCCTATGCCCANAGCGGCATCTGGCCCCGGTTTGAGATTGAAGACTATCCCTACAACGGCAGCTATCTCAACCCCGTGAGAGAAAACCACATCTCGATCGGAGGCAGCCTCGACCGATTCTTCGACCTCGACCTCTCGGTTGTGAGCAACAGCCGCCGCTCGCTGACCGACTTTCCGTTTCTCACCGTCGACGATCCTTTCAAACCCGACAAAAACTACAACCACGCCCTCCTCACCCTCGCTCCCGGCTACAGCTTCTCGACCGGCAACCTCACCCTCGATGTGCGCGCCCGAGTTGACCTGACTTTCAATTCAGGCAAGTTTTTCCACATCGCTCCCGCGGTTGATCTGTCATGGCGCCCTGTCAACATTCTCACTGTTTGGGCCAAACTCGGCGGTGGAGAGTGGCAGAACACCCTCCTGTCGCTCTATGAAGTGAGTCAGCTCAGCCAGCCCATGATGGCCTATAAGAACTCCCACATTCCCCTCACCGTTGATGCNGGAGTCACCGCCGGNCCCCTNGAAGGAGGATGGATCAAGCTCTATGGCGGNTATNCCCGCGCNAACGACTGGCTNATGCCCACNGTGACTTCGCCCGGCATCCTCACCTTCACCCCTCTGGATATAAAAGGTGTTCACGGCGGAGTGGCGCTCGGCTACAACTACCGCGATTTTGCCGAAATCGAAATGAAATTTGAGGGTGCGCCGACAGGTCTTTACAAAGGCTACTACCTGTGGCGCGACAGAGCCGGCCAGGTGTTTGATCTCCGACTCTCTGTGAAGCCCCTCAAGCCCCTCACCGTCGAAGCGTCGTGGCAACTGAGAGCCAACCGCTCGGTCTGCTTCCCCGAATATTTCGACTTCTCATCGTCTGACAATATCCACACCACTGTTGAAACCACCGTCACCAACCGCCTCAACAACCTCTCGCTCATCAACCTCGGCGGCAACTGGCAATTCAACAATCGCTTCGGTGTGTTTGTTAAACTCGAGAACATTCTCGGGCGCCACACCACCGCCGTTGATCTCCTTCCCGGACAAGGCTTCCACGGTCTTGTTGGCGCCTCCTATAAATTCTGACACTTCAACAAGTTAGTCTAATGTCTGAAAATCTCCTGAAGCCCGAGCTTTCCGACTGTCTCGTGCTCATACCCACATATAACGAAAAAGAAAACATCGCCGCCATAATAGATGCCGTGATGGGTTTGCCTCACCGGTTTGACGTGTTGGTGATAGACGACGGCTCGCCCGACGGCACAGCCTCGATCGTTAAAGAGAAGATGAAGCAGCTGCCCGGCAGAATCCACATTCTCGAACGCGAGGGAAAGCAGGGTCTGGGCACCGCCTATATCGCCGGATTTGAAGAGGCGCTCCGTCATCCCCAATATGAATATATCTTNGAGATNNNCGCCGATTTTTCCCACAACNCCAATGACCTGATGANGCTCTATGAGNNATGTGCGGTCNNCNNNGCCNATATNGCTGTCGGCTCCCGCTATATCTCGGGAGTAAACGTGGTCAATTGGCCGATGGGTAGGGTGCTGATGAGCTATTACGCCTCGGCCTATGTGAGAATAGTCACCGGAATGCCGGTGCGCGACACCACAGCCGGTTTCGTGTGCTACACCCGCCGAGTGCTTCAGGCTCTGCCGCTCAAAGAGATAAGATTCAAGGGCTACGCCTTCCAGATTGAGATGAAATTTCTCACTCACAAATACGGGTTTAAAATCAAGGAGGTTCCCATTGTGTTTGTCAACCGTGTGCTCGGCACAAGCAAGATGTCGTCGGGCATATTCTCCGAGGCTCTTCTCGGAGTGATAAAGCTCAAAGTTTCAAGCTGGTTTACCAAATATCCTGACTATGGCAAACATTGACCTGCTTATTCACAACGCCCGCATCGTCAACGAGGGCGTAACCATACCCAAAGGCTATCTCACTGTCTCGGGTGAATTTATCTCAGCCATCGGCGAGGGAGAGCCCTCTGCTGAACTGATGGCTGAAGCGCGCGAGACAATCGACGCCGCAGGCAAGTATCTCCTGCCCGGAGTGATCGACACCCATGTGCATTTCCGCGACCCGGGCCTCACCCACAAAGGGGATATGCACACCGAAAGCACCGCCGCCATTGCGGGAGGAGTGACCTCGTTTATTGACATGCCCAACACCAAGCCCCCCACGATAAGCGTCGCCGCAGTAGAGGATAAGATCTCCCATGCCGCCGAGGTTTCGATGACCAACTACGGTTTCTTTATCGGCGCCACCAATTCCAATCTCGAGGAGCTGCGTCAGGCCGATTATTCTCAAATTGCGGGCGTGAAGCTGTTTTTGGGTTCATCAACCGGCAANATGCTTGTCGACNAGCCTTCGACNATCGAANNGATATTCCGCGAAGTGCCCNCGCTGATCGCCGTTCATGCCGAAGANGAAGCCACNATTGCCGCNAACCGCAAGAAACTGANAGAGGCNCTCGGCGAGGAAATTCCCATCGACTGCCACCCGGTGATCCGCGACCATGAGGCTTGCTATCTCGCCACCCGCCGCGCCGTCGACCTCGCCAAAGCCACCGGAGCGCGCCTGCATGTGTGCCACATCTCCACCTCCGACGAGCTGCGCCTCTTCACTCCCGGCCCGGCAGCTGAAAAACATATCACCGCGGAGACTTGTCCCCAATATCTCATATTCACCGATGAGATGTATGGCGCACTCGGCAGCCGCATAAAATGCAACCCCGCCATCAAACGCCCCACCGATCGCGAGGATCTGCGCTTTGCCGTTAACCACGACATTATCGACACCATCGCCACCGACCACGCCCCTCATCTTTGGGAAGAAAAACGGGGCACCGCCCTCACTGCCGCCTCAGGTATGCCCGGCATAGAGTTCTCGCTGCCGGTGATGATGCAGGCCGTGAGCGAGCAATGGTTTTCGGTTGAGACGGTGGTGTGGAAAATGTGCCACAATCCCGCCACGATTTTCAACATCGACCGCCGCGGTTTTCTGCGCGAAGGCTATTATGCCGACCTTGTGATTTTCGACGCCGATTGCGAACCCTATACCATCAAGGACGAGAATGTGAAATCGCTCTGCGGCTGGACCCCCTACAACGGCCTCCAGCTCTCGGGCCGCGTTGACATTACGATTCTCAACGGCTCGCCGGCCTATAAATACGGCACGATTTTCAAGGCGCGCACCCACGCCCTGAAATTCAACCAGCCTCAAAAGGCCACCGAGTGATTGCCCGTGAGGCGATTTTGACAATTCAAGTTGAATGATTAACTTTGTTGGCGTGAAAAAATATCTATTTCCATCAGTCATGATTCTTGCCGGGGCGATAATGTCGTCAGCCTCATGCAGCGGCAAGAGCAGCGCCGTGACCGAGCAACAACCTGCCGCGGAGGCCGTAGCCGATTCGCCGGGCAAAATGTTTTCGGCCGACTCGTCGTTCAGCTATGTCAAGGCTCAGGTTGACTTCGGCCCACGCACTCCCGGCTCTCAGGCCCACGACGCCTGTGCCCTGTGGATAGAATCGGAGCTCNGCCGACATGGTGCCGACACTGTCATTGTGCAACGCGGCGAAGTNGTCCAGCCGGTCAGCGGCGACAAACTNCCCGTCACCAACATCTTGGGGCGCTATAACCCTCAGGCTAAAGACCGGTTGATGCTCGTGGCTCACTACGACACCCGCCCTTGGGCTGACGAAGAGAGCAACAAGGCCCACCACAACACTCCCATCGACGGCGCCAACGACGGCGGCTCGGGTGTGGGAGTCATGCTTGAGCTGGCCCGTCAGCTCGGCATCCAAAGCCCGGAGATAGGGGTCGACCTGCTCTTTGTCGACGCCGAAGACTCAGGCACCTCCGGCGAGCATCCCGATGCCAACAGCTCCTGGGCGCTCGGCTCNCAATATTGGGTTGACAACACCGACTACTCGCGTCTCGCCCTCCAGCCGAGGCTTGTGATNGTGCTCGACATGGTCGGCGGTCTCAACGCCCGCTTCCACCGCGAGCAATTCTCGTCAGCCTACTACCCTGCTGAGGTCAACCGTGTGTGGACAATAGCCCGCCGGGCCGGCCACGGAGACAGATTTATCAACGAGCCGGGAGGCGCGATTCTCGACGACCACCTCCCCTTCATCCGCAAAGGAATTCCGGCAATCGACATTGTTGAAAGCAAAGCGTCGGCCACCGGCTCCTTCCCCGCCACATGGCACACCCTCTCCGACAACCTCCAGAACATATCACCCCAATCGCTCGAAGCCGTGGGCGCTACCCTGCTCCACCTCATCCGCACCGGATTCTGAGCTATTGACACCATAAAAAATTCTACCGAAATTCAATGAGCAACACAACTCCTTCTATAGACCAACTACAAGACCAGATAATTGACGAATTTGCCGGCATTGACGACTGGATGGACCGCTATGCCATGATCATCGACCTCGGCAATTCACTTCCGCCCATCGAGGAATCGCTCAAGACCCCCGACCACCTTATCGAGGGATGTCAGAGCCGCGTGTGGCTCAACGCCACCCTCTCGCCCGAAGGCAAGGTGGAATATACCGCCGACTCCGACGCCATTATCGTGAAAGGCATCATAGCCTTGCTGATAAGCGTGCTCAACGACCACAACCCCGACGAGATTCTCGCCTCCGACCTGCATTTTATATCAGCCATCGGCCTGTCGGAAAACCTCTCCCCCACCCGCTCTAACGGCCTCCTCGCCATGGTGAAGCAGATGCGCATGTATGCCCTCGCTTTCAAGACCAAGCTCGATGCCGAGGCCAAATCCTGAAAATTAAATCAAATCATATAAATCAATCGTTATGTTTAAAAACCAACCGGCAGGNCTATATGTCCTGTCACTTGCCAACACCGGCGAGCGCTTCGGCTACTACACCATGCTCGCCATCTTCCTGCTCTTCCTGCAGGCGAAATTCGGCTTCGACGCCACGGTGTCGGGTCAGATCTATTCTATTTTCCTCGCCTTAGTCTACTTCATGCCCCTCATCGGCGGCTGGCTGGCTGACAAATGGAACTTCAACAAGTGTGTAATGACAGGCATCGGAGTGATGTTTGTGGGCTATCTCATCATGTCGATACCCACCGACATCCGCAGCAACACATCTCTTGTGATACTCTGCTGCGCCCTCGCCCTCATCGCCATCGGCACCGGCTTGTTTAAGGGCAACCTGCAGGTTATGGTGGGCGACCTCTATAACGAAGCCCGCTATGCCAACCAGCGCGACACGGCATTCTCATTGTTCTATATGGCCATCAACATCGGCTCGCTCTTCGCTCCCGCCGTTGCCACATGGATGACCAACATCGCCATGCAAGGCGCAGGTCTCACCTATGTTTCCTCACTTCCCGCCCTCTGCAACGCCTATCTCAGCGGCGCTGAAAATGGTGCAGAGCTCATTCAGGTCATCACTGAAAACAACATGGCCGTAGGCGCCAACCTCACCGAGTTTGCCAACAACTATATCACTACCCTCTCCACCGGCTATGGCTATGCCTTTGCCGTGGCCTGCGGTTCACTCATCGTGAGCTTCCTCATCTACTTCCTCGGCCGTCCCACCTATCGCCACATTCTCACCGGCAACAAGGGCGGAGCCAAATCCTCAACCGACAATGCTCCCGAGCTCACTCCCGCTCAGACCAAGGCAAGAGTCGTGGCCCTGCTCCTCGTGTTTGCCGTGGTGATCTTCTTCTGGATGGTGTTCCACCAGAACGGCGCTACCCTCACCGAATTTGCCAAGAGCTGCACCTCTCCCGACGCCTTCGGCTGGACACGTATCGGCTTTAACGTGTGGGCTCTCGTTACAATCATCGTGGGCGTTTATGCTCTCTTCAGCCTCTTCCANAGCAAATCGGGNGCCGGCAAAGCTGTCTCNGCCATCATTCTCTGTGCCGTAGGCGTTGGTCTCTACTTCTTCTATCAGGACACTCCCGANCCCGTNAGCGGCATCCAGCCCCAGCAGTATCAGCAGTTCAACCCCTTCTATGTAGTGGCTCTCACCCCCGTGAGCCTCGCTATCTTCGGCTGGCTCGCCAACCGCAAGAAAGAGCCCTCGGCTCCCCGCAAGATCGGCTNCGGCATGATCATGGCCGCCGTNGCCTATGCCGTGATGATGATCGGTTCATTCTCNCTNGTCGGNACCANNGGNNCNGTATCNNCCAACTGGCTCATCTCAACCTATCTNCTNCTCACCTTCGCCGAACTTCTCCTCTCCCCNATGGGCATNTCGTTTGTCAGCAAGGTNGCTCCNCCCAAACTCAAAGGCTCAATGATGGGCGGATGGTTTGCCGCTACTGCTGTCGGCAACTACCTCGTGTCGATTCCCATGCTCCTTTGGGGTAAGATACCTGTTTGGACTATCTGGGGAATACTTATCATACTCTGTATTCTTTCAGCAGCCTTCATCTTCTCTCAGATGAAGAAACTTGAAGCCGCCACCGGCGACGCTCCCGCGCCCGACGTTGACCAGCTCGAAACCGTAGAAGACGACGCCATCTAATCTCCCCCTCTGAAACTAATCCCCCTCTCGGGCCGGCCGCTTTTGAACTGCACCCCAAAAGTTAGACACAAAACTTTTGGAGTGCAGTTTATATATGAAACGCTCAGTTAAAGAAAAAANGGAGTTAGTCCGCCGAATACTTTCTGGCGAGCCTTTTAAGTGCATAACCAAAGAAACCGGATTANGTCAGGCGTATCTTTCCCTTCTTTATGATCGGTATAAAAAGTACGGTAAAAAGGGATTAGAACGCAAGACAAATCATTACCTTTCTCCGGAGCAGAAAGAGTTTATAATTCGTTTACATGA
>WFLX010036780.1_pt1 | contig 21080 bp, 11 predicted proteins | sample 4967041 | NCBI WGS metagenome assembly WFLX01 (sample SAMN12857096, study PRJNA449069) | gut metagenome | isolation source: stool from male and female vole | host: Microtus ochrogaster | place: USA:Florida | collected 2017
CAAAGGTCAATGAGATTTCAGCCAAATACCAAGGAGCAATGATTTTCTCAGTCAATCCTCCTGCCATCCCGGGTCTTGGTATGTCTTCAGGTCTTGAAATGAACCTTCTTGACATTAACTCCCTTGGCCCGACAGAAATGCTCAAGGCTATCGATGCTCTCCGCATTGCAGTGGCAAAAGANCCTCGTTTTGAATCGCTTACCTCTATGTATCAAGGTGTNGTNCCNCAATATCAATTAAACATTGACCGCGACAAGGCNAAGACNCAAGGATTGGCAATGTCGGATATTTTCACNACTCTGAGTGGATATCTCGGAGGCAANTATGTCAATGATTTTGTTGAATTCAACCGTGTATTCCAAGTGCGTATGCAAGGCGATCAAGCTGCTCGAGACAATATCAACGATGTATTGCGTCTTTCGGTGAGAAATTCACAAGGCGAGATGGTTCCATTCTCATCTTTCACTACTATTGAGCCAGTGATGGGAGAAGCTTCTGTAAGCCGCTATAATATGTATCAGTCGGCTTCCGTCACAGTTAATCCTGCAAAAGGCGTTTCTTCATCGGAAGGTATCAAAGCAATGGAAGAACTTGTGCAGAAGACCCTTGGAAAGAATTATTCTTACGCATGGACAGGCATGGCTTATCAGGAGACCCAGTCGGGCACTACAATTTCATTCGTATTCATCTTTGCGATTGTAATGACCATACTAGTGCTTGCAGCTCAGTATGAAAGCTGGACCGACCCAATTGCCGTAATTCTTGCCACGCCAATAGCAATCCTTGGCACTATTCTTGGATGTATATGTATGAGCCAGTCAATAAGCATCTACACCCAGATTGGATTGATATTGCTGATAGGTATGTCGGCTAAGAATGCAATCCTTATCGTAGAATATGCAATGGACTTCCGCAAGAGTGGCAAATCTATCAAGCAATCGGCACACGATGCCGGTGTGATCAGATTCCGTCCGATCATGATGACAGCATTGGCTTTCGTGTTCGGTGTGATGCCGATGATGTTCGCAACCGGTGCAGGTGCGAATAGCCGTATCGAACTTGGCACAGCGGTAGTATTTGGTATGGCAATGAATGCACTGATTGGCACGACATTCGTCCCCAACTTCTGGGAATTCATGCAGCGCATCAACGAAAAGTACCTCTCCGGCCTTTTCAAAGATCCACAACCCAAAGGCGCTTCCGCCAACTCCGCCGACCAGCCCGAAGTCTGACTTGACCCTTGACTCTTATAAAAAATCATGGAGGTTCCGAANGATTTCGGAATCTCCATGAAACGTTTAAGGGAAACTCATCCTATGCTTCTTTAAGAAGTGATGGAATGACAACCGTAAGCAAAATCATCGTTCCCTCAACGTCAAATTCATCAGTTTTAGCCGGCAGCAGCAGTGTGTCGCCTTGTCGCACCATAGTGCTGATGCCGTCAACTTTCAAACTTCCGCTCCCTTCAATACATATAAGGCCCATAAATGAATCATCATTATTGGCTATGCTGCGTTGGCCTTCTACTACTTCTTTGTTCACTTTGAAGTANTCGCAGGCCACAAGCCCTTCNGTCNCATCTGAGATTCTCATNGGAACTGACTTGCANTCTGGATAATAGGCGTAATCTATAGCGTCTTTGGCAAGCTCTGTGTGNAGTTCCCGAGNATTNCCATTGGCATCGCGGCGATCATAATCATCCACTCGATAAGTCACATCGCTTGATTGCTGGATTTCGACAAGGAAATTCCCTGTGCCAATGGCATGTAGTCGCCCTGGCGGAAGGAAGAAAAGATCACCAGGAGTTGAGTCATAACTTCCTACAACTTCCATCAATGAGTGATCTTTCACTCTTCGCTCATATTCTTCATGGTCTATCTCACGAGTAAGTCCAGTGTGAATCTTGGCATTTTCCTTTGAATTAAGGATATACCACATTTCTGTCTTGCCGAAAGAGTTGTGGCGCTTCATTGCAAGCTTATCATCAGGATGCACCTGCAGTGAAAGATTATCCTTTGCATCAATGAATTTTACGAGCAATGGAAACTGGTCGCCATATTTGTCATAGACCTTCTCTCCGACGAGCCGATGCTTATATTTTTTCACCAAATCAGACAATGTCATTCCACAGTCTTCACCTTCTGACACTATGCTCTCGCATTCTGGCACAGCCGATAGTTCCCAGCTCTCCCCCACAGTCTTGCAGTTGATATTAATCTTTTTGAAGTGAGATATCTCTTCACCTCCCCAGATAGTACTCTTAAGGTAAGGTAGAAATTTAATCGGTTGTCTCATATTTCGTGATTTAAATTAAGGAATAAGAACTTCTAAAGGCTCGCTATAATTATAGCGGTAGGCTTCAGCCGTAGAGTAATTGATTCTCGCAGCAGCACGAATATANACCNTGNGTCCAGATGGGATCTCCCCATTGGTGGNCATANNCAATTCCNGACCNANATNCTGCTCANAGTCGCTGCCTNGATAAGACAGAGAGGAAGACCATCTTTCGTCTCTTGCACGGTAACCTACGGAAGAGGAATAGCTGACAAAAAGCTGCACATCTGTCACATTCATCAGGTCGTCGGAATAGTCATTGCCACGTGTCGGCTGCACTTTTTCACGGAAGTCATCCGGAGATACGCCACGGTCTACTACTACTTTAGCCTTAATCTGACCATTGCTGACCTGTGGCTCACCTACAATACGGACTTTCAAGAATGGCTGAACTTCAAATTTCACTTTTGTAGTCCCTTTGATGTCTAACTCTTTTCCCTCGTCGGCAAGAAGCACACCATCAGGAGTTTCTCTTACAAGCGGTATGAATGGGCCATCAATCCGCACATAATAGTGACCCTTGAAGATTTTAGTATTCTGGAAAGTTCCATCGGGCATGCAGAAGAAATCCGGGTTATGCTCCACATTGTCGCCCCAGCTAAGCTCAGTGATACGAACTCGTATCCCTTCCGCACCTTGATCGGTCAAGATGGGATCGCCAGTTGCAATGTCTACAACCTCTCCTTGAAGTGTCTCTTTGGGCTCTGCGTAATTGTCCAGTTCGAAAAGGTCGCACGATGTCATGCTGCACATCAGTGCTACTGAAGCTGCAAATATATGTAGTTTTTTCATGTCGTTTATTCTGATGTTATTTGATTTGCAAATTAAGATTTCATCAACGGTTTGGTTGCTGGTCGATGACTGAGCTCTTCACTACTTCATTGCCTGGGATAGCGAAATAGTAATCCACCTGGCTGTAGCCAAGCTGTTTGTCGGCCATATTCTGGAAGTGAGTGTCGAAGAAATATTTTCCATTTTCCACGCAATAGAAAGGATAGAGACCGCGGAAACGATAGTTGTTGCTGTTGCTGAAGGCATCTTTATCTCTGATCTCTCCCCAGAAGCCATCTCTTCCTTCATAGTGCTGCACTCTCCAGCGGCGGATATCCCACTTAGCCTGGTGCTCAAATGCAAGCTCTTTGCGGCGTTCGCGCCTTACNATATTGCGGCTTTCTTCATTTCCAGTGAGAGGTGTGGTTAGCTCANCAGCACCTGCACGCTCTCTGATNTCGCGTATTGCTTGAGTGGCAATTCCAAGCATATCAGTTCCATCTGGTGATGAGACTCCTGCCATTGCGAGTTCTACTGCTGCTTCCGCAGCATCCANAAGCACCTCAGCATAGCGCATCAGGATATANGGCTGGTCACAAACGCCTTCTCTGCCACCTTTGAAATTAGGGTCAAGCCATTTGCGGGTGACAAGACCAGTGACGCCACTTTCGCCCCNGCCTTTGTAAGGACCACAAGGACCTGTAGCAAGATGATCGTTGCCGTTGGCATCTGTCACATATTTAACTTCTGTCGGGGAGTTGCTCATCACAAGCTGATCGCCATATTTTGATTCGGTGAAGCTCTGAGGCGCATTGCCGTATGAATAGTCGTTCATCAGGCAGGTCACGGGGAGAGATCCGGTATAGGAACCAGCCCACATATCTACTACTCCATCTGCAAATTTATCGCCCGGGAAAATCACTTGTGCACGAAGACGAGGCTCTGCATTAGCGAAGAAGTCCAGTGGCTTGTCAAACATCAGATACTCCCCTTCTGTGATTTTGTCGCCTGTAGTCACTTTTAGCGTTCCATCAGGATAGCGGGGGAAGCCATCGAAAAGCTCAACAAAGTCAGCTGTAGGGCATGTGCCACAACTAAGCGGCGAGTGAGCCGGATAGGAAAATCCCATCATATAAGGGCTATTGTAGCTATCGTAGCTGTGAGTGGCTGTCGGATATACATATTCTTTCACCCATAGGTGCTCACTGCTGTTGGCATCTGCAAGCATATCCACAAGGTTTTCAAACTGTGCATCGCGGTCGCCGGCACTCCACTTTGTCATGTGAAGTGAATAAGAGCCAGTCTGGATTATCTCTGAAGCAGCCTTATAAGCTTCTGTAAAATATTTCTTGGAGGCCGCTGCCCAACTGTCGGGCGCAAATCCGATCACCCTGACACCAGTCTTAGCTCCAAACCCAGTGAGATTGCCGTCGACAGTCTGGTTATATTTTGCCACTGACCCAGCATATAGCATANCACTTGACTTGTANGCGAGAGCAACATTNCGGNTGNCATATCCGCNCTTTGCACNTTGNGCGCTCATCATCTCGATAGCCTTGTCATAGTCCTCAAGNATCTGATCCCAAGTCTCCTCTTCGCTTGCTCGTGGCTCCTCGAGCTCTTCATCTTGAGGGTAATTGATCACTCGGGTCACTAANGGGATGCCACCNTAGCGCATTGCCATCTGNGTGAAAAGATATGCACGAAGGAAATATGCATGACCAAGATAGTCGTTGAACGCAACCGGGGAATAGCTGCTTTGATATTGGGGAAGGTCTTCAATCAAAATATTGATCTTGCGAAGAGTCTCAAAGTTGTCGCGCCATGCGTCGCCAGCCTCGCTTTCACCTGTATAGGCGCATACAATACCATCGCGTCCTACTGCCTCGCCTGTGCCTTCAACGCCTTTTGAAACGAGCCAACCATTGCGGCTGCGTCCTCTCTGCGGGAGAAACTTAAAGTCTTCAAGAGGCAGACGGCTATAGATCTCTGCCATATAGATTTCCATTCCGGCATCATTGCTCAGAAGGTCATCTTCTGTCATCATGCCTTTAGGTGATATATCGAGCTCGGCACATGAAGCCAAAAGGCCGAGACCAAGAATTGCTGAAATTATATATTTTTTCATAACTGTTAGCTTATAAGATGTTAGAATGAAAGATTCAATCCAAAAGTATAAGTGCGGTTGAGAGGATAGAGGCGTCCTTCATTAGTGTCGGGGTGCTCAGGATCCACGAATTTAACCTTGGTAAAGGTCAGAGGATTGTAGCAGTTGAAATAGATTCGGATAGTATTGCCCTTCAGGAGTTTTGAAGGAAGGGTGTAGCCTAATTCGATACTCTTCAGACGCAGATAATCAGTGGATACCCTATTGAATGTGGAGTTGCCTTTAGGTCCACGGTCGCCGAAGGCATAATAACCGCTTGTCCATTCCGCGGAGGGATCGTAAATATCAGCCATCGGGTCTACAGTATGCCACCTATCAAGGAACTGCTTAAGAACGCCTCCACCATTCTGGCCAAACAAACGATAAAGAGGTTCTTTATATTCCATTGATCCTAAAGCAGAGCCTTGCCAGAGCATATTGAAATCAAACCATTTCCAATTCACATTGACATCGAGTGANAAGTTGACCCATGGAGTCTGGTCGAAAGCATATGGANGCTCGTCGAGACCATTGATTTCGCCATCTCNATTCCAGTCTAAGTNTTTATNGTCGCCTGGAAGGACATCACGTTCGGTAAATTTGCTATCGTTCCAAATTTCATACCAGTTATTATATCTTCCATCCCCTTCATAGCCAAACTGAACTCCCTGGAATCGGTTGTTGAGATTGTCATGGCGCCATTGGTCGTAGGAGTTGGCGTATGGTCCATTCTGAACTGCTGTGATATATTTATTGCGGGTCACAGAGAAGATTCCCTTTGCATTCCAGCTCCAATCGCCTACGCTGTAGCGNTGNGTCAATGATACTTCCAAACCATAATGACGGTCGGAGTTGACGTTTTCAAGCGGTGCAGTAGCGCCCACTACTGTCGGAAGATCACCACCTCTTCGCTCAAAGAGCCCTGAACGGTTGCGGATGAAATAGTCTACGCTTGCTCCGATGATTCCATTTCTTCCTTCAAAGTCGACACCAATGTTGAAGGTCTTTGACTTATACCAGCTGAGTAGCTCGTTGGGAATACCAGAAGGATTAGCACCATAGATGAAGTTGCCGCCAAAGACATAGCCGGGAGAGTAATCGTTGTAGTTGCCATTGTCGGATGCTGTGCCACCTCGATAGGTGTAGCCCTGCAGCCATTCATAGTTGATTGAGCCGTCATCACCAAGCACACCATAGCTGGCACGTATCTTCAACTGATTTACAAATCCATTGACATCAATTTTTTCTCTGAACCATGGTTCCTGAGCTATTCTCCATCCAGCAGATACTGAGGGGAAGAAGCCCCAACGATGACCCTTGGCAAACTTGGAAGAACCATCATAACGGAACTGTCCTTCGATTAGATAGCGGTTGTCGAAATCGTATGTNACGCGTGCTATCAAAGCGCGNTTGCCAAAATCATAAAGAGATCCAAGATCTGTATTCATCGAGCCAACTTGTCCTTCTTCAACNCCGGCAAGAANATAAGGCACTGTAAAGGCAAGGTCGCGATAAGCATAGNAGTTNTCGCCNTGGCGGCTTGTAGATNCATAACCCACTACTGCTCCTACATTATGCAAATCGGCAAAAGTACGCAAGTAATTGAGTGTGAACTGCAGCATAAACTGAGATTTGTCGTAGAATTCCCTTCTCACGTTTGATGGGCTTGTCTCAGAATAAATTTTAGAAGTATAAGAACCGTCAGCCTCATTATAAGCATATTGAGTGAATTCTTTCTTGAAAATCTCATTGTTGTCGAGAGTATAGTCGTAGCTGACAAGCGCCTTAGCTGAAAGTCCTTTCAGAGCTGATGCCCATGTGCCGAAATCAAGATTGATAGCAGCACTTGACTGGAACATCTTCCTTCTAAATTTTCTATAGCCGGCGTAATCGCTTGTCATCATTGCCACTGTATTGCGCTCAAGGTCGAGACCTGCATAGTTGAGCATTGTGCGTTNAGNATCAGCATAAGCTGGGTGAAGCACACCTTGCGACCAATAGTTGCGGATGATGTCNACTGCATCATAGTAGGGTGTATTGCGGTCGTCGGCCATGCCTGAGAGGTTGATATCAAGTTTCACTCCATCCCATACAGAGGTGGAAAGATTGCTGCGGAGATTAAATTTGTCATAATTTAAATCGCCCGATTTGAACATTCCTTCTTGATAGATAAAGCCGAGGCTTGCAAAATACTTAGTGCGTTCATTGCCACCGGAAACGCTGATGNCATGCNGTGTCTGAGNCGACCAGGATGCTATCACNTCTCCATTCCAATCGGTCTNTCNGCGAAGTCCACTTGCAAAGGCCTCAAAATCAGACTCTCCATAATAGATTTGACCTCCATTGATATTAGCGCGACCTTTTTCATTCCATATTGTCATAGCTTCAAAGGCATCAGCAAGTTCAGGCATTGATTTAGGTTTCTGAATTGTAAACGACCCATTATAGTTCACTTTTGCCTTTCCTATACCGCCTTGCTTTGTAGTGACGAGAAGCACACCGTTTGCAGCGCGGACACCGTAGATTGCAGCCGCTGCATCTTTCAATACTGACACATCCTGAATATCATTTGCATTGATGCGCTGAAAGTCTTCGACCGTACGAGGGACTCCGTCAATGACCACCAGGGGCGCTCCCATGCCTCGGATGTCAAAATTGTTGTTGTAGGTGCCAGGTTCGGAACTTTTCTGCCAAACACGCACGCCAGGGATTTTACCGGTGAGCATATTCTGGGGATTCTCATTGTTGGTCTTTATCATGGCATCTCCCTTCAATTCTGAAACGGCACCTGTGATCGAACCTCTGCGCTGTACGCCGTAGCCGACGACTACCACTTCTTCAAGGGCTTCTGAATCTTCCGAAAGAGTGAAGTTGATATTAGTTCTTCCTTTGACGGCTTCCTCTACTGTATTGTAGCCAATGTAGCTCACTACGAGAATATCGTTAGGCTTTACATTAAGAGTATATCCACCTTCGATGTCGGTAGAAGTTCCATTGGAACTGTTCTTCACCATTACTGTCGCTCCAATGAGCGGTTCATTCTCTTTGTCAGTCACTGTTCCCTTGACGGTGATAGTAGACTGAGCCATTGTTGCTGCCGGAAAAGCCAAAGAGATAAGGGCTATCACCGCAACCAACAAGATACTGCTGATTTTAAATTTTTTGATCATATTGAATGATGTTGATTAGATTATTTCTTACTTATCTCATGGCTTGCAAGGACAGCATATTCAGTTGCTGTGGCAAATGTGAACATTGCCTCCGTGTCGCATTTCTGCCTGTCGCGATTCCACCCTGATAATGGATTCACTGGAATCATATCTTGCTCAAGGAAATTACTGTAGCCATAATCAAGATTTGTCTGAAAAGCTTTTAATCCTTCTTCAGCATTGCTTGTCAATGGATATGCTGCTGCGTAGCTTTTCATCAAAACGCAATTAAACCATGGAGAGAATCCTGTAAGGTCGAAAGAATAATATCCTTTTAGACTCGAGCCCAACTTTGCGAAGTAGTTGAAGCTTGATGTAGTCAATGACTTCACATCATCGGCGTATGTCGCTTCTACTCCAGCTTTTGTGAGTGCGGCTGCTCCTGAAAGCATCGTTCCTGTATTGTAGCTGTAGAAGTTTCCAACTGCTCCGGTATCGCGGTTGTTCATCCTATACCGTTCTTCTCCAATAGTCTCGTATGAGACGCCTCCATCAGCACCAAGCATATCCCAATAGACACCTTTTTCCTGATTGAAAAGTTTACGCTTCTGCCAATCATAGATTTTCTTAGCCATCATAAGATAATATTCGCTCTTCGGAGCGGTCATTTTCTTACGAGACTTGTCAGGTTCGACTATATTGTAAGAAATCTCATCCGATTTCCCTTTATAGAGATTGCTAAGCTCTACAAGCGGAGTGATCATCGGGCCATTGCTGCAAGAATGCTTCGTAGTGTATCCTGGACCCCAAGTGATGCCTCCATTTTCATTCCCATCAGCATCCAAGGTGCAATCCCATCCATCGAGCACGTATGCTGCCAGATATTCAGCCTTGTTAAGGTACTTTTGATTTCCAGTCAATGAATAGGATTCGAGAAGTTCACCTACGAGCCACTCCTGATCATCGTATACATTGAGCACCCCTGTCACATCGGCACTTCCAGGGCTACCAGCTCTGTTTACTGCATATACTGTCCAGCTATTGGTGCCTGTATAAGAAGTTAGATCGAATGTTCCGGCATAATATTCAAGATTATCGACCAAACGTTCAAGAAGAGACTGTAAAGATGTCCAATTCTGATTATAAAGTTCCGGCTTCCCATTGTCTTTGAGATCCTTCATGGCTTTCATGGTCGCATTCACAGCTTCAATTGAGCTGGTATACATCCATACACTTCCTATCTCATTTGATCGGATACCCGTAAATGGATTATAATAGCGCGCCATTTGCATTGAAGAGCCTTCAAAGTAGTGATCCACTGCCGAATTGATGATCTTTATAGCTCTTAAGGTATTGGTCTCGGCTACAGATCTGCTATCTACTATCCCTGGAGTTTCTTCTCCCGGCTCATCCGACGGATCTTTTGGTCCGTCAGACGAGCAAGAAGCCATACTTAATATTAGGGATAGAGCAATGAAAATATCTTTTGCTTTCATCTCAAGGTCATTTGTATCATTCGATATCAATTGCATTCAGAGTGAGCTTATTCTCATCTCCATTCTGCTCTCCATTATGCACGCTGATGCATATCATCACATCCTGGCCATCAAATTCAGAGAGATCATAGGTGAACTTACAATAGTCATCCCCACTCTTGAATTTCCAGCAGCCATCTTCGGCAGCCATCGCTTCAAGCGCATCATTTGAAGATGGCGACATAAAGTGAGCCTTGCAGTCCATTGTGATNGCAGTCAGCTTGAAGTAGGTGTAGAATTCTCCGAAGTTGCGGGTGGTGAGAGTCAGTTTATTATGTCCAGGAGCTATTGAATACTTAGCGTAGACGTACTGTTCTGGTTCCTTTGTATCAGCTGGCTCATTGCCACGGGTCTTAATCATATAGCCTTCATTGGCGAAGACATCCGGGTCTTTATGAAGAGGCATGTGTGTCCAATATGCCATCACATGAGCTGCTGCATGCCAGCTGCGGTAGGCATCAATATAATTGTCTCTGTTGCCTCCTACCGGACTGATACCGGTATAATGGGTAAGATCTTGAGGCATTGAAGAGCGAACCATTGATTCAGTCATGTGCCAACCTGGAAGATCTTCGATTTCTGTGCCAGGCATCCAAGTATATACTTCATTAGCAAAATACTCATTGCTGAAAGAGAAGCGACGGAGCACGAGCTGACGCCAATAGTCGCCTGTCTCNATTCTATAGTGTCCTACTACTACCACTACTTCTTTTCCTTCCCATGGAGAAAGATCAAAGTATTCACTGTAGTATGATCCGCTATCGGCAACTCGAGTATTGCCGACATACTCTATCTCTGGATTATCCTTTNTAAGGTCGATTATCTGAACGCCCCAGAAGCATGGAGATTGATGTGTGCGAAGCTGAACGGTAAATTTGCTATTGTCGGAAGTGATGAGTTTGCGTCCATATACGAAGGTATCGAAGTTTCTCTCATCAGCAGGATTTTTCTGATCATCTTCTCCATTGCGGATGCGGAGTGTGGAGCCCTCATTCTGCTCTTCATAGTCGCCGGTCCAAGTTGAGATGGAACCCATATAGTCGCAAGCCCAGTCAAACATAGGATATGCATCGGCATTGCGTCCACCCTTAAATTCGTTGTTGTACCAACGTGCAGCCTTGCGAAGGTCGTCGACAGTCAAACCGCGAAGCAACTCTACGCTACCCATGCGGGCGTCGAAGACTGCTATTCCATCCACAAAACTATCGATATTGATAGAAGCATTAATAGTAGGATATCCAGCCTTTGTAATTGTCAAAGTGTAATCTCTGAGAGCAAGACCTGTGATTTCGTAGTAACCATTAGCATCTGAAACTGCGCTCTTAGTTGCGCTCACACTGACAGTGGCGCCTTCAAGAGGCTGATTGTCGTTTCTGGAGTCGGTCAGAACGCCCTTGATCACTGCGTTTGCATAAATCATCTGCACATCAGCGGTAGCAGATCCTTTAGCAAACTTAGAGGGTGTCAAAGTGATCGAAGTGGTCTCATAGCCATTGCATTCGAAAGATACAATCTGACCTTCACTATGAAGTGGAATATCCACTAATGTGAATTGTCCATCAGAAGAAGTGACAGTCGACTTCGCCGACATCAGGTCGGTGACTGTGACATTAGATAAAGCCTGATTTTGCTCATCTGTCACTCGACCACTTAAGGTTCCGTTGCCAACCACTACGTCGCTCAAGACATCTTCTTTGTCTGAGCATCCGGTGGCTGCCAATGAGAGAAGCCCTGCCAGGGCTACCAGTCCCATTCGTTTGATAAGTTTTGTTATTGCCATAGTTATATTTGTTGTTGATTAAAATTTTCCTTATTGTCTGAATCTTTCTACAATCTTTTTACCCTAAGTTTTTGCTCCTGCAAAACTCTCATCTACATTGAACCTAAATATTAACCTAAAATTTTATGTTACCTTAAAACATCTATTAATCTTTCTATCATATTCCCCATCTCCAAATTCACGATGCAAAATAAGTGAAGTTTTTGCAAGTGATTGTAACCCTCTTGTGCCAAATATGTCCCATGCCAATACTAAGCACATTTCTGGCACACTTGATTACAAATTTTGTCTCAATCAGTGGGATTTTTTAATACCTAACGGATGTAAAAATGGTTGCCAGAATTGTATTCACAATTCTGGCAACCATCTAATTTCCAATTGTTTTACTTGTGTATCTTTCATATCGGATTATTCTTCTTTCGCTTCATCAATCATCGAAAGAGCAAATGCGTATGCTCCTGTAGATATAGCTTTGCTTGCACCAAGCGTTGAGAAAGTTACGCCTATTCTCTTCATGTCGTCATACTCAATGGTCTGCTCTGTCCCTCTTACCTTCAACGTCTTTCGGTTTCCTTTAGCAAAGCGCTCGAATTCTTCTTCATTGTCAAGATTGAAGACCTCCATTTGAACTCGCTTCACTGCATCTCCACCCAAGGTGGCCAACTGTCCCTGCAATTCAGTCAGCAGTGATGGAAGAATCCAGTGGCGGGCTGCTGTGATTCCTCCTCCGATTACTATGATACCATCAATAAGCTGAGCCGCGATAGCCATTGCATCACCGGCTGTTGTGCCGAATTCCGCAAACGCCATCCGGGCAGCCTCGGCATTACCTTCACGCTTTCCATCAGCTATCTCACAGATTTCTTTCGGCTCATATTTATGATTATGATCTCCGGATGCTTCCGCATATACTCTTTTGATAGCCCTTACCGCTACTCCATCTTCTACAATGATTCCTCCTTTTGTCTTATGTGGAAGGCAGAAAGTTTCCACACAGGAATTATCACCGCGATTCAATTGCCCATTGACTACTACTCCTACACCAAATCCAGTGCCAAACGTGTATCCTATCAAGTTTTTATAGCGTTTTCCACTTCCTTTCTTCTCAAGGCGCTTATTCAAGTCAGGAAGCGAACCGCATAACGCTTCTCCATAGGCAAACAGGTCGCCATCATTATTGATGAAGACTGGAATGCCAAATTCATTCTGAAGAAATGGCCCTAAAGCCACTCCATCTCGAAAAGATGGGAAATTGGGCAAGTACCCTCCTATTATTCCATTGGGATAGTCGGCCGGCCCAGGGAAAGCAAAGCTTATTGCAACCGGCGACTCTTCAAGAGAATCTATCACCTCCTTAAATCCTCTTACCATTGTGTCAAGGCAAAGATCTAAGTCATGTGCATTCGACGGATAGGTAATGGGATCTGTAATATATTCACACCCCCGCATTGCCCCAAACACCAAGTTTGTGCCTCCCGCATCGAGAGTGACTACTATTCTATTATCGTTCAAATACATAATATTAGGTTTTTAAGTTATATTCTATTGAGTAGGTCGATTTTCCCCTCATTGACAAGTTTCACTATCAACTCGCCGAAGAGAGTATTTTGCCAAGCAAACCATGGACGAGTGAAATTGGNGGCATCATCTTTATTGAAAGACTCATGCATGAATCCCGTGTCTGCATCTGTATCAATCAGAGCTTTCACACACTCGCTGATCTCCTTATCATCCTGGCTTGTGAAGGCTTTCATCATGATGCTCATTGGCCATACCATATCATATCCAATATGAGGGCCACCAATCCCTTCTCCCGCTGTTCCCTTAAAGAAATAAGGATTATACTCGCTCCAAACAAATTTTCTTGTGTTCTGATAGATAGGATCATTGATATCCACATCTGTCAGATAGGGAAGCGAAAGCAAGCTGGGCGCATTTGAATCGTCCATAAGGTAATGATTTCCAAAGCCGTCCACCTCAAAGGCGTAGATTTCTCCAAAAACTGGATGCTGATAAGTGGAATAAGCTTTGAGTGCGGTCTCGACTTCATCTGCAAGGCGTCGGCATTCAGCGCACTCAGAGTCAGCATGATTCACTGTCTCCAATATTTCAGCAGCCTTACGCAAGCAAGATACAGCAAAGAAATTTGATGGCACGAGGAATTGCAAGGTGGTGGCATCATCCGATGGACGGAAGCATGACACTATAAGTCCGCAAGGCTTCACAGGAGCTCCAAAGCCATCATTATTCAGAGTGTCAAGAGCTCGCTCTGTCTTTCGCTGGAATTTATAGCTTCCTACTCCAGCGTATCGCTGCTGCTCACGGAAAGTAGCAAGTATCTTGTGCATTGCTGCAAGCCACTCCTCATCAAACACGGAGTCATCGCCTGTCACTTTCCAATATTCGTAGGCTAAGCGAATTGGATAGCAGAGAGAGTCTATCTCCCATTTGCGCTCATGCACTTCGGGAATCATATCAGTCAGGTCTGTCATCCATTCCCCTCCTGTAGGGCCATCATTGAAAGCGTTGGCATACGGATCAAGAATGATGCATTTCATCTGCCTGCGTATCACACCTTCAAGCATCGCTTTAAGAGCCGAATCTTCATTAGCCAATTGCACGTATGGCCACACTTGAGCTCCGGAATCTCTGAGCCACATGGCATGAATGTCGCCGGTGTAGACAAATGTGTCATTTTTGCCATCTTCTCCTATGCGATAGTGCACAGTGGTGTCAATCGTATTCGGGAAGCAATTCTCAAACATCCAGGCCATTTTTTGGTTTTTGAGTTGCTTCTTGATACGCTTGATTTCTTTCTCTACAGCCTTTGAATGGAACAGTCGCTCAGTGGATACCGGGCGACAGGTCGCATATTTCGTTCCAGCATCTTTTACCACCACATTATCACGCGGGCATTCGATTTCTGTATTGCTTGCTGCCGCAGTCATGCCACTTAGAAGCAATGCACTCATTGCAATCAATATTTTCTTCATCTTGTNTTCGTCATCTTAAATTAGTGTTTATGTTATCGATTGCAAATTTAGCAACTACCTTACTACTTTCTGTGTTTTACTTCGCCAGATAGTTTGCTATATATGTACCAATACCACTTTTTTACAAAATTGACACTATTCAATACATTTCTTATTAGGCTTTCTCTTCAAGCGAGGTGTCTTTTTTGGTGTTTAAATCGCGATATGCCTTCGGTGTCATTCCAAAACGCTTATCAAATTCCTTATAGAAATGAGATCGATTGGTGAATCCACTTCGATANACTATTTCTTGGACAGTGGCAGAAGTGGTCACAAGCAGGCGAGCCGCATATCCGATTCTCTGATACTTGATGAAATCATTTGGCGACAACTGGTCGAGTTCCTTAAATTTGCGATAAAGATTCCTGACACTAATCTTCATGTGATTAGCCAATTTCTCGGGGTCCAAATCTTCATCTTCGATATTTTCTTCGATAAAGCTTGAGAGTTTGGCCAAGAAGTCCTTGTCTTCCTTATGCATCAACTGCCCTTCTGTATATTCGTATGCGCTTGCTGCTGAGGAATAATATTCCTTGAGATTCTTACGATTTTCAAGCAATCTTCTGACTACTGCTAAGAGATAATCTATACTGAATGGCTTTCCTATGTAGGCATCAGCACCTGATTCGATACCTTCTACTTTCTCTTCATTTCTATTCTTAGCAGAAAGCAGTATCAAGGGGATATGCATAGTATGCTTGTTTTGCCTTATCTTCTTAGTGAATGAAACCCCGTCAGTGCCAGGCATCATGATGTCGGAGATGATAAGGTCTGGCGGCAAGCGACGCAAAGATTCCAGAGCTTCTTCCACATTCTCTGCTGTCTCTACCTCAAAATCAGATAAAGAATCTTTCAATAGCGTCAAAATACTCTTATTATCATCCACTACCAATATCCTTCCTGAGTTAGGCACAGCATTCTCCTTCACTTCTATTTCAAGAGATGCCTCTTNCTTNGGAATTTCTGACCCTTTAGCCGTCAGTAATGAAGTGCCCTTCTCNTCTTTTGTGCNATTANCTGTCAGTTCAAGCTTAGGAATTTCCACTATGAAGTCAGCATATTTTCCCACTTCGCTCTCAATCGAAATCGAGCCCTTAAGCATGTCGACCATNCTATGGCATATAGCCAATCCAAGGCCGTTTCGGCTCGACAGACCTTTGACGGCATTTTCCTCAACGTTATCAAGCACACTATAGCGATTGAAAATCTTCAGTTTATCATCTTCGCTTATGCCTTTTCCTGTATTATAGACAGATAGACGGAGCTTTTCGCCTCTTTCCCTAACATTGATTTTGATTCTGCCACCCGATGGAGTGTATTTGAATGCATTTGATATCAAATTGGTCAGTATCTTCCGCAAGCATTCAAAATCAGTTGGCCATTCTATACCAGGCTCTATTTCATTGATAAGGTCGATATTATTCCTCTCGGCAAGCTCTGCAAACGAAGATATTATGTCTGAGCATAGCTCACTCACTCCTACTTCATGTATTTTCAAGCGCTTATTGCCCGTCTCCATTCTTCTGAAGTCGATAAGTTCCTGAATCAACGTGTTAAGTCGCTCGGCATTTGATCTGACAATACCTGTATATCTGCGGATATAATCATCCGACCCTGGATAATTGATGATGCGCTNGCAAGGACCATAAATCAATGTCAACGGAGTGCAGAATTCATGTGTAATATTGGTGAAGAACTTTAATTTTTCTTCATATACCTCCTCTTTATGAGTTTGCTCAAGGCGTTTCATCTCCTCTGCCTGTTTCTTTTTCTGAGTCTGAAGATATAGCCAGATTCCATATCCAATTGCAAGAACTATCAGAAGAAGATACACTATTTTCATAAACCCAGACAGATACCAAGGAGCTCTGACTACTATCTTTAACGTCCAAGGTTCACTCTCAATCCCCGTAGAACGATTCAGATACTTCACTTTCAGATTGTAGGAGCCATAATTCATTCCATTGAAAGAAATGGAGGTCTCAGACGCATTGTTTATCCAGTTTTCACCATCGAGAGTATAGTAGAAGAGATAATTTTTTGCATTTATAAAATCTGGAGCACCTACCGTAATTGAAAAGTAATTCTCATCAGAAGCCAACTCAAGCCTATGCTTGGAGTCTGAAGTTTTATAATATTCTTGCAAAGGCACATCTTCGCCCGAAATAGAGAGTTTCAAAAGTGAAATCTTTGGCAAAAATGGTTCTGGCGCCACAAATGTGGGATGCACTGTGACGAACGTCAGCCCATTAATGCCTCCAAATATTAGTGCATTTTTAGTTTTAAATGCTGCACCATCACTATATTCAGTCACGGACAGACCATAATTTTTTCCAAAAGTCTCTCCGTTTTCAGTTTCGGTATTGAATCGTACTATCCCATTATTGGTCGACACCCATAGCCCATTATTCTCAGCAAGGAGCATATCATGGATGGTATTATTCGCAAATCCATCGTCAACACCAAAGAAATGTTTCTCACCCTCCGGCCATAATTTAAGCATTCCGTTGCCCGTGCCGAGCCATAAAATATCATTTTGTTGAATTGCACAAAACACGTCTTTCACTGTGTTGTGTCCATATTCTCCCTTTAATGGAATCGCCACAAGCTTATCATTTTCTATCTTATACACTCCTTGTCCACGATTGCAAAAAAGAAGTTTACCCCCATTGCCAATTGATATTGAGAAAAACTGATTGGCGGAAGGGTGTCCATTTTCGAGCGCATAGAATCTTATACTCTTCAATTCAGGGTTAGCCGCGGAGCCGGAAATTTTAGCTTTTACAACTCCCAATCCAAGTGTCGCCATCCACAAAATCGAGTCATTCTCTTCATATATTCCATGAATAAACTTCACTTCCGGAATCGTATGTATCTTGTGGAGCCGATTATCATTGTAGCTGAAATAATTCAAACCATCATCTGTACCTATCCATAGGATTGGACGTTTACTTCTACAAAAAGCAAACACGGAGTTATGACAAAGCTCGCTATTGGAAGATGTATATAGCTGGCCATTACCCAAAGATGCTCGAGGATTCAAGTCATCCATCCCGGGGATTCTAAGCAAACCATCTCCTTTAGTGCCAAGCCACATATTCCTATTATCGTCTATGTAGATAGCGCGAACAGGATGAGAAATTTTGTTGTTGAGGGCATTGAAATCATACGATCGTATGCTGTATTGATCATCCCAAAAAGTATATACTCCTTGACAGTCAGATCCTATCCATACTATATCTTGCCCTGTTGAGCCTTCCAGACAAAACACTCCTACTTGAAGTCCTAAATCTACGGGAAGATATTTCTTTCCCCTATCCAGTCCTACCCAAAGCACTCCATCGGTGCTGAACGATATAAAGAAATTACCCTGATGGTCGTTGACAAGGTCGGAGATATTTCCCCTTTTTGACAATGGCTCTGAGATATTGGTGACTTGAATAATGCTTCCATCGTCCTTGATTTCGCTTAAATCACCATTATCAGTAATAATAAACATCTTCTCCCCACTCTTCTTCGCAAATCGAATAGGGATGTTGTTGAAAATGTTTTTAGGAGCCAATTTACCTTTATTATTCTTCATTTCTGCATTGATATCGTAGGTAAAGACTCCATTGTTAGTGACTACTCATAAGGAGTCATCTTTATAAGCGATGCACTTGATATCTCCATATGTATTGCCGATTTCGCCAATTGATTTAAAGTCTGAGTCCTTCTTATCGTATAAAAATAGTTTGGAGTCTTCAGTCAATACAATCAGCTTTCCATCCGGAGCTGTGCACATCAATTCTTGTCCATGAAATTGCGGAAAACTTTTTACAGTCCTGCTCGACGTGTCTACAAGATCGAGAGCATAATTTGTCAATACCCATACATCATCTGTGCCACCATTAAGAATTTCTTCTATTATATTGCCTGATAATACCTGGCCTGGAAAAAGCGACTGAAAAGTATATGTAGTGGTGCCATCCGCAATGTTGACTCCATCGCAAGTGCCCACCCAAAGGTAGCCATTATTATCGCAACACAATGATAAGATAGCGCTGTTGGATAAGCCATCTCCGCTGAAGGTCTGGCGCATATTATATGCGGTGGCATCAAATCCGACAGAACAAAAGAAGAGTGCCATTATGCTTACCGCTCTGAGCACTTTATATATGTAAGTCTGCTCGGCAGAGAATTCGAGTTTCATATCTTAGGTTTTAAGAATTCCTTTATGTTGTGGTAGTTTTTGATATGCAAAATTACAAAAATATTTTCTAATTCTGAATAGAAAAACGATATGTATGGATGCAATTTTTGTGTTCATTTCTGACAAAAATGTAAATACCTTAGTAATTACCATTATCTTAACTTTTGCGGCAACCCTCACAACTCCTATCATCTCGAAAAATAGTAATTTTACTTCCAACAAACAATTCTTACATTAATGAAACATACTATTTTAATGACACCTCTACTCGCTATGTCGCTTCTACAATCAGAAGCGGCGATCCGCAACTTGCGGTGCGAGTATCTGACTGAGCCGTTGGGCATCGACACCAATCACCCTCGATTGACGTGGGAATTCGATGAAGAGTTCGCTAATATGCCTGAAATCACAGTAGAACTATCTACCAACACATCATTCAAGGATGCAAAACAATTTGCAACCTCTGCCCTTAATACCACAATTGTGGATATTGACACCATCCCTGGCATAAGGTATTATTGGAAAGTATTGGCTACCGACAGACAAGGAAAGTCGATTGCTTCGAAGCCCTCTTCGTTTGAGACTGGGAAGTTTAGTTCTCATCAATGGAATGCCCATTGGATAGGAGACGGCAACAATGCAGCTTTCGAGCCAGCTCCTGTATTCAAAAAAACTTTCAATATCGATGAAAAGCCCTCCGAAGCAAGAGCTTACATCAGTGCTTTAGGCTACTATGTCTTATACATCAACGGAAAGCGAGTGGGCGACCAGCACATGGACCCAGGATTTACATCCTATACCAACCGCTCTCTCTACGCNACTCACGATATCACCAATTATTTAAAGAAAGGTNAAAATGTNATTGAGGTCACGCTTGGNAATGGGTTTGCAAATTGCCAAAGCCGCGATGCTTGGGGTCAAGAAAAAGCTCCNTGGAGGTCNCGCCCCATTTTCATTTGCGAGATTCAAGGAGATGGCAAAGTGCTCGCAGCTTCCGATGCCTCATGGCNGACGGCTACCGGACCTGTAGTCTACAACAATCTCTACAGCGGAGAGCATCGCGACGACAATATTTCTATTAAATACTGGAGAAAAGCAAAACAATACGATGCTCCAAATAAGAAGCTTAAATCCCAGTCAATGCCACCTATTCGGCCCACTGCAACTCTTGATGGCTCGCTTTTAGCTTCTTTTGGCGACACTATTCATGTATTTGACTTAGGGAAAAACATTGCAGGCGTCTGCGAACTCACAGTCAAAGGAAAGAAGGGAACAATGATAGAGATGGCGCATGGGGAACTTCTAAAACCCGACAACCGGCTCGAACAAGGAAATCTCAATATCTACTATCATCCTCTTAAAGCAGATGAATCTTTCCAAACAGACAGATACATTATTGGAGAAACCGACAAAAAGGCAACCTATCAACCAGAGTTTACATACCACGGCTTCAGATATGTAGAAGTAAGATGCTCAGAGCCAATTCCCGCTGCTGACATTTTAATCTCAGGGAAAATGGTGCATACAGATTTGCCCCGTATCGGACATTTCAAATGCTCCAACCCTTTGCTAAATAAGATTTATGATGCAACTATGCTTTCGTACGTGGATAATATCCATTCAATTCCAACCGATTGCCCACAACGTGAGAAAAATGGTTGGACTGCCGATGCCCATGTGGCAATGGATTTGGCTCTTCTAAATTATGATGGCATCACATTCTATGAGAAATGGATGAACGATTTTATCGACAATCAACTCGAGAATGGCAATATCTCCGGCATCATTCCATCCGCTGGATGGGGATATGGAGATTCACCGGGCCCGGTCTGGGATGCAGCCCTCTTCATTGTGCCCCTTGCTATCTATGACTATTATGGGGATTCGCAAATTCTTCAAAGGCTATATCCTACTATGTTAAGATATATGGATTGGCTTAAAAGCCTTGAGAAAGAAGACGGTCTGCTAAACTGTGGAATTGGCGATTGGCTTCCATATAATACTCAGACTCCAACTGATTTCACCTCATCTCTCTATGCCTTTGCCGACTATAAAATGATGTCAAGAATAAGTAAAATCCTTGGGGAAGATTCGTCGAAATGGAATGAAATGGGAAGGCAAATGAAAGACAGAATCAATGC
>WFLX010379011.1_pt1 | contig 21079 bp, 8 predicted proteins | sample 4967041 | NCBI WGS metagenome assembly WFLX01 (sample SAMN12857096, study PRJNA449069) | gut metagenome | isolation source: stool from male and female vole | host: Microtus ochrogaster | place: USA:Florida | collected 2017
CAACTCCCTCTGGACGCCAAGCAATACGAGCAACTCCTCCGTGATATGCCCAAGGAAGAAGCCATCCAACTGAACGACAAAATCAGATACATCCGCGATAACTACGGGCATTGTTACACAGAGGCATACGTGAAAAGCTCCACCTACATCTCTTTCTATTATGACTTCCTCGAGGACGATTCTGACATCGTTGTGGAAGCCGTCACACACCCCATCAGCAACTCCTGCTATTATTACGCCATCGACATTCCCGAAGGCTACAGCCGCATGGTCAAGACCGACAATCTTTCCGTTTCCTGCAAAAAAGGGCAGAAAATGGTGAAGTTCGTGCCAGCCCTCGGCGAGGAGACTTTCGACACCGTTTATGTCAACCTTGACACGCTCCGAACTTATGCCCGCAAGATGGATGCCCCCATACAACTCCCCTGCTCCACTGACAAGACACGCTACTATGCCACCTCCTTCTATATCAATGACTTTAATAAAGAAAGAGAATGCGAAGTCAATGTCACGGGCTTCATTCTACAGAAGAAATAATAAAAACCATATCACTTATGACACGCAAAGAACTCATTAACCAGATTTTTACCAAGAAGACCTTCCTGTGCGTGGGTCTCGACACAGACATCAAGAAGATTCCAGAGCACCTGCTGAAGGAGGAAGACCCCATCTTCGCTTTCAACAAAGCCATTATCGATGCCACCGCCCCCTACTGCGTGGCGTACAAGCCCAACCTTGCTTTCTATGAGAGCATGGGCGTGAAAGGATGGATTTCGTTTGAAAAGACCATCTCCTATCTGAACGAGAACTACCCCCAACACTTTATCATCGCAGATGCCAAGCGCGGCGACATCGGCAACACCAGTGCCATGTACGCCCGTACATTTTTTGAGGAGATAAACCTCGACGCACTCACCGTCGCTCCCTACATGGGCGAAGACAGCGTGACCCCCTTCCTCCAGTACGACGGCAAATGGGTCATCCTCCTTGCCCTCACATCCAACAAGGGCAGCCACGACTTCCAGCTGACCACAGACAACGAGGGGGAACGCCTCTTCGAGAAAGTATTGAGAAAGAGTCAGGAATGGGGCAACAGCGAGAACATGATGTATGTGGTGGGTGCCACACAAGGGCAGATGTTTGAGGACATCCGAAAGGTTGCCCCCAACCACTTCCTGCTCGTGCCCGGCATCGGCGCACAAGGCGGCAGCCTCGAAGAAGTGTGCAAATATGGCATGACGAAAGACTGCGGTCTCATCGTCAACTCTTCGCGTGCCATCATCTATGCCGACAAGACCGAACGCTTTGCCGAAGTGGCAGCAGAGGAAGCCAAGAAAGTGGCACAGCAGATGGCCCAACTCCTCCCTCAAAACGCCTAACCGTCACCCCGTGCAGTCAGCAAAAATCATCAACGACCCCGTCTTTGGCTTCATCCGCGTGCCGCGCGGCTTGTTGCTCGACATCGTGCGCCATCCTGCCTTCTACCGCCTCAGCCGCATCAAGCAGTTGGGCGGTGCCAACATTGTCTATCCCGGAGCGCAACACACCCGTTTCCAGCACTCCCTCGGAGCTTTCCACCTGATGGGCAAGGCAATTCTCTCGCTCCAACAGAAAGGACAGTTCATCTTCGACAGCGAGGCAGAGGCCGTGCAGGCAGCCATCCTGCTGCACGACATCGGGCACGGACCTTTCAGTCATGTCTTGGAGCACACGCTCATCAGCGGCATCTGCCACGAAGACATTTCCCTCATGGTGATGGAGCAGATGAACGAGGAGTTTCGCGGACGGCTCACCCTTGCCATCAAGATTTTCAAGGATGACTACCCCAAGCGTTTCCTCCATCAGCTCATCTCCTCACAGCTCGACATGGACCGCCTCGACTACCTGAAACGCGATGCCTTCTTCACGGGAGTGAACGAAGCCAACATCGGCTCTTCGCGTATCATCGACATGCTGGACATTGCCGACGACCAGCTTGTGGTGGACAAGAAAGGCATTTACTCCATTGAGAACTACCTTGTGAGCCGTCGCCTCATGTACTGGCAGGTCTATCTGCACAAGACCTCCGTGGCAGCAGAGCACGTGATGATTAACGCGCTGACACGCGCCAAGCAACTTGCACGCCAAGGCATTGAGTTATTTGCCTCTCCTGCCCTGCACTTCTTCCTCTATCAAGAGATTGACAGGCAGATGTTCGTCAGCAATCCCGAATGCCTGCGCAACTACCTCACACTCGACGACAACGACATCTGGTCGGCCATGAAGGTGTGGTGTACCCACCCTGACCCCATTCTCTCGTTGCTCAGTCGGGACTTCATCGACCGCCGCATCTTCAAGGTGGAAATGAGCGACCAACCCATCGAAGAAGCGCGCAAGCATGAAAAACTGAACGAATTGGCACAACGCTACGGCATTCCCACAGCAGAAGCCAACCTGCTCATTGCCAACATCGAAGTGGGCAGAGACATGTACAGCCTCGACGACGACCAGATAGAGATTCGCTTCAACGACGGCACCACTCACAACCTGACCGAGGCGAGCGATATGCTCAATCCTTCCCTTGCCGCCAAGAAGGTGCGCAAACATTACTTCTGCTATCAGCAGTAAACTCTCCCACCCAATATGTTACCAAGGTGCGTGCATGGGTCATCCCATGTGCGCACCTTGCTTATATATAATCACGCACCCTGCATCATATATTATGCGCACCCTGCGCCTGTTATTTCGCACACGGTGCGCACTGACACCGCCACATGCACGCTTCATGTTGATATACAAGCATCAATAAAGGCTACAGACCGATAGAGGATCTGTAGCCTTTATTCGTATCCTTTGTGAGCCGCCTTTACTTACCCGTATGCAGTTTCCATTTGCCATCCGCTTTCACCACCTTATCGGTGCTGCATTTGTCCGAACCATCATCGTACAGGATGATTATTCCGAACTGGATATATAGATTTTTTTTCACTCACAACATTTTTGCCAAGTATTTTCATTCGGTGTTGCCTTTTTTCCCTAACTTTGTCATCAATATGAAAAAGATTCAACAGAAAACGCCCGACTTGAAGGACTATATCAGTGTGCGTGGATGCAGGGTGAACAACCTGAAAAACATTGACGTACAGATACCCCACAACCAGTTTGTGGTCATCACAGGAGTGAGCGGCAGCGGCAAATCGTCGCTGGCTTTCGACACGCTCTATGCCGAGGGGCAGCGACGCTATGTGGAAAGCCTTTCCACATACGCCCGTCAATTCCTTGGACGCATGAGCAAGCCCGACTGCGATTTCATCGAAGGCATCTCGCCAGCCATTGCCATCGAGCAGAAGGTGAGCAGCCACAACCCACGTTCCACAGTGGGTACCAGCACAGAGATTTACGACTATCTACGTATGCTCTTCGCCCGCATCGGACACACCTTTTCGCCTGTGAGCGGACAAGAGGTCAAGAAGAACACCACCGACGATATTGTGCAGTGTATGCTGGCTCATGAGGCTGGCTCACGGCTGATGGTGATGACACCCCTCATGATACGGAATGGTCGCACCTTGGCTGAGCAGTTGGATGTCTATTACAAGACGGGCTTCCAACGTGTGGAGGTAGGTGGCGAGACCAAGCGAATCACCGACCTCTTGCCCAATGCACCTGCCACCAATGCGAACATGCGCCTTGTCATCGACCGCCTCAAAGTGGCAGATGACAAAGCCACCATCAATCGCTTGGTGGATTCGGCGAACACTGCCATTTATGAAGGTAACGGACGCTGCATCTTGCAGTTTGAAGACGGCACAGAACAGGAGTTCTCCTTGAAGTTTGAAGCTGACGGCATCGAGTTTGAGGAGCCTACCGACCAAATGTTTTCCTTTAATTCGCCCGTGGGTGCCTGTCCCGAATGCGAGGGATATGGACGCATCATCGGCATTGACGAGAGCCTCGTCATCCCCGACCCCGAACTCTCCGTGTATGACGGTGCCGTGGCGTGTTGGAAGGGCGAGAAGATGTCGGAATGGAAGAAGGAGTTTGTGCGAAGGGCTGGGAAATACGAGGACTTTCCCGTCTTCACACCCTACAGCCAGCTGACCCAACGCCAAAAGGACGTGCTTTGGCACGGCGTGTATGAAGAGAACGAATGGGGAAACCGCTCCATCTGCATCGACGAGTTTTTCGACATGCTAAAAGCGAACCAATATAAGATTCAGTATCGGGTGATGCTGGCACGTTACCGCGGAAAGACGGCCTGCCCCACCTGCCACGGGCGACGGCTGAAGAAAGAGGCTGAATACGTGAAGATTGGCGGCAAGAGCATCACTGACCTCTGCGAAATGCCTGTCAGCGAACTCAACGAGTTTTTCCGCACACTGAAGGTGTCGGCACACGACACCCAAATCGCCAAGCGGCTGCTGGTGGAAATCAAAAGCCGCCTGCAATTCCTGAACGATGTGGGGCTGAGCTACCTCACCCTCTCGCGTCTAAGCAACTCACTTTCAGGCGGTGAGAGCCAGCGCATCAATTTGGCTACCAGCCTTGGCTCGTCGTTGGTGGGCAGCATGTATATTTTGGACGAACCAAGCATCGGTCTCCACTCTTGCGACACCCAACGCCTGATTCATGTGCTCCGCGCCCTCCAGCGGTTGGGCAACACCGTCATCGTGGTGGAACACGACGAGGAAATCATGCGTGCCGCAGATTACATTATCGACATCGGTCCTGATGCAGGTCGTCTGGGTGGGCAGATTATGTATGCAGGTCCTCCACCCCAAAGTGATGGGAGGTCTACAAAANCCAAAGCGTCTACNCCATCCCACACCCTCGACTATCTCACAGGCGCAGAACAGATACCCATCCCTGAAAGCCGCCGCCCGTGGAACAACTATATCTGCATAAAGAACGCTCGTTCCAACAATCTGAAAGGCATTGATGTCAAGTTCCCCCTCAATGTGATGACTTGCGTAACAGGCGTGTCGGGCAGTGGCAAATCCACGCTTGTACGCGACATCCTCTATTTGGCGATGAAACGCTATTTGGGTGAAAGTGCTGACAAGCCAGGACTCTTCACCAAGCTGGAGGGAGACATGGCAATGGTGAAACACGTCGATTTCGTCAATCAGAACCCAATCGGCACATCGTCACGTTCCAATCCCGTCACCNACATCGGGGCTTGGGACGAGATACGCAAACTAATGGCGACCCAGCAACTATCCAAACAAATGGGCTACACACCTGCCTACTTCTCTTTCAATGCCGAAGGAGGTCGCTGCGAGGAGTGTAAGGGCGAAGGCACTATCACGGTCGAGATGCAATTCATGAACGACTTGGTGCTGGCGTGCGAGGCGTGTCACGGAAAGCGTTTCAAGAGCGACATTCTGGAAGTGACCTACCAAGGGATGAACGCTAACGACATGCTGAACATGACCATCAATCAGGCTGTGGAGTTCTTCACCCAGCACAAACAGACGAAGATTGTCGGTAAGTTGAAGCCACTGCAAGATGTCGGTCTCGGTTATATCAAGCTCGGGCAGACTTCTTCCACCCTTTCGGGCGGTGAAAACCAGCGCATTAAACTGGCTTCCTACCTAAGCCAAGAGAAATCGGAACCAACGCTGTTCATCTTCGACGAACCGACCACAGGCTTGCATNTCCACGACATCCACNAACTGCTNGATGCCTTCAACGCCCTCNTTGCCCGTGGACACACCATCCTCATCATTGAACACAATATGGACATCATCNAGTGTGCCGACCACATCATCGATCTCGGCCCCGAAGGNGGANAGGCGGGTGGCAATGTGATGGTGGAGNGNACACNAGAGGAGGTGGNACGANGTGCATATAGCCATACAGGACAATTTTTGCAAGACAAGCTATATTAAAAGCACGAATTTGCAGGTGAAGTGGAAGAAAAAACGTCAAAGTTTCTTCCACTTCACTTTTTTTTCGTATCTTCGCCCCAAGTTACTTAATGATGTATAAACTATTACCTTATAACAAACGATGAAAAGACAAACATTGATAACCACAACCCTCATTGCCATCCTCCTCTTGCTTGCACAGAATGCTTCGGCACAGCGTTTTGAAGACTACTTTGAAGACGCGACCCTGAGATTGGATTATGTCTTTGCAGGAAACTATCAAGAACAGCACATCTATCTCCAAGAACTGAAAAAACAGGACCGATGGGCAGGAAGAAAGAGCCGACTGGCTGAGAAGTTCCTGAACGGCAACGGACAGCTGACCGTCAGAGACCATGCAACACAACAGGTGATTTATGTGTGGACATTCTCCACCTTGTTCCAAGAGTGGTTGCAATATGACGAAGCCAAGAAGGTGGACAAAGCTTTCGAGACCTCCTATAACATTCCCTTCCCCAAGAAACCCATCGACGTGACCGTCACGCTGACCAACAACCATCAAGCTGTCACCACCGAAATGACCCACACGGTGGACCCCAAGGACATACTCATCCGCAAGATTGGCGACAACGGCATTCCCTTCTATTATGTATGGAAGGGAATGGCTACAGAATCCAACACCCCTGCCGTCACGAGCAAGGATGAACCTCGCAATGGCAAAGGCCGCAACTTCACAGCCACTGCTTACNATNCNTTCCAAGGCGTANATGTCNCGAACNGCATTGACTTGGCAATCGTGGNTGAAGGCTACACAGANGAGCAGATGNGNAAGTTTTACCANGATTGCGAAAGAGCTGTCGATGCTTTGTTTGCATGGGAANCGTTCAAGTCGCTCAAANACCGCTTCAACGTCGTGGCTGTGGCTGCGCCANCAAGAGAAGCAGGACCGACTGTGCCGCATCAAGGTGTGTGGCACACCACCCCTGCTGGCAGCCACTACGACACGTTCTACACCGACCGTTACCTCATGTCGCAAGACATGCACCGCATCTACGACCTCCTTTCGGGCGTGCCTTTCGAGCACATCATGGTGCTGGTCAACAGCGACACCTACGGCGGTGGCGGCATCTACAACCAAGTGACCTGCTCTACCAGCGACCACCCTACCTTCAAGGAAGTCTTTGTGCATGAGTTCGGACACAGCTATGCCGGCCTTGCCGACGAGTATGCTTATGACGACATGGATTCAGAGTGGTATCCTGCTGACACAGAGCCATGGGAGCCGAACATCACCACGCTGAAAGACTTTAACTCAAAATGGGCAGACCTGATGCCGAAGAAACAGCCCATCCCCACACCACTCGACCCCAAAGTGCCCAACTTCAAAAAAATAGACAAGACGGACACCAAAGCCATGGCTGCACTCAACCGCTGCACCCAAACAATAGGCGTGTTTGAAGGGGCAGGATACCAGAGCAAAGGATGCTACCGCCCAGCGCAAGAATGCCGCATGAAAATCAACGAAGTGGAAGACTTCTGCCCAGTATGCGCCCGTGCCATCATCCGCATCACCGACTTCTACACCGCACAATAACACTACACATACTTTATATATAGTACAAGACCAAACCTATGACGATTATGAGACTAAAACAACTAACGATGGCATGGCTGATAGCCTTGGGACTGACAGCCAATGCACAAAATCCTGTCCAGAAAGTGGCACAAGTGGCAGGAACCGTAGAACTGGCAGAGGCTGTCGATTACACCATCACGGATGCAGAGCCTTTTGCCACCATGGCAAGCATTGACATCAAGAATCCCAATGCTGCCGTAGTGTTCGAGAAAGTGCGACCTTCGACCGTCGTATCAACCTATCTGCAACACATCACCAGCAATGGCGTGGCATTGACCGACGGAGACAACTGCCGTGTCAGCATTTACCGCGCCGGTGCGATTGTGTTTGTACACAGCGACAACAAAAATGCGGATGGCACTCCTTTCTATCCTGTCACCATGTACAGTGACGATGCCTGTACTGAAGAAATTGGCAGTTACAACGGTACAAACAGATACGTGACTGGTCCATGGATTGACAAGGCACGCGCCTTCACTCTGAAGCGCGGCTATATGTGTACCGTCGCCAACGACGCTGCAGGCACTGGATACAGCCATTGCTACATCGCCAACAGCCAAGACAGAACCATCATACTCCCCAAGGAGCTGGCAGGCAAGCTCGGTTTCTTCCGCATCTTCCGCTGGCAATGGCCTACCAAGCTCGGCATGGGCGATGCACGCGCCGATGAACTCATGGCACTCACCAACTCCTCATGGTACTACGACTGGGGAGCAGGTCGAAGCAGTAAAAAGGNTGCTGAANATGTNCNGCANCGCCANNNTGAGGCGGGGNNATCCAACAGCAACTGGCTNTAANNGTGCATGGNAATCATGGGACAACANCAATGCCTCTGACAACACCTGCACCCATGTCCTCGGCCAGAACGAACCAGACAACACATCAGGCGGCAACGAAGTCTATACTTATGTGCTTAATATTCCCGAAAATCCACGCGAGAAGCATGGCGATTACCCACTCGTCAGCGTGGCAGACAAGTTCCTCTACAGCGGCAAACGCATCGGCACTTTCGCCTGCTGCAATCCAAACACAGGTTGGGTCAGCGACTACGTAAACTGGTGTCGTCAGAACAACATCCGCATTGATTTTGTGGCAACCCACTACTACATAGGAGGACAATCCCCCCAAGGATGTATCGACCGCCTATGGTCACTCTACAACGCCACAGGTCTCCCCGTATGGGTGACAGAGTGGAACAATGGTGCCAACTGGACAGGTGAAAGTGGTTTCAGCACAGATTCTGAAGGTTGGTACAGCTGGGGCTCAGGAAACGACCAACGCAAAAACGGTGTGTGGATGAAAGACGTGCTCGTGCGTGCCGACAGGGCTGAGAACAGCTGGCTGGAGCGTCTCGCTGTCTACAACGCAGTGGAAGGCAAACGCGAGATTTGGACCAACGGCAAGCCGACCGACGCAGCCAAAGTATTGTCAACCTACACTTCAGGCTTTGCCTACACCGATGGCAACGAATACTTCATGCCATGGAACCACAAAGCCCCGACCGGTCTCACGCTCACCAACAACGCCAGCAAAAAGATTGTCACTCTCAGCTGGACACACAGCAACACGAAACAAACAGACTCTATCTGTGTGCAGCGCAAGGAACCAGGCGGCAAGTATGTCACCATCAAAAACCTCGGCATGAAGGACAGCGGCACGATAACAATAACAGACGATGTTAGCGAACTTGCAGGTGCCATCATGTACAAAATCTGCGACTACGACACAGACAAGAAACAGCGTTACTCAGAAGAAGTCACAGCCGACGTTGCACCAGCACAAGGCACGAACGAGATTCAGCATGGACGTCTGACCCTCGCCAACACCGACGAAATCTCCGTGCTTTATTCCACAACGTTGTCTGCCACCCCATGTGTATTCATGGGCAGCATGACCAACAAAAACAACACCTTCTATGCCGGCAACGTGACAGCGAAGACAAGCAGCGCACAGAAGTTCACCTACAAACCCATGCCTTGGCAAACCAGCAAAACCGACCTCACAAAGAACGAGGAAATCCCGTTTCTTGCCATACAGCCTGGCAATTACAAATACGGTGAATTGGACTGCGAAGTGGCGATGGTGAAGTCAAAAACGTCCACCACAGACAACCTTTGGACAGACATTACCGAAGTGACTTTTCAGCAGGCATTCCCAGAAGGTGTCACACCCGTCGTGCTGGTAGAACTCAAGAACCCGAGCTACACGACAGCCAACCCAGTTACGGCATTGGGTGCTCGTGTCTTCGACGTAACCAACACGGGGTTCAAGTTCATCGTATATTCGGAAGACGCATCGGGTCGACAAGTGAAAGGAGCACAAAACGTCGCTTATCTTGCCATCACGCCCGGCATCGGCATGGCTGACACAGAAAACGACATCATCATCGCAGCGGGACATGGCACGGACAATGCCATCCACGGAGCCAGTTTCTATGAGAACACCTTTCGTGTAGAACGCCATGATGACGTGGAAGGCACCATACAGGAACAGCTCAACCTGTACCAACCCACTATCTTGACAGGCTTGCAAACCAACAACTTCCCCACCATCTGCATGCTCAGACGCACAGATGTGACAACCAAGGGAGAAGACGGCACGACATGGACAAACGGTGTGAAAATCAAGAGAGTGCTGGACCACAACCTGATAGTGGATGGCAAGACCATCACAACAGGAACAGCCGACGAGGCATACTTCGACCACCTGGGGTGGGTTGCCGTTGCCAACTACAAGGAAGGCGGCTCCATCCCTACAGCCATCAACCCAATCCATTCCAGCCTGCAAGCCCAAGGAAAGCTGACCCCACGCGTGGTGGATGGACGTGTCTATGTTGACGGTGTTACGTCTTTTGACCTTTACACCGTGGCAGGCAAAAGAGTCGCCACCAACAGCACCCTGCCAACAGGCATCTATGTAGTGAAAGCGAAAGAACAATCCGCCAAGATTTTAGTCAAGTAAAGCACACATACAAGGTGGCGGCAGCCACCCACAAACCAAAGGAAGAGCCACGTCAGCAATATGACGTGGCTCTTCTGCGTTGTATGCACATCCTGTAAGGCACAAACACCAGTGTTTGCGAAGCGGTTTCACAGCCTCAAAATCGGAGTCGGGGACATCGGTCGGTCGAAGTCGGGGACTCCGATTGGTCGATGTCCCCGACTCCGATTTTGGGACTATTTCTAAAGGGAATCTTTCCGCGACAAAAATGTGCCCACAAGACACCCCCGAACAAGAAAATCCATAGCCGACGCAAGAGCAACAGGTGAACAATAAGCTGCACGTTATATTTATCGGACTTTTGTTATCAGAGAAGAGCGTTTAACCAAATTCGACATAATTTAACACTATTATAGTTAAATCGTGTTAAAAACATAGTTAATCAGAGACATCCAGCATGAGCTTTTCCTAAAGTTACACTATATTTGTAGACTGCCAACAGGTAAGCAACAGCATACCACAAACCTATTGACATCCTCTACTATACATATATAATATAGGAACGAGACAAACTAAAACTAAAAACAATATCAAACCTTTATGGACAAACGCTTTTGTAAATTAGGACAGTATGCCGCTAAAGCATTCTTCCTATTTGCCGTATGCGGTTCGACTTACTCGTGTAAGGACGATTACATGTGGGACGATGGTAATCCCTCATGGCTCGGCTCCAGCATCTACGAGTATCTTGACAGCAAAGGCAATTACACCAACTTCGTCAAGCTCATCAACGACCTTGGCTACAAGGAGGTATTAGCGCGCACAGGCTCCAAGACACTCTTTGTTGCCGACGACGACGCTTTCACAACCTTCTATCAAGAGAATCCATGGGGTGTTCACAGCTATGCTGAACTGACCCTCAGTCAGAAGAAGCTTCTGCTGAACAATGCCATGATTAACAATGCCTACCTGCTGGAGATGATGTCAAGCATGCAGGCTGGTAATGGCACGAATGACACTCCTGTGAAAGGTCAGTGCCTGCGCCGCAATACGGCTGGCACGGTGTTGGACTCTGTGCCTCACTTCCAGCCCACTGACATGCCTATCACCTACAATCCTACGGACAAGGACTATTGGGCACCTTACCGTGACAACAACAAGGACCTCTACATCGCATTGGACAACACCGCTGCGATGATGACCCACTTCTTGCCTGCACAGATGGCATTGAAGAGCATCACCGACGAGGATTTCCATATCATCACTGGACAGACGCGAGNGAAGAACGACGCTTTNATCTATGACTGTAAAGTGCTGGAGCAGGACATCACATGTCAGAACGGCTATGTAAACCGTCTGGACAAAGTTCTTCTTACCCCCCCAAACATTGCAGAGTTGCTGCGCACCAACGGTCAGACNNACATCTTTAGCCACATGATGGACCGTTTCTCTNCTCCATTCTACAATGCCGACCTCACTTACAGCTACCANCTGAACNACGGTAACGATGTGGATAAGGTGTATGAGAAGCGTTACTTCTCCGACCGTTCCAAGAACGGCAATCCGTTGAAGACATACACAGNCCCGGACAACCCANNTCTGACAGAAACGGTCGATTATTCCTTAAAGTTCGACCCGGGATGGAACGGCTACAATGTGGACTTGTTCAACAAAGAGCAGGACATGGCCGCTTTCTTCTGCCCCACCGACGAAAAGTTGATTCCCTATTTCTTTAGCCCCAACGGTGGTGGCTACTTCCTCATGCAAGCATACGCACCCGATATGCTGAGCGAACTTGGAGAGCATCCCACCGACATGGAGCTGATTAACAAGGCGTTGGACATGATTCCTCGCAATGTGATTCAAGAACTTATCAACAATCTGATGATGGAGTCGTTCATTGCCAGCGTGCCCAGCAAGTTTGAGAGCATCAAGAACACTGCCCAGGATGCCATGTTCGATGCAAATGACGACTATCACCGTGGCAGAATCAACAAGGTGTTGCTGGCAAATAACGGTGTCATCTACCTGATGGACGAGGTAATCACAACGCCCACCTATGCAGCCGTATTAGCACCTGCCATTACAGAGACGGACAAGCGCATCTTCAGATATGCCATCAAGGATATGACACTCGACGCGGGCAACACGCTGAAGACCTACTACGACAGCTATCTGCTTTCGATGAGTTCACGCTTCTCATTCTTTGTGCCCAGCGACGATGCGTTCTGGTACATCGACCCCATTTCATTCCGTGGTAGCAATGCGGTGAAGAGTGGAACCACGCAACTCGTTGGCCGTGCCTACAAATACACTTGGGACGAGACAAAAGATAAAGTACACCCCACGGTGGAAACTTACGAATATCTCTATGACGTGCCCACCAAAAGCGGTTCTATCGGTTCTAAGCTGGCAGCTAATCAATCCATTGACAGAGAGTTCTTCTCCAACCGCCTGAAAGACATGCTGGAGACACATACCATCGTGCATGAGAACAACAAAGCCACTGGCATTGACGAGACGGAAACTGGCGTAGAATGCGGCAGACACTATTTCTACTCCAAAAACAATGCTGTCATCTATGTAGAGAATGCGACCGACCGCGCTCACGGCATGACTGTGAAGGGTGGCTGGCAGCTTGACCATAAAGAAAACTGCACAGTGACTCGTTTTGCCGACAAATCGGCACAGACCAATGGTTATGGTAACGGCTTCGCTTACACCATCAACCAGCCGATGATACCAACCATTGAATCGGTCTATTCCATTATGCACGACAATGAAGAATTCTCCAAGTTCTTCGCACTCTGTCAAACACCAGAAGATGTCTTAGACGCTTTGGACGTCAACCTTGAGATTGACCCTGAAGATGGCACGGAGATAAATAACCCTTCAGCAAGAAACAAGTACTATATCTTCGACCCCAGCTCATCGGGTCTTCCTTGCTACGCCGTCAACGAAGAAGGTAGATTGGCAAAGGTGGCTGACGACACCAACATCCGTTTCTTCAGCAACTATCGTTACACCATCTACATCCCTACCAATGCTGCAATGGAAGAAGCTGAAAGCAAGGGACTTCCTACATGGGACGACATCAAGCAGCTGCTCCAGCTGGACAAAGACGAAGACGATAGAGAGATTCTCGATGAAGAAGAAGAGCACAGCCGCAAAATCAAAGGCAAAGCGATGGCGACCGCTATCATCAACTTCGTCAAGTATCACTTCCAAGACAACAGCGTCTATTCAGAGCCTTTAGCCATGAACCCAACGGCATACGAAACTGGAACGATGGACAGCAAGACTGGCATCTACTTCAAGGTGACGGCATCACGCGAAAGCGACGGCACCATCAAAGTGACCGACTGCACAGGCAGTTCATGCACAACCAATCCGACGTTGCTCAACTTCCTTGCACGCGACTACATCACCAACGATGCAGGAGGATCACTGGCGGTGGTCAAGACGAAGATTCTGTCAAGTTCTTCCGCTGTCATCCATGGATTGGACGGTGTGTTACACTATAAAACACTCACAAATGGTCGCTATGATTCAGACTGGCAAACGCTTGCCAAGGCACGCGCCTATCTCAAAAAGTATCAACTTGCAGAATAAACTTACATAGAACATTATGAACAAGACTAAAATCATTCTTACTTCCCTCATGCTGTTCTTCTGTGTAAGTTCAGCTATGGCTCAGCAGCGACGCATCACAGGTTACGTCTATGATGACATGGGCGGCGTGATGATGGCAAACGTTGTGGAGCGAGACAACAACAATCGTATCGTAGAGGCTGCCGTGACAGACATCAACGGTAACTTCTCAATGGTCATCAAGAATCCGAAGGACAAGCTGGTAGTCAGCTACGTCGGTTATAAGACTTGGAGCCAGGTTATCGGTAACACCAACAAGTTCAATATCCGCCTGGAAGACAACAATATCCTGGCAGGGGTAACGGTAACAGGCAAGCCCAAAGTCCAAAGCAATGGCATGTCCATTCCTTTGAAGGAAATCTCTGTGGCAACGCAAACCATGAACATGGACGAAGTGGAAGGTCTTTCTTTCGCTTCGGCCGACGAAGCCCTTCAAGGAAAAATTGCAGGTCTCGACATCGTGGCAAACTCTGGTAACGTGGGCGCGGGAACATCAATGCGTTTGCGTGGTGTCAGCTCCATCCATGGTTCAGCAGAGCCTCTCATCGTGGTGGATGGCAACATCTTCGAGCTTCCTGCCGATGTACAGAAAGTCGATTTTGAGAATCTTGACAATGAAGAGCAGTTCTCGACCCTCCTCTCTATCAGCCCTGAAGACATCAAGGAAATCAAGGTGTTGAAGGACGCTGCCGCAACGGCAATCTGGGGTGCAAAAGGTGCTAACGGTGTGCTTGAAATCACAACTCGCCGTGGTACTTCGGGTAAGACGAGAATCAATTTCTCCTACAAATTCACAGGTTCTTGGTCACCAGAGGGACTCAATATGCTGAANGGTGNCGGTTACANCATGATGCTGAAGGAGGCNTATTTCAATCCAAAGCAGAACCCAAATTCGTCNGATATNGTNGAGTTGAACTACGACCGTTNCATGCCAACGCAGTACTACAACNTTNACAGGAATACGGATTGGGTNGATGCTGTGAACCAATTTGGACAGACCCATGACTACACCATTGCATTGAATGGTGGTGGCGAGAAGGCAAGATTCCGTATTTCGGGCGGTTACTACCACCAGACTGGTACAATCATCAAACAGGAGCTTGACCGTTTCAACACACGTTTGGTGCTCGACTATGACGTGTCTGACCGTATTCGCTTCTCAAGTAACTTTGCCCTCACCTATACGGATTGGCAGCGTAACTGGGATGGAAGTTCTACATCTTCTATTCTGGGTAAGGCGTATGATGCCATGCCAAACATGTCTATCTATGAGTATGACCAGAATGGACAGAACACAGGTGACTACTACAAGATGTTGCCAACCCATCCTACCACTGGAGCAAGCGGTGACAACTACTACTCTTCCAACTATCTCAGCGACATGAAGGCGATTGGTAACCCTGTTGCCATTGCGAATCAGGCCTTCAACAATCAATCAACTTATCGTATTATACCTCAGTTCAATCTCCGATACAAGCTATTGTCGAAGGACGAAGAGGGACACCAGTTGGATTTGAATGCAGAGGTCTATATGGACATCTATAACCAGTCGGAGAATACCTATTACCCTGCTTCGCTAACGACTAATTCGTGGGCCAGTGGTGTCAACACAACATCCAACAGCGAGTATAAGTCATTGGCCTTTACAAACCGCGAGAAATTGATTTTTGTTCCGCACTTCAACACAGACGTGGTAACCGCCAGTGTCATGGGGCAGTTTGAGTTCACAACTGGAAACGGCACATCCCAAAACATTGGTCACAGCGGTGTACCCACGGGCATCACATCGTCTGTTGCTTCAGCATATCTGACTGGAGCTGGTTCTGGAACGAGCCAGTGGCGTGGTGCCTCAATGCTTGCCAGTGCGCACATTGCATTCTTCGACGGTCGTTATTCCTTCGACGCCACCTTGCGTCGAGACGGTTCCACACGATTCGGTGCAGGTCGTAAATGGGGTAATTTCCCAGGTCTTTCTGTACGATGGAACATCAATCAAGAACCCTTCTTCGAGCGCTGGCACATTGAAGATATTGTATCCATGCTGTCCTTCCGCTCATCATGGGGTAAAAACGGAAACCCTCCTTCGGCTGAGTATTTGATGTATAACAAATATATGAACACAGGTTCGTATGGCACTATTGGTGAAGCCATTGCACCAGAGTCACTCCGACTGACAGACCTCAAGTGGGAAACTACTGCAGCTTGGAACATCGGTGCAAACTTGAATCTGTTCAATGATATGTTGCAGTTCGACTTCAACTACTACAACAGACAGACAGACAATGTATTGATGGGCAATTTCGGAGTTGCTGGAACGTCGGGCTATAACAGCTTAACGTACAAGAATGATGGAGGAATGCGCAACCACGGTTGGGAGCTTTATGTCAACACGGGCAAGTTCCTTAAGAAAGGAAAGTTCTCGATGTCTGCCACTCTCAACTTTGCGCAGAACTTCCAGACTATCACAGATATGGACCCAACCGTTCTTGCCAACATCAACAAAGACTTCACCTACAAGAATGCCACTGCGGGAGATAACTACCTGAAGCGCATCCAGGTGAACAATGCACTGGGTTCCTTCTATGGATTCCGCTATAAAGGTATTTACCGTTACGACTATGAGCATAGCGGCTATACGCAACTCTCACGCGACACATACGGTGATAAAACAGCAGCAGCCGCCGCAGAACGTGGTGAGATTGCCACTGCACCTATCGTTCGCGATGCTANANGCAACATCNNCTATGATTCCAACGGGCAATNNATTGCACATNTACTTCAATNATNGAGGNCNGAACTACGAGTTCCAAGGTGGTGATGTCATCTATGAAGACATTAACCACGATGGTCAAATCAATGAGCTTGACATCGTATATTTGGGCAATTCTCTTCCTACGATAACAGGTGGATTTGGTCTCAACTTCAATTATGGACAGTGGACACTCAAACTCTCATTCAACTACCGCATGGGCAACAAAATCGCTAATGTTGCACGCTTATTGAATGAATCAATGCTTACGAACAAGAACCAGTCGCAGGCAGTAGCATGGCGTTGGCGCAAGAACGGGGATATCACCGAGATTCCTCGTGCCATGAACGAGAAAATCGGTCCGTCTTATAACTCTTTGGCAAGCGACCGCTATATTGAGAAAGGCGACTTCCTTCGTTTGCAGTACATGCAGTTGGGTTATTCGCTTTCCAATAAGGTTTGTAAAGACTTGGGAGTTCAGTCACTACGCATCAGTGCTTCAGCCAACAACCTCTTCGTGTTGACGAAATATACGGGAATTGACCCTGAGGTATCATATAGCCAATACAGTATGTGTATAGACAACAGCAAGACCCCACGTGCTAAATCAGTAACGCTTAGTGTAAATCTTGGATTCTAAAAACAACGACACATGAAGAATATCATTAAAAATATCACCCTCTGCGGACTGATTGCGGCTGGTACTGGTTTAGGGTTCTCCTCCTGTGAGGACTTCTTGACCATCACTCCAACAGACCGCATTGTGGAAGAAGAGTTCTGGGAAGACAAAAACGACTTAAACAATGCTGTCATGGCATGTTATAGGCGTATGACCGAGAACGACATGCTAACAAGATACATCTATTGGGGCGAAGAACGTTCTGACAACTTTGAGCGTTCAACAAATAGCTCTGACAATGATGCCAATATCCTCAAGGCTAACCTTCTTCCAACCTATGGACNGTTTAACTGGACTGCCGTCTNTAATNCCATCAACTATTGCANCAAGGTGCTGGCACATGGNCCTGAAATNGTTTGGAANNACCAAAGTTTTNCAGAAGCCCAATGGCGACCAATCAAGGCGGAAGTCATTGCCCTACGATCATTATGCCACTTCTACTTGGTGCGCACCTTTGGTGAAGTGCCTTATGTGACAACAGATTATAACAACGACTCGCAGGAACTCCGTCAAGCACAATCTACACAACTGGCTGTGCTCAACAACATTATTGATGACTTGGAGTCTGTCATGGAGGATGCACCAATTGACTATGGCACTACGGCTCAAAACAAGGGACGTATTACACGCCAAGCCATTTATGCACTTCTGGCTGACACCTACTTGTGGCGTGCTTCTTACAAGACGGGTAACAACCACCCCTTCACCAAGATTACGCTCGCTAAAAACTATAACGGCGAATACAAGGATTTGAAGGTCAATGATGCCAAGACAGAAGTGAACAATCTCGAGCGTGAAGAGGAATACACAACTACTGCAGAAGAAGACTACGATGCCTGCATTGGATATTGTAATAAAATCCTCAATATCGAGATGAAGGAGTTGGCAGACCGAACTCTAAAAGAAGACCCAATGGAAGACCTCACATCACTGACAGAGGAGGACTTGCTGATTGCCAACGTGAACAAAAAGACAGGATACAATATAAGTCCTTCTGCTTACACTCGAATCTTCGGACAAGGTAATTCTACCGAATCAATCTTCGAGTTGCAGATAGATGGTGTATCTTGCCAGAACACCATGGTGGGAAATCTTTTTGCTAACAAAGAAGGAAAGGCTGGAGTGTTTACAGGAACTGCAAGTCTTTTCAATGATGCCAATGAGAATCCTAACATTGAGTCCGACTATGTTTTCTCTAAGACGGACTATCGCCGTTGGAATTCCTTTATCTTTACAAGCACCCAAGAGAGTTTCAACATTGCAAAATATGTGTATTCAACCATTACACAGCAAGGACCTCTCAGCAAGGATGCATACTTGACATCCAACAAAGATAAAAGTCTCACCACTGGCAATATCGGTCAGTCAGTACGCTCAACAAATAATGCCAACTGGATTTTCTATCGCATGTCAGATGTCTTCTTGATGAAAGCGGAAGCCATATCACAAAGATACGACGATGAAGAGAATCTGACAGAGGGCTTTCATTATGTGCGTGACGTGTTCAAGCGTTCCAATCCATACGCTTACGACAAACAGCATAATACCAATGCACGAAATGACTCTTTGAAGCCTGAAAGCTTCAAGACTCAAGAAGCATTGGAACGCCTTGTACTGAATGAGCGTCAACGCGAGTTCTATGGAGAAGGCAAACGCTGGTTTGACCTTGTGCGTTATGCGTTGAGAAGAGGCGGAACTGCAGAGATGCTGAAGATTTACAGCAAAAAGAAAACAGACGACATGAACTCCATTAAGGTGAAACTGGCTCATATTCAGTCACTCTTCTCGCCTATCTACAACACCGAAATCAAGAATAACAGCTGGCTCTACCAGAATGGTGTGTGGTCAGTGAACGAGACATCTTCAAGAACGGAAGATTTATAATTGTTTGAATTATGAACATATTGAATCACATTAAACAATATTGTGGAGCATCATTTATAGTGTGTGCTCTCGCAACCATGGGCCTGTATTCGTGTAAAGAAGACATTGACGAACGTGACCTTTACACCTTCACAGGCGAAATGATGACCGACTACTTCGAGCATCATACAGACTCATTCAGCAGCTATCTATCCTTGCTGACAAAGATACATTTGAGCAAGCACACCTCATCCACTATGAAAGAGTTATTAGATGCCCGTGGCAACTACACTTGCTTCGCTCCTACAGACAAAGCCATCAAAGCCTATCTTGATTCCCTATTGGAAGTAGGTGAAGTGGAGACGACGGACATCAATGAGATTCCTGACTCTGTGGCAGAATACATCGTGTTCAACTCCATCATAGACAATGGAAACAGCACCGCTTTCATGACTACAGACTTTGTGGCGAATGAGCCTTTGTCGGTAACCAACATGAATAATCGTTACATCACCCCACGTTATGCCAACGATGTCGAGGATAACACACTGCTGTACATCAATGCCTACTCAAAAGTCATTAACGGTGACATTGAAGTAGAAAATGGTTATATTCACACCATCGACCATGTCATTTCGCCCTCTAAATCCAGTATTGCAGAGATGGTGATGGCAACAGAGAGTACACAGCTGTTCGGACGACTTCTGGAAAAGACAGGTTGGGATAAGAAGGTGAACAAATGGAAAGATACGGAATGGGAAGAGAAGTACTACGACAAACTCGGTGAAAAAGTGACATGTCGCTATTCCGACTACACCGGCAAGTTTCCGAAACAGCGTGAGTACGGCTACACTATCTTCGTAGAGACCGATGATGTGTTAAAAGAGAAACTTTCCCTTGGCACAAACCCGACAGAAGCGGAATTCATTGAAGCATTGAAAAACTATGTACGGGAACACAACTACTACGATGACGATACCAATGGAGGGCATCAAACCACATGGACAGACAATGATTTCAGTAACGACAGAAACTGGCTGAACCAATTTGTTGCCTATCACATTCTTCCTGAAAAGTTGGTTAAAACACAGCTGGTTATCACAGCAAATGAGTATGGTCGTGATGCTACAGATGTACAGAACAGCAACAAACGTTTTACCGTGAACATCTGGGAATACTGGGAAACAATGGGTATACAACGCCGTTCCCTCAAGGTAACAGGTATCCGTGGCGGTGAGTTGCGCATCAACCGTAAATCCATCTACAATCCACGTACCTATAATGAGAACAAAACGTTATCTGAAAAGACACCAGGAATCAAAATTCTAACAGATGTTGAGGATAACGACTGTAAGAACGGCATCTATTGGCCAATCGACGACATTCTCATCTGGAATGAGGAGGTGGCTACAAACGTGCTGAACGAGCGTCAACGCTACGATGTGACAGCTCTTCTTCCCGAAATGATAACCAACAACATACGACAAAATCGCGAAGACTCGTGGTTCTTCCCGACCGATTATTTTGACAACATCTGCGACATGACCTACGAGACCGAGTTCGAATACATGCCGAACACACGCTACGAGCACGGTGGCTCTTGGTTGGACTACCAGATTGACGAGTTCAACATCCGTGGTCCTGTGGATTTCACCATGAAATTACCTCCTGTTCCTCGCTCTGGTACATACGAAGTTCGTTTCGGTGTTTGG
>WFLX010247488.1_pt1 | contig 21050 bp, 17 predicted proteins | sample 4967041 | NCBI WGS metagenome assembly WFLX01 (sample SAMN12857096, study PRJNA449069) | gut metagenome | isolation source: stool from male and female vole | host: Microtus ochrogaster | place: USA:Florida | collected 2017
CTGCCTCTTTTTCCGTTGTGTCTCCCGCTCCTTCGTAATCTGCTCCAACTCCCGGTTCAGCTCCGAAATGCGGTGTTCAATCCGCCGGCGGTCGAGCTCCAGCTTCTTTTCGCCGGCTCCACGGCTGCTCATGCTTCCGCTTGTTCCTCCCTGTCTGGTCAGCGCCTCATGCATGCCAATCAGTCTCGGCAGTAAATACTGCAGTCTGGCTGACTCCACCTGCAGTCTGGCTTCTCTAGTTCCGGCTCTCTTCTCAAAAATATCCAGAATCAGAGCGGTCCGATCCATCACCGGCATTTTCAGTTCCTCCTGCAGATTCCTCAGCTGTGATGGGGTAAGTGTATCATTCAGAATAACCAACTCCGCCTCCAGAATCTTTGCCGTTTCTGAAAGTTCCTGTACTTTCCCGCTTCCCAGATACAGGCTCTTATTTACAGCCTCCAGCCTCTGCGTGACCATTCCTACCGGCTCCATGACACATGCTTTTGCCAGCTCTGCAAGCTCAGCCATGGAATGGTCAAATTCTTCCAAATTCTCCCCTGTGTCCACGCCTGCAAGCATGACCCTTTCCCGTTTCTCCTGTAAATCTTTTTCTGTTATATTATTCGTTTCCATTCTGTTTTCAGCATCCTTTTCCATTTTCGGCGGTCAAATCATCAATCAACCGAAAATAATTTTCAAAGGTTTTTTTGCAGCATTCAGGATTCTTAATGGTTATCCCTCCTGCCTTAAGACCGATCAAGGTAAAGGCCATTGCCATCCGGTGATCCTCATAAGTCTCCACTTCGGTTTCGCGTATTTCACCCGGATAAATGATAAGTCCATCCTCCTCCGGTACTTCATCACAGGAAATTCCCATACGTTTCAGCTCTGTCAATATGGCCTTAAGCCTGTCGGACTCCTGCATACGAATATGACCGATATTTTTGATCAAAGTCGGCGATGCTGCAAAAGGTGCCAGGGCTGCCATCGTCATGGTCTGATCCGAAAAGTCCTTCATAGATAAAGTACTACCCGGATAAACTTCCAGATTTCCTCCATCCACCATCACCCCTTCCGGCTCTTCTTTTAAATCACACCCCATATTTTTGAGTACTTCCAGAAACTTAATGTCCCCCTGAAGACAATTCATATGTACATCTTTAACAATAACATTTGTTTTTAAAAGTGGTGCCATGGCATAGAAATAGCAGGCTCCCGACACATCCGGCTCAATCAGGTACTCTGCCAGTCCAAAATTCTCCATCGTCGGAACAACATAACAATCTCCCTCACGTCTTATTGGAATTCCAAACTGCTTCATCATATTAAATGTTAATTTAATATATGCTCCTTCCATTCTATCCCCGGAGAGGCGCACCTTTAACCCCTTTTTCAAAATAATTCCGGACATCATAAGCGCACTGGCAAACTGACTGCTTATTCCTGTATCAATACTGACCTCTTCCATATGCAGACCATTGGAATTCATATGAAAAGGAAAATGTCCTTCCTCACCTCTATAAATAATCTCTGCCCCTGAATTGATTAGCAGCTCCAAAAGAGGCTGCATGGGACGCCTGCACATTTGAGGAGAAGCGGTCAGCTCATAATCCCCTCCGGCAAATGCAAGCATCACCGTCAGAAACCTTGCTGCGGNTNCCGCACTTCTGACATCAATCTCTCCGCTNTTATTGNGAATCTTTCCGCNTTCCCCCTGTATGGTCACTTCCTGTTNCGGCTCANGGATCTCAACATGANNNCCCAGCTTCATAAGACAATCCAAGAACCCCCTTGAATCATCNCTGAACAGAACCNCGCGCAGCCTGCATCTCTTGTCCGAAAGCGCTGCAAGCAAAAGTGCTCTGTTTGTGATGCTTTTGGACCCGGGAACCTGAACCCGTATCTCCTTTGCATTTTCTATTTTTCTAACACGATAAGTCTCTTCCATTCTTCAATCTCCCTGCTGACATTCTCCTTACTACTATACCAACTTTTGGCTATTCTGCCAATGAGAAATGTTTGAGTTTACATGTTTAGTTTAGGTATGCATATTTAAGACGTCCGCTAAAATAAAAATAAATTCTACGTCGTCACGCTCGATAAAGCGTTCGCGAAGGGACTCCTTTAGAATTTATTTTTATCTTAGCTAGATTACTAAATAACGCAAAGTCAAACTGGGAACTCTACTAAGGTCGAATGTTCCACTTTTTGGCAAATAGCAAGACAATGGATTATGCGGCTATAGTGGAGGCATTAGTTGGTTTTATCATAGTCAAAAAGTAACTCGGATAAGAAACAAATTCTAGAGGAACCAATTCGCGAACGCTTTATCGAGCAGTGCGAAGCGCCAGTATGGCGCGAAGAATTTTGTTTCTTATCCGAGTGGTCGTTTAAGTCCTATGGGGAAACCAGCTAAATGTCTGCAACTTACCATTCTTTATCTCTGACTGCCTTTAAGGACACTTGATAGGATATCACAAGTATAATCGCATCTAAAATCCAAAGCCCTCCTGTCAGAAGCAGATTATCCACCAGATGCGGAACACCATCAAATAGCATAACAGACGTATTTCTTGTCAAATATACTGATATGCCTATCACTGCCCCCATTACAAGTATAACTGCCATATAGGTATATCTTGCTTTTTCCACACCATATTTAAAAATGATGGGAAGTGTAATGGTATAAGCAATCAGAAAAAAAGAAGATAAACAATTGATCATGATCCATTCTGCTGTTCCCTCATACCATGGTGTGCTCATGGCAATCACCTCTACAATCAAGGCTAATAAGCTTCCGGCACCGATGCAGATACAAACAAGCACATACTTTTCTTTCACCAATGTTTTTACACTTATGGGCATGGTCAGTGCGTAACGATTAAAATGCACAGCTTCATCCATGGACATGACTGACAATACCATCATGCCGCCCAAAAGAATAGCATACATAGCTAGAAAAGAAAAGGATTTGGAAAATATAGACCAAACGCTCATAAATGCTAAAATCAGTGCATATTGCCTTTTATAGTTCGATATGGAACACAAATCTTTTATCAATAAACCTTTCATACGATTCCTCCAATCATCAATAATTAAATTTAAATATAATTATAAGCAATTCTAATCATGATATCTTTTGATGTTTTGCAATATATAATAGAATATCTTCAATTCCTACCCGATCAATAACAGGCTGTTGTATATCTCTGGCATATCTATCAACAAAACCATTTTCCTTAAGGCTTTGTCTATCCCGTACAAGCACTGACGTTCCAAAGCTGCTATCCTCTCTTCCAACTATGATTCCTGTTGGAATCTTATCGGCCTGTTCTTTTGTACATTTTACCATACCATATTCATAAAGTAACTTATCCTTGCTTTCCATCAGTAGTATATTTCCCTTATGAATCAATATAATATAATCTGCCACCTTTTCAATATCAGATGTTATGTGTGATGACAGAAATACAGTGCGCCTCTCATCTTCTACATATTCTCTGAAAATATCCAATATCTCATTACGTACAACCGGATCAAGTCCGCTGGTAGCTTCATCCAAAATCAACAGTCTGCTGTCATGGGAAAGTGCCGCCGCAATCGAAAGCTTCATCTTCATTCCTTTGGAAAGCTCCCGCACTTTTTTATTTATTGGCAGTTCAAATTTCTGAAGATATTCTTTGAACAGATTTTCATTCCATGTCCGATAAATATTTTTCATAATAATATTTATATTTTTTACTTTCAATTCATTTGGAAAATTGCATTCATCAAACACAACACTGATCTGCTCCCGCCAATTCTCATCAGCCGCATTGTGCCCAATATCCTGATCCAACACCTTAATCTCACCTTCTTCGATTGGAACAAGTCCTAAAATGGCCTTCATTGTGGTGCTCTTTCCCGCACCATTTTCTCCGATAAATCCTACAATAGATCCTTCCGGAATATCAAAACATATGTTATCAATCTCGAAATCATCATATTTTTTAGTTAGATTTCTAACCTCTATCGCATTTTTATTCATAATTCTTACTCCCTTTCATGTGGACTCTTATCCCTGTTATGGATTCGATATTTCCTCATCTCCATATACAAGGTAAAGCATCTCTACCACTTCTCCCCTTTCGATTCCACTTGTGCTGGCCACACGAACAGCTTCCGTAAGCAGGCTTTCAATTTGTTTCAGCTTTTCCTCGCGGACAAGTCTGAGATCTGCTGCTTTCACAAAGCTGCCTTTTCCAACCATTGTGACAATGAATCCCTCTCTCTCAAGTTCCTCATAAGCGCGCTTGGTCGTAATCACACTGATTCGAAGTTCCTTAGCCAGCGTCCTCATAGAGGGAAGCGACATTCCTTCTTTTAACTGACCATTCATGATCATATTCTTAATTTGATCTGTGATCTGCTCATAAATCGGTTTATCCCCGGAATTACTGATAATAATATTCACTTAACATTTTTCTCCCTTCTGTACGTACCAATTGATTATGCATATGCTTAATTTTATAATTTAACGTTTATATATTGTATATATCATTTATATACAATATTGTCAATATATATTTTCACTATTTTTATATTTCTTATTACAGATGGTCAAATTCNATATTAAANAGATAAATATGCTGACATCACANAATTAACGTTTAGTTTGGATANGCATGTGATAGACATCCGCTCCGATGAAAATAAATCCTTTCGTCAACACGCTCGATAAAGCGTTCGCGAATTGTTTCCTCAAGGATTTATTTTCATCGGAGCTGGGTTATCGGATGACGCAAATCTCAACTGGCAACTCCACTAAGGTCAAATGTTCTACTTTCTAGCAAATGGCCAGATAGTGGGTTGGGCAACTATAGTGAAGTCATTAGCTGGTTTCACGTCAGTCGATAACTTAAAACCCGGATAGAAATCAAATTCTAAAGGAGCCAATTCGCGAACGCTTTATCGAGCAGTGGCAAGCGCCATGTATGGCGACGTAGAATTTGATTTCTATCCGGGTTTTCGTATTTCTCTTTGAAACTCAGCTAAACGTTAGTTTAAATACAACAATTCCAATATCTCCATAGGACTCTTTACAAACACTTTCCCTCCGGCTGCTTCCTGCTCCTCTCTGGTACGAAATCCCCATCCTACCGTAATGCAGTCCATACCGGTATTTGCTGCTGTTGCAATATCAACCTCGGAGTCTCCTATGTATACAGCCTTTTCTTTGGGGACTTTCAGTTCCTTAAGGGCAGCAAGAACCGTATCCGGCGCCGGTTTCTTACGGATTCCGTCCCTCTCTCCGATGGCCACCTGTAAATAATCCNTAAAGTANTGCTCCNTCAGNGTTNGTACTCCTTCATAATATTTATTGGAAACAATTGCCATCAAAAAGCCTTCCCGCTTTAATGTATCAAGAANCNCNCTGATTTCCNGATAAAGATCCNTCTTATCATTGCAATGCACTCCATAATATTCCTTGAAAAGAGCATATATCCGGTCAAATTGGGGATTTTTTGATCCATTCGGCACAACAAGCTCTAAAAGGCGCTCAATACCGTTTCCTACAGAACGACGTATTTCCTCATAACTTTTCTCCTGCATTCCGCAAGTTCTCAGCGCATAGTTCACACTATCCATCAAATCTTCCAGTGTATTTAACAAAGTTCCATCCAGATCAAANATNACAGCCTCATATNTCTTTGCTTTCATATCGTTATTTACTTCCTTTCAATGCCGCTTGATCTATTTTTCTCTTTACGATCACAAAGCAGATTAAATGTGTCATTGCTGTCNATGCCCACGAAACCGGATAAGANACATACAGTGTATGCAGAGTTCGATCCCACTGAAAAATCGTATAAATCCAGATCACCCGGAACACACATGCACCCAGAAGGGAAACGATCATGGGCATCACCGCATAGCCAAGCCCCCGGATACTTCCCACCAGAACATCCATAATACCACAAAGGCAATAAAAAGTGCAGATAATGCTCATTCGTTGAAGACCATACGCAATAACCTCCTGATCCGGAGAATATAGAGAAAGAATCCGGCTTCCCAGTAAGTATGCTCCATTTCCCATCACAAGACCGATAACCGTTACAAATAAGAGACACTCAATCAGAATTTTATTGATTCTGTCATATTTTTTCCCTCCCAGATTCTGCCCCGTAAAACTTACCGCCGTCTGGTGCACAGAGTTCATTGCCATATATACAAATCCTTCTACATTGGCTCCTGCGGTATTTCCAGCCATTGCAACCGAACCAAAGGAATTGACCGATGATTGAATCAAAACATTGGATATGGAAAACAAGGAGCCCTGTATTCCCGCCGGAAGTCCGATTGCTGCAATTTTCCCTAACTTTTCAAAATTCAGGCAAAGCTTATCCCTGCGAAGCTGAAAGCAGCCTTCCGACAAAATCAGACAACGCAGGATCAAAAAGGTGGACACACATTGAGAAATAACCGTAGCAAGAGCCACCCCGGCCACTCCCATATGAAAAACAATCACAAAGAATAAATTCAAGCAGACATTGATTACACCTGCTGTCACTAGGTAAAATAACGGTCGTCTGGTATCGCCAATGGCACGTAAAATTGCACTGCCAAAGTTAAACAAAAGCATTACCGGCATTCNAAAAAAGTATATTCTCATATAAAGNANCGAATGTTCGATTACATTTNNCGGTGNATNCANTAAGAGAAGTAATGGTNTTGCNAGCACAATTNNAAGTACGGAAAGGATAAATTCATCNCCCCACCAGGCTGATCAAAATGGAGGTATGCACTGTCTGACTCACTTCCTCATCAGCTTTTGCGCCATAATACCTTGCTACAAGCACATTTGCTCCAACAGACAGTCCAATAAACAGGTTGACCAGCAGATTGGTCAGCGCTCCGGTAGAGCCTACCGCCGCCAATGCTTCATTTCCTGCAAATCTCCCCACCACTACCACATCAGCCGCATTAAACAGAAGCTGCAAAATTCCTGATAACATAAGCGGCAGCGTAAAAAGAAGTATTTTTCCAAATAGCGGACCGTTACACATATCAATCTCATACTTTTTTTCTTTTGCTTTTTCCATCCTGATTCTCCTCACAAAAAATGACGCTCATTTTATCACAATCTGCCCTGACAGGCATTTATTTCTCTTCACCGGAAAACCTGTTGTATATCATCACAATATACAACAGGTTTCCTTTAAAGCTTACTTTCCAGATCTTCCAAAGAAGAATATCCATATAAAAGCGCCGTATTTTCCATGGTCATTTCTGCCAGGTTTTTATTTTCTTTACACAATCTTGTAATAAACCTTCCGTACAGCTCAAGTGTCTGATCCGAATAGGTGGATAACTCTCCCCGCAGATAGGTTTCGTATGAGGTATTAAAGGGTGTATCCTCACTGGTGTGAATACTCCTTGCATTTCCAGCCGCCTTAGGATACCTCCTGGCAAAGTCCTCCATCCAGTCGATCTGAATCTTGATGATTTCTTCTCGGATCTCCTTTTTCATCTCAGAAAGTGCGGGCAATGAGTCTTTAATCCCGGCATACCGATCAGGTGCTGTGCTCTCCATCATCCGACCATATTTTTCCGTGATCAGGTTCCATCCCCGGTCATTTGCATGTCTGAAATCACTGATATAGCTTTTCAGCATCTCCTCATCCCACGTAAGGTACTGGCTTTTGCGCATAATGGAAAAAGTATTCCAGTCATCCTGACAATCTGCTCTCCCGCCTTCATTTTCCACCTTATCAAAGGCTTCCCATTCCAATGTCACTAACTCATTGATGAGAGCCGATTTAAAGGAATCATCCGGTTTTTCTTTTTGCGGTATCCGTCCTAAGATCTGATCCGTATGATGGTCGAGATAGTTATCTTCGCCGCTGGTCAGTCCCTGCTTTTTCATCTCTGCTATGATAAGCGCCACAATGATCTCAATGGTCTGTGGAATCCTCTCATCTCCCTTAGGAAAATCAACAAGAGCATTCAGAACATCTCCAATCTCCGGTAAAATAGCAAGATCACGCATTCCACGGTGCATCCACTTATAAAATGGCGCGAAGGTACGATTTAAAAGGTACACCATGGACATGGTGTGTTTCATAAATTCGGATAATGCAACGGCAGCCGTAACCGTTTCCCCTCTTCCAAACATCCGGGAATAATTATACTGTCCTGACTGGGCCATAAGCGCTGCCTGTCTTGCAATCTTTTTAAGCCGGACCTCCTCCGGATAATAATGCAGAATTCCTTTTCGAATGCGGGTAAATTCTCCCAGATTATCCCGAAAAACCTTTCCATTTACCGCTGCCGCCAGCCGGTAATCATCCAGAAACAGCCATTGACTCTGAGTGGTCGGCACATCTCTTAATCCAATCAGTCCTTCATAAAAATCACCGATTCGGAAAACCCCCACACGTTTTTGTGCTTTTGCAGTTGTAAAACGGGTAACTCCCATGTAAGTAGAAGGAAGGTGTTCATATGCTTCCTGTAGTTTCTCACCAATTTCATCATACACCTGATCCGTCAGCCACATACAAAATCCGGGACCAAAATCATGATCTCTCGACACTTCGTCATCATAGCCGAAACATTCGGATCCTTCTCCTACCAGCCCGACTGCAATCATCTTTTCATATTGGGGAAAATTTTCCCGTATCATGGGTATTCCGTATTCCCTGTAAAATGCCTCACACAGTTCCATTCCATTTCCAAAGTTCTCTGGGGCTTTCGGAAGCTGCCCCATTTTAACCGTAACCGCATTTAGATTCTGTAAGGTAATCTCATAGGCCTTNTTTCTTCCCATATTCCNCTCNANCTCACGAAGAGCAAGCTTATAATATCNGGCGGACTCCTCCAAATTACCTGCCAGATACTGTGCTTCTCCCATTGCAGATAACGCACCGCTGTAATGATAATCCTTCTCCTCATCCATCTCAAAAATAGAAAATGCTTTCTGCAGATGATCGATTGCATCGTGAACCCGTCCCAGCTTTAACTCTGACGCAGCAAGATTCGTGTAGGTAACCGCTGCCTCAATGCGGGCTTCTTCGTAAAGTGTTACAATCGAAAGCGCTCTCGTAAGACAATCGCAGGCACTCTCAAAGTCTCCCATCTCTTGAAAAAGAAGACTCATATTATTGTACAGACTGGCATAACGAAAATCTGTTTCCGCCAGTTTTCCTTCGTATATTTCCCTTACCTTCTGATAGTAGATCATGGATTCCCGCAAAAGCCCGGCTGCCCGGCATGCATTTGCCACATTTAAAAGTGTGGTTGCATAATCTGTTGTTCCTTGAAGCCCCATGCTGTCCATCAGTTCCAGTACCTGTCTGCAGCTGATCATGGACTTTTCGCCCTCTCCCATCTCCCGATAGTGCCCGATCAGTTCATTATAAAGTGTGATCAACGTACCAAGATCTCCGGTCATGCGCGCCTGCTCCATCTTTTCTAGGAGAAAAGGTTCTACCCGCTCAATCTGATGCGTTGCAAATAGCTGATCCAGCTGTTGTAAGATCTCATTGATATTCATATCACACGCCTCCGTTTCCACAATTGACAATTTATGTTGCCAGAAAGCTGCAAATTTCCGCTTCTCTTCCCATTGCCTCCTCATATCCATGCTGATAATAGTCCATAAGCACATCCACGTTGGACTCATTATTTCCGACAGCCAGCCTGGAAGGACGAAATACAAGCGCTTTTCCGTCAGCTTCCATTTTTTTGATCTGCGCCAAACAGGCATTGTACTTGTCTGCCCTCTTAGATACAGTCTTGATCAATTTGGGATATTTATGATAGACAAGGCGTAAAAAGAACATATAGAGATGCCGATATTTCTTTCGATAATCTTCCTTACGCGTCAGAATCACCAATACCTTCTCCCATCCCTCTTTTTCCATCTGGTCTATAGGAAGCGCATCCGCCAATCCTCCATCCAACATGGGAACATCATCAATATAACTGACTCTGGAGATAAAAGGAAGCGAATTTGCCGCCCGGCAGATTTTCCAAAACTGCTCCTCCGTGTCAAAATCCTCAAAGTATTCACTTTCACCTGTGAGACAATTGGTTGTGTTGATTATAAATCTCTTTGCAGAATTTTTGAGGGTCTCAAAATCAAAGGGTGACAGCTTTTTCGGCACCACATCAAACAAATAGTCCATATCAAAAAAGGTACCCTTTTTGAGGAATGTCTTCGGCCCCATATATTTTTCCTGCCTGAGAGGCTTTATGACCGCATCCACTGCTCTGCCTTTCTGCCCCGACACGTAATTCATCCCCGCGTAAGCACCTGCGGACACCGCAAGCACATTCGGAATCTCTATTCCCTTTTCCATAAAAAAATCCAGCACCCCTGCTGCAAACACACTTCGCATGGCACCGCCTTCAATCATAATCCCTGTCTGTTTCATTGGTATTTTATTTCCTTCTCAACCTGCCCTATAGCAGAATATCTGATTTCTATTATACTGCATTCCATTTTTTTTTCAAGCATCTGCCCTGTCCAGCCGTATCCATTTGGTCCTTAGAGAGCAAGCTCTCACGTACCAATTTCACAGTTATTTCTGCACGGCTGAGCTGTTGCAACATACAATATAGTAAAAACTTCGACAAGGATCTGCAATTATGTATTTTTCCATCGGCATTGTACTTCTTGCCCTATTACTCTTCCTTTGCTTTGGTTTCTGCCGAAAGCACCGGGCAGTAAAAAAAGTCTGCTCTATGTCTCTCAGGGAAAAGTGCGAACTTCTTTCTTCGCTGATTGCCCCCTTGGGCTACTGTTATGACAGCCAGGCTGATATCCTTTCTTCACGCAACGATGCCTGGCAGCGTAAAATGGGATATACTTCGCTTTTTGACCGCGCTGCCGCTTCTTTTCATATGGTTTTTGATTATCTTCCAGTTTATTTTTCCTATCAGAACCGCACATGGCTGATTGAATTTTGGAAGGGACAGTACGGAATCAATACTGGAGCTGAGATCGGCGTATATTATGCAGACCGGATTCTTTCTCCGGAAGAACTTTCCACTGCACATTTTCAGGCTGTAGATGACCCGGATATGCTTCCCATGTCCTTTTACCTGCTCCTTAATAAATGTGCGCTTGCGAAAGTTTCAAAACGAACCTGGTGGCTGACCGCATTCTGCATGGGACGATTTTCAGAGCCGTCCGCTCTTGGCATGAACGCCCTGCTTGAATTTCCGGATCGTGATATGGCACACTGCTTTTATCATGCACTGTTAGATAATAACTTTAATCCACAAGATGTCCGCCTTTGCGGTCACGAGATTCAGCTTTTCTTTGGCGGCCCGCAAGATCGACACTATCGCTTTTTTGAAAGGCTGCAACGCAGATGGGTACAATTTTGTAATCGGATATCCTGCCGTCTTTATCTTAAAATTACCGCTCCTTTCTGCGTGACGGCAGATCGTCTCTTATATCTGTACTTCCTTCTGCCTTTTGCTTTCCGCAAAATACTCAAGCCAAGAAGATATTGCAAAAATAAAAAGAAAACATGATAAAGGAGTTTCCCATGAGTTATCATTNCCGTATCCGGCATGCTNTTGAAGATNCCCCCGTNTTTCCTTTGAATAATCAGACACGTTATGTTCTATTCAGTGACTGTCATCGTGGAGATGGCAGTTCCAACGATAATTTTTTAAAAAATCAGAATTTATATTTTACGGCTCTGCGCCACTATTATAACCGGGGATTTACTTATGTGGAGCTGGGTGACGGGGATGAACTGTGGGAAAACAGGAAAATGAGCCAGATCATTGAGCTGCACAGCGATGTGTTCCGGCTCCTCTCCCTGTTCTATAAAAGAAACCGCCTGATCATGCTTTACGGAAATCATGATATGGAAAAGAAAAAGAAAAATTATTCGGATACCGTCTGTGCTTCCTACTTTTGTACCGAATCTCAGTGCATGGAACCCTTATTTCCGGGATTAAAATTTTACGAAGGGATTCTTCTTAAAAATCCCTGTAACGATCTTTGTCTTCACCTGACTCACGGCCATCAGGCAGATTTTTTTAATTCTACCTGTTGGAAACTGACGCGTTTTCTTGTGCGGTATTTCTGGCGTCCCTTAGAGCGTTTCGGCATACTTGACCCTACCAGAACCGCAAAAAATTACGTCCATAAAGACCGGATGGAACAGCGTCTTTCCTCTTATGCTCAGGAAAATCAATTGTTTCTAATCACCGGACACACCCATCGGCCAAGGCTTCATGCTTCCTCGCCCTACTATATGAATACTGGAAGCTGTGTTCATCCCAGCTGTATTACCTGCATGGAAATTGAAAACAACAAAATCTCTCTGGTCAAATGGGCATTGTCAGTCAGGTGTGATCAGACACTTTTTGTGGAAAGAACCGTTCTTTCAGACTACCTGATGACGGGCAAATATTTTTCTTCCTCCTATACTCCCTACTCCCCAAAATAGTGCGGCCACCGGAAACGCCCATACTGCATACAGGAGCTGTCCTTGAATCTGCCCTGCTCCCATCAGAGAAACAAACTGTGCATGATACACGGGTAGAAGAACCACCATTTTAAACAAAGAACTCGCTTCCGAAACCGGAAGAAATATTGGCAGCACATAAAAGGAGGCGGAAACCGCTGCCGTAGTCATTTGATTTCTACATATGGCAGAAAACAAGAGGGTAAAACCTACGGCTCCCGTCACGCCTGTAAATGCCAAAAATACCTGATATCCCAGCAGAGTACCACAGGTAATATTGAATGGGATAAACCTCTCCGAAAAGGTAGGCTGCGCAAAAAGAATGCTGCAGGACAATCCCTCTTTGCCGTATAACAAAAATGCCCACATCAGATGAATCATAAGGGTAACTGTCGTCATCAGAAATACTGCCAGAATCGCTGCCGCCACCTTTGCTGCAGCACATTTACTTCTCCCGTATCTACTGGTCAGAATAATCTGATCCACACCGCTGTACTCTCCGGAAAATGCCGGTGTGGTCAGGATAATAGCCGCCAGAACCAGAACAACTATGATCTGCACCATATCTTGACTTGTACTAAGCCAGCCGTCGTTATAACCAATCCTTATTGCTTCTTTGCCAAATACATCAGAAACACAAAGACCGTTCCAGTTACCATCTACATCCGAAAATCTGGCTGCTACTGCCGACTGCATAGCATTCAGATATACATATTTTGCATTCAGCCCATGCAGATCTCCCTTGAGCATCAGATCAGACAACATTTCTTTCACCTTCGCATCTGTCAACTCTCCCTCATACTTTTTTGCAATTGCTTTATCGATTTCCACCGCCGTCCTGCCGCTTCCCTGTCTGCCATTTCCATCACAGGCATATTTATTATGGTATGTTGAAAATGTAAAAAGGCCGGATAAAAGCAATACAAGGACAAAGGCTGCCCTTGACAGATGCCTGGAAAATATCTTTTTCAGCTCAAATTGAATTAAAGTTTTCATTGTTCACTCTCTCCTTTAAAGTAATATAAATATAGATCTTCCAGATTCGGAGAAACCAGCTCTGCTCCCTGAAGCGGCATTTCCTCCGAAATGATTCGAAGAATTGTCCGGTTATCTTCCAGGTTTCTTAAATTTCCTGTGTTGAACCGCTGTGCATATTCTCCTGCCGCCGCGGATGGTACCGTACACTCCCATACTTTTCCTTCCATTTTGGCCGTAATTTCATCCGCCTTTCCAAAGTGCAGAATTGCCCCTTCCTTCATCAGGATTACCTTTTCCGCAATGTACTCCACATCAGAAACAATATGTGTTGACAAAAGAACCAGCCGGTCTCTGGAAAAGGCGCTGATCAAATTCCGGAATCGCACCCTCTCCTTGGGATCCAGTCCGGCAGTAGGTTCATCAAGAACCAAAATGCGCGGGTCGTTCAGCATTGCCTGTGCAATCCCAAGTCTCTGCCTCATTCCCCCGGAATACGTTTTAATCTTATGTTTTGCCTCCCTTTTCAGTCCCACAGCCTCTATAAGCTCCGAAACCTTTTCGTTTGCCTTCTTATCCCTCAACCCTTTCAGTGCCGCTACATATAGCAGAAAATCCCAGCCTGTAAATTCCGGATAATAGCCGAAATTCTGGGGCAGATACCCNAGAACNNTCCGATACTGCTCCCCCATANGATNAATCTCNCTTTCGTTNNAAAGAATTTNTCCTTCTGTGGGCTGTGTAANATCACATAAAAGTCTCATCAATGTTGTTTTTCCCGCACCGTTTGCACCAAGCAGTCCGTAGACTCCGCTCTTTAATCTGATATTCAGATGGTTCACAGCCGTTTTTTCACCGTACTTTTTTGTCAGATTACAGATTTCCAACTGCATGTTTCCTGTCCTCCTATTTTTCTATTTCATAATTTGGACGTAAAAAAACGCTCCCTCTATNTNCATAGAGAGAGCATATNTNATATTTTTCNACTTTTTATCTACCTTACGCCAAATTTAAAAAAATGCCGTTGCTTTTGCTCCTTTTCCCACATTTTGGATAGTCAGGGTTCCGCCGTGATGTTCGCATAATATCTTGCAGATATATAGTCNCAGTCCAAAATGTTCAAAATGATTTTCGTCCTCCGTATAGTATGGCTNCAGTGCANATTGCAGGCTGTTTTCTTCANAACNTTTTCCGTCATCTGTCACTGAAAGCAGAATTCCATTTTCCATTTCTTCCAATGTAAAGGTAACAAGGCTTTCAGCAAAACGGACTGCATTGGAAATCAGATTAATACACACCTGAGAAACAAACTCTCCGTCAATGATAATCTGACCGGAGATCAAATGACTTTCCATATGCATTTTTTTCCCACTGTGCATACACAACATCTGTGCACATTCCCTCAAAGAATCTTCAAAATCCCCGGAAATGACGCTTTGGTATTCAGGACTGGCATCCTCTAAGCGTTGCAGTCTGCTCATACTTTCAATGTAATGGGCAAGCCTGTCTATATGCTTTCCCATGGTGACGGCTATCTTCCGAGTCTGTTCATCCTCACTTGTCTGCAGAATTTCGTCATAGCCCTTAAGTACGGTCAGCGGCGTCCTCAGATCATGGGCAAAAGCAGCATTGAGACGTTTCCTCTCCTCCATCTGACGTCCCATTTCCGAGATATTGGCATGAAGCGCAGAACGCATGGTCTCAAAGGATGCACACAATGTNCCCNGTTCATCGNTNCTGTCNTAAAATACACAGAACTCCNNATCNNTTNNTGCAATCTTCCTTNACGNTTCTGTCNAACGCTNCAANGGCTTTNTCAACNTGTNNNGATAGAACAAAAGCGCCGCTCCTATGNTNCACAATGCAGANTNGACCGGCACACAAATCACCCGGATTCCGTCAAGCAGTGTAACCCTTATCTCATCCTCTTTTGTCATCGGCGCTCTGCCTGTCCCAATCATAGCTCCCTCTCCCAGCCTCTGCCCCTGTGCATTGGTCAGATAATACACCTCTCCTTCAAACGAATACCTGCTGTCAATTTGCGCTTTCCCCAAATCACACAGAGAAATTGTAATCACACAAAATAAAATGGCCAGACCGGTAAAAACCGTAATATATACCGCAATACTTTTCCGAAGGGATAGATCTTTCCATATATCCTTCATTTGATCCATTTATACCCGCACCCCCAGACTGTTTCAATATAGGACACTTCCGTGCAGACCGCTATCTCGTTTCGAATCCTGCGGATATGCTCCGCAACAACGCTGCTGTCTCCGTCTTTATCATATCCCCATACCCGTTCGTAAATCCGCTCCTTGTCAAAGACCTGTCCGGGATTTTGGCAAAGCAGCTCCACGATCTCAAACTCCTTTTTGGTCAGAGCAATTTTCTGATTTTCACAAAATAGACAGCGCTCTTTAAAATCAATGGTGAGATTCCCGGAGAATTTTATCTGTGCCACCCTCTGGTGCCGGCTCTCCCGCCGCAGGTGCGCCTGTACTCTTGCCTCAAGCTCCGCTAAGGAAAAGGGCTTTACAACATAATCGTCCCCTCCCGCAGAAAAACCTTTTATCTTGTCTTCCTCTTCAATTCTTGCGGTAAGAAAAAGAATCGGACATGAGATATGATCCCTGATCCGGTGGCAGACCTCNAATCCGTCCATATCCGGCANATTAATATCAAGTAAAATAATCTCCNGANTCCGCTCCNCCTGCCTGACAGCCTCCTCTCCTCTGGAAGCCTTCAGCACGAAATAGCCTCTGCTTTCANAAAAGCTGCCAAGCATGTTCAAAATATCGGCTTCATCATCGACAATCAATATTTTATGTCCTGCCATATGGCTGCCTCCTTTCCCCGACATCATATAGTTAACGACATTAGAAATTGCCTTTTCGGACTTGTAAAAGTTTGCGTATATGGCTTTTACAAGCCCGGAAAGAGCAATTTGTTATGTCGTTTACTATTAAATGAGCATAGCATAAAATTTTCTATTTTTTATCTACTTTTTCTCCTTTTCCTTTTCGCTGTCCGCTCTGTTATCCTTCCAGCCCATAAGAACCTATTTTCCACCCCTGATCAGTCTTATACATTTCTGCGCCTAAGTAAGAAAGCGCTCCATCCGTCTCCACATTTCCGCTAAATTCATAAGAAACAGAACAGCGTATTCCCACCGGAAGATCTCCATCCGGCAGTCCGAAAATGTACATCTCTTCAATCTCTCCGGCCTGCTCCGGATATGGATACAGGTCGATACCGCCCGCAAAACCCTCTGCCAGATAGGATCTCAGGGTATTCTCATCATTATGAAAATAGGCTGTAGCAAATGCTTCCAGCGTCTGTTTCATTGCTACTGCATCCTCCGAAGGTTCCCCGCTGTTTAACCGTTCCATGCTATTTAATGCCGGGTCAAGAGATATAGTCTCATAATCATTAAAAAACATTTTTCCACCTGCCACCGAACAGTTTAACTGCAGACTGCCTACATATTGTTCAAGTGCAAACTGATAGATCTTTTCCGCCTTTCCTTCCTGCCGTCTGGGAATACGCATCAGATAAGTTTCCCGTAATACACGGTCATTTTCTGTATCATGACCAATCTCATTAGAAGCAGTGAAATAAATATACTCCTGATCGTAATTCACTAACTGGGTTTCCCTGTACTTTCTATCCTCTCTTTCCCATATCTTCTGCCGGGTCTTTGTCTCATAATCCACGTACCAAATGACAGAATTGCTTCCATCTGCGAAATAATACACTCCGGTCTCCGTCACCAGCGGCGGATAGCTGTTTACATCGCACAAGAACTCATAGTCTCCATCTTTCTTTTTCAGATAAACGCTTGTAAAAAACTCATCTTTGTATTTTATAACCACCTGATCTCCATTTAACATTCTCTCACAGGCTGCCGCATCGATAAGGCTTCGATACATGCCGCTCATCTGATTCATTGTATCCCAATATTCCTCAGAGTCATATTCCACCTCATTGTTCCAGATTTTCAGCTGAAGCCCCCAATATTCATTATCCTCCTTAAACAAAAAATCCTCCGCTTCTGTATCCAGCGGTACGGTAATGATCCCGCTTTCATCCAGTTCAAAACCAATTCGCTGTCCATACCCGCTTATCACATAAAGCTTATCCTCATAAATTGTGATATGATAGAGCGCGTCAAACACTGAGCTAAATACCGCAAGTGCATCCTCCACCTCTAAGGTATTTAAATCCATGCGGTAAATAGTTGCCCCATCCTGATCTCCCCGCTTTGCAGAGCCGCAAAAATATAGATGATCCTGATAAAGCTCCATACCTCTTCGTATTTGGTAGTCATTTGCATATAGAAGTTCTTCACTTGCCCCATCGTCAGAAAGACGGTAAATTCCATCTGTTCTGGCAATATAAACTTCATCTCCATAACACCGAATCATTTCATTGTACTCATTGTTCACATCAAAAGGAACATTCTGTGCCTCTTCGCTGCCTGCGTCAGCCTGCTGAAAATCCTCCCTTTCTGCCAAATTCTGCTGTTCCCCAGTCGGAACGCTGCTCTCATCCGCCTCAATTTGATCTCTATTCCGATTTTCCTCCTCGTCCTGCAGATAACCGCAGGAAATCAAAAGTCCCATGGTCAGAATGATCAGTCCGGTCATCACGATTCCCATAGTTCCTCTTCTCTTTTGATCATCGTCCAGCATATAATCAATTCTTCGTTTCATCTGTTTTTTACTGCCGGAAAATCCTGTGGAGTAAGAAACATCTCTGTTACTTTTTCCTGCAAAAGAAAGCATAATCCTTGCATAGTCTTCCCTCTCCCCCACACTGCAATTAGAAAGCACGTTCCCGTCACAGGCAAGTTCCATATCATAATGAAACTGCCTTCTTAACAGAAACACCAGAGGATTAAACCAGTTCACACACCATGCCGCCATCATCAGCATCTTAAGCCATAAATCCTTCTTCCGATAATGGTAAAGCTCATGAGCAGCAACAAATTCCAGTTCTGTTTCAGACCATTTCTCCCTGCCTGCAGGAAGAATCAGTTTCGGCGTAAAAATCCCCACGATCATGGGACTGTTTACCATGGTACTTTGAAAAACAGCAAGTCTGACCTTTCCAATTAGCTTTTTCTGCTGTCCGGTAATCTGCCTTTTTACATTGATATCAGTAACAGGCTGCAGGCTCTTTTTCAGCTTAACAGAAAAATACAAATAGCTCACCATATGGAAAGAAAGAATCATGCATATTCCCATCAGCCAGCTTCTCATTCCTATGACGATAAAAATCGTTAGTATTAGTGTCTCCCTATCATAGGAAAAGTCTATTGTTTTCCCTGGCGGTTCCGGATGCTTCCCATTCAGAAAAGCTTCTCCTTCCCCATCAGGAACCATCGCGAAATAAGGATTCGTCTCTGTTCCATCCGCTGTATCTGTCATATCTTCACTTTTTTCCTGTCCGTGGTATACCTCCTGATGATCCCAATCCTGCTTCTTTTCCAACTTGCCGCTTTCTTTCTGTATCCCTGCATCTGTCTGCATTCCAGTCTGAAAATCATTCTCTTCTTCCGTTTCTACCGCCGGAGTCCTAAACAGATCAATCAGCTGGATCCCTGAAGGCAGAGCAAAGTTATAGGGAATCAAAAGACGCACTGCTAACAGAATCCAAACCACTTTAAGCCAGCCTGCGCCATACCGCTTCCGCAATTTTCCTGCCAGTAAAAACACAATAAGGAACACTGCGGATACTACGATATTCACCTCAAGCACATCCATAAATATTTCACAAAGCGTTTCCCTCATTTTAACTGTTCCTTTCGCTTTTTACTGATATAATCTTCCAGTTCCTCAAGTTCTTCTTCCGCAAGAGAATCACCATCATATAATGCCGCCAAAAAGTTTTTGGCAGAATTCTGATATAAGCGTTTTAAGATATTCCGGCTCTCAGTCCGCATGTAATCCTCTCTCTCAATCAGGGCAAGATACACATTATTCTTTCCTGATTTCTGCACTTTAAGAAATCCCTTTTCCTGTAACCTTGACAGGAAGGAAAGAATGGTTGTGGGAGAAAGTTTCCGCTCTCCTCCAAGCTTCTCTTCTATCTCCACCCTTGTCACAGGTTTATTTAAATCCCAGATAATCATCATGATTTCCAGTTCCGAATCCGGTAATCTTTTCATCGCTGTCTCCTTTACTCTTTTGCCTTCAATTTTGCTTATTTTATCTTCGGCATTTGCCGAATACATTTTTATTCTACAACTGCCGAAGATATATGTCAAGATAAGTACCCAAAATTGGGCGGAATTTTCTAATGTTACAGCTCTCTTCTGCCGATAAAAGTAGTAAACGACATCTAATGTCGTTTACTATGAAGTATATGGATATGCTGACTTTGATACAAGGATGTGAATTGAATGAAAATAGGGGAAGCAAGACAAATTTACTCTGCTCAGATCAAAGAGTTTCAACAGCAGAAAATATCTTTGGCCAAGCAGAAAAAAGATCTGGAACATAAGATGAGTATTCTTCCGGATGGCAAAGAGCAATATGCTAACGAAGCGGCAACTCTGGAATTATCTTACAATGCCGTTTCCGAAAAATACGATGAATACCGCAATTTTATGGAAAAGATCATGGAACAGCACATGCTTCTGTTTAATGCGGAAGCCACGAAACAACAGGGCGAGGCAATGGAAGAATATGCTCTGGATCAGGTCAAGCTCATGGAGGTTGCCAGACGTATCGGAAGAGGCGATATTGTTCCTGCTTCCGATGAGCAGAAACTCATGGAATACAGCATGGAGCTATATATGTCTGCCAAAAACTTGGCGATGCTCAATGAACTCCAGGATAAAGATAGGAAAAAACATGATTCTCTGTGGGATGATGACGAAGAAAAACCGGACAACCCGGATCCCATGGACGTTGCAAATGACGGCACTCTTCAAGGGACTGCACCGGATATCGTCAGCGCTGAGGAAGTTGTTGCTTCTGCTGTGGGTGATGCAGGAAGCGCTGTCTAATCTACTAAAAGTATCAAAAACGCCTGATCGGCATATCTGCCGGAGATGTCATTTCTGATTTTCTCCGGCAGTCACATTATAAGAGAACCGGATAGACCCATAATAAAAATGGCTATGCTATGCGTTTCTACATAGCCATCATTCAGTCAAATACCACCAACATTCACTTTTTCTCCAAAGGTTCTAATCTCTCTAAAATGTCCTTACAACTATTGCGGCAACCAACGTATTTTTTTGAATAATCACTGTTCACATACTGAGACGCGCGTTCCTTGCACATAGAGATAAATTCCACATCTTTCTTTCCATATTCTATAATGAACTTATAAACTATCTCTGCATAGTAGCAGCTAAAAAACGATAAATCTTCGTGAATATCTTCATCTTTAGATATCATCCTATACTCTTTTTCTGCTAAAGCAAGAAACACTTCCGCCATCAATAAGCAATGTAAATACATTATATTATTTTCTCCAAAATCAACATTTTTTTCTAAATATATGTATATTTCAGCAATACTATAATACACAAACGGTAAATCAATATTTCCTTCATCGTATTCCACGCTAACCAAGTAAAAAGCAACTGCCATGCTTCCATAAAATATT